>Ga0134126_10000268_pt1 | contig 67443 bp, 45 predicted proteins | sample KB31752_FD_96881 | JGI IMG/M metagenome (GOLD analysis project Ga0134126, IMG submission 96881) | Terrestrial soil microbial communities with excess Nitrogen fertilizer from Kellogg Biological Station, Michigan, USA - KB3-175-2 | ecosystem: Environmental > Terrestrial > Soil > Unclassified ...
CCGGGGCTGCGCCTCATCGGGGTGGGTACGGACCTGGATCTCTCACCCGTACTGCGCCTGTCGCTGGACGCCAACCATCTCTGGTTCGACCAGACGGGAACTCTCATTGCCTTGCTCGGCCGCTCGATTTCCAGCCGCGACATCGGCACGGACCTGTCGTTGAATCTCTTTTACCGGCCGCTGGACTCACAGAACATCATGGTGCGTGTGAGCGCTGCGCGGCTTCTCGCAGCCGCTGCAACCGAGCCGCTGACTGGAGGTCGGGCAGCGTTTTCCGGGTTCCTCAATCTCATCCTGACTTATTGAGCTCGCGCCATGAATCGACTCTGGCTGACCTGTTTGTTGATGTTGCTGTGGGTGCCGGGCTCACAGGTCGCAGCCGCGCCGCCTGCGCCGGCGGATCAGCCATTGAGTGCGATCGATCGCAAAAGCGAGGGGTGCCTCGGCTGTCACCGCGAGACCGATCGTCTGTCCATGCACGATAATCCGGCGGTCAAGCTGGGTTGCACCGATTGCCATGGAGGAGATGCGAGTGTGATTCCAGAAAGAGGGCTTGCGCGCCTGGAGTTCGAATACAAGCGTCTTCGGGACCTCGCACACGTTTTGCCACGCTACCCGCAGGAGTGGGGCTATCCTCACAGCGCCAAACCCCAACGCAGCTACACGCTGCTCAATCGCGAGTCGCCCGAGTTCATCCGTTTCGTCAATCCGGCCGACTATCGAGTGGCTGACCAGGCCTGCGGCGCTTGCCATGGCGCGATCCTTGCCGCTGCCGAGCGCAGCCTCATGGCCACCGATGCCATGTTTCTGGGCGGTGCGTCCTATAACAACGGGATCCTGCCGTTCAAACGCTATATTTTGGGCGAATCGTACACCCCGACTGGTGAGGCGGCGTCCATCCAGGGACCGTTGTTGCCGGATCCTGCCGGCGCTTTGTCGCTGCACGGTGTGCTACCGGGCCTGGAGCCGCTGCCGCACTGGGAAAGCACGCCGACTCCCGACCCTTTCAGGGTGTTCGAGTCCGGCGGACGCGTGAGCGGCAATCGTTTTCCCGAGATCGCTCTGCCCAATCTCACCGGCGGTATCCAGGCTCTGAATGAGCCCGGCAGACCGGATCTGCATGTGTCCAACCGCGGGAATGGCACTGGCGGGCGGGTCTCGATCTCGGTGTTGAACGTGCACAAGACCCGTCTGAACGATCCTCTCATGTGGTTCATGGGGACCAACGACCAGCCCGGCGACTACCGCAGCTCCGGTTGTGCCGGTTGTCATGTGATCTATGCGAATGACCGCGACCCGTTGCACTCGGGACCGTACGCCTCAGCCGGTAACACCGGCCAGAGCCGCTCCGTCGACCCGGTCATTCCTAAACATGAATCCGGACACCCGTTGCAACATCGGTTCACGCGTTCCATTCCGACCAGCCAGTGCATGGTCTGTCACATGCACCAGCCCAACGTGTTCATGAATACCTATATGGGTTACACCATGTGGGACTACGAGGCCGACGCGCCGGCCATGTGGCCGGAAAAACAGCAGTATCCGAGCGCCGAGGAGATTCGCGCCGTCAATGAGCGCAATCCGGAAGGCGCGGCGCCTCGCGGTAAGTGGGGGGATCCGGATTTCCTCACCCATGTCAGCGAGCTCAATCCAAAGTTGCACGATACCCAGTTCGCCGACTACCACGGCCATGGCTGGAACTTCCGGGCCATCTACAAGCGCGACCGCCACGGCAACCTGCTGGATGCTCAGGGCGCGATGGTGCAGGACGATGATCCACAGAAGTTCAAGAAAGCCGTCCACATGGCGTCCATTCACATGGAAAAGGGCATGCAGTGCGTCGATTGCCACTTCGCCCAGGACAACCATGGTAACGGCTACATCTACGGCGAGGTCGCCCAGGCGATCGAAATCAGCTGCGTTGACTGCCATGGGACGGTCGATGCGTATCCCAACCTGCGCACCTCAGGTCCCGCAGCACCACCCACTGGCACGGATTTGAGCCTGTTGCGCAATCCTGACGGCAGCAAGCGCTTCGAGTGGCGCGACGGCAAGCTCTATCAGCACTCACTCGTCACCCCGGGTCTCCAATGGCGCATCCATCTGGTCAAGGACAGCGTGACCCCGGGATCGGTCGATTACAACGAAAAGTCCGCGCGCGCCAAGCTCATGAGCAGCGACACGAGCGCGCAGGCTTGGGGTCTGACAGTCCCGGCGAACCAGCGTGCACACGACTTCAAGAAAATGGAATGCTACTCCTGCCACACGTCGTGGACGACGAGCTGTGCCGGCTGCCATCTTCCTACCGAGGCGAACTGGAAGACACCGTCGCACCACTATGAAGGTGGCGAAGAGCGTGTATTCGCAACCTACAATCCACAGGTGGCGCGCGAAGACATGTTCATGCTCGGCAAGCGCGGCCCCACCGATGGCGGCAGAATCGCGCCGGTGCGCTCGAGCTCCGCGCTGGTCGTGTCATCGACAAACATCAACAGGGAGCACGTCTACATCCAGCAGCCACCGATTTCGGCAAGCGGCTACAGCTCGCAGGCGTTCAATCCTCACTATCCGCACACCGAGCGTGTGACGGAGACCAAGGCGTGTGACGACTGCCATATCTCGGCTGCGAACGACAACAACGCCATCATGGCGCAGTTGCTGCTCCAGGGTACCAACTTTGTGAATTTCGTCGGCCACTATGCCTGGGTGGGCACCGCTGGCGGCATCACCGGCGTGCAGGTCACCGAATGGGATGAGCCGCAAGCGGTGCTCGGCAGCTACCTGCAGAAGTATGCGTACCCAGATAATTACCGTCGTCACGAACAATTGCACCAGCAGCTGCAGACCGCCCACGACCATGGCGGGAGCCCGATTCGCTGTCTGCAGATGCGCGGCGAATACGTCTATGCCGCGGAGGGGTCTCGTGGGATGCAGGTGTACGACGTCGCGAGCATTGCCAACAAGGGTGTGAGCGAACCGATTCTTACCGCACCGTCGAGTCCACTTGGGCAGGACACGAGAATTGGCTCCAAGGATGCGACCTGCGTGGCGCTTCCAACCACTCAGCCGATCCATCCGGCGCGCAACCAAGGCCATCTCATGCGGGATGAGAACGAGGAGCAGCCGTTCCACCCGATCTACAACTATGCGCTCATCACGGACAGTCGGGAGGGGCTGATCCTGACCGATGTCAACACGCTCGCCGATGGCAATCCGCGTAATAACCATCTGCGGCGCGCATTGACCTGGAATCCGAACGGCATTTTGCGCGGCGCCCGGCACCTGACTGTCGGGGGTCACTTCGTCTACATTGCCGCCGATGCGGGGCTGGTGATTGTGAATCTCGACGATCCGCTGCACCCTCGGGTCGAGAGTGTCGTACCGTTGCCGGATGTACGGGCCTCCGCGTTGCAATTCCGCTACCTGTTTGTCACCGACAGCGATGGCCTGGAAGTCCTGGAGATCACCGATAAGACGCATCCAAGGCGGGTGGGCACCAAGGTGCCACTGGAGGACGCTCACCGGGTGTATCTGGCCCGAACCTATGCCTACGTTGCCGCTGGCAAGCAAGGCCTCGCGGTGATCGACATTGAAAAGCCCGAACAGATGGCGTTGCACCAGTTGCTCGCCGTGCCCGGCGCTGTAAGTGACGCCCGGGATGTCGTCGTTGGGTCGACGAATGCTTCTCTCTTCGCCTATGTCGCGGACGGCAGCAATGGATTGACCGTTCTGCAACTGACTTCCCCGCAGAGTCAACCCAAGTTCTACGGATTCAGCCCGGAACCCAAGCCTCAGGTGATTGCCCGCTATCACACTGTCTCACCGGCCCTGGCGCTGTCGAAGGGGCTCGACCGGGACCGGGCGGTGGATGAGACAGGGCATCAGATAGCGGTCTTTGGGCGCATCGGCTCGCGTCCACTCACGTTGCAGGAGGCCGCGAGACTTTATCTCGACTCGGACGGAAAGCCATGGTTCGCGCATTCCAAATAACGTTGGCCCTGTTGTGGGTGATCACTGCCCAGGTTCACGCCCAAAGTGCTGCCAGCAAGCACATGGGGGTCACAACGTGCTCATCGTCGGTGTGCCACGGCGCCGTGACTCCCAACAATACCTACGACGTCCTGCTGAACGAATATGTGACGTGGTCGCACCGGGATGCGCATTCGAAAGCCTACACGGCCTTGAGCTCCCTCAAGTCGCGCCAGATCGGCGCAAAGCTGGGGATCGCCGATCCCACCCAAGCGGAGGAGTGTCTTGACTGCCACACGGACAACGTGCCGCCGCAACAACGCGGCGAGAAATTTTCGCTCGCCGATGGTATCGGTTGCGAGGCCTGTCACGGCGGCGCCGAATACTGGCTCGCCACCCACACTTCAAAGCGGACTACCTATCGCGACAATCTTGCGCACGGCATGTACCCGACCGCAGACCTGCGCCAGCGCGCGCAGCTGTGCCTGTCATGCCACTACGGCACAGCGGATAAGTTCGCCACCCACCGCATGATGGCCGCCGGCCATCCACGACTGAGCTTCGAGATGGATACCTTTCTGGCGCTCCAGCCGCCGCATTACCGCCTCGACGAGGACTACCGCAAACGCAAGCCCACATACAACTCGACGCAGCTGTGGAGCTATGGCCAGCTGGCAGCGGCCTTACAGGAAATGAGCTCCTTGCAGGGCCCACGAGTGAACAACGGCGCTGCCTTCCCGGAGCTGGCTTTGTTCAATTGTTATGGGTGCCACATGAGTTCCATGCGACGCACTGACTGGAGCCACCGTCTGCTGGAAAGCGGGGCCGAGCCGGGCAGCGTGCCCATCAGCGACGGTCACCTGGTCATGGCGTGGATCATTGCTCGAGAGCTCGACCCCGCCGCAGCTCCTGCATTGCTGCGCATGACCCGCGCTTTGTTGGGCGCCAGCGCCTCCGAGCGCGCGCAGATCGTCGAACGCAGTCGCGAGGTTGCCGGCATGTTGCGGCGGTTGTGCGATCAGGCCGCCGATCATACCTGGAAGCCCGAGGACCAGCGGCAACTGTTGAGAACGCTGCTTGCCGTCGGGACCAGCGGCGAGTTTCGCGACTATGTCGGCGCCGAACAGGCGGTCATGGGGATCGACGGCCTCCTGATTGAGCTCGGTCTTGCGAATCAGTTCCGCAAGCGGGTCGATGAGCTATACAAGCTCACCCAAAACGATGAAGCGTACGCGCCGGAACGGTTTGTGGCCGCGCTTCAAGGGCTGCAAGCGCAGCTCGATGGCGGCGCGGGCGTTGCTCGTTAGTGCATGCTGTACTGGGCCGTCAGGTAGACGAACCTGCCGAGCGGATCGCCATAGTTCAAGTCATAACCGCCCACGAAGTTGTTGGCGGTGCCAGCGTAGTTCGCATAGGGCGGATCCCTGTTGAACAGATTACGCACCCCCAGCGTGAACTTGAAGGCGTGCAGTCCCGTGTAGAACAGTTGAGAGTCGATCGTCTGGTACGCGGACACGAAGCGCGGCGTGGCCGAAATGGTGGAAAGGGCGTCGTGATAGCGTTTCTGAAAGTTTTGTGTCAATGACAAACCCCAGGAGCCCACTTCATAGACGGCCGTGGCGTTATAACGCCAGCGGGATACGATGCCGCCCATGCCATTGGCGATTGTCGGCAGTCCGACGTCCAGCTGGCTCGTCCAGGTACCATCGGCGTTCTGGGCCACGAATCGGTAGAAGTAGGTGCCGTTGCCGAGCAGGGTAAGGCGGCCTGGGACGCCCATGTCGAAGCGATACTTGAAGTCCATGTCGAGGCCGCTTACCTCGGACTTGAAGAGATTGGCGTTGGTCTGGTTGATGGAGACGATGGTGCCGGTGGCATCGCGGTTGATGTAACTCGCGTACTGTTGCTCGGTGGCCGCGCTCTGCATGATTGCGGCGTAACTGAGGCCGCCGACGGTGATCTGGTTTCTGAGGAAGATCCAGAAGGAGTCGAGGTCGATGCTCAGGTCCCTGACAGGCTCGAGCACCATGCCTAGTGTGTAGGACTGCGACTTTTCCGGGCTGAGGTGCGGATTGCCGCCGGTGACGGTGGTGAACTGAAAGCTACACGCCTGTTTGTTGGGGTCGAAGACCGGGCAATTGAGCCAGTCGCGAGTGCCATTGGCGGTGACATTGGTCGCCTGGGGAGCATACAGGTCCGTCAGCGAAGGGGCGCGGAAACCCGTGCCGGCAGCTGCCCGCAGCAGGACTGCTTGCGTGGGCTGCCAGCGCAGTGAGAACTTCGGATTGCCGGTGCTGCCGATGCGCTGGTACCTGTCATAACGTCCCGCCAAGTCGACCTCCAACCCCTTGGCGAGGGTGGCATTGAACTCCAGGTAAGCCGACTCCACGTTGCGCGAGGCGCTTTCCGGAAGCTGGTTGCCGCCGAGGCCGGCGATGTCGCCGGTCTGGACGGCCGCCGCCGGGTTGTAGTCGAACGACTCGTGCCGGAATTCCACACCCGTGGCTGCCGTGAGCGGCCCCGCCGGCAGCTGCACCAGATCGCGGCTGACCCGGCCATTGAGGCTGGTGATCGACGTTTTGGTCTCGAAGTCCTGACCGGTAAACGTGTCAGTCTGCGCGGCTGCCAGCGCTGCCGGATCGGTTGTGGCGCCGAACGGATTGACGTTGCCCTGGTCGAGGAGCGGCATGATTTCCGAATACAACGCGTAGCCCGACAGAAGAGCCTCTTTCACCTGCACCTGGCTGTACAACACCGAGGTGTCATAGTCCCAACCGGCGGTGTCACCCTTGAAACCGACGACAAAACGCAAGGTATCGGCGTTATCGCGGGTGTGGCGCAGACCGCTGGCGAAGTCGCGATAGATGAGATTCAGGGGTTGCCCGTCGATACCGTGCGCGGTTGCGAAAGCGGTCGGGTAGTAGGGGCTGCTCGGAGGTAACAGGAACGCGCCGGTGCCGATCAGGGAGCGCAACTTGGGAAATTGCGGGTACTGCGTTGCCAGCAAGTTAGTCAGGTAGGCGTTGTAGGGGTCGGCGGGTAGGAGAGGGTTCTGGAAAGACAGCGGTACCGGTTGCACGGTCGTCGTGGTCTTGACCTGCGCGAAGCTGTCGTCCGTATACAGCTGGCTGGTGCCTGTTACGGCGAGGTGGCCGTTGAAGATGACGCTGAGCTTCTGCACCTGCGGTTGCAGAGAATCGTACGGGGAGTTGTCGAACCGGCACTGAGTCGGAAAGTTACGGTCGACAATGGAGTTCGGCCCGCAATTGGGGACATTCGGATTGCGAGTGCCACCCCCGTTGGGAAGAGAGACGTTGGCCGGGAAAGCAAAGCCGGACGTCACGTCGTTGCCATAGCCCGGGCTGTAGCGGGTCGCGAACGCGCGGTCCGCGCCCATGAGCGGCGTGTAGTGCTCGAAGTTGACACCGAGCCCGGCATTGAAGTGATCACTGACAAGGTCGCCTTTGCCGGCATAGAGGGAGACGGTCTCCTGTTGTCCGCCGCCTTTGTCAGTCGGCGTACCGGCGGTCGCCGAGGCCTCGATACCCTGGAAATTCGAACGCAGAATGAAGTTGACCACGCCGGCGATGGCATCGCTGCCGTACACCGCCGAAGCGCCGTCTTTGAGAATCTCGACGCGCTCGATGGCGGCGATCGGGATCGAGCTGATGTCGACTGAGCTTCCGGAGGCACCGGCTGAGCCACCACCATACACCGCCGAGCGCAGGCCGTTGATCAACACCAGTGTGCGCGCACTGGTAAGGCCACGTAATGAGATTGTGGAGATGGCGCCCGTTTGAACACCGGTCTCCTGTGCTGCGACAGTTGAACCCACGCTGCTTGCTGCGCTGATCTGGTGAAACAGCTCCTCAGCGTTGATGGCGCCGGTGCGTGCGATGTCTTCCCGTCGCATGATCTGTACTGGCAGAGCGGTTTCGGCGTTGATGCGTTTGATGGAGGAGCCGGTGACAATCACTTCTTCGAGTGAGCGCGGCTGCTCCGGATTATCCGCGCTCTTACTCGGGGCGAGATCCGTCGCGGCAGCGGTGGCCTGGGCGAGTCGCAGTCCCTGCCGGTCGGGAAGTCCCGGGGCGGCCTGCTCCTCACTCACCCGGCGCAGGTCGGTGCGCGGCATTTTTAGACGGGCTCGACCGGTAATCACCACGGTGTTCTCGTCAACCACATCGAACAGCAATGAAGTGTCCTTGAGCAACAGCCCGAGCGCCTGGCTGGGAGTGAAGGTGCCGACCACACCCGGGGACTTCTTGCCCTCGACGAGTTGCCCGGGGCTGGTGACCTGCACGCCGGACTGCGCGGAAAACTGCAGCAGGGCGGAGGGGAGCTGTTGGGGCGCAATGTCGAAGTGGACTTGTGGACCGAGCTCCATGGCCGCCTGACTCGGCCGCATACCTCCGGCGAGCGCCAGAGCGAGGGTGAGAACCAGAGCGAGGACTGCGCGTGTCTGTAAGAGTTTGTTTGCGCTCATGCACGTTCCCGTAGACTGCTGGGGTTATCGTTGTGTGGTGTTAGACGAACGAGCTAAGCCAGACGGGAATGCCCGGGAACGCTCGCGCGGCGTTGCTGGCACGCCACGAAGCGTTAAAGACTGACTTGTGGCCCTGGCATTCCCGTTTCGCGTGTATCATTCGTCTAAACAGGACCACAGGGCTGTCGGATATTCGTCAAGGATAAATCCCTCAGAGCATGATGCCGCCGCGATCCGACAAGCTGGCTCTCCAGCCCATCCCGGATAACCCCCGGGCTGCGGTGGTGGAGCGGCTGTTCCGCGAACACAATGAGGCGTTGTTACGTTTCCTGCGCGCGCGGGTGGGCTCGCAAAACGAGGCCCTGGAGGTTGCCCAGGAGGCCTACGTGCGACTCCTGAGCCTCGACCAGCCCGGTGCCGTGAGCTACTTGCGTGCGTTTCTGTTCAAGACCGCCGCCAACATCGCGATCGACCGGCACCGCCGCCACCGCAGTTACGACAAAGTCACTGGCGGCGGGCAGTTGTTCGTGGAGTTCGCTGAAAACCGCACCCCTGAGCGCCTGGTCGCTGGCGAGCAGACGTTGCGCCACCTCGGTGACCTGATCGGGTCCATGCCGGCGAAGTGCCAGGCGGCTTTTGTCATGAGTCAGATCCAGGGACTGGATGCAGCGACCATCGCCGCCCGGCTGGGCATCACCGACAGCATGGTGCGCAAGTACGTGGTGCGGGCGTTGCTCCATTGCCGCGAACAGATGGATCTCGAGCACAATGACTGACCTCAGCGCGCCATTACCGAAGGACATCGAGCGCGATCCGACGCACCTGGCCGCCGCGGACTGGTTTGTGCGCCTCCACGGTGGTGAGCCGTCGATCGAGGACACCCTTGCCTGGCAGGTTTGGCTCAATGAGAAGCCGGAGAACGCCCGGGCGTTCGTGCGCATCGAAGAGGTCTCCCAGGCTGTGCGCAGGCTCGCGCCGGCGCCGGTTGCGGCCAGCGCCCTGGCGGTCGATAGTTACGATGCGTCGATTCCGCTGAAGGACTGGCGCACGCCCAGTGCGTCAGCACCTCCCCTGGAGGGGTCCTTTCGACTCCGACCGCTGATGTTCGCGCTTGCGGCCTTGCTAGCGGGGGTTGCCTTCACTCTGGCGGCCCTGATTCGACCCAGCCAGACTTCTCACACCTATGCCACCACGGTTGGTGAGATTCGCGACATCACCTTGAGCGACGGATCGCACATTACTTTGGGTGGGGACACGCGGCTCGAGGTGGCGTTTTCCGCACTGGCACGCGCGATCGAGCTCATGAGGGGAGAGGCGCTCTTCACGGTTGCGAAGGATCCCAACAGGCCGTTCAACGTCCGGGTCGGGCAGACGAACATCGTCGCTGTTGGAACGGCTTTTGATGTGCAGCTCAGCAGCGATCGCGCCATGGTGTCCGTCACCGAAGGTCGGGTCGTGATCGAGCCCGTGGCACACTTTCTCCCCGTTTCGGTCCTGCAGCGGTTCGAGCCGCGGTTGCGCACTGTACGCGTCGACGCCGGCCAGCAGACCACGGCGGGTTCGGCTGGCATCGAAGATCCGGTGCAGGTGGAGGATCCCGCCGTGACCACGGCGTGGCAGACCGGCCGACTGTCATTTCGGCTGCAACCTCTGCACTACGTCCTCGAGGACGTGAATCGTTACGCATCCAAGCCCATCGTGTTGGATGGGACAGGGCTCGGCTCCCTGGTCATCACCGGTACGGTGGAGCGCGGCAACATTGGCGGGTGGATCAGCAGCCTGGAGCGTGCCTTTGATCTCCAGGCCACGGAAGAGGCTGATAGCATCGTGCTGCGCGCGCGCTGAAGACCGAACGGGAACGTTGGTGTGAAGTGCCGCCCATGAGCCAGTATCGCTCCTCGCAGAGCCACCTGAACGCCATTGTCGAGACGTTGAGCGGTTGGCTATTAATGAGGCTATTGCGGACGGGCGTTGGCGTTGTTACAGGAGCACGGGGAGTTGGATATTGGGTATGCCATCTCTTGGGCTACGGCGCGGATCAACAGCTCGGTTTATGTGAGTGTGGATTTTCCGCGGGTGGCGGGGGTGGATTCTACGGTGCATGTGCCGTATCGGCGGCGGTAGAGCCACAGGACCAGGGCTATCAAGGAGCCGCCGGGGAGCAGGAGTTCGATGGCGGCGTAGGGGGCTAGGGCGCGCACAGCCGCGATTGTGCGGGTGAACCAGCTGGCGCCAGTGACGCTCGGGGTTAGCACGGCTTCGGCGGCGGCGGTCATCCTCGGTCTCCTGGGTGTGAAATCCATCGGGGGCTCGTACTAATGACGAACGGCGGATGGTCGGACCGACAACCGGGCGCGGTTTTTTGAGGGGCTACGAGGGAGGGCAGCCACGGTTGTCCGGTAGCGACTCGGTAGCGGATTCCCTAGGTAGCGGGTCTCGGGCGGTCCCGCGGCGGCCCATTGGAGGTATGGGCCGCGGTGTGGGGTGAGTGTCGTTGGGGGTTAGAACTTTTTAGTTACATCGAATCCCACCATGCGGGGTTCGTTGGTGAATTTTACGGTGGGGGTGGCGGTGGCGGCGGCGATGTAGACGTCGCCGTGGACGTTGAAGGCGTTGGATAGATAGAGGGCGATGTCGTAGCCGGTGCGGTCGTTGGTGGCGCCGAAGCGGAAGTTGGTGATGCTGTAGGCGTGTTGGGTGCGGTAGATGGGGGAGGAGACTTCGAAGTCGGTGCCCGAGCGGCCGTGGTAGGACCAGTCGGCGCGGGTGTAGGCGGACCAGTCGGGGGCCAGGGAGAGGCTGTGTTCGTACTGGGCGGAGAGGTCGGCGGTCCATTCGGGGATGCGAGGGAGTTTGTCGCCTTTGCGGCCGGGGGCGATGACGACGGTGCTGACCTGGTTTTGGATGAGTTGGCGTTCGGGGAGGTACTCGAAGCCGGCGGAGAGGTCGAGGCCGCGGACGGGGTGGACGAAGGTCTCGAGCTCGAGGCCGGTGACGCGGGCGGAGCCGGCGTTGGAGATGAAGCCGAAGGAGCCGGTGGGGTCGCGGCCAGAGACCTGGATGTTGGCCCAGTCGATGTCGAAGGCGGCGACGTTGAGTGTCCAGCGGCGTTCGAACCAGGAGGACTTGAGGCCTACTTCGTAATCCCACAGGGAGTCGGCGCCGTAGCCTTTCGGCACTTGGGCGAAGGGGGACTGATTGGTGCCGCCCAGGCGGAAGCCTTCGGAGGCGGAGGTGTAGATCGTGACGTCCTCGATGGGCTTGTAGGAAATCTGGTATTTCTGGATCAGCTTGTTCTGTTTGAACGTGCTGGCGACGGGAGCGGGCAGGGTGTTGCCGAACAGGGGAAACTGAAAGGCGTAGTAGCCGGAGTCGCTCTGTCTGGCCTCGAATTCACGCAGACCCACCATGAGCTCGAGCTTGTGGAACAGCTTGTAGGTGAGCTCGCCGAACGCGGCCGATTCCTCGATGGTGCGGGTGTTATAGCGGGCCAGCGCGCAAGGCTGGCAGCCGGCGATGCCGGCGCCTGGGAGTGTCGAGAAGCCCGTGGGGGGAGCGGTTACCGGGAAGGGCAGTCCGGTGGTGGCGTCGACGATCGGCGAGACACTCTCGAAGCCCGATTCGCGATTACGATAAAACCCGCCCACCAGCCAGGTCCAATCACCTTCGCCCACCGAGTTGAGGCGTATCTCGACGGCTTTCTGGGTGATGTCCTGGGTCTGGTTGGTCAGCTCCGGGAAGAGGTCCGGCCGCAGGCAGGGCTGGGTGGCGGTGGCGCTCTTGTAGCAGCTGGTTGCCCCCGGAGGGCCTACTCCCAGGGAGATGACCGGCCAGGTATTGTCACGGAAGAAGCCCAGGTTGCGCTTGTAGATGGAGGTGGCAGCGGTGAGCGAGGCCCAGCTGAATCCCTGGGTGAGGTTGAGCGCGTACAGCTGCTGATGGTCGGGGTTCGGCGTCTGGACGTAGTCGGCGGTGTTGAAGTTACCCGTGTTGAAGTAGGCAAAAGAGGGGATGACGTCGCGATAGCCGTTATCGGCCGGGCCCGTACCTCTGACATGGAACGAGTCGTAGGGGTAGTAACCGCTGGCGCCGCCGGTCTGCCTGTCTTGCAGCCAGATGGTGCCATCAATGGTCGTCGAGTCAGTGGGTTGATAGCGCACGATCAGGCGGCCGCCGGTGGTGTGCGACCAGTTGATGTCGTTGGTGCCCAGGCGCACGTTGTCCACGTAACCGCCTTGATTGTCATAGTAGGCGACCGCCCGCACGCCGAGCACGCCCTTGATGAGCGGCATGTTGAGTACCCCGGCGGTATCCACGCCCGGGCTGCCATCCGGCATGTAGTCGCCGCCGATCTGCACGAAGCCATTGACTTCGTTGAGATCGGGCTTCTTGGAGATGAAGCGGATCACGCCGGTTTGGGAGTTCGCGCCGAAGGTGGTGCCCTGTGGGCCCTTCAACACCTCGATGTGCTCGGTGTCGATGAGCTTCAGGTCGGGCGCCTGGCTGCCGCTGTCCCCGGTGCTGCTCTGGATGCCAGGGGCCGGGACCTCATCGAAATAGACTGCCACCTGCTCCTGGCCTGGTGATTGGATGCCGCGCAGGACGTAGCGCTTCAATCCGGGTCCCTGGTCGTTGAAGGTGAGGCCGGGCACTTCGTAGGCGAAATCGACGAAGTCCTTGACGCCCATTTTCTCCAGCGTGGCCGAGCCAAAGGCTGTGATAGCACCAGGAACGTCCTGGAGCCGCTCTTCGCCGCGCTTACGCGCGGTGACCAGCACTTCGGCTACTTCGGTCGTGCCCACCCCGCTGGCATCTGCGGAAGTTGTATCCGCGGGCGCATCCGCCGCTGCGGCGAAAGGCGCGCTACCGAAGGTGATGAAAATAACTGCCAGAAAGCTACAACGTGATCGCATGCCGCAAGACATAGCTGCTCCCCACTGTGTCGGCAATCGAGGACCCCGGCCGGACTCAACTGCAATGAGTTAGGCCGGCCGGCCTAATTTTCCGCAGCGTGCCTCGCAGGCGGCGCACGCTGGCTTGCTAATGTTTGTTCGCGGTCATATTATCGGCCGAAACTTTAAGTGTAAAGCGTTTTGGCGAGTTAGGGACAAAACGGCGCGCTGCGGGTGTTCCAACAACGCAACACAACTGTGCGGGAAAAACAGGAGAGTGGCCACGATGTCAGTATGCAGTCCTATTGTCTGGTGTCGCAGTCAGCTGCGCTGCGCGCTCGTGGCGCTCACGGCCCTGACCTGCAGCGTTGCCGTGAATGCAACACCGATCACTGCGCCGCCTTACTCAGTGATTCATGCGGGGACTCTGCTGGCGCAGCCTGGCAAGGCGCCAACGAACCGGGCGACTATTGTCGTGCAGCAAGGCAGCATCAAAGAGGTTCGAGACGGCTACGCGGATCCCGGCTCGCTGGGCCTGCCAGCCGACACCCGCGTCATCGACCTCTCCAACATGTTCGTGATGCCAGGCTTCATCGACCTGCACGTGCACCTGAGCGGTGGGGCAGAGCGCGGGCGCGATCTCAACCTGCGCGAGTCCGACAATTACTTTACGGTGGTCGCCTATCGCAGCGCGCTTGCGACTCTCATGGGAGGGTTCACCACCGTGCGTGACCTCGGCTCGACGGGCTATACGGTACTCGGCCTGCGCGATGCGATTCGCGACGGTATCGTGCTCGGACCGCGCATTCTTGCAGCCGGTGATCCTATCAGTCCTACCAACGGACATGCGGACAATCACAACCTGCGCGAGGAGATCCTCGAGGCGGTGGTGCGGCGCGGTGTTTGCAACGGAGCCGACGATTGCCGCAGGGTGGTGCGGGAGGCCATCCGCCGCGGCGTCGACGTCATCAAGGTCATGGCCACCGGCGGTACCCTCGATGAAGGAGACGGCGGCACGGGACAACAATTCACCGACGCGGAGCTCAATGCTATCGCAGAAACCGCGCATGCCTTCGGACGCAAGGTCACAGCGCACGCGCATGCCAAAGCGGGGATCGACGCGTGCGTGCGCGCCAACTTCGACTCCATCGAGCACGGTATGTGGGCGGACGAAGAGACGCTCAAGGCCATGAAAGCCAAAGGCATCTGGTTGATTCCCACGGCGGCCACCATCACCTACGTCGGGGATACTCCGGAGAAGGTACGCAACGGGCCGTTGAAGGACCTGCCACCGGTGTCCATGGCGAAGGTGCTCAAGCTGGGGACCCAACCGCGCAAGCTGGTCACCCTGGCGCATCGGATCGGTGTCAAGATTGCCGTCGGCACGGATGCGCCGTTGGTTCCTCACGGAGAAAATGCCATGGAGATGGTGACTTACGTGGTCGACTCGGGAATGACTCCGATGGAAGCCTTGATGGCCGGCACCGTCAACGCAGCGCAGGCGGGCGGGATCAAAGACGTAGGTGAGATTGCGCCCGGCATGGTCGCGGACGTCATTGCCATGCCGCAGAGTCCGCTAGCGGATATTCACGCTGTCATGAAGGTGAGCTTCGTCATGCATGCGGGCATCGTGGCCAAGTCACCCGGGGGTATGTAATGAGAGGTTTTGCCAGGATCGCTGCCGCTGCGGTCGCCACCGTGCTGGGGACGGTCGCCCATGCGGATGATTTCGTCATTGAGCACGTCACCCTGATCGACGGTCTGGGTCACAAACCGCAACCTGACATGACCATCGCGGTTGCCGGAAACAAGATCACTACTGTCACGCCGAGCGCGGTCGCACACAATCTCAAGGGCAAGCGCATCGAGGGCAAGGGGAAATACCTCATTCCCGGTCTCATGGATGTGCACATCCACTTGCGGGGTGGCATCGACCTGGCCTCCAAGCCCGGGAGCGCCACGCTGACGGACAACCGGCAACAGGGTCTGGAAGCCCTGGCGAGCTATCTGTATTCGGGTGTCACCACGGTGTTTGATTGCGGCAACCAGGCGGCGTACATATTGGGAATGCGCGCCGATGAGCGCGCCGGGCGCATCCTGGCGCCGCGGATTTTCGCCACCGGCAATCTGGTCACCTATCCGGGCAGTCACGGCACGAACATGGCGGTCAATGTCAGTGACTTCGAGAAGGACAAGGCGCTTCTGGACAAGCACATTGCCGAACAGAAGCCCGACATCCTCAAGCTCACATTGGAGGAGGAGGGTTGGGGCTCGCGGCCCATGATTACCCTGATGCCCGCCGAGCTTCTGGAGAAAATCATCCGTTACTACAACCAGCACGGCATCCGGACCACCGTGCACGTTTCCAGCGAGCTGCGTTCCCTGGAAGCGATCTACGCCGGAACCGACACCCTGGCGCATCCGGTAATCCAGGGTCCTGTCAGCGACTCCTTCGTGAAGCTCATGGGCGCGAAAAAGATTCCATTTGCGAGCACACTGACCATCGGCGAGAATTACAGCCGTCTGGTCGAGCATCCCGAGTACCTGGATGAGCCACTGTACGCGGCTTCATTCAGCGCGGCTGAGCGTCAACACCTGAAAACGGAAGTTCGCGCGCAGTACAAGGAGCGGCCGTGGACGTGGTGGATGAAGATCATGACGCCCATAGCAATGGAAAATGTCCGCAAGGTCGATGCGGCCGGCGGAACAGTCGCCAGCGGCACCGACCAAAGCAGCGGGCCGGCACTGCAACACGAACTGGAGCTGCTGAGCGCCGCGGGAATTGCGCCGCTCAAGGTCATCCAGATCGCAACACACAACAGCGCGGTATTTCTCGGCAAGGCCGACCAGATGGGCGCCATCGACGTGGGCCAGCTCGCCGATATGGTGCTCCTCAGCAAGGATCCGAGCGTGGACATTCACAACACCCAATCCATCGTGTTCGTCATGAAGGACGGACACCTCATTGACGAAAGCCAGCTGCCGCTGGCGGGCGGGAAGCAACCGCGCCGGTTTACCGGCTGACGGACGGATGAGGGCGCTCGTTCTCCCGATCATTTTCGGGCTCGCCTCTGCCGTTGCCAATGGCGCTCCGACATTGCTCGAAAACGTCAACGGCTATACGCTGGCCGGCAGTCAGCTCCACCGCTTCAAAGCGATGGTGTTCGACGGCGGAAAGGTGATCGAGACAGGCGACACAGCGTTGCTCCGGAAGCGTCATCCGGACGCGCACGGGGTCGATGGACACGGCCGTACCCTGTTGCCGGGATTGATCGATGCGCATGGCCATGTATTCGCGCTCGGATCCGGCGCAGCACAGATCGGGTTGGCCGGTACCAGGACTCTCGGCGAGGCACAGTCCCGGATCCAATCCTATGCGGTGTCTCATCCGAAGTTGTCCTGGCTGCAGGGCGCCGGTTGGAACCAGGTGACGTGGCGTCTGGGACGCTTTCCGCTGGCGAGCGAGCTCGACACCGTCGTAGCCGATCGGCCCGTCGTACTGGAACGGGTGGATGGACATGCCAGGTGGCTCAATACCAAGGCACTCGAAGCCGCAGGGATCACACGTCTTACAAAGGATCCTCCTGGTGGCCGCATCGAGCGGGATGCTGCCGGCAATCCCAACGGAGTGCTGGTAGACAAGGCGATGGCCTTGGTGGAACGCGTCATTCCGCAGCCCACTGATGATGAGTTGCGCGCGGCACTCAGCGCAGCGTTCAAGGAGTTGAGCTCTGTTGGTCTTACTGGCGTCGGCGATGCCGGCGATACGCCGCGGGAGATCGCCGTGTACAAAAGCATGGCTGATCAGGATCGCCTGACCGTACGCATTTACGCGATGCTCTGGGGGACGGAGCCGGACTTCGCCAGCCATCTGAAAGACGGCCCGCTGATCGGGTACCACGACGACATGCTGAACGTGCGCGCGGTCAAAATTCTCAGCGATGGCGCCTTAGGGAGCCGCGGCGCGGCGCTCCTGGCGCCGTACTCGGACGCGCCGACGCAGCAGGGCCTGCTCTTCATGTCCGACGCCGATCTGCAGAGCAGGATTGAGACAGCCCTGCATGCCGGCTATCAGGTCAACATTCACGCAATCGGGGATGCCGCCAATCATCAGGTGCTGGGCGCTTTCGCGGCGGCATACCAGCGAGTCGGTGGGCGCAACTTGCGCAACCGTATCGAACATGCCCAGATCGTCAGCCTCACCGATATCCCACTCTTCAACACGCTCAACCTGATCGCCTCGATGCAGCCGACGCACGCGACCAGCGATATGAATATGGCCGAGACTCGTATCGGGCCGGAGCGCCTGAAGGGCGCCTACGCCTGGCGAACCTTTCTCGATCAAGGCACGTGCATCGCCGGCGGTTCCGACTTTCCCGTCGAGTCACCTAACCCGTTCTTTGGTCTGCATGCTGCCGTCACGCGTACCGACCATTCGGGTTTACCTAAGGGCGGCTGGCACCCGGAACAGTCGATGAGCCTCCTCGAGGCCTTCCGTGCGTTTACACTCGATGCGGCGTACGCCGAGCACCAGGAAGACCAGATCGGCTCGCTCGAGCCTGGCAAGTGGGCCGACTTCATTCTCATCGATCGCGACCTGTTTACCATCCCGGCCGCCGACATCTGGAAAATCAAGGTCGAGCAAACCTGGGTGGCCGGTCGACGGGTTTATTGACCTTCACCCCGCCTACGGATACTTGTGTTCGACCGCCGCGCGCACCGGGTCGGTGTCATAGACCAGGACGATGGATGCAATGTGGCCACTGTCGGGATCGAAGTTGAAGATATCCGCGCAGTCGAAAGTCACATTCGAGCCGTCCTTGAGCGACCAGTCATACTGGTAGTATGCAACCGCCCGCAGGTGACCTTCCGCGCTCACCAGAACGTCATAGACGGTCAGCTTGGCCCGGCTGGAAGCGCCGCTGACTTTATTGACGTAGTCGCGTACCGGCACGCGACCCAGGAAAGGTGACTGCACCCAACCATCAGGTACGAAAAGCGCCGCCGCCCGCTCCGCGTCGCCCGCTTCCAACGCCGACAGATACTTGTGTACCGCGTGTTGCATGGGACACCCCCGCACGATATCGAGGCCGTTCTGAACGGCCTCGATATTACGCCCGTCGCGAGGTCTACTGTTCGCGTTTCGGCCGCCTTGCGCGCGGCGCAGAGGGCAGTGGCTGCTGCGTCGCGTCAAGCGCGCCCATAGAACGGGTCAGCGCCGGTTCCGCGGTCGAGCAGACGCATAGAATCTTCAGCGGGGTGCTGCCGATCGACACGTAGGCATGGCCCATGGTGCTGTCAAAGTAGACCGCGCCACCGGGCTCGAGCACCAGCGGCTCATAGAACTCCGTATGCAGCTCGAGTTTGCCTTCCAGCACGTAGGTGAACTCTTCGCCTTCGTGCTTCAGCAGCCCGTTGCTTTCAGCGAGAGTGCGCGAGTGAATGACTCCACTCATGGGAGTCATCTTCTTCCCGGCAAGCTCGGTACACAGATAGTGGTATTGCTGGGAGCCGACCGTCACGACCCGGCCGCCACCGGGAGCCGTGAAGGCGCGGCGTGTCAGGTTGGCAGGTTGCGGGCGATCGAAGAGGTCGGCCAGATCGATCTGCAGCCCGCGACACAACTGCACCATCTTGTCGTACGTCAGGGAGAGCTGGTCGTTCTCCACGCGCGACAGTGTTGATTTCGCGATGCCGGTGAGAGCGGCCACCTCGGTGATGGAGAGCTTGCGCTCGAATCTGAGCTGACGGAGCCGCTCACCGAGGTTCGGCTCTGCTGGGGCGGCAGCCGGTTCGGGCTCGCGGTGTGTGGGGACTTCCTTCGCGGTGCGTTTCATGCGCAAGAAGATACCCGGACGCGTGCCACTTGGAAATGCTCTCGTTGCGCAAACGCGTTTGACAGCGCCTCAATTCTGGTCGTATCCTCAATGCGCAACAAAATTGCGTAAACGCAACGGCACGCTCTAGAGGGGGTCTGGTATGTCCGCGGCGATCTGGCTAATGGCAGCTGTGCTGGCGCGCGCGCCGGCGACCCCGGCCACGTGTAAACCTGCTCCGGCCGCCGCTGCGGCCGCGCCCGCTCCGAAACAGGCGATTCCGCCTTCTTATCAGGGGAGTCGGGTGCGGATTCCGATGCGCGATGGCGTCTGCCTGGATACCTACATTCTGGCGCCCTCGGGCAGCAACCACTCTTATCCGATCCTGCTGAACCGAAGCCCCTACGATCCGGCGCTGCAATGGCTGCGGCAGGAGCCCGAGTTCCTCAAGGCCGGCTACATCTTCGTGACGCAGAGCTCCCGTGGACGCTACAACTCGGATGGCGAGTTCGTGCAGATGCGGCCGCAAAACGACCACAAGACCTCGCCGACCGACATCGACGAGAGCACCGATACGTTCGACACCATCGACTGGCTCGTCAAGAACATTCCAAACAACAACGGACGGGTGGGGTTACGCGGCATCTCGTACAACGGCTTCTACGCTGCCGTTGGAATGATCGATGCGCACCCTGCGCTGCGAGCCGTCTCGCCCCAGGCGCCACAGGCTGATTGGTTCCTGGGCGATGACACCCACCATAACGGCGCTTTCCTGCTGGCCTCGAGCTTCAACTGGCTGATCGCCTGCGACCGGCGCAGCGCCGGACTGCGCACCTGCGGGTTTGATTTCAAGCCACCCACCGAGGACGGCTATCAGTTCTTCCTCTCGCTGGGACCGCTCAGCAACATCGACCGTCAATACTTCCACGGCGACTCGCCTGAGTGGCAGGTGATGATGACCCATGGCACGTACGATGCGCTATGGCAGAAACGTAACCTGCTGCCTCACTTACGCGACATCAAACCAGCCGTGCTCGCGGTAAGTGGTTGGTACGACGCCAACAATCTTTACGGCGCCCTGCACGTATTCGACGCCGTCCGCCACAACAGCCCGAGCACATCCGCAAGAATCGCTCTCGGACCCTGGACGCACGGCCAATGGAGTGGCGATCCTGGCGAATCGGTCGGACCGCTGCATTTCGGCTCGGCTACGGGGACCTATTTCGTTCGCAACATTGAGCTGCCGTTCTTCGAGTCCTATCTGAAGGGGAAGGGGCGCTCCGATCTGCCGGTGGCCAGCGTGTTCGATACCGGTAGCATGAGCTGGAGCTCCTTCGATGCCTGGCCACCGAAGCAGAGCAAAAAAGAGAGTCTCTATCTCGGCTCGCACGGCTCACTGAGCATCGGCAAGCCCGCCGCGAAGGCCGCAGGAACCGCTGCTGGCTACGACCAGTACGTCAGTGATCCGGCAAAACCGGTCCCCTTCGTCCCCGATCATGGCCTGGACATGGATGCCGATTACATGGCTCGCGACCAACGTTTCAGCGCGAACCGGCCGGAAGTTCTGACCTATGAGAGTGAGGTACTGACGAGGGACCTGACGGTCGCAGGTCCTGTGGCCCCCAGGCTCATCGTCTCCACCAGCGGCACCGATTCGGACTGGGTTGTGAAGGTGATCGACGTTCATCCTAGCGACGGGTTCGAGGAGCTCGTGCGCGGCGATGTGATGCGTGCCAAGTTCCGCAAGAGCTTCACGACGCCCGTACCGATGAAGCCCAACGAGCCGACTCCCATCGATTTCACCATGCCGGATGTTTATCACACCTTCAAAAAGGGGCACCGGATCCTGGTCGAAGTGCAAAGCAGCTGGTTCCCATTGGTCGATCGCAATCCACAGCAATTCGAAGACATTTACACGGCGCAAGCCGCGGATTTCCGCCCTGCGACTCAGCGGGTGTTCCATACAGCGGAGTACGCCTCACGGATCGAGATGAACGTGTTACATCAAGATCGGTAAGTCATGCAACAAAACACACGAGATCTGTCTGTCGCGGTCATTCTGGCTTGTTGCGCGGGCAATGCCGCGGCGCAAAGCACCGATGATGCAGGTAAGCCGCTGTCCGAGATCATTGTTACGGCGCAGAAGCGTGGCGAGCGCGTTCAGGATATCCCGATAAGCATCACAGCGGTGTCGGGCGCCGATCTGGAGGCGCGCGGCATTTCCAGTGCCGGGGACGCGCTGCGCGAAGTGCCGGGCGTCGCTCTCGAATCGGCCGGTCCGGGACAGACGGTGTATACCATCAGAGGACTGTCATCGGCGGGCACCGCCGTCGCGACCGTTGGATTCTATCTCGACGATGCGCCTCTCACCCCGCCCGCGGGCTCTCAAAACGGCCACGTCACCATCGATCCCAACCTCTACGACATCAACCGCGTCGAGGTGCTGCGCGGCCCTCAAGGCACCCTGTACGGCTCGGGCTCCATGGGCGGAACGATCAAGATTGTCACCAACCAGGCGGATCCCAACCGATTTTCCGCCAGCGCCAAGGTAGATGCTTCTGACACTGCCGGCGGAGGTTTCAATCGGGGCGTCAACGGCATGCTCAACCTGCCCATTGTGGCGGACAAGCTGGCCTTGCGCCTGGTCGCCACCGATGAGTACACCAGCGGCTGGATAGATCGGATCGTACTTGGAAACTTCCCCTTGACCGCCAACCCCCAGCCGGCGTGTCCAGCCTTCGCCGGCTGCAGCCGCGGCGACCTCAGGGGCTCGCCGGTCGTAACGGACTACCACAATGTCAATGCCGAGCGTTTGCAAGGCGCGCGCGCGAGCCTGCGTTACAAGGTGAATGACGATCTGTCCGTTACCGCCTCGGCGATGTACCAGACGATCTCTCAGGATGGCCTGCCGTACTTCGACAATCCTCCGGGAGAGCTCGCGCACTTTCAGCCGTTCGACATCGGTGAGCCATTTTCGGACACCTTCCGCTTGTACAACCTGGTCGGCGAATACAACTTCCCGGCCGTTACCGTGACCGCGGCAACCTCCTACTGGCGGCGCAACCAGTCGCAGACTCAGGACATCTCGGAAACCATCCAGAGCATTTTCGATCTGCCGTCCTACTCCGTGGATGGCGGCGGCGCCGGTCCGGCCTCGATCAGCGAGATCGATACCACCAACCAGTTCAGCGAAGAGCTGCGACTGACTTCCCGGGGCACCGACCGGTTTCAGTGGCTGCTGGGCGGTTTCTTCAGCCGCTTCCACTATGGCATGAACCAGTTTTCCTTCGCGCCGGGCTACGTGCCGTTGTTCGGATCAAACAACCTGGTCACCATTCTCGAGGATTACAACATCAAGCAGCGGGCGGTGTTCGGGGAGGCATCCTACAAGATCACCCCGGCCCTGAAGGCGACCTTGGGTTTGCGCCAGTACTCCTATACGCAAACAGGCACCACCACCTCGAGCGGTATTGTCGTGGGCAGCCAGACACCCGTCAGCTATGGGGCCGACGCGTCCAATTCCGGACTCAATCCGAAGGCGACCCTTTCCTACAATTTCAGCGATGACCTGATGGTCTACGGTACCGCGGCCAAGGGCTTTCGTCCGGGCTCAGGCAATGGACCCATCCCGGTTACCGGAGCGGATTCCTGTCTGGCGAGCCTCCAGGGTCTCGGCAGGACGCAGGCTCCGACCCAATATGATCCAGACACAGTGTGGAGTTACGAGCTCGGCGAGAAAGCGCAGCTGAGCGACAGGCGCATCGTCACGAACTCGGCCGTCTACCACGAGCAGTGGAGTCAAGTGCAGCAAGGCATCGCACTCCCGTGCGGCTTCGGATACACCGACAACGTCGGCACCGCTAGTGTCTGGGGAGCCGAGACCGAGATCACCCTCCGGCTTGCACCACAGTGGACTCTCACGCAGAGCGGTGGCTACACGCGCGCTCGCCTGACAGGTACGACGCCTGGAACCGGTCTGGTAGACGGACAGCGGCTGCTGAATGTGCCGGAGTACACCGCTAATACATCCTTGGAGTATCGACGACCGCTGGCGGGATACACCTTCGTCGGTCGGGCCGATAATGTCGTTGTCGGACCGTCGGAGGACCTCAGTTACGTCCGACACACCATTCCTCGATACGACATCGTACGAGTCCGCTTCGGCCTCGACACGGGCAGCTGGTCGGGCTTTGTGTTCGTGGACAATGTGGCAAACAGTCACGTCATTCTGGCTTACACGCGTAACTACGCCGAGAACATTCCTTCGTTCGATCGCCTGGCGACCAATCAGCCCCGCACGATCGGGATGACTTTTCAGTACCACTATTGAGGCAAGTGGTGACGACGACATCGGAGTTTCGGATCGAACTGCCGCAACCGTATCTGTTGTTCCTGGGAGATCTGACCGCGGCTCAGACTCCCTTCGCGAAAACCGCGTTCGGGTTACGGGATTGGGCGCCTGAGCTTTGTGCCGGCGAGCTCGGCCTTCCGGGTTGCGCGGTCACGACAGGATTGCCCAGGCTGACTCCAGCCGAAGCCCGGGCACGCGGTGCTCGTGCTCTGGTCATAGGCGTGGCCGCCATCGGCGGCGCTCTGGCGCCGCAATGGCTGCCTGCGTTGCTTGAAGCGCTCGAGGCAGGGTTGGATCTCATCAGTGGCATGCACGGGCGGCTCGGCGACAACCCACAGTTGGTCGAGGTGGCCGAGCGTCACGGGCGACAGTTGATCGACGTTCGTCGCCCGCCGCGGGGCATACCTGTCGGCACCGGGCGTAAGCGCTCGGGCAAGCGTCTGCTCACGGTTGGCACCGATTGTGCCGTTGGAAAAAAATATACTGCCCTGTCTCTCACCCGCGAGTTCCGCAAGCTCGGTGTGGACGCGGACTTCCGCGCCACGGGACAGACCGGCATTCTGATTGCGGGAGGCGGCCTGCCGATGGATGCCGTCGTGGCGGACTTCCTGACAGGCGCCGCCGAAATACTCACTCCGGATGCGCGAGCCGATCATTGGGACGTCGTGGAAGGGCAGGGGTCGGTCGCTCATCCTTCGTACGCCGGCGTTTCGTTGGGCCTGCTGCACGGAACGCAGCCGGATGTGCTCGTCCTGTGTCACGACCACGGACGTGAGCGTGTTTCCGGCCTTCCGGGCTATGCGCTCCTTGGGCTAAAGGAACTGATCGACCTGACTGTGGTATTGGCCCGGCGCACGAATCCGGCCGTCCGTTGCGCCGCTGTCTCGATCAACACATCAAAGCTGGACGAGGCGGCGGCCAGGACAGTTCTCGCGGAGTACTCCGCAAAGCTCAACTTACCGGCAGCGGACCCATTGCGAGGCGGGCCGGAGCTGCAGCGTGTGGTTGAGGCGTGCCTCGCCTGATCACTTCGCCCCCGATCGCGACAACACCCCGTGCTGGCGCAGAACCTCCAGCAGCTGAGCGTGATCGATAGCGGCGAGCACTTCGCCTGGCGGATTGATGGTCGGCACGGACTCCGCGGCGATCATGGCATTGAGAATCGACTCCTCGATCGAATCGACCGTCGCTTTGTAGATGTGATCGAGGTAGGCTTCGTTGAGCCATTCTGTCTCGAAGCTGTGAGGTTGCTTCTCCCCGACCGCCGGCAAGTACAGCTCGTTGGCCACCGAGAACGCCAACATGAGATCCCCCGAGTAATGGCCCCCGCTGGTGCCGGTCCGCCCGATGCCGATAGCTCCGCGCTTGGCCACGCGCCGCAGCTGGATGGGCGTCAAAGGTGCGTCGGTGGCAATGAGCACGATGATCGAGCCCAACTCGCCGAGCCCTTGTTCGGCACGGACTGCGCTCTGGGGGATGCGCTCGCCGACAGGGACTCCGAACGGCCTGAACTCCGGGCGTGATCCAAAGTTGGATTGCACCAGGGTACCGACCGTATAGTGATGGCCTTCTATCTGGACCTTGCGGGAGCTGGTTCCAGTTCCGCCCTTGAACTCATAGGTCGAATTGCCGGCCCCGCCGCCGACGTTACCTTCCGCTACCGGTCCACCCCTGGCGCCGCGCAATGCCTCCAGCGCGTGCGACTCCTGGATGTGGCGCCCGCAGATATCGTTGACGTGTCCATCGTACGTTTCCGCGACCACCGGCATGGCCCAGGCATAGTGTTGAAAGTGCTCGTGGTACTGCTCGATCATCCATCCCACGGCGGCGTGATGCACGATGCCCACGGAGTGAGTGTTGGTGAGACAGACCGGGCCCACGAAATAGCCGGCATCCTCGATCCAATGCGTGCCGGTCATCTCGCCGTTACCGTTGAAGACGTGCTGCCCCGCCCATACCGGCAGAGCTTTGCGTCGGTGGCCGCGGGGAAGGACGGCGGTGACGCCGGTATAAATCTGACTTTCGCCGGGCTCGGTCGCCAGTGATTTAATGGTTGAGAAACCCACCTCGACGCCAGGCACATCGGTAATGGCGTTATGGACTCCCGGAGTTCCAGACAACGGTAGTCCTAGGTCCCTCGCGCGTCGTCGTGATGTGCCCATTCCGTTCTCCAGGTTCGAATCGACTCGAGGTTTACAGGGCGAGTGGTGCTCGCGCGCGCTTGCGCAGAATCAGCGCGTAGCACAGCCCGGCAATCAGCCAGGTGATGCCCAGACGCATCGCGAGCGGGCTCATGCCAGAGATCACCGCAAGTACGATGACGATACCTGTCACCGGCACGACCAGATGCAGCACCCAGCGTCCCGAGCGGCCCCGCACCCAAAACGTGACAATGACGGAGACGTGCAACAGCACGAACGCCGTGAGGGCTCCGAAATTCACCAGCGAAACCAATTCATCCATCTTGAAGCGCATCGCGAGGGCGACCGCGAGCGATATGCCTGTCGTCAGCACCATTCCGATGTACGGAGTGCCATATTTGGGATGGAGTGTCGACAGCGCGGTCGGCAGTTGTTTGTCCCGGCCCATCGCAAACAGCACCCGCGCCACCCCGACCTGCATCGGCAGGGCATTGGTGAAGCCGACCACAATCGCCTGCACCCAGGCCAGGGTGATGCCAGCCCACGGACCAATGGCCCAAGCCGCCAACTCGTACATCGCCGCGGCGTCATCCTTGAAAGTAAAGCCGCTCAGCAAATTGCCAAGCACCCAGGCAACCAGGGCGAACAGCGAGGCCGACAGCACCAACACGCCGACAATCGCGCGGCCCATGACCCGCTTGTCGTCGCCTTTGACTTCCTCACTGAGGGTGGAGACCGCATCGAATCCCAGAAACGACATCACGCAAATGGAGGTTGCGGAGAAAATCGCACCGGCGTGAAACAGGTCGCGGGAATAGACCGGCTTTAGCGTGAGGCCCCCGGTACCCAGACCGGCATGCAGGGCAAGTCCGGCGAGAATCAACAGGCCGACCAGGAAAAAGACCTGCAGTGCGACCGACACCAGATTCACACGCGAGGTCACTGTGACGCCGAACCAGTTGACGCCCAGGGTTACGGAGCACAACAACACGATCCACACAGCGAGACCAACCTGGGGTATCAGGTCCGCCATCGCCACGGCCATGAGCACGTAGATGTAGGCCGGGATCAACAGATAGTCGAGCAACACCATCCAGCCGGCGATAAAGCCAGTGAAGGGCCCCAACGCGTGCCGCGCGAACCCGTACACCGATCCGGCGGTAGTGACGGTCTGGGTCATCATGGCGTAGCTTTTGGCGGTGAAATACATGCACACCGCGCCAAGGATGTACGCCAGCACGATCAGTCCGTTGGACGCTTTCCACACAAACCCCAACGTCTGCAGCGGAGCGAACGGCGACACGTAGGCGAGGCCGTAGATCAGCAGATCGTAGTAGGTCAGCGACCGCCGCAGACGCGGAGGGGGCGCACCCGCGCCCTTGCCCTCCGCGGTGCCTACACCTAAGGCTTCTGCCGACATCTCAGTAATGGTATGTCGCGGTCAAGCCGATTGTGCGCGGACGCAAGGATCGCCCGAAGTACAGCGGCGAGCCCGTAGTGTCTCGCGACAACACCAGCAGTGGATGCGAGTTGGTCAGGTTTTGCCCGAACAGGGAGATATCGACCCCGCTCCAGCGCAAGCCACCACGCAACGCCAGCGTACGATAGCCCGGTATGCTGGGAATGGTGGAATCGGAAGCGCCATCGACCGGATTCTGGGTCGGCAGCAACCCGATCTGGCCGGTCGTCACGTGATAGTCGAAGCGGACGTAAGGGAGCTTGCCGGCCCATTGCGGCAGCGAGTACTCACCGGAGGCCGTGACGGTCCAGGGTGGACCTGGCAGCCGGTCGTCCTTGCTGACGATGGGTACTATGGTGGTACCGCAACCGACCGGACCGCCGCACACAGTCTGGGTGTAGCGCGCGTCCGTATAGGCGGCCTGGAACGCCAGAGAAAGGCTCTCGACGGGGCGATACTGTACGTCGATGTCGCCACCGCGGCTCTTTGCCGCGCCCAGATTGGCGACGAACTGTTGGCCGCAGCTGGTCAGATAAACGTTTTGCTGAATGGCCTTCCAGTCGATGTAGAACAGGCTGGCGTTGATTTGCAGCCGGTGATCGAGGAGGGTGAGCTTGTTGCCGAGCTCATAGCTCCACAGGCTGTCCGGCCGGAAGTTGACCGGCGATCGGGGCAGGCCGATGGCCTGTTCCTGGGCGACGCAGGAGACACCCAACCCGCCATTGATGCCGCCTTCCCTGTAACCCTTCGCTGCGCTCGCGTAGAACATCATATCCGTGGTCGGCTCATAGGAGAGCACGGCACGCGGAGTCACCGGGGTCGCGGATGCCGAACCGGAGGCTAGCAGAGGAGATTGCGGGCCGAAATTGGGGCCGAGGAAGGGTCCGTACTGGTTACTGCGGCCGCTGTAAGTAGCATGCTCGATACGTACACCGCCGGTGAAGCTCCAACCGCCCCACAGTTTGACTTTCGCCTCCCCGAACACCGCGGCCTGCCGATCGATGATCTGGTTGAGGTGCCCGGTAAAGATCTCCCCGCCGGGACACGGAGCGTTCACGGTGCAGATCCCGGCCGGGTTGCCCGCCTGGATGTACTCGTTATTGAGATCCGGATCGATGATCCGCTGCTCTTCGTTCTCATTGAGGTGCGCGTAGTACAGCCCCGTCGTCCAGGTGACGCGTGCCGCCGCGTCGGCCGATTGCAGCTTGACCTCCGCGATGGTGTTGTTCTGATTGTCCTCGAACGGCGACTCGGCGAAGACACCATACGCCGCATAGGGCGACAGACCGTAATTGGCCCGGTCGAACTGGGTGTAGTCGGGCTCATCCGACTGGTGACGCGAGAAGTACGACACGTTGGTCGTCATTGTCGCCAGCCCGAGATCCCAATCGACGCGCAGGTTGGCGAGGTAGAACGGATCGGTGCTCGAGTTGCGCTGCGCGTTGCCGTTGTCAAAGCGTTGATTGGCTGGATCCGACAGTTGCGGCCAGTACGCGCTGGTGTCGTTCAGGTACAAATGCTGGTAGAAGATCGACGGGGTGACACTGAGCTTATCGTTGATGGCCCACTTGAGCGCGAGTCGGAGCGCCGCGGTGTGCTGGAAGTTGGCGTTCGGTTGGGTTACGACACCGGTGCGGTAATCCACGCGGTCGAGATAGCCGCCATCCTCGCGATACGACGCACTGGCACGGAAACCGAGAACGCCATCGATCAATGGCCCACCGCCTGCGGCACCCAACTCGTAGCTCTGACCGCCATGGTCCGTATTGGCCACCTCGGCCCGGGAGTAGGAGCTGTAGGAGGTGAGGCTGGGCTGCGGTGTCACGAAACGGATAGCGCCACCCTCGGCGCTTGCACCAAAGAGAGTGCCCTGCGGACCTCTGAGGACCTCGACACGCTCGAGATCGAACAGCACCGGAAACGCGTTGACGGTACCGAAGCCGATGTGGCGGCCCTGCAGCGGCGTGTCATCTATATAGATTGCGCTGGTCGAGGTGCCGGCGTTCGAGTCGATGCCGCGGAAGGCGATGTCGGAGTTTTCATCGTTGTAGTTCGAAGCGGCGGTCAATCCCATTCTCTCGAAGGAGACCCCGGGAGACAGCTGTGTGAGGTCGTCAATGCTGCGCAACCCTTGGGCGTCCATCTTATCCTGGCTGAACGCGCTCACACTGATTGGAACGTCCTGGAGACGTTCCGCGCGGCGCTGCGCGGTAACGATGACCTCCTGCAGACCGCCGACCGAGGACTCTGCCTCGGGTGCCGCTGGCGTCGCCTCTGCGTCGGCGGCTAGAGTCGGCGGGGAAGCGATGCACGCGGCCGTGCTGGTGGCGAGAATCCAGGCGACGGCACTCGCGACGCGCCCCCGCGATTGTGGGGTAGCCGCGACAGGATCTCTGCTGCGGTTTTCCGGCAACACGGGCGGGTGGTCATTGTTAGTCATATGCATGTAGTCCCCCTGTAGTGCGAGGCTTTGCACCGCTTGCGACCGACGGGCCGCACCGTCGGGGTGCAGCACCCCGTCCCGGCAGATCTTCCGATCAAGCGGACAAAAAAACCACGCGCGAATCGTTGTCCGTGCAAGTTCGGGCGACTATATTTGTCCGCGATTCGTCCGTATCGACACCCGCAGGGGCAAAGTAGCCATCTGATGTCAACGAGCGACCCTGTAAGTACGCCCCCGCTGACGATCCACATCAGCTACGTGGGCGCTGTGGGACGCTACCTTGCCGGGCGTGGCATCGATCCGAGCCCCCTCTATGCCGGAATCGGGCTGAGCCGCGAGGCCGTGGAGGAGGGGCAGTTGCGGGTCCCGCTGCGGGATTTCTTTGCCCTGCTGGACAACGCAGCCGTCCTCGGGGGTGACCCGCATGTCGGCTTGCATATCTACGAGCGCTTCGACTTCGCGGATCTCGGCCTGCTCGGATTCGCGCTCCTGTCGTCGAAGGACGTGGGCGCGGCGCTGCGAGTTCTGATGCGCTACGGTGCCATCTTCCAGGACGGTGATGAAGGCCAGCTGCTGATCGAGGATCACTACGCGCACATCTGGTACCGCGTCAAAGCGCCGGAGCTGCCTCTGTCGCGCCATGATTGCGACATGTCCACCGCATTTCCGTTCTTCTTCCTGCGTAAGGTGTTGGACCCGGCCTGGACGCCGGTGGCGGTACAACTTCAACATCCTGGCCCGGAACCGGCGTTGTTGGGCGAATACCAGCGGGTTTTCGGGTGCCCTTTGACCTTTGGCGCGGCCACCAACCAGATCACGCTCCCACGGCCGGTCCTGGACACCCCCATCCGCTCATCCGACAAGCGACTGTTCGACATCATCGAGCGCAACCTGCTGCTGCTACAGGAGCAGTCGCGGCTCGAGAATTCTTTGGCGCAGCGCGTCGAGGCGGCCATCGTCAAGAACCTGTCGATGGGCCCACCCCGGTTGGAGCAGATCGCGCGGGCGCTGGGCATGACCCCTGGCACCCTGCAGGGCCAGTTGCTGGCGCGCTCTTTGAAGTTCAACGAGCTGCTCGACAAGGTCCGCTACGATCTGGCCACCCGTCTGTTGGCGACCAGTGCTCACTCACTCCCGGAGATCACCTACCTGCTCGGCTACTCCGAAGAGAGCGCCTTCATCCGCGCCTTCCGTCGCTGGATAAACTGCACCCCGAACGACTACCGCCACTCGGTCCGTAGTGGTGTCCCAACGCAGAGCAAGCGCAGCATCCGCTAGTTTTCATATCTGACCATTGTGATCCATTGCCCAGATTGACTGGATGCAAGCCTTATAGACTGTCTGCAAACGCCATCAGGTGCGCGCAAGAGTCGGTAAAGGGATCCCATGACAACAACGACATGGCCAAGGGTCGCGGTCGCAGCAGCAGTATTCGGTCTTCTGACGGCCTGCGGCGGTGGCGGCGGGAGCAGCAACACCTCCACTGGCGGCAACACCGGTGGCAGCACTCCGACGAATGCCTCGCCCGGCGGCATCTGGCGCGGCACTGACACCATCAGCGGACTCCAGGTCATCGGCTTAGTCGATGAGGCGGGCGAATTCCATTTCATGCGCTCGGACGAAGTGCAGTACGTCGGTACAGCAAGCGTCTCAGGCACCTCGGTCACCTCGAGCTTCGATGGCTACGCTCCCCTGGGGACTTCCTTCACGGACGGCTCCACCCACGGCACCGGATCGGTTTCGGGCACTGTTACGGCGAGAACCTCACTTTCTCTGAACTCGCAGTTCAAGACGGACTCGGGCAGCTCTTCCAGTGGCACTTTGGACCTGACTTTCGACACCCTCTACAACCGTGCCTCCGCGCTTGCGACCATTGCAGGTAACTTCACCAACCCGCAGACCAACGTGGTGGTGACGGTGAACAGTGATGGATCCGTCTTTTCGCAGGATCCTACGACCGGTTGCGTGCTCAACGGCACAGTGTCCATCATCAACGCGAGCTACAACGCCTACCGGATTACGTTTGCCTACGCGAGCTGCACAGGAGCCGGGGCCGTTCTGAACGGCGTTCAGTTCACCGGATTGGGCACATTGGACAACACAGTGACCCCGGAGCGCGCAATTCTGGGCGTGACCGGTACGTCAAGCGGAACCACGTACGCCCTGGTGTTCCAGCTGAACAGGTCATAACTCGCTGTCGCTCGGCGGTCGCTAAATAATTTGATAGCGACCGCAGGGCCCGCTGCGGTCTGCTCTCCCTTCCAGAATATGAAATTCGAGGGAGAGGCATACCGTGATCGGGTCGTTGCGCGCGGCAGTACTTGTATTGGCGGGATTCATTGGCGCGGGCACTGCCCCGTCGTCCCGAGCTTCGGATCACCTCGACACCCCTGGTGTCGTAGCCAACCCGCAGGCGGATATTGGCGATATCTACGCCTGGACCTCCTATACGGGGCGGCAGTTGAATCTCGTCATGACCCTCGTCGGTCATAGTTTCTCGGATCGAGCTCAATACGCCTTCCACATCGACAGCGGCTCGCAGTTTGGACGGACCACGGCCACCGCCGTGATTCTGTGTCGATTTCCCCGCCCTGGCAAAACCGACTGCCGCATCGGCTCGGAGGATTCCGTATCAGGGGATGCCAGCGGCCCTGAGGGCTTGCGCGGGCGGCATGGACACTTGCGCGTATTCGCGGGGCTACGCGATGACCCGTTCTTCAACAACGTCAAAGGAACCCGCGCAGCCTACCAAGTGGCGGATGCCGCGATCCGTAACGGCGCCCCGGTGGACGCGGCAGGATGTCCAGGTTTCAGTCAGGCGACCGCCGCTGCCATCCTGACTCAGTGGAGTCATACCAATGGCGGGCCTGGCACCAACTTTCTGGCAGGTTGGATGTCCTCCGCGATCGTGGTGGCCGTGGACCTGCCACTGGTGACCCACGGGGGCAAGCTGCTGGCCGTGTGGGGAAGCACTTCGATCGGGGGAAAGCAGATCGACCGCGCCGGCCGGCCCCTCACGGGCAATTCCCTGCTGGGGACATTGGCCGACGAGGACAGTGCGAATCGGCTGAAGGAGGAATATAACGCGGCCACACCGGACAGCTCAGCCCGATTCGTCCCAGATATCGAGAAGGGCCTGCAGCTCTATGATTCATTCGATGGCAAGTGCGGTAACCAGTTGCTGGCTCGAGCCGACCGGCCGCCGTCCGAGCGCTACCGCCAGCTGGCCGAGCTGCTCGCGGACGACCGGCTTTGGGTGAACAGCGAATCGACGCTTTGCACTCAGTTGTTCGCCGTGGAATTAGCCAACGCCGCCGGACAGAAGGAGCGCGTGATCGACTGCGGCGGTAGAACACCGCTCTATAACGCTTCGAATGTCTACCGCTCACTGTTGGTTGACGGCACCACCGACAGCATTGACGACGGGGTGGACCGGGACGACAAGATACCGTCGGAGACGGAGTTTCCGTTTCTGGTAGCCCCGGAGTCCAAGCCGTGAAGTGGCAGAAGCTCATCGTGGGTGGGCTCGCGGTTGCGCTCGCCAGCGCGCCTGCCGCAGCTCACAGCGGCACCGGCCTCAAAGGCGGTTTCGGATCGGGATTCCTGCATCCGCTGCAGGGCTTCGATCATCTGTTGGCGATGGTGAGTGTCGGCATTTGGGGCGCCTTTCTGGGGCGGCCGTTGATCTATGCGCTGCCGGTGATCTTTCCGGGGCTCATGGTGGTCGGGGCGGTGCTCGGGATGTTTTCGGTGCCGCTGCCTGCCATCGAGCTCGGCATCGCGATCTCCGTGGTGATTCTGGGGGCCTGTATCGCGTTATCGGTGCGTGCCCCGATCTGGGTGGCCATTTTCATTGTAGCCGCCTTCGCGGTGTTTCATGGCTATGCGCATGGGAAGGAGCTGCCTTCAGCCGCCGATCCGATCGGATATAGCGCCGGTTTTGTGTTGGCCACTGGATTGCTTCATGTGGCAGGCATCTGCATCGGATTTCTCAACGAGCGTCCGGGTGGCAGGCTCATTACGCGAACTCTGGGGGCAGCCATCGGCACGGTTGGATTGTTCTTCCTGTACAGAGCGGTCGCATCGTGAGAAAGGGTCTGTTGTGGGGATTTCTAACACTTGCCAGCTGGCTGACGGCTGTCGCGATTCTGATGGCGGTGTTGCGGTTCCTGCCGGTCACACCAGGTTACCTCCCAGATCATGTTGAGTAGAACCTTCCCGAAAGCGACTGTCCTCGGCGCGCTTGCGCTTGCTGCCGCTTCACTCCGCGCCGGGGCCCATGATTTCTGGGTGGAGCCCGGTGACTACTGGATGCGCCCGGACGTGGTGACGCCTCTGACTCTTCAGGTGGGGCATGGGCCTTACCGCCAGCGCTCACCCATAGCCTTGCGTCGCATCGAGCGATTCGAAGCGATCACACCCAGTGGAGCGCTCCTGGACTTACGCGGTCGACTGCATCCGGGTGCCGGCACGCAAGACGGTGACCTGCAATTCAACGAGCCGGGCACTTATCTGCTCGTGCTCGAGACCGACAAGCGGGCGCAGAGTCATCTGCCGGCAATCCGCTTCAACGACTACTTGCGCGCGGAGGGCCTCACACCCGCACTGGAGGTACGCCAGCGCACTCGGCGCATGGAAGTCGACGGCTCCGAATGTTATAGCAGGCGAGCCAAGGTGATAGTGCGGGTGGGTGAGGGCGGCGCGCCAGACACGAGCAGGGTTACGCAACCGGTGGGGCTGCCGCTGGAAATCGTGCCGGAGAAGAACCCGTACGCAGTGCCTCGTCCAGCCGCTTTGCCCGTCCGAGTGCTCTATCAGGGGCGCCCTTTACCGGGCGCGCTGATTAAGTTGACCCAGCTCGAGCATGACGCCGCGCCGTTCGAGACACATCTGACGGATGGCGCCGGCCGTGCGGTATTCAACATGCCCGGCGCGGGGACCTGGCTGTTGAATGTCATCTGGACCAGGCCACTGCCGAAAACGAGCGAGACCGATTTCGAGACTGTGTTCTCCAGCCTGAGTTTCGGGTTTCCGGTGACTCAGCCTTGATCGGGCGAGGGCCGGACGCGACTGCAGCGGCGCAGCTCATTCGGCGTACAGCGGTACGCCTGACGGAAAGCCGCGCTGAAATGGCTGTGGCTGGAGAAACCCAACTCAATGCCGAGAGTCGTCAGGTCTGCGTATCGCGGCAGCAGATCCAGCGCGCGTGCGAGCCGCAACTGCAGCTGATACCGGTACAGCGGCAGACCTTCGACCTGTTGAAACAGCTGCGTGAGATAAACAGGGGACACGCCAACCTCGCTGGCAATCTCCGCCAGAGTCCAGCGCCGGCTCAGGTCCGATGTCAGGATCAGCTTGGTACGGTCCACGAGCTTCTTGCGGCCGATGCTACCCTTCGCGGCATGTGCGGTTCGCGTGCCGACAGCTCGCCTCACCAAGGCCAGTACCAGGTTTTCCGCTTCCAGCGTCTCGATGCTCCCGCGCTCGAGGCCATATCTCAAGCGCGCCACCAGGGCCTGTGTTCCGGCATCGATACGCAGCCGCTGGCTCAGAAAAGTGGGTGTACCGCGCTCCTGTAAGCGCTCCTTTGGAACGAGCTCCCCCAGCCATGGCTCCTCGATCGCCAGCGACAGACAGGCATCCCCACCCCCGACCGGGTGACTGATGCGGTAACTCTCCCCCTTGTTGAAAAACAGCACCTGGTTGGGCTCGGCGACGGCCTCATCGCTGCCGAGATGACGAACATAGGCCCCCCGGTAGGGAAACACTACGTAGGTCGACTGCGCGCATTCCTCCGGGCTCTTGTGCCGACAGTCACCCCTGCAGACGATATCGCGCAGGGCGATGGTGGGAGTATCCAGGAGGGGCTTGATGGAGAGCTCTGCGGCCATGCATTGCAATATACCCTGAATCGGCGCTAGCCTCCGGCCGGACTGTCAACACCACCGAGCTCATCATGGAACGAACGTCGGCTGGAAATCCCATCCGCTTGTTGGCGATCACCCTCATTTTGCTCACCGGCGGCGGCCTTCCGGCAGCGGCCTGGCCGGACGAAACCAAGCCTGAGGAGCCCGTTCAGCATGAGTACCGGATTGCCCATTTCAAGTCGGAATCCGGTGTGGAGCTGCCTGAGGCGCGCGTCGTCTATGGGACGTACGGGCACCTCAACGCCGCCGGTGACAATGCCATTCTGCTGCCTTCGCACTATATGGCCGAGATGCACGGCTATGAGTGGTTGATCGGCCCAGGTAAGGCGCTCGATCCCGGCAAGCTGTTTCTCATTACCAGCGAGTTGTTCGGGAACGGCCGGTCATCCTCGCCCAGCAACACACCCGCGCCATTTTCGGGACCGCACTTTCCCGTCATGACCATCAGGGACAACGTGGAGGCGGTCCACCAGCTGCTGACCGAACAGTTGCATGTTCGTCACTTGCGCGCCGTCATTGGCTTTTCAATGGGTGCCCAACAGGCGTTCCAGTGGGCCGTGAGCTATCCGCAGTTCATGGATCGTATCGTGGCCACCTCCGGGACGGCGAAGACCTACGGGCATGGCATCGTTCGGCTGGAAAGTGAAATCACCGCCCTCACCACAGACCCTGCGTTCCAGGGAGGGAATTACCAGAAAGAGCCGGAGAAGGGCATTCAAGCGTTTGCCGCCGTATGGACCGCGTGGCTGTTCTCTCAGGAGTGGTGGCGTAAGGAGCTGTGGCGCAGTGACACGTCACTGGGCAGCACGCTGCCCGAGGTCATCGAACATTTCAAAACCCAGTTCATTCCGGGTGCGGACGCTAACAATCTCATCCTGCAGATGCGCACCTGGGAGAAGCATGACGTCGGCGGCACGGCGGGCTTCGGCGGCAATGTCGAGGCCGCGCTGCGATCGATCAAAGTACCGGTGTTGTACATGCCCTCGCAGACGGACCTGTATTTCCCACCAGGCGATGCGCGCTACGAGGCTGCCTTCATCCCTCACTGCGAGCTCGTTCCCATCCCGTCTTTATGGGGGCATCCAGCCGGCGCGGGAGCCTCTCCAGAGGATGCAACATTCATCAACGAGCACGTGGCCCGTTTCCTACACGCCCGAGAATGATCCGACCGGGCTCCCGGCTCACTGAGATACCGAACCGCTCCTCAATGACACTTACGAACGCTTCAAGGTTCGTCGCCCTGAAATAGCCGCCAATCCGTAGCTTGCCCACCGCTGGTGAGGCGATGACGAGTTTGCGGTCATTATAGCGGTTGAATTCCTCTGCGACCTCCGTGAGAGGCTGGCCGTTGAACCCCAGCATCCCGCGTTGCCAGGCGAGGCGCCTGGCCATCTCGTCCGCATCGATCTTCTGTAAGTGCACCGGTGCTGCAGCGGTAATGACTGCGACGCGACCGGCGCCGACAACCGGCATCGCCTCTGGGTGATTCACGGCTGATACGGGACCTACCACGACTGCGCCTTCCATGATCATGACTTCCATGCCGCTCGAGGTTTTGCGGACGTTGAAATCCGTACCCACTGCCCGCACGGCCATCGCTCCCGTGGTCACGACGAACGGCCGCGAGGGATCCTTGGCGACTTCGAAGGTAGCCTCGCCCTGCGCCAACCTCACGTCGCGCCGGCCTTTCGCCAACACAACGCGCACTTCGCTACCGGTGTTGAGTTGCACGATGGAACCATCGGACAGGGTAACGCGTTCGAAACCGCCGACCGGTGTGACGTAGCGCCTCTCGGGGGAGCCGAGCCCAAGTGACCCATGCCAGAGCCACACGCTTACGGCTACCCCCAGCAGCACGGCCGCCGCAGCGACACGCGACAACATGACGCGCGGCCCCCGCGCCCGCCGCACGGGTTTGCTGACGGGCGCTAGCGCTGGGGGCTGCAGTGCGTTGAGACGATCGAGGCGCCCCCAAACGTGTTGCAGCCGCAAGTACGCGGCGTAGTGGCGGGGGTCAGCCCGGCACCACCTCTCAAAGTCGACGCGGAGCTCTGCCGGCGGGTCCGCTCGGTCCAGCCGCGCTATCCAATCCGCGGCCGCTTCATCGATTTTTTCAGTCGATGCCACGTAGGCGGCCTTGTCCAGGGTCAGGGGAAGACTCGCCTGCGCCGCTGGAGGGTTGCATCCTCTCCAGCAAACGCGCGGCACATAGCCGTACGCCATAGCTGACGTGTTTCTCCACCGTATGCTCGGCTATCCCGAGCCGGGTGGCAATCTCCTTTTGAGACAAGCCATGGATCTTGCGCAAAGTCAGCACCTCGCGGCACCTGTCGGGTAAGGAGGCGATCACACCGGCGAGCAGGTCCAATTCCTGTCGAGCGTTCAACTTCTGATCCGGAGGGGATTCCACCTCACTGTCTGTTACGACGGATGAAGCGCCCATTTCCAGTAGAGCGTCCAGAGAAACCACCGGCCGGCGGCGTAATGCTTCCATGGCCACATTGCGGGCGGTCGTGAAGAGGAAGGCCCGCAAGGTACGAACGGCGTCACGCTGCGCGGGTGAGAGCGCCAGAAGCCGGGCATACGTTTCCTGGATGACGTCGGAAACTTCCGCGCGGTCCCGAGTCAACTTTCGCAGATAAGCACGCAGACTGGGCTCGTGTATCAGGATCCGAGCAAACCAGGCCGTCGTACTTGGATCTTCCACGGTCAAGTGTGGTGTCAGTGTTTGTATCGGGAGAGACGTGTTCCTTTGAGAGGGTAGTGCAGGCGAGGCGCGAGGGGCAACTTTTTTCGCACCGGGAACTACCGGAAAGACTCCGGCGCACCGTCGTATCCGCATCCGGCGCGGATATATCGAGAAAATCGGGGGCGCCATTTGGCGGGGAACGCATGCATCACGTCAATTGTCGCTGCGATGGACGCGGAGTCTGGCTGTTGGGGTTGGGGCTGACGCTCACTGCATTCATACCTGGCGCGCAAGCGCAGGACAAACCGCCAGAAACGAGCTCGGGACAACAGCAGCTCCAGGAAGTAGTGGTCACGGGGTCACGCATTGCCCGCCCGGACCTCGACCGCCTGCAGCCTACGACGGTCGTTGACACCGACACCTTCGATAAACGGGGTTATGCTGACATCGCGCAGGCGCTGCAGGATCTTCCCGCCTTTGGTGTCCAGTCCGCGAGCGCCGCGAACCAGCAGGGCGGCTTGGGCGGCGTCGGTCAGGCGTTCGTCGACCTGTATTCATTGGGCTCGCAGCGCACCCTGACTCTCGTGAACGGCCGCCGCTTTGTTTCATCCAACAGCTCCAGCTTCATCGATGGCGCGAGCGCGCCCGGGCAACAGGTCGATCTCAACGTCATTCCGGTGCAGCTGATCGAGCGCGTCGAGACCATTTCGGTGGGCGGGGCGCCCATTTACGGCGCGGATGCCATCTCCGGGACTGTCAACATCATTCTCAAGAAGAATTTCCAGGGTCTCGCTCTCGATGCGCAGGCGGGGGTGTCCAACCAGGGGGACGCCTGGAACTATCGCTTCAGCGCCCTGGGCGGTAGAAACTTTTTCGACGATCGCGGCAACGTGACAGCGGTGGCCGAAGTCGTCAAAAGCGATGGCCTGGTGGGCACCTCGCGCAAGGACTATGCCTCGGATCTGCAATTTCTGGCCCCTTTACATCCAGGTCCCTTCGCGCGGGTCCTGACTCCCAATACCCACGTCGGCCCCATCAATACCTCGGGCATCCCATTGCTGGATGATACATTTCTGGATCCCGCCAAACCTGCGCAAACTCCAGCACAGATCGGAGTGACCAACGGCGCCGGCCAGACGCTGGCGTTCGCGCCAGGATCGAGCGCTCTGACTCCATACAACCTGGGCCAGGAGACCGGCAACCCCGTCTTCTGGCAGGGCGGCGACGGCGCCAGGTTATCGCAGTTCAGCAACCTGCTGGCGCCACAGGTACGGGTCAACTTCGATACGTTGGGCAATTTCAAGCTCACCGACCACGTGTCGCTGGTGACCGAGGGCTGGTTTTCGGACACCCATGCGCACGCCCTGGTCGCTCAGCCGGCGTACAGCTCGGCGCTCTTCTCAGGCGTGGGTACCCCGGCGGGCAACTTGCGGATCTCTGTCAACAACCCGTTTCTGAGCGCCGCCGACCGGGCGACCCTCGCGGCCGAGCTGCAGAACTATGGCGCCAACACGACGCCGCGGACGCGCCAGGACCCGAACTGGGACGCGCAGCACTTTTATCTCGCCCGCGCCAGCGATGATCTGCAGAATGGCTCGCAATCATCCACTCAGGTGGTCGCCCGGGGTGTAGTCGGTCTGACCGGAGACTTCTCAGTCTTCGACCGTAACTACAACTGGGACACCGCCTTGTCGTATGGAGCCTCGCGCGATGAGTCCTCCACCGCGCAAGTCATTTTGCAGAATCTATATAACGCCGTGGATGCCACCACCGATGCCTCGGGACACATTGTTTGCGCCGGGAACCCGGTTTCCGCGCCGGTATCCACGACGGGGCAGGCTGCCTGCACACCCCTCAACATCTTCGGCCAGGGTTCGCCGAGTGCCGCGGCGCGCGGCTACGTCGTACACGATGCCCTCGCAGAGTCGTTCGACACCCAACGCGACTTCACCATCAATTTGAACGGCGATGTCATGAAGCTGCCCGCAGGCGAGTGGCGGGCCGCGGTCGGCTTCGAGAACCGGCGCGAATCGGCGACCTTCACACCCGATAGTTTCTACAGCGGCGGTTATGGACCGAACACGGTGTTGCCGGTCGAAGGAGCGTACCGTACCAACGAAATTTACGCCGAGACCCTGATCCCGATCATCGAACCGGCGCAGGACCTTCCGGCCCTTCACCAGGTAGAGCTGGAAGGAGCGGTGCGCCGTGTCAGCAACTCCATCGCCGGTACCGCGACCACCTGGACCGGCGGGCTGCGCTGGTCACCGATCGAAGACATCCAGTTTCGCGCCAACAAGACCAAGTCGATTCGCGCGCCGGCCATCACCGAGCTGTTCCTGCCCCCCTCGACATCGTTTGAATTTGCGAATGACCCCTGCGACAAGAACTATGTGACTCAGGGAACCGCGCCTGCGCGGCGTGCGGCCAATTGCGCCGCCGCGGGTATCAATGCGGCGACCTTCGAGTCGAACGTGGTCAACGCGAGCGGACAGGGCCTCACCTCGGGCAATGCCCGGCTGACCAGCGAAGTGGCGGACTCCAAGACATTCGGCGTCGTGCTGCGGCCCCACTGGGTACCGCAGCTCAGTCTGGCGATCGACTATATCGAGATCAACCTGACCAATGCCATCGAGCAGCTGAATCTGGTGGAAATTCTCGATGCCTGCTACGACGCGGCAAACTATCCGAACAATGCCTCGTGCTCGGCCTTCACCCGCAACTCCGCCGGGCAGATCACCAGCTTCCATGACGGCTTCGTCAATGCCGGTGTTCTGGACTTTCAAGGCATTTCCGCGAGCCTCAACTGGTCGGCGGCATTGCCCGGCTCCCTGGGGCGGATCAACACCCGGGTGAACTACCTCGACACGCGTAAGCTGCTACAGGTCATCGGCAGCGCTTCCCCGCAGAACCTTGCCGGTGAGAGCGGCGGCGCGAATCCCAATATTGCCGTGCCCAAAGGCAAGGCCACGCTGGATATCGAATACCGCAAGGGATCGTTCTCCTGGGACTGGCAGGGGCAGTACTACAGCGGCCTGAATTTCGACAACACCAACACCGCATCCTCGCAGGATGTGCTGCGAGTCAATCCCTGGTGGCTGATCGACTCGACGCTGTCGTACGATGTGACGAGCTCCTTTACCACGCGCCTGGTGGTCAACAACGTGTTCGACAAACAGCCGCCGTACCCGGCACTGGCGGGCACCGGTGGCAACTTCGCCTCAGCCGCGTCCCTTTATTTCCCAGGCGTCATCGGCCGCACCTACCTGATGTCTTTCAGTTATCGCTTCTAGCGCGTAGAGTGCCGCACATTGCTGCGCTCCCGCGCAGGATCAGCATCAATGGAGGGAAACGCGTGTCAAAGTCGCGTCGCGAATTTGTGGTCGCTTCGGCGGCACTGCTGGGAGCGGGTACCGTTGTCGAGCCAGGCTCCGCGCAAAGCCAGCCGCCGGGAGATCTGCCCTCGGGCTCGCCTCCGGTGTTCGGGACTGCTGCTGGGGTTGGACCGAACGTGACGGCCGCGACTTTCGCCGCGACAGAAAAACTACTCCAATTCGAGATGAGCGCCGGGGAACGCGCGCAGGCCGCCCAAAACTGGCGCGACGCCATGGCGCCCCTCTATGAGCGGCGCACCGGCCCGCGCAAGGTGGATCTCGGCCCAACTCTGGTGCCGTATTCTCAATGGAATCCGGTGTTACCCGGGGCCCGGCTCGCGCCCGCTCGGGACGAGTTTGTCCGCAGCGAGCGCGATCCTGGACCGCTCCCCGCCGCTGACGCCGACATTGCATTTGCTCCCTTGTGGAAGCTCGCTCGCTGGGTGGAGACGCGGCGGCTGCAATCCGAGCGCTTGACCGGAATCTACCTGCAGCGCATTCAGACTCACGATTCGCGTTTGAAGAGTGTCATCACCCTCACTCGCGATCTGGCACTCGAGCAAGCCCGCGAGGCGGACCGGGAGATTGCCGGCGGCCGCTATCGGGGTCCCCTGCACGGCATTCCCTGGGGTGGTAAGGATCTGCTGGATACTGCGGGCATTCGGACAACATACGGCGCCGAGCCCTTCAGAGACAGGGTGCCTGCGGAAGATGCCGCGGTGGTCCGGCGTCTGCGCGCGGCCGGAGCAGTGCTGATCGCCAAATTGAGCCTCGGGGCGCTGGCACTGAACGATGTCTGGTTCGGCGGTCAGACACTCAACCCGTGGCTGCTGGAGGAGGGCTCTGGAGGTTCGAGCGCCGGCCCGGCTGCAGCCACCGCAGCGGGCCTGGTTGGCTTCTCGATCGGGAGTGAGACCGAGGGGAGCATCGTAGATCCCTCCACGCGCTGCGGAGTATGCGGCCTGCGGCCGACCTTTGGGCGGGTGCCGCGCACCGGCGCCATGACGTTATGTTGGTCGTTGGATAAGCTGGGACCGATCGCGCGCAGCGTGGAAGATACGCTGCTCGTGCTCGCCGCGATCTCCGGCCCGGATAGCGGAGATCTCGGATCTGTGCCGAGCACACTCAGCTTCGACGCTCGTGCCAGTGTGAAAGGGCTGCGCGTCGGATATTTTCCGCAATGGCAGAAGGAAGCGACGGATGTCGATCGCAACGCGCTGCGGCAGTGCCAGGCGCTCGGCCTCGAAGCGGTGCCTGTCAGCCTGCCGGACTGGCCCTATGACTCGCTGAACACCATTTTGTTCGCGGAGGCCGCAGCGGCTTTTGAGGAGTTGACACTCAGCCATCGCACGGACCAGCTGCGAATGCAGTCCCTGGACGCCTGGCCCAATACGTTCCGGCAGGCGCGCTTCCTGTCCGCCGTCGACTTCGTGCAGGCCGATCGCTTCCGGCGTGCGGTTGCAGAGGAAATGCGCCGCCTGTTCACCCAGGTTGACCTGCTGCTGGTGCCCTCACTTCGTGACGAGATGCTGACGATCGGCAATTTCACGGGATATCCGTCCTTGACCTTGCGGGCCGGGTTCTTCTCCGTCTCCCAGGCCCGCAGTGACTGGGCCCCCGACCCCCACCGGCCGCTGCCGCGTTTCGACCGACCGCGTCGCGTGCCACACAGCGTTACGTTGGTGGGACGCCTGTTCGATGAGGGAACCTTGGGACGAGTGGGGCTCGCCCTGGAGCAGGCGCTGGCCGTGGGTGAGGAGCGTCCGCCGGGGTTTTAGGGCAGGGCTACCTTCTAAAACCGGTATTCGATGGATGCAAAAAACAGCCGGCCGAGATTCGGATAAACGGTGGCGCCGGGGCCGATGCCGGAGTGAATCAGGCCGCCGCGCGCCGGCGGCTTCTCATCCATGATGTCGTTGATGTTCAGATGAAGCTGGGTGTGCTCGCCGAGCTGCAGCCCGAGTGCCAGGTCGTGAAAGAACTTCGTGCCCGTGTTGGGCAGATCAAATTCGTTGTTCGGAATTCCGGGAAACCAGTCGATGCGGGCATCGCCTATGAATTGCGTACGCCAGGTCGCCCGCAGGCGGCCGGCGCGATAGGTGAGTGACCCCAAGGCCCGCCAGCGCGGATTGCCAACCACACCCTGCGCGGCAATCAACGACATCGGGTCGTGGGCGTCGCCCAGGAAGTCCAGGCGGCGAAGCCAGGTGGTCGTGAGGTTGGTTTCGAGCGAGCCGCCCGGTGCACCCAGCATGGCCGGCAGATCCTGTTGGTAGGCCAGCTGCACGTCCACCCCGGCTGCGGCAATACGTGCAATGTTCTGGTTGATGGAACTGATGGTGAGGATCTCGTGAGTGACGGGGTCGCGGGTCACGCGCTCGCAGTCGGGATTGACCGCCGGATCCAGAGGGGAGTCCACGCAGTCATTGGCGACAGTCTGTGGCGGCATCGGGCCGATTGCCTGGCGGATGAGGATGTCCCAATAGTCGGCGGCAAGAGAAAACCGCGGAGCCTCGGGCGAGCGGTAGATGAATCCGGCGCTCCAGGTGTCGCCGGTCTCCGGTACCAGCTTGGAGTTGCCCCCTATGAGCGCAAGCAGTGTGCGCACGTCAGTCGGTGCAACGAAGTTCGCGGGGATGCCGAGCTTCTGACAGTGGGCGAAACGCGTCGGCGAGGCGCGGTTGACTGAGACATCGCACGGGTCCTGCCCAAAGACGTAAGTTTCGCTGGGAGGTGAAAACAACTCACCGACGTTTGGTGCGCGCACGGACCGTGATAACACGCCGCGCAATCGCAACCCCTGCACAGGTTGATATTCCAAGCCGCCGTGCCACGCCAGCTTATTGCCGCTGGTACTGTAATCCGACATTCGCACTGCAGCGTTGACAGACAGCTCCTCGAGGAGCGGCAGGTCGCGCCACAACGGTACGCGCGTCTCCGCGAAAACCTCACGTACATCGAAACTGCCGCGAGTGGCGGCAACCAGTGGCAGGAAGAGCTCGCCCGCCTGCACGGCCGGCCCCGGCACCGAGAGCGCACTCTCGCGCCGATACTCAGTACCGGCAGCAAAGCGTACAGGTCCCGCGGGCACCGAGAGCAAGTCGCCGGAAAGGCTCGCATTGACCACAGTCTGGCTGGCTGCGCGCCGGAACGGGCTGTTGACCCGGCCGAAGGCGATCGCCGCGGGACTCGCCTGATCGATTCCAACCAGGTCCAAGGGCACGCAGCCGTTGGACGGATCGCGGCACACGATCTGGCCAGTCGACGGATCGCGCACCGCGTCCAACGACTGTAGGAAGCGCGCAGTGTCACGGTCATTCAGATCAACGGTTGACTCGCGCGTGATGCCGTAGGCAGAAGAGGCCTCGAATGTCCATCTGTTCGGTAAGGTTCCGTCGACACCAATGACATACTGCTGCATCAGCCGATCATTGTCGGTTCCACGTACACCCGCTTCGTCGATAATCCGGTGAAACGGTACGGAGGTCACGTTGCTGGCGCGCATCAGCGCTACGGCTGCCGCTGGCAGGTAGGGATTGTCGATGCTCAGTTGAACGTCGCCATCGTCGAATGTCGGCTGGAAAGTGCTTTGCACCTGCGTAGCGGCGATCCGGCTCTCGATGAAGAGCTCGGCACTGCTGCTGTCCCCGTAGCGCAGCGTTCCACCGAAGACCTCCCGGCGGATCGGCAGACGCAACGGGTCGAACTGTTCGATGTTGATCCCATCTCCGCCCTCGGAGCGGCCTGAGCGGTCGCCCAGGGGACCGAAGTCAAAGGGACGGATGGATTTGCCGTCATTGCTGAAAATCCAGGTCTGATTGCCGAGTGTGAAGTCGCCAGGATTGCTCACGACATTGACGGTGGCATCCGCAATGTGGATGAAATTCGGAACTCCGGCATTGTGTCCGGTGGCCGCGGGATTCGATACCACATCGAGTCCATTGGAAGCGTAGGCGCGTGAGCTGGCTTGCACGCCATCGGCATCGTCGTACACGAAACTGAACGTCGCGTTGCCCGGGCGATCACCCAGCTCGAAATTCGTGCCGCCCGTGAGGGAGAAACCTCTTGATGCGCCATCCCCGCGGGATGAGATTCCCGCAGTCGCGCGCAGATTGATGCCTGTGAAGTCCTTCCTGAGGATTACGTTCACGACGCCGCCGATCGCATCAGCGCCATATACAGCGGACGTGCCACCCGTGACGACCTCGATCCTGTCCACCAGCTCCGCCGGAATGGTGTTGAGATCCACGGCGGCGGACAGTGGCGAGCCGGAGACCTGGCGCCGGCCGTTCACCAGTACGAGCGTGCGGTCGACTCCCAGGTCGCGCAGGCTGACGAGGCTCAATCCGGCGCCCACGATGAGCTGCCGGCTGTTGGTCAATCCCACACCAACACTGAGCGATGGCAGTTGCACGATGGCATCGGCGATGTTCGCTACCCCGGCATCCTCGATCTGCGTCCGGCTGATGGCCAGTAGCGGCATCGGGGCCGAGAGCGGATCCTGATGCAGACGGCTGCCGGTGACCACCAGCTCGTCCAGCTTGTTCCCTGTCCCGACGGTCCAGAGCTGATGACGCGCGGACGCAAGGTTCTCTGGGACGGCGGGCGCGCTCGGCTGCTGGGCAGGCTGCACCTGTGCGTCCTGGTCGCGCTGCGGGCTGGCTTGCGAGGCGTTCCCGCGTCCGCCGTGACAATCGCATTCGATTACAAACACGCCGGCGGGGGACTGGCTCACATGCAGGTCCGTCCCCTCAGTCATGCGACGCAAGGCCTCCAGGGGCTCGTACCGGCCGCTGATCGGGTGTGTGTGGTGGCCCTTCACCACATCGTATTCAAAGAGGATTTCAATCCCGGCCTGCCGGCCGAGCTCGAGCAAGGCCGGCGCCGCATCCCGGATCTCAATGTTGAAAAGCTTCTCGGCGGCGCTCGCCTCGGGGCAGAAATTAAAGGCAAACCACAGCAACAGCGCACCGGGCGCGAGGCGCGCACGAACTGGCACCGAGCGGGCGAGCGCCCGCCGCCGGAGCCCCATTTCGGCCCGGTGGTCCGTCATCTGAATTTCCGAGCCCCCTTCGGCGTCACTTCTCAAGGTAGCGGTACCCGGCTGGCGCCGCAACCTGTCACCCCCATCAGACCCGAAGCAGGGCCCGCGGAGGCGTTCCTGTCATTTTGTCAAGCTGTCGATCCAAGCCTTCAAGAGCTTCGCTTCACGTACGACCAGCGTCGGGTCGTGAAAGCAGTTGGCCAGCAGCGAAACGCCCTGAAGAGCGGCGAGAAGGTGCAGTGCGAGGGAGCGCCGCTCGTCGTTGCGGCCGAGCGCGGCAAACTGCGCCTCCAGCCATGTCAACAACTTGCGAAACGGAGCGGCGACTTCCTCGCTGAGACCGGTGGCATCCTTGCTGAGCTCGGCGCACAAACTACCAACAGGACACCCGGCGCGCGCCAGCGTCGCCCGATTGTCCACGGTCATCTGCACGAAAGCCTTCAGGCGGCCTTGCGCAGTCGGCGCCGCTTCGCAGGCCTCCTGCACGCGCTGCGTCTCCGCAAGCCGTTCAGCAATGATCGCCGCGCCGATCGCAGCCTTGGTCTTGAAGTAATAGTAGATGTTGCCCAGCGGTACATGGGCGCTTTGTGCAATGTCGGCCAGCGAGATCCCAGCGAACCCCTGCGCATGAGAGAGCTCCGCTGCCGCTCTGACCAGACGCTCCCGCTTGTTCTCTCCGGCTTTTGCCATGTCCGCTTGCGAAAGTCAGTCGACTGTCCAAGTCGAGCATGCAGTCGTTACACTGAGCTGTCAATGCGCAACGGTGGCCCTCATCCGAGGACCAACGACAGATTCAAAGAGCCGACTATGCGCTCGCCCACGCGCTCGCCGCGTGTAAAGGCGAGCACTGCGTCGATCACCTCGGGCGCATCGAGCACCTTGTGATGGCCCAGGCCCTGGGTCGTCAGCAGGCGCGCGCTGTGCCAGTGATAGGCATACAACTCCCCCTCACCCCATGGCACCTCGAAATCGTCCAGATCGTGCACGATGAGACAGGGCTGACCGAGAGTGCGCAGATGAGGACGCACATCCAGATCGCGCACCTTCACCCCGGTGGCGCGCTCATGCCAGCCGAGGAATCCCTCGAGCAGGTGAGGGCCGAGCTTGACGAAGCGCATGAATCGCTCGGCCGCGGCTTCCATGCTCGCCGGCGGGGCGATGGCAACCACTCTTTCGGCCTGCCATTCTTCCGCCTGTGCGAGCACCAGAGCCGCGCCGCCGAGGGAATGCCCAATGGCAAGTCGTGGGTGACCGTAGCGGCGCCCGATGGCGTGAATGGTCTGAACGAAATCCGGAAGCGTGCATTGCTCGCCGGTACTGAAGCCGTGTCCCGGCTGGTCGAATGTGACGATGGCAAGCCCTGCCTCTCGCAGCCGGCCGACCCATGGCAGGAAACGTAGTCCGAAACTCGACCAACCATGCACGAGCAGGGCATATGGCTGGCGGGTTGGGTCTCCCCAGACATATGTAGCGATGTCTTGGTTGTTCACCCCGATGGTTTGCCGCTCCATCGCATCTTCGACTTGCACTGCGCGTGCCCGTGAGCGACTGCTCGCGGATGGAGTAGCAAAAAGGCGCGCGGCACGATCAATGGTGCGTCTTGGTGCGAGGCACCCACCTAAAGCAAACGCGGCACGCAACATACCGAGCTTCAGGAGCACGCTCGCTCGCGGACGGCGGGGATGTCGATGTCCATGTCGCCTCATCAGGCTTCCTCCGCTGCGACTGGCCGATAACTGGCAAACAACCGCTCGAGGCCGATGTCCGCAAGGCGTCGCGCCTCCTCGTAACCAAACAGGCCGCCATCGTGGTGGAGGCCCAACATCAAGGAGTAAATCTCGAAAGCCAGCTGCGTAGCGTCGGTGTCCGGCCGCAGGTGGCCGACCTCAACCGCAAGTTTGATGGCGCGTCGCAACTCATTGCGCCAATCAGCTTGTTGGCGCAGAACACAATCGTGCAGCGCACCGGTGCGGCCGTCATATTCCACGGCCGCGCTGAGCAGCACACAGCCCTGTTGGTGAAGTCGTCCCCACTCGCTCCAGCGCTCCGCAATCTTCCGTAAGCGGGGCAAGCCTCTGGGTTCACGGAGGGCGGGGCCTTTGACGAATTCCAGGAAGCGGGCGGCAACCGCCTCGAGCAATGCCAGCTGCAAGTGCTCACGCGATCCGAAATGCGCGAACACTCCGCTTTTGGACATCCCGGCGTGCAGTGCGACCGCGCCGATCGACAAGCCTTCCAGGCCGTCCTCACGAGCCAGCTCGTAGGCCCGGTTAAGGATGAGCTCGCGGCTCGCTGCGCCTTTTCCGCTGGGGGTAGGTGCGTTCACCGGCTAAAAATAGCACGATCGTTCGTTCTTTTTCAAGCTAGCCTGGCGGACTGCCTCCTGAGGCCAAGCGCGCGGACGCTTGCGGGCTCCACCACCGTGCGAAATCGCCACGCGTGTCGGACGTCAAACATCGCTGTTGTTTCGGATGTCGGATACGGCGCGGTGTTAGGAACGCCTCTGCCATTGCCTCTCTCCTGACAACTAACTTCAGGACGAGTACAGTGTCTGCATGTCATATCCAAAGCCAGACACACGGTGTCTTACTTACGCCGACCACCTCGTCGGACCGGAGGGCCCGTGCGATGAGTTGATCGATGGTGCCCTCTTTGTCAGAGAGCCCCCAGCCCCCACGTGGCTTCATCAGAAAATAGTGGGAGGGCTGTACTATCAGATCCATATGGCACTGGAAGGCAAACGCGGCCACGCATTTATCGCTCCCGTCGATGTCCTCTTGCCGAAATCCGGTGAAGCGGACGAGCAGGTCGACACTGTGGTGCAGCCAGATGTTTTTATTGTTTGCGATTTACAGAAGCTGGGAAAACGCGCCATACGCGGCGCTCCGGACTGGGTTGCGGAAGTGCTGTCTCCCTCAACGGCGAAGCGAGACCAAACCGTCAAACGGTCGGTTTACGAGCGCGCCGGCGTCAAGGAAACCTGGTTCATCCATCCCACCAAACGGACACTGGCTCTATACAGGCTCGAGGACGGTCGCTACGCAGATGCCACCGTCCTCGAGCTCAAAGGCAAAACAACACTCAGCGCCGTGCCCGGTGTGACCATCGACTGGGACCGGCTTCTGACAGAAGTCGGGTAACCGCTGTTGCGAGAACAGTCAGGCCGCCGAGCGCTGCTCCCGATGCCCAGCAAGGCACTCATCCTGGGTGAGGCGCATGTACTGGTAGCTCCTCATGATCCTGGAGCGTACCCCCTCGATCTCGGTTGGATCCGGGTTATGGCCAAGCAAGGTTGCGATGATCTCGAGCGCTTCCCAGGGATGCTGATCGTCGTATTCGGCGTGCACCTTTAACCACTTCATGGCGGACTTGCGCATTGGCTCGGTGAAGCCCCGCTCGTACGTGCTCTGAGAGCACACCAAAGACGCCCACTCGCCAGTAGCACCTTCGACGGCGTAGTTCGTAGCCGCCATCGCCTGGGGGAGGGGGTCACGCTCGCAGCTATGCCAGCACCAGTGACTCAAAGCTTCCGCGGCTGCCGGACTGGTGGCCTTGAAGAGCACATCGCGCTCGATGTCGTGAGCTTCTGCCCAGTCCACCCAGTACTCCGCGTGCTTCTGCTCGACCCGGATGTTGCGGATCAGGTAGCGACGGGCCATATCGTGACCGGGCCCGCGGCCGATCCGAACTTTCAGCAGCGTCATCGCCATGTACTGCGGAAACTGCTCAATGACAGGCCACACGCCAATCAGGAAATCCCTGACTTGTGTTGCAGTCAGCACGCCATCGCGCATGCGCAGATAGAACGGGTGCTCCGCGACCGCTCGTTTGGCGGCCGCGCATTCCTGCACCACATCCTGCAACCACCGCGGGTAGCTGCCCAAATCCATCAGCTCGCCGGTCCGTACGAATTCGGAGCTCATCCTCGCTCTCCCTGGGTTTTCCTGCCACCCGGCTTGGGTGTTCTGGCGATAGTAATATCGCCAGAACGTCAGGTCAAACATAGCCGCGCACTGCTGCACTGCGATATAACGGCACGCCGGCCAAGGTTGGGGCTCAACGGCCGACATAAGATGGCGCACAATGCGCGGGCCGTCCGCCGAGAAGATTATGCGATGAACGATGACAGTAGCCTGGAGTCAGTCGACGGCACGGATGCCCCGCTTACCGAGATGCCAGCGCGGATTGCGGAGCTTCACCATAAGCTGTCTGGAATGAAGTACCTTTCGTCCGGGAGCCTGCAGAAGCGGCTCAAGCGCTGTGGCAATCCGGCTTGTCGCTGCGCCAGGGACCCTCAGGCGCGCCACGGGCCGTACTATGAGTGGAGCTACGTGCAGCGGGGCAAACTCAAACACCGCACGCTGACGCCGGAGCAGGCCGAGATGATGCGCCTGGCCATCGGCAACTATCGCCGCCTGAAGCGACTGCTGAAGAGCTGGGAGCTGGAGACCCGGCGGCTGATCGGCGTGCCTTAGCCCGCTCATCCATAGACGACCCGCGGTGCCACATGTAATCATGCGCAGGCGCACAACAAAACGGCTTCAAACCCTTCCGGTGTTTCATACGAGCCAAAGGGTGTATCGGTGCAATTTCTTCCGGTCGTCACGGAGCACCCGTTGCTGCGCGCTGCTTCTTTTCGCCGCGCTTCTGCTCACCGCGGCAGCGGCGCGAGCTTCGTCGGAGGTGGTCATTGCTGCCGAGGACGACTGGCCCCCTTATTCATCCGTGGGCCCTGCCGGCGGAAATCCGACCGGCTTCGCGGTCAACCTCGTTCGCGAAGCGTTCGCCTCGCAGGGAATCCACGTTCGATTCATTGCCGTGCCGTTCGCGCGCTGCATGTTTCTGGCCAAGACCGGCAAGGTATCCGGCTGCTTCGACGCCACGATCCTCAAGGAAAACCGGGATTCGTATAACTGGCATCCGACGCCGATGTTCAAGGAGGAGCTGGCGATCTTCGGCCGCGCGGGTACGGCGCACTCAAACGTGACCCTGCACGACCTCGAAGGCAAGCGAGTTGGGTACACCATCGAATACACCTACCCGGAGAGTTTCAGCCTCAATCCGCGCATCCTCAAGTACGGCGCGAAATCCGACCGGGTTTTGTTGCAGATGTTGCTGGCCGGTCATCTTGACTACATCGTCATTAACACCATACCGGCCTACGTCCGCATCAAGGAAATGGGCAAGAGCGCCTCGTCCCTGGTCAAAGTCGGCGTGATCTCGGTGGATGGGTTCTGGGTGGCATTCACCCGTGCGAACCCGACAGGCGCCGAGCTGGCCAGGACGTTTGAGCGCGGCCTGCAGGTACTGCACGAGAACGGTCGTTACAGGCAACTGCAGGAGAAGATGACACGCAACCTTCCTGGTGGAGTCCCGGCGCAGTGACTGTCTCCCGCACGCCCAAGACAGGACCGGGGGCCTCCATTGCAACAGAAATCACCGTGCTCATCGTGGCCGCGAGCGTGCTGATCTCCTTGATCGCCGGGTCGCTGCAGGGATACTCCGACTTCCGGGCCGGGATGGATCAGCTGGAAGGGGAGTTTCGCCTGATTGGCGTCAGCCATGTTCCGGCGCTGTCGGAAAATGTCTGGGCCCTCGATCAGCGACAGGTCGAGAGCGAGCTCGACGGGATCATGGGGCTGCCGGCGATTGTCAGCGCCGAAGTGACCGGCGATCTGCCGTGGCCGACCAAACGAAGCCGCAGCTTGCCGAAGAACGACAACTCCGTGCTGGTGCGGGATTTCGAGCTTCGCCATAGCAGCGATGCCCCCCACTCGCAAGGGCAGCTGGTGGGGCAGCTGCGGGTCGTCGCCTCGCTTGCGCCGCTGCACCGCAGCCTCGGTGGCATGGCGACTCGAATCATCCTGGTGGAAATACTGCGGGCGACCCTCCTGTCGGTGCTCCTGGTCATCGGCTTTCGGCATCTGGTGACCAGTCGCATCGGCAAGATCGCGGAGGTCGCCTCACGCACGCGCTTGGAAACCCTGTCCAGCGAAAACCTGCTGGCGCTGCCGGTCGGCAATCGCAACGACGACATCGACAGACTGGCCCACTCGTTCAATGCGATGCGCCAGACGCTGAAGCTCGAGATAAACAAGCGCCTCGAAGTGGAGCAGCAGTCGCGCGCGCTGCAAATAGACAAGCAGGCCGCCGAGCTTGCGAACGCGGCCAAGACCGAATTTCTGGCCTCCATGAGCCATGAAATCCGCACACCCATGAATGCGATCATCGGCATGTCCACGCTCGCCTTGCACGGCCCGCTGGTGGCGAACCAACGGCGTTACCTCGAGAAGGTGCGTGGCTCGGCACAACTGTTGCTCGGCATTCTCAACGACATCCTCGACTATTCGAAGGTCGAGGCGGGCATGCTCAAGATCGAGCATCTGCCATTTGATCTGGGCGACGTGGTCGATGGAGTGGCCGACATGGTCGGACAGCTTGCCGAGGAGAAGGGGTTGGAGTTGCTGTTTGACATAGGCGCCGATATCCCGAAGAAGGTGGTCGGGGATCCGCTGCGCCTGCGGCAGATTCTGCTCAATCTTTGCGGCAATGCCGTCAAGTTCACCGACAGCGGGGAGGTGACCTTGCGCGCGCACGTTCTAAAGAGGCTGCCGGACAGCGTCGAGCTTGCGATTCAAGTGGAGGATACGGGCATCGGCATCGCCCCGGATCGCGTGCCGCTCCTCTTTCAACGCTTCAGCCAGGCCGACCGCTCGATCACCCGGCGCTTCGGCGGCACCGGACTGGGCCTTGCCATCAGTCAGCGCCTGGCCGAGCTCATGGGATCGAGAATTTCCGTAGCCAGCACCCCGGGCAAGGGCAGCCGTTTCTCGCTGAACCTGGCGCTGGGCGTGACAGACCCGCAGAGCGCCGGCAGACGCGACGACCACCCGGTGTTCCATGGCCGGATACTCGTCGTCGACGACAACTCGGCCGCCCGGCTGTTGCTCAGAGAGTTGGCGGAGCGCTTGGGATTTGACGTGGACGAGGCTGCCAATGGGGAAGACGCCTTGACGGCAGTTGCCGCCGCCAGCGCGCGAGCTACCCCCTACCGGATCGTGATCCTCGATTGGCGGATGCCCGAGATGGATGGGCTGGATTGTATACGGCGCCTGACGGGGGAAATCCCCCATCCGCCGTGCGTGTTGATGGTTACTGCGTTCAGCCGTGAGGAGCTGCTGGACCTGCTCAAGGCCCAGAGCCTGGAAGTGACAGCGATTCTGACCAAGCCCGTGAATCCTTCCACATTCCTCAACGCCTGTGAGGAGGCGCTCGGCAGCGCAGGTCCTCAGAGCAGCACTCCGGAGACCTATGGAGCGATGCTGCAATACTATCGACGCAGGCTGGCCGGCCAGAAGATCCTGCTGGCGGAGGACAATGAAATCAACGTCGAGCTCGCCGTCGACCAGCTCGAACGCGTTGGAATCACAGTTATTGTGGCGCGTACCGGCCTCGAGGCAATCGAAGCACTGAAGCGCAATACCGTTGACTGCGTGTTGATGGATTGCCATATGCCCGAGCTCGATGGATTGAGCGCCACACGCGTGATTCGCGCCACCGAAAAGTGGCGGAAGTTACCGATCATCGCTACCACGGCCAACGCTTCGAACGAGGATCGCAACCAGGCGATCGCCGCGGGCATGAACGACTACATCGCCAAGCCCGTCGACATCGATGTTTTGTACTCGACTTTGGTGCAGTGGCTCGTCGAGGAGCCGCTGGCCGCGAGCCAGCCCAAGGGCGCTCCATCCGCGGACCCTGACGTCCTGCCCGGTATCGACCTGCAGGAAGCGACTGCCCGGGTTCTCGGCAACAAGATCCTGATCAAGCGGCTTTTGCGGCTCTTTGCGAACCACGTAGACAACTTTCTCACGCACTTCGGACCGGCACTGGAGCGCGGGGAATACGCGCGCGCCACTGAGCTCGTTCACTCGCTCAAGGGTGCTGCTGCCACCATGTCCGCTCGCGACATCGTAGCCTGCGCCGCCAGACTCGAAGCAGCATTGAAGGACAATCAACCCAAGGGCACACTGGAGGCCGCGCGAAATGACCTTCTGAACGCCATCCATGTCGTGCGCCCTTCGCTGCAGGGGGGGTGATCCTTTGCCTTGGCCATGACGGCGTCCGCAAAAAAATTGCGGTCATTACCAGGGGGCCACGAAAGCGGACTCAGTTCACAACCCTCCGGTTGACACAGTGCAAACGCGCTCCCATGATGAGTGCGCTGCGTAACCAGCTTGTCGGGAATGTCGGAATTCACCTCGATGGAAGTCGTGATTGTTGACGACGATCCTGTGAATCTCGCCTTCTACGAGGGTCTTTTAGAGCAACAGAGGGACATTGGCTTAAAGTCCTTCGAGAGGGCGGAAGACGCGATCGCCTATTGCCGCAAGTCGGTGCCCGACTTGCTGATTGCTGATTACATGATGCCCGGCATCGATGGGATCGAATGCGTCCGGCGCTTCTGCGCGCTGCCCGGGTGCGACTCCGTCCCGGTCATCATGGTCACCGCAAACTCCGACAGAGATGTACGCCAGCGAGCGTTGGAAGTCGGTGCCGCGGACTTTCTCTCAAAACCCGTCGACGGTCAGGAGTTTTGTGTCCGGGTGCGCAACATGCTGCGGCTGCGTGAAGCCTATAGTCAGATCCAAAGCAAGGCGAAGCTGCTGACGGCCGAGATCGCGCGCGCCACCGAAAAGATCCGCGCCAACGAGCGCGACACCCTTTATGCACTCGCCCGTGCAGCCGAGTATCGCGATCCGGAAACGGGTGCGCACATCCTGCGCATGGCCAACTACACGCTCATCATTGCCCGGCAATTGGGGCTCAGCGATGAGGAGCAGGACGTTCTGCTGCAAGCGGCGCCGTTGCACGATCTTGGCAAGATCGGGATTCCGGACAATATTCTGCTCAAGCCCGGACCACTTTCCACCGAGGAGCGCAAGGTGATGCAGACCCATGCGACCATCGGTTGGCAAATCCTTGGCGCCCACACCTCACCCATTCTCCAGGCGGGGGCGCTGATTGCCTACTCCCACCATGAGAAGTTCAATGGCAGCGGTTACCCGCGCGCTCTGGTCGGTGAGCAAATTCCCTTGTATGGGCGGATCGTTGCCGTCGCTGACGTGTTTGACGCGCTCACTTCGGTGCGCCCTTACAAAGACGCCTGGGCCATCGGGGCGGCCGAATCCTACTTGCGGGAGCAGGCGGGAGCCCACTTCGATCCGCAGTGTGTCCAAGGACTGCTGCGGTGCTGGGACGAAGTTCAGGAGACGATGCGAGCGCACCCCGACTAGATCAGGGCGCCCCGGGCTCCTGCGCGGAGCGTTCTCGAATCACTACACCGGATTTGGAACGGGTCACGGTGAGATCTTTGTCGGCCTCGAAGAACTCAATCAGTGACTCCACGTCATCCGCGGAAAACGCCCCGGTCAAGCGACGTGCCCGTAACTTCTCACCTTGAATGATCACCTTGGGGGTCGCGTTGTAGCGTCCCACGGCCTCCGCCACCTCTGCCAGCGAGCTCCCCTGGAATACCAACTGCCGTTGCCGCCAGGATGTGACGGCACCGATATTGGCTACCGGAGTCTGGTGAACCTCGCCGCCAGTTCCAATTCGGGCCTGCTCGCCGGCGCTCACCAGAGTCAGCACATCAGAGTGTTGTGCTTGCGGAGCTGTTGATTCAACCCGGGTCGTCGTATTCGTCCCTTTACGTTCCACCACAGCGATCCGGCCTTCGATGACACTGACTACGGTGTCCGCCTCTCCGGCTGCGTGACGATACACGTCGAATTGCGTGCCCAGTGCTTTCAACTCAATATTGTCGGCAACTACCGTAAACGGTCGCGTCGGCCTCTCCATATCGTGCTCCACGCTGAAGAGTGCTTCGCCATCGATCAGACGAACCTCACGGGCCGTACGCGTGAATCTGACTTCGATACGTGACCGCGCATTCAGCTCCACAACCGAGCCATCCTGCAACTTCACCATACGCTGTTCCCCGACACCGGTAGCGATGACCTGCGTGCCCGGAAATGCGGCAGTCAACCAGATGGTCACTCCCGCCAGGATTGCCGCCGCGGCCGTCAGTGGCGCCCGCAGTCGCCGCCAGTCTTTCGCGCCGGAGGATTTCCGTGCGGCAGCCGCGGCTTCGGCGGGCCATTTGACTACATTGTGCGATCCTTGAATCTTGCCCAGATCCAGCTCGCTCGAATCGACACCGTCGAGCACTCGCCACAGTACGGAGTGTTGCAGGAATTCTTCGATGTGACGTGGCGACTGCCTGAGCCACGCCTGGAAGCGCTGCCGGTCCCAGTCTTCGGGGCAGCTATCCATCTCAACCAACCAGGCGGCCGCTTCCTTGCGAATCTCCGCCAGACTGCCAAACTCCATACGTCCTCCGTTATCCGTTGTATGACCTGTCGTCATATCGCGCGTCGTCCAAGGCTGATTACGCGACATTCGACCAACGCACAGTGCATGTATTTCTTTACCGTATGCACCGAGATATTCAACCGAGCGGCGATCTCCTCATAACTCAGACCCTCCGCTTTGCGCAGTACCAGTACGGCGCGATAGAGCTCCGGCAATTTTGAGAGGATGTACTCGAGCTCGCGGGCATCGTCGACCTGGCTGCTCTGGTCCTCCAGGACAGGCTCGTGCACGTCGGCGATCTGATGCTCGCGGTCTTCCAGGCGCAGCCAATCGTGCAAGACATTCCTTGCCACACGATAGAGGTAGGCCCTCGGTTCCCGAATCAGCTCGGGGTCGGCAAACCGCAGGAGACGTAGGTAAATCTCCTGAGCCACATCCTCCGTACTTTCTCTGCGACGCAGCCGCCTTCTCAGAAACCCGTGCAACTCCCTGTCATAAGCCCGGACCGTTTCCTCGACCGACTCGGGTTGATTCCGCGACTTGCAATCGGCCTGCGATGGGCTCAACCAATACTCCCGTCACTACTCTGATTCAGTAGACCTCAGAAACCGAAAAAACGGGTAAACAGGGTCGACCGGGGCAGTTCCCGCAAGGGGAGGGTACTCCCGGTGAGGCCCATTGTCCCAATCGCTCTGCAGCAGCCCATCTGCAATTCTGCAACGCCCAATACCTCCCCCCAAAAGACAAAAAAGCGAGAGCCGGTCAGCAGCTGGGGAGTGGCAGGCGTCATCCGGCCGGCGAGCTGTGGTCAAACCACAGATGCTATGCCTCGAGACCGCCAGACGCACGGCATTGAAATGAAAGACTTGACGCGCAATTCCATCACCCGGCACATCGTGGTTCTGGCCGCACCCCTGGTGGTCAGCATGATTACCCAGATTGGCTATCAGCTGGTCGACTTGTACTTTGTCGCGCGGATCAGCGTGCAAGCTGCCGCAGGGGTAAACGCTGCAGCGAGCGCCATACTGGCCATCGCGGCATTGACGCAAGTGCTTGGAGTCGGCACCACCGCGCTGGTTGCACAAGCGGCAGGACGTGGTCGGCCCACGCAAGCCAATCGTGTGTTCAACCAGGCATTACTGTTAGCACTCCTAGTTGGTTTCCTAGCAACAGTACTTCTCTACAGCCTCGCCGGACTGTACCTCCGATCCATCGCTGCCGACCGGGCGACTATCGCCGCGGGGGCGGAATTCCTGAACTGGGTCGCACCGGGATATGCGCTCTTCTTTCCGTGGATCGCCATCAGCTCCGCGCTGCGCGGAACGGGTGTCGTGCGGCCCACGGTCGTGATTTATATGTTCACTGTCGTCGTCAACGCGCTGCTCGCGCCAGTACTGATCGCCGGTGTGGGATCCGGTAACCCGCTGGGAGTCAAAGGAGCCGGTCTGGCAACCACCGTCTCCATTGCGCTCGGTACGCTCGTGCTGCTCTTCTACGCGCAGCGCCGGCAGAAGTATCTCTCGATCAGCTCCGCCTGCATGAAGCCGCGGCTGCAGATATGGGGCCAGATTTTCAATATCGGCCTGCCCGTGGGAGTAGAGTTGGCTTTGACCTTCGTCTCGAGCGCGGTGATCTACTACGCGATTCGTAACTTTGGTCCGGCTGCGCAGGCCGGTTTCGGTATCGGCTCCCGGGTCCAGCAGACGATCCTGTTGCCAGGGATGGCCATTGCCTTCGCCGCCGGCCCCGTCGCGGGCCAGAACTTTGGCGCCAACAAAACCGACAGAGTCAAGGAGACTTTCCGAACAGCAGCTCTCATGACCACCGCGGCGATGCTGGCGACAACGGTGCTGGTGCAATGGAACCCGACCTCGGTGCTGGCTGTCTTCGACGTCGACGATTCGACGAGCTCGGTGGCGGTCACCTTCCTGGAGGTCATGTCGTGGGCCTTTGTTGCGCAGGGTCTCGTCTACACCTGTTCGACCATGCTACAAAGCATTGGCAACACCATTCCTTCCCTGGTCAGCGCCGGCATCCGCTTCCTGGTCTTTACCATACCGACTCTATGGATGTCCGTGCGCCCGGCCTTTCGTCTCGAGCACGTCCTCTATCTGTCAACTCTGGCGACCCTGATCCAAGCGACTCTCAGTCTCTGGCTGCTTCATCAGGAGTTCAAACGACGTCTCGCCTAAGCGCGGCCGCAATCCCTCCGCTGCGTGGTCGTGCAGGGTTGCTGCACGAAGTTATACCCTTTTTTGCGCCGCCCACAGTCTACCCCAACAGACTGACGACAGGTCTAACGCCATTGTGGCTATGTAAAGGTCCGGAGCAATGCTCACGGACCTGAAAAGGGGGGCATCCGCGCATGAGAAGAACACGGTCCATTGCATATCCGGTACTCGCACTCACTCTGGCACTCACCGCCGGGGCGGCTGGTGCACAAACCACTCCAGCCCGCATTGCAACCGTCCACATCGATATCAAGCCCCAGTCTTTGGGCAGCGCGCTCACCCAGTTCGGCGCGCAGACGGGAATACGCGTCTTCGTCTACTCCGACATCGCGGCCGGTCTCAACACAGGGGGAGTTTCAGGCCAACTCTCAGCCGATGATGCCCTGAGCCAACTTCTGGCCAACACGGGATTGACTTACTCATACATCAATCCCAAAGCGGTCGAGATTCACCGCATGACCGAATCCATTCGGGGAACGAGCCTCGATACACAGATGGCAGCGAGCCCTGCGACAGCGGCTGCGCCGAGCGACGCGCGCGCCCCCACTGATGAAGCAGACCTCCAGGCCAGCCACGACGATCGCATTCAAACCGTGAGCGAAGTGATTGTGACCGCCCAGAAGCGTAAACAAAACATTCTGGACGTCCCGATCAGCATCACCGCCATCAACTCGGAGGATATCGAGCGGCGCAAACTGGTCGGCGCGGACGACTACCTGCGCGGCCTACCGGGAGTCAACCAGACCAATGAAGCGGAAGGCCAGACCATCACCATCCGCGGACTGGAAACCTCACCGGCCGCGCAAAACTTCAGCTCCGGAAACACGGTGGCGACTTATTTCGGGGAAACTGCAACGACCAACTCCGCAGGGCTCGCGGGCGATACCAATGTCGACCTGAAACTGGTCGACATCGAGAGAGTCGAAGTCCTGAGGGGACCGCAGGGCACGGCGTTTGGTAGCTCGTCGCTCGGCGGCGCGGTCCGGACGATTCCCGTGGCGCCTAAGCTCGACCGGGTGGAAGGGAAGGTGAATGCCAGCTATTCCGACACGTCCGGCTTAAACGGCCAGAACTACGACGCGCAGGGCGTCATCAATATCCCTTTGGTAGCGGATATGCTCGCAGTGCGCGCGGTAGCCTACAAATTCCGGGATGCCGGCTATTACCGCAATGTCGCGGGATCCGACCCCGCATTGCAAGCCACTTTTGCCCGCTACGGCGCCCAAAGCAGCGCGGTCGACTTTCGGCAGGTCGGAGGAACCGACACTTGGGGCGGGCGTCTGGCGATGCTGCTGCAACCCACCGACGACTTCAAGTTGACCGTGTCATACCTGACCCAGGAATCCGGTTCCACGGGGTTTGGATTGGCCAATCGACCCGGCTACGTGCAGGCACTGCCGCTGGTCGCGCCCCAACAGGCTATCGACGGAACCCGTCAGCCCGCGTCGCAGACCAAAATCCAGATCGCGAATGCCACCGGCGAGCTCGATTTGCATTGGGCGGATCTGCTGGCGACATACTCCTACGTGGACAGCAAAACCGCGCGCTCCATCCCCTACGTGGCTTTCAACTTCAACTATCCGATCTCAGAGCTCGGCACGAGTCCTCATAAGGAGCACCAGGTCGAGGTGCGCATGACGTCCAAGTTGGACGGACCGTTCGACTATATCGCCGGTCTTTACTATGAAAAGGTGTTTGACGACTTTACGCGCTCGGACTACTGGTACGGAGCTCCCGCCGCGGATGTCTTTTCGCCCGGCACCACATTTCTCGGCGGATTTTACGATCGGCGCACGGAAGAGCAGAAGGCGGCGTTTGGCGAGCTTTCATGGAAGCCCGTGCAGCGTCTGACCCTCACGGGCGGCGCGCGAGTGTACGACTATAAGCGCAGCTACCTACGTATCAACGAGGGGTTTCTCTACGGCACGACGGCCATCACAGCCGGCCCCAGCGCCTCCGGAACCAGCTTCCGTGCGAACGTAAGCTACAAGACCACCGACAACACCATGGTTTATGCCGGATGGGCGCAGGGTTTCCGACTCGGAAATACTCAAGCCGGATTGCCATCCAGTCTGTGCGATAAGAATAACGACGGTGTTGTCGATGGTACCGGAACCACCACCGCAGAGACTCGTGAAATCCATTCAGACAAAGTCGATAGCTATGAGGCTGGTGTGAAGTTCATGGGACTCGAGAAGCGCGTCAGCGGATCCGTGAGTATATTTCACGTCAAGTGGGCTGACCTTCCGATTGGGGTACGCGTTCCTCTGCCTCCCACGAGTTGCGGGCTGTCATACATCGCAAATGGCGGCCTTGCTGCCTCGGACGGCGTCGAGTTTCAGACCACCGCCCGAGTCACACAACATCTGCGTGCCGATGTCAGCGCATCGTGGATCGATGCTCGCCTCATACAAGATGCGCCAGGTTTGTTACCTCCTGCCTACAAAGGCGACCAGCTGCCCGGTTCGCCTAAGGCTAACGCCAGTCTCGCCCTACAGTACGACTTTGAGTTCGGCGGACATGCTCCGTTCCTGCGTGCGGAGTCGGTGTACGTGGGTAACTACTACGGGCGCCTCGTGCAGGTACCGGATCTGCGGGCCGGCGACTACGTCCGGCTTGATCTATTTGCCGGGCTGTTGATCACCAACAACGTGAGCTTCGAACTGTATGCACGGAATGTAACAAATCGGGACTCCTTTACGTTTCGCGACGTCGCGGACTATGGACCGTACTTCGGCTATCGCCTGCGTCCGCGCACCGTCGGCATTCAGCTGGGGTACTCGTTCGATCAGAAGCGATAAAGGACAACCACCCGCGTACGGATCACCGCGATGCCAGAGACGGCTTACAAGAGGTACCTGCTGATCCTGCTTGCTCTTATCCTGGCGTCGAGCTTCGTCGACCGGCTGGCGCTGGGGGTGGTTCTTCAATCGATCAAGCAGGATCTTCATCTGACCGACACCCAGCTGGGTGTCCTGACTGGCATCGCGTTCGCGATCTTCTATTCGGCGATGGGCATTCCCATCGCCCGATTGGCGGATCGGGGCAATCGGGTCGTGATCATCTCGCTTGCCGCGACTTTATGGAGTATTGGCGTCGCGGCTTGCGGTTTCGCGGGAAGCTTTGTTCAGCTCTTACTCATCCGCGTCGGAGTCGCGGTCGGCGAGGCCGGCTGCATTCCAACTTCCCACTCCCTGATTGCCGACCACTTCAGCCGGGAAGAGCGCCCGCGCGCCGTCGCGACTTACATGCTCGGCGGCTCATTCGGCATGATGATCGGGTACTTTCTGGGCGGCCTGCTGAATGAGCTCTGGGGCTGGCGTACAGCCTTCGTCGCTTTGGCCATGCCGGGACTCGTGCTGGCAGGACTCGCCCGGTTCACACTCAAAGAGCCGCGCGTCGCGCACGTAGCACACGCGGCGGGCCAGTCAGCTCCTGGTTTGCAGACTCGCAAGGAGGGCGTCGACAAAGCGCCGCTCAAGGATGTGTTGGTCGTTCTGTGGGCGACGCGGACCTTTCGGCACCTGCTGCTGTGCTTTGCCGTCTCGAGTTTCTTTGCGGTGGGGTTACAACAGTGGCAGCCGGCATTTTTCATCCGCAGCCATGGCATGCAGACCGCCGAGTTGGGTACCTGGCTGGCACTCACCACCGGGCTCGGGAGTATTCTGGGTACGTATGCCGGCGGGTATCTGGCCTTCCGCTACGCTCGCAACAACGAGCGGCTGCAGTTCGTAGCCATGACGGCTCTGTTGTGTCTGTTGGCAATCGTGAAGTCCGCGGTCTTCCTGGCACCAGGAATCTTTCTGCCGTTCACCTTGCTGGCATTGGGAGCCTTGGGCAATGCGATGATCGGCGGCCCCCTGTTCAGCGCGCTGCAGACTCTCGTGCCGCAGCCGATGCGCGCCACCTCGATCGCCATCATTTATCTGTTCTCCAATCTGGTGGGCCTGGGACTCGGACCACTGGCCACCGGCGCGATCAGCGATGCGCTGCGGCCCTATACGGGAGAGGAGTCATTGCGATTTGCATTGCTCTGCTTGTGCCCCGGGTATTTGTGGGCTGCCTGGCACATGTGGCGCGCCAGCCGCACGATCGAGTCCGATCTTCATATCGCCCAGACCCACCCGGACAACAGTGTGAACAGCGTGTTTGAGGAGAGCCCCGTTCGTGATTCAAGTGCCATCTGTCGTTAGCGCGGTACCCCACTGCGACACGTTCTGCTCGGTTCAGAAGCTCAATGACTATGTGGAGCGTTTGCGGACCGATCCGCGATTTCAGGTGGAGGTGGCCGGGCGAAGCTTGGGGGGTATCCCCATCTTCCACGTCCGCTTTGGCGAAGGAAGCACCAAGGCGCTTTATGTTGCAGGCAATCATTGCATGGAGCCGATCGGCGGCCTGACGAGCTACAGCCTGCTCAACCTGCTGCACCAGAATCACTCCGAGCTCGCCGGCGCCGATGTTGAATGGCATATCGTGCCCTGCATCGACCCGGACGGTGCCTTACTCAACGAAGGATGGACGCAGAAGCCGTTCGCGCTCGAGCACTTCATGCGGAACTTTTATCTCCAGCCGCTGCGCGACGGCGTGGATACGTCGTTTCCAGTGACGTATAAGAACCTTTCCATCAACAATGAGCCCTCGCACGAGGCGAAGATCCTCGCGAAGCTCCTCGATGCGATCAAACCCGACTTCTACGCGGCGCTTCACAACACATTCGCGGGAGGCGCGTTCTTTTTTAGCAGTCGGGACATCGGCGCACAGTGCTATGCCGAAATCCATGACCTGCTGCGGCGATACAACTTCCCGCTGCGGGCCAAGCCACAGTACAGCGAATTTCTGCGCTCTTTCGGCCAAGGCGTCGTGGAGATGCACAGTGTCGTTAAGCATTACGACTTTCTGGCGCGAACCCTGCCGAACCCGGAGGAAGTGCTGGGCGGTCACGGCTACGGCGGCGCGAGTTGGGACTATCTCGAGCAAATCAAGCCGGACGCTTTGATCTTTGTTCCAGAGATGGGCTATTTCCAACATCCAAGCTACGAGTCCGACCGGCAGACCGGCCGGAACCTGCGCCAGTTCAAGCTCCGCATCGAAGCTGACAGTAAATTTGTCGCCGCGGTCATGCTGCAGGAATGGGAAAAAGTGAAGCAGGACCTGGATCCCGCCAGCCCGCTCTACAAGGCCATGGAGGGTCTTGCGCTGCCCTCCAGAGATACGATCATGGCGGGGGGATGGCCCGTATCGAGGTATCCCTCCCGGGATACTTTATTCAACCCGGAATACGACCGGCACATGACCGAGGGCGAGCAGTTCGATGCCTGCATTGTCAATGATGGGCTGAAATTTCTGGCCTTCGATTACCAGTTTCTGCGCTTGCTGGAGGGATCCACGCGAACCCCGGCAGTGAGCCGCGCCATCGACCGGCTGGAGGAGCTGTTTCAGGCGGCCTTCGCGGACATTGCAGGTCACTTTGATCTGAGTCGCATCGAGGTCTTTGCCTGCGACCGGCTCGCCGCGATCCAACTGGGCAGTAGTCTGGTTGCCCTCAATTCAGTGCTGGGAAAGGGAATGTCATGACGAAGCCGGCTGAGCTGCATGAGACAACGGACTGCCTTGCGGACGTATCCCCAGAGCTATGGCAACTGCTCACGCGCGGGGATCTGCCTCCGGCACGATTTGCCGTATCTGACATCGCGTGCCAGACAGTCCGGGTTCCGATGCGCGACGGCGTACGGCTGGCGACGGATCTGTATCTGCCGCCGGTCTCTTCGGCGCCGGTTCTGGCCGTGCGCACGCCCTATGGGCGAGGCAGCGACAAATTAGCCGGCGTGTTCTTATCCATGGCCCGGCGGGGCTATGTCGTGGTCTCGCAGGACTGCCGTGGCACCGGGGAGAGCGAGCCCGACCACTGGGACTACTACATGTACGAGCCCGAGGATGGCGTGGACCTGGTGGAGTGGGTCAGCCAACAAGCATGGTTTGACGGCTTTCTCTACTCCTGCGGTGGATCTTACGTAGGCCAGACGCAGTGGTGTATGGCCATGCATCCCGCTGTGTCCGCTATCGCGCCGGAGGTGAGCGGGCTTGGCATCGCGGTCAACACCGCCCACTTGTACATGTTCCTGAACGCTTATGCACGGTCCGTGGGCAAAGGGGAAAGCAAGGTCGCCGTCCATTACACGGAGCTGGAGCGTTTGATGCTGCCGGAAACTCTGGCTGGAGGGTATTTCAATGCACCATTGGAGCCCATGATCTCCCCACCGTTGCTCCAGAGATTTCCGGAGCTGCGCGATTTACCGCCCACGCAGGCACGTCGCCGCCTTTGGGAACACTATTGCCGGTGTACTTGCGCGCAACGGGCCGAGTTTGTTCGGCAGGCATTTGGGACGAGCGCTGTCAGCATCCTCGAGGTTGAATCGTTGTCCGAGGTCTTCGGCCACCGAATCTCCCATGACTCCCACACGCTGCCGCACACCGACATGGCGGAATGCCTGCATCAGTTGCAGGCGCCGCCGCTCATGATCACCGGTTGGTATGACTGGGGTCTCAACGACGCTCTTGCGACGTGGCAGCTTCTGAAGCAGAGCGCGACGGAGTCCGTACGCTCGCGAAGTCGACTGCTGATTTCCCCGGGCGCACATAATGCTCTCGGCTATCACGAAGGCATGGAGACACGTCCGGAACTGCAGCACAACCATCGCACGGCGAATAACATCGGCCTGCTGCTCCAGTGGTACTCGAGCGTGCGGCGTGCTGAAACGGATCGCTGGCCGACAGTCATCTATTATCTGATGGGCGCGAACGAATGGCGCGTACTGGATGATTGGCCGCCGCCGGCTGCAAAAACGCAGGCACTCTATTTGGGATCGAAAGGTGATCTGACCTTCCAGGTACCCACCGATCACTCGCCCCCCGATACCTACACGTACAATCCGGAGGATCCGACGCCTACTGTGGGCGGCAGCATCGTTTCCTATGTCTATTCGGCCGGAAGCGTCGACGTGAGCAGCGTGCAGCAACGCTCTGATGTGCTGACCTACACAACGGCGCCGTTAGAGCGCGATTTGGATGTGGTCGGACCCTTGCGTCTCATACTCTATGCAAGCTCCAGCGCAGTCGATACTGACTTCGCCGGCCGGCTGTCAGACGTATTTCCGGACGGGCGAGCGATTCAATTACAAAACGGTGTGCTGCGCGCCAGATACCGGAACGTATCGGGCGAGCCGACGTTACTCGAGCCTCGCCGGGTGTACCGGCTCGAGATCGACCTGTGGGCAACCGCGAATCGGTTTCGCGCGGGTCACCGGCTACGTCTGGATATCTCTTCCGCGGACTTCCCACGATTTGACCGCAACTCCAATCGTGGCGGGCAAGCGGGTGCGCCGCTTCCCGCACTGCAGACGGTCTTCCATGACGCAGAGCGACCGTCGCACCTGTTAGTCTCGATTCTCTGAAGTCCCCGCGCCCCGCCGTCGTCGAACGCGGCGGGGCTTTCCCAATCTGCAACTCTGCAAAGACCGATACCCCGTCGGGAAACAGCAAAAATACCCTGACTAATCAAAAAGTTAGGACCGCCTAGCGGCCACCGCCAGGCTCGACTTCATCGAACGACTTCCACCGTGTGCATGCTTGGCCCCGTTGCTCAGGGATTGAGCACGCGCATTCGTATGCGTTTCGGGCATGACCGACGAGGGACTTGTATGACGACGAGGCTGTCAACTCAGCAGATCCAGGAGCTATTCGAAGCGCAGGCGCGTAGCACGCCCGAAGCAGTGGCGGTGATACACGAAGGACGCGCTCTGCGGTACGCCGATCTGAATGCTCGAGCCAACCAGCTCGCGCGCTATCTGGTGCACTTGGGCGTAGGCCCGGAGCAGGTGGTCGGCATCTGCATCAATCGCGACATCGAGATGGTCGTGGGCCTGCTGGGAATCTTGAAGGCGGGCGCCGCCTATGTGCCGCTCGATCCCCACTATCCGCGCGAACGGCTGCAGCACATGCTCGAGGACGCCGCCCCGCAGGTGGTGCTGACCACGGCAGAACTGCAGAACGTCCTTCCCCCGACAGGAGCGCAGGTCATTGCAGTGGATACGAAGCTGCAGGAGATCCGCGGCCAACAGGAGGAGAACCTTCGGGCCGGCCTGAGCACGCAGGACCTGGTGTATGTGATCTACACCTCCGGGTCGACGGGCAAGCCCAAAGGGACCGCGATGTCACATCGCTCGATGGTGAACCTCATCGAGTGGCATC
>Ga0134126_10000269_pt1 | contig 67206 bp, 47 predicted proteins | sample KB31752_FD_96881 | JGI IMG/M metagenome (GOLD analysis project Ga0134126, IMG submission 96881) | Terrestrial soil microbial communities with excess Nitrogen fertilizer from Kellogg Biological Station, Michigan, USA - KB3-175-2 | ecosystem: Environmental > Terrestrial > Soil > Unclassified ...
CTTTTATAACCCAAAGCGGCTCCACAGCGCTCTCGGCTATCATTCACCTGTGGAATTTGAACAACAACTCTATTATAAAAAGAACTGACAACGCCGTGTCCATTTTTTCGGGGGAAGTACAACTCACGTCAATTTGCCGGTCTGTCTGGAATGAGGTCGGGGAATTTTTCCGGAATGCTTGAAAAATGGATTCGCTTGAAAATGCGAATTATTCAACAGGCTGCTAGCTTCCAGAAATTTTGTCACCAATGTTTGGTTTGGCAGCACCTATTTGGGGGATTTCAGACCAGACAAACCACGAGATTGACTAGAAGCGGTTTCATAAGTCCAAAGTTGTAAGTGCTTTGAGCTTGTACTTTTGCGCTGTTTTTGTGAAAAGCTGGGGATGCAAAAAGCATTCTTGTCCGATGAGCAATGGAAGAAAATCGAACCGCTATTGCCACGCGACAAAAGTCGTGGCCGTCCATGGGCCGACAATCGCCGCGTGCTTGAAGGAATCTTGTGGGTGCTCAAAACGGGAGCTCGCTGGCGTGACCTGCCCAAAGAGTATCCCAGTGCGGCGACTTGCTGGCGGCGTCTGGGCCGCTGGGAAAAGCAGGGTGTCTGGCTCAAGGTGTGGCGCGCGTTCTTGTCCGAACTAGACGCGCGGGGCACGCTGGACTGGGAAGAGAGTTTTCTGGACGCCAGTTTTGCTCCGGCTAAAAAAGGGGCTTCGGAGTTGGCAAAACCAAGCGGGGCAAGGGCACAAAGTGGATGGTGGTGGTCGACGGCTCGGGTGTTCCTTTGGGAAGCCAACTGGCCTCGGCCAGCCCGGCGGAAGTGACTTTGGCCGAAAGCACGCTCCAGAACATTTCCGTGCCGCAGAAGCGGGGGCGCCCACGAAACAGACCCTTGCGTGTCATTGCCGACCGGGGCTACGACAGCGACCCCTTGCGCCTGACGACTGCTCAAACGAGGCATCCTGTTGATCGTGCCGCATCGCAAAGGCCGCAAAAAACCTTCCCTCAACGATGGTCGGGAACTGCGGCGTTATCGCAAACGCTGGAGGGTCGAGCGGACCTTTGCCTGGTTTGGAAACTTCCGCCGCCTGTTGGTTCGCCACGACCATCATTTGCATGTCTATGAAGCCTTTTTTCACGTCGCCTGCCTCATCATCACGCTCAGATACTTATGAAACCGCTTCTAGAACGTCTAACAGCCGACGGGGCGCCTTGGATTTGCCGAGAAGCTGGCGTGCGGTGATGGCTGTTGGCCATGACTTTGTCTCTGGCTTGCACGACGGAAATCTCGTTGTGCGGGAGTCCGTCGGGAGATCTGGGTGGTGGGTCATGTTCGTTGCCGGCTGGCTGTGGCGAACGGCGCCGAACGCCGTCGTCAGAGTCGAGCTGGATTCGTTCGGAAATCTATTTCGCTCATCACCATGTTTCCGGTTTCCCCAAACAAAAGGGCGATCCGGAATCTCCGGATTGGCCTTTGTAATTCTTCGATCGGCTAGCTCGAGAGCGCGCCTTCGGCGCTGGCTTTTTGGTTGAAGGCCAGCTTGTCGGCCTCGGCGGTGACGGAGATCGGCTCGCCGTCGTGCAGGTTGCCTTTGAGCAACTCTTCCGCGAGCGGGTCTTCGAGATACCGCTCGACGGCTCGGCGCATCGGACGGGCGCCATATTGCGGGTCGTAGCCTTTGCCGACCAGGAAGTCCTTCGCTTTTTCGTCGAGGTTCAGCGCAATGTTGCGATTCTTCATCAACCGCGCCATCACCTTGTTGACTTCCAGGTCCAGAATCTCGATCAAGTCCGGCTTCGTCAGCGAGCGGAACACGATCACGTCGTCGAGGCGGTTGAGAAATTCCGGGCGGAACGTCTTCTTGGCCTCTTCGAGAATCTTCTCGCGCATCTGCTCGTAGCTGTTCGCGTCCGTGATCGGCGAGAAACCCATCGAGCTTTGTTTCTTGATGGTGTCGGAGCCGACATTGGACGTCATCAGGATGATCGTATTCCGGAAGTTGACCACGCGGCCGATGTTATCGGTCAGTTTGCCTTCTTCCAAAATCTGCAACAGCATGTTCCAGACGTCCGGGTGCGCTTTTTCAATTTCGTCGAAAAGCACGACTGAATACGGCTTGCGACGGACTTGTTCGGTCAATTGGCCGCCTTCTTCATAACCGACGTAACCGGGCGGCGAACCAATCAGGCGCGAGACGTTGAACTTTTCCATGTACTCGCTCATGTCGAGTTGGATCAACGCCTTGGCGTCGCCGAACATCTGTTCCGCGAGCGTCTTGGCGAGCAATGTCTTGCCGACGCCGGTCGGCCCGAGCAACGCAAAGGTGCCGATGGGCCGGCGCGGGTCCTTCAGATCCGCGCGCGAACGCCGCAACGCCTTGCAAATCGCAGAAACGGCTTCTTTCTGGCCGACGACGACCTTGGTCATTTCCTCTTCGACCTTCATCAGCCGCGCCATTTCGCCTTGTTCCATGCGCTGGAGCGGGATGCCGGTCCACTTGGAAACGACGTGCAAAATGTCTTCCTCGTCGACTTTCACGCGCTTTTCTTCGCGCGTGGTGCGCCATTCCTTCAAAACCGATTCCAGTTTTTCCTTGGCGTGCTTCTCCTTGTCGCGCATGGAAGCCGCGCCTTCGAAATCCTGGTTCTTGATCGCACGCTCTTTCTTGGATTTGATATCCTCAATCTCCCCTTCGAGGTCTTTGACCTCCGGCGGGCGAGTCATCGTGCCGATGCGCGCGCGGGAACCGGCTTCGTCCATCAAATCGATGGCTTTGTCCGGCAAATAGCGGTCGGTGATATACCGATCCGAAAGCTTGACCGAAGCCTCAATGGCTTTGTCCGTAAACTCGGCCTTGTGATGGTCTTCGTATTTCGGGCGCAATCCCTTCAAAATGAGCACCGCTTCCTCGATGGACGGCGCTTCGACCTTCACGGCTTGGAAACGGCGTTCCAACGCGGCGTCTTTCTCGATGTATTTGCGATATTCATTCAGCGTGGTGGCGCCGATGCACTGCAATTCGCCGCGGCTGAGTGCCGGCTTGATAATATTGGAGGCGTCCATCGTGCCTTCGGCCGAACCGGCGCCGACGATGGTGTGCAGCTCATCGATGAAAAGGATGATGTTTTTGGAGCGGCGGATTTCGTCCATGACCGCCTTGATGCGTTCCTCGAATTGGCCACGATATTTGGTGCCCGCAACCATCAACGCGAGGTCGAGCGTGATGACCCGTTTCTCGCGCAGCAATTCCGGCACGTTGCCCTGCGCAATTTCCTGCGCGAGGCCTTCGACGATCGCGGTTTTGCCCACGCCTGCTTCGCCGAGCAGAACGGGATTGTTCTTGGTGCGGCGGCAAAGAATCTGGATGACGCGCTCAATTTCGTTCTTGCGACCAATGACGGGGTCCATCTCGCCTTTGCGGGCGATTTCCGTCAGGTCGCGGCCGAACGCTTTCAACGCGGGCGTCTTGACTTCGCCTTTTTTCTCCGGCGGCGGTTTCTCGCCGGCTTCGGCGGTGGCCTGTTCTTCCTGGCCGGCAAAATTCGGGTCCAACTCCTTCAAAATTTCCTGGCGCGTCTGCTCGATGTCGACATCGAGATTTTTCAACACACGCGCGGCCACGCCGTCGCCTTCGCGGAGCAGGCCGAGGAGAATATGTTCGGTGCCGACGTACGTATGATTGAGGGCCTTGGCTTCCTTGGCGGCGAGCGCGAGGACTTTCTTCACGCGCGGCGTGTAGGGGATGTTGCCGATCATTTTTTGATCGGGGCCGGTGCCCACCTGTTTCTCGACTTCCATGCGGACGGTTTCGAGATCGAGGCCCATTTTCTGGAGGACGTTGACGGCCACGCCCTGGCCTAATTTTATCAGCCCGAGCAGCAAATGCTCAGTGCCGACAAAATTGTGATTGAAGCGGTCGGCTTCCTTCCGCGCCAGCGCGAGCACCTGTTGGGCCCGGGGCGTAAAATTACTCATGCTTTCTTCACTCATACGACTATTTCACAATGCAATATTTTGCCGGTTTGTCCAATCAGTTACTCGCCGACTGCGGCGGCCTTGAAATCGGGCGGCTGACCGGTTTCAATCGCTCGCGCACCATATCCGCACGCAGCAAGTCGCGTTCCTCCGCTGACAGCTTTTCCGAGTGCTGTTTCTGCAAATGCGCCGGCTGCGTCAGGATAAACAGCTCGTCGACCAACGCCCGTTCCACTCCCGGAAAAACCCCCAAATCAACCCCTAAACGCATTAGCGACAGCAGGTTCATGGTTTCCTTGGACGAAATGCTGTGGGCATTCGCCAGGATGCCATAAGCCCGCCCAACGTGGTTGAAGACCATCTTGGCTTTCTTTTCCAGGAGCGTCGCGCGCGCGTTTTCCTCGTGCTCAATGATCTGTCCCAGCACCTTTTCCAAGCGTTCCACGATCCCGTTTTCGGATTCGCCCAGGGTCATTTGGTTCGACACCTGGAAAACATTGCCCAGCGCTTCCGTGCCTTCGCCGTAAAGTCCGCGGACGGCCAGGCCGAGTTTGTTTACGGATTGGATAATGGGATTAATCTGCTCGGCCAGCACCAGCCCGGGCAAATGCAGCATCGCGCTCACGCGAATGCCGGTGCCTATATTAGTAGGGCAGGCGGTCAGGTAACCGAGATCGGGATTGAACGCGTAATCCAGCTTTTTCTCCAGCTCGGAATCCACCTGGTTGATGGCGTTCCACGCGCCGCGGATTTGCAAGCCGGGCCGCAAGGCCTGCATGCGCATGTGATCCTCTTCATTAATCATCACGCACAGCGTTTCCTCGCGATTCAACACCAATCCGCTGCCGGAACTCTTGGCGGCGTGTTCGCGACTGATGAGATGGCGTTCCACCAAAATCTGTTTGTCCAACGTGGAAAGATTGTCCATCGACTCCGCAAAGGAGTCCTTCATTTCCGGCAAGGTCGCGACGGCGGGACGGATCGTGTCGAGAACGCGGACGCGCTCGGGCTTCTTGGCCCAGCCGGGGAAGGCGGCATCCTTGATATTGCGCGCCAGCCGAACGCGGCTCGACATCACGATGCGGTCATGCGGGCCTTTGCGCCGGGCAGTGCTGGCGGGCGGTTCAAGAAATTCATGAATGTTCATTCTGTCGGTCAAATCAGTTAAATCGGTTAAATTGGTTAAAATGTTAAATCGTTAAAAGCTGAATGCCAACCTTCCCGCCATTCAACCCTTTTAACTTATTTAACCCATTTAACGGGTTCAACTCATTCAACCGACAACTCATGCCGCCGGAATGTTGCTCAAGCGCGCGCTCATCTGTTTGATCTCGTCCCGCAACGAAGCCGCCTGCTCGAAATTTTCGTCTTCGACGGCTTTGTTCAGCTTCTTTTGCAACGTCTTCAAGCGGTCGGCGAGCTCGCGGGTCTGGCGCAAAGCTTCGGGAACCTTGCCGATATGCCGCGTGCCCTTGTGCATCGTCTTGAGCAAGCTTTCCAACCCTTCGGCGAACGTCTTGTAACATTCGGGACAGCCCAGCCGGCCGGCCTTCTTGAAATCGGCCTGCGTAAAACCGCAGCGGGGGCATTTTAACTCCGCACCGGAGGACTGCTCCATCTCCTTGGCTGCACCCAACCCCAGCAAAAGATCCGCAAGCTCAAAGCCGACCGGGTCATTCACACCCTTGGTCTTGGAACATTCCTCACACAGATCGACCTTTTGGACCTTGTCCCCATCAATCTTGGTGTAATGAACGGTCGCTTCGCGTTCCTTGCAGATGCAGCACAACATAATCTTCTTATTCGTATATCGGCTCGCCTGAGGCTTTAGTCAAGGAGTGATACTCCCCAACCAACTTCTTCGTCAAGGGGCCGGGCTTGCCATTGCCAATCACTCGGCCGTCGATTTTGACGATCGGCACAATCTCGGCGCCGGTGCCCGTCAGGAAACACTCGTCGGCATTGAACAAATCATACCGCGTCAGGTTCGGTTCGCTCACCGAAAGGCCCGATTCCCGCGCCAGTTCCATCACCACCTGCCGCGTGATGCCGTAAAGGGCTCCGGCTGACAACGGCGGCGTGAACAGTTTGTTGTCTTTGATGATGAAAATGTTGTCGCCCGTGCATTCGGCCACATAACCCTCCGCGTTGAGCATGACGGCCTCTTCGCAACCGGCGTTGTTCGCCTCGATCTTGGCCAGTATGTTGTTCAGATAATTGAGCGACTTGATGGCGGGGTTCAGCGCGCTATGCAAATTCCGCACCGTCGGCACGGTGATGATTTCCATGCCGCGCTGATACAATGCCGGGGGATACAATTGAATCTTGTCCGCGATGCAAATCACGGACGGATTTTTGCAGCGGTTCGGATTCAAGCCGAGCGTGCCGATGCCGCGCGTGACCACGAGCCGGATGTAGCCGTCGCGGATTTTGTTTTGCCGGCAACTCTCGACGACCGCCTGCGAAATTTTTTCGTGCGACATCGGGACGGTCAGCAGGATTGCCTTGGCGGAATAGAACAGGCGATCGATGTGTTCCTTCAGCCGGAACACGCGCCCGTTATAGGCCCGAATGCCCTCGAAAATGCCATCGCCGTACAGAAGGCCGTGATCGAACACCGACACTTTCGCGTCGCGTTCATTGTAGAATTTTCCGTCAATAAAAACTTTCATCAAACAGTTAAGGCAAGCTAGGGGAAAGCCCCCGGTAACGCAAAGCGAATTTTGTGCCGAGACAGCGGTTTGAAGGGGAGGAAGCGGAGGGAGCCGAGAGGCGGCTGCGAAGTGTTTGAATAAGGTCTTCCAAATCCGAAGGTCGAAGGTTGAAATCCGAAAGAATTCCGAAATCCGAAGCCCGAACGAAAACCAGGGTCAAGCCTCCTCCAACCAGTTTCGCGGTGCCGGCCAGAAACGGATCCCGAGATGTCGCCGATTTTCGGATTTCGGAATTGTTTCGGGATTCGGATCTACGCGCTCAGTTCCTTTCAGCAACTTGCGTTTGGTTTGGGGCTTTGGAACTTGAAATTTGGAACTTTTTGTTTTTTGGATGAATATCTTGCCATGCAACGCCTCGGCAAAAATGTTGGCCGGTATCTCGGGGATACCATCGACATCCAGCAAATCCTGCGCGACATCGAACTCGCCGCCCGCGAGCACGGCTGGAATTCCGAGGTTTTCTTCGAGACGCACGATTTGAAATTGTTCGCTCTCACTCGCCGGGGGCAAACTCGAAACTCGAAACTCGAAGCCCGAAACTTTCGCGTTTACATTTCGACCGGCATCCACGGCGACGAACCCGCCGGCCCGCTCGCCGCCTTGAGGCTCCTGCGCGAAAATCAATGGCCGCCCAATCTGGACCTGTGGTTTTGCCCCTGCTTGAATCCCCTCGGCTTCGCGCTCAACTCGCGCGAGAACTCCAAGGGCATCGACTTGAACCGCGATTACCTGAAACCCGTCGCCGAGGAAATCACCGCGCACATCGCCTGGCTCCAACGCCAGCCGAATTTTGATCTGTGCCTGCTGATGCACGAGGACTGGGAATCGCACGGCTTTTATCTCTACGAACAAAATCCGGAAAACCGCCGTGTGCTCGCGGAGCCCATGATTGAAGCCGTCTCCCAAGTCTGTCCGGTCGATCCGAACGAGCTCATCGAAGGCCGCCCCGCGCGGAATGGCATCATCCGCCCGAACCTTGATCCCAAGAGCCGTCCACAATGGCCCGAGGCGTTTTATTTGATCACTTACAAGACCCGCCAGAGCTACACGCTGGAAGCACCTTCAGATTACCCGTTGGAAACCCGTGTGAATGCCCTGGTCGCGGCGGTGAGAGCCGGGGTGGATGTGATTAGTCAATAAACGGACAAGGGGATTACGATCTGCCAAACCCGAAGACCGAAGGCCGAAATCCGAGAGAATTCCGAAATCCGAAGTCTGAATTGTTGGTACAACCGGTCGGACGCATTTGCCTGAGGACCGCCCGCCGTGTTGCTGCCGGTAGGTCGGCCGTTTCGGATTTCGGATTTCGAACTTCGGATTTGCGGCTGTCTATTTCAGCATCTTGGCCAACGTCGGCTCCATCGCCTCCGCCCAGAGCTCATATCCATGTTCATTCGGATGCAGAAAATCAGGCATGATGCTGGCCGGCACTTTGCCATCCGGGCCGAGGAAAACATGATTGATATCCAGGAATGTGATCATCCGGTGGTGGCCGAGCTTGGCGATGCGTTTGTTTACCTGGCGAATCGTGTCGATCTGCTTCGGCGTATCGGTCGGGCGGTTGCGCGGGAAAATGGCGAGCAGCAGGATTTTGGATTTCGGACATTTCTCGCGCATGACCGCGACGATTTGCTCCACGCCTTCCGCGATCTGGTCCGGCGAATCGGAGCCGCTGTTGTTGGTGCCGATCATCAGCACGATGACTTTCGGATCAATGCCGTCGAGTTCGCCGTTTTCAATGCGCCAGAGAACGTGCTGGGTGCGATCCCCGCTGATGCCGAAATTGGCGGCGTGACGCGAACCGTAAAACTTCTGCCAGACGTTTTTTCCACGACTGCGCCAAAAATCCGTGATGGAATCGCCCATGAAGAGAAGATCGATGTTGCCGGCTTTGGCTTGTTGAACAAACCCCTCATGCCGCGCCACCCAGCCCGACGAACGCGGGACTGGAGTCGTGGCCGGGTTGTTGACGGAGATTTTTGGCGAATGGGTTTCGTGGGTAGCACAACCCCAGGCGAGCAATACAGGGAGAAGGAACGCAAGGAATTTCTTCATGCGGGGAAATATAGAGAGACGAGTCGGTCGGAACAAGATTCAAGGTGACAAGGTGTGTGGGACTCGCGCATGCATAGGAGCGCGGCTGTGCTGAAAGCGAGCCGCAGCGGCGCGAAGATTCAGCAAAACACGCTGGCTGCGATCTCGAGCAACGTTGCTGCGGCTGGTTTTCGACACAAGCCGCGCTTCGAGGATGGTGCAACCTGTCTTGACCTTCCCGCGTCTGAATCCAAGAATTGAGTAATTTAAAAACCCCTATGTTGTCACTGAATTGTTGGCATCTGAAACATTTCCTCACCCCGGCGCTGTTTGCACTCGGTCTCGTCGCTTTCACTCCATTCATTCGCGCCGCCGACAAACCGCCGTTTGACATCGTCGCGATCGAGCGCCCGCGTATCATGGCCAAGGCGGCGGAATATTTGTCCGAACAACCCGTCACCGTTACCGCCTCGCATTCGCCGCGCAGCGCGGGTGGATTGCACGATTACTTTTCCGAAGGCGATTATTGGTGGCCGGACCCGAAAAATCCCGACGGCCCCTACATTCAGCACGACGGCCTCTCGAACACGAACAATTTCGTCGCGCATCGCCATGCCATGGTTCGCTTCAGCGACATCGTCGCGACGATGACCTCGGCTTACATCCTGACCAGCGACGAAAAATATGCCCAGCACGCCGTGCAACACATCAAGGCCTGGTTCGTGGATGACGCGACGAAGATGAATCCGAATTTGCTCTACAGCCAGGCCATCCATGGCCGATACACTGGCCGCAGCATCGGGGTGATCGATACGATTCATCTTGTGGAAGTCGCGCGCAGCGTGGAGTTGCTGAAAAATTCGCCGTCGTTTTCTGCCAAGGATTACGAAGCGGTGAAAGGTTGGTTTCGCGATTATTTGACCTGGCTGACGACGCATCCTTACGGCAAAGAGGAGCGTGCGGCGAAGAACAATCACGGCATCTGCTGGTCGATGCAGGCAGCGGAGTTCGCGCGGTTGACTGGCAACGAGGACGTGCTGAACTGGGTGCGGCACCAATTCAAAACTGTCTATCTCACGCGCAACATGGATACGAATGGCGGTTTTCCTCTGGAACTGGCGCGGACGAAACCGTACGGTTATTCTTTGTTCGTGATTGATGCCATGGCAGGCATCGCGCAGATCGCCTCCACGCCGACGGACAATTTGTGGACGTATCAGACGCCGGATGGCCGGGGCATGGCGAAGGGTTTGGAATTTATTTTTCCCTATATCGCTGATAAATCGAAGTGGCCTTACAAGCACGACGTGCTGTATTGGGATGACTGGCCGATGCGCCAGCCATGCCTGCTTTTCGGCGGCATCGCGCTGGACAAACCGGAATATCTGGAAGTCTGGAAAAAATTGAAAGCGGACTCCGATGTGGCCGAAGTGAAGCGCAACCTGCCGTTGCGACATCCGTTGCTGTGGGTTGGGCCGATGAAACCGCTGGTTACCAAATGACATGAAACGAATCTATCCATTGCTCATTGCCGCTGTATCCTGCGCGCTGATGTATGGCTGCGCCAGTTCCGGAGTGGAGAAGGTCCCGAAGGACTGGCAATACGAAGCCGCTCCCGTATTCGATGAGTTCGACTCCGCCAGCATTGTCAACGATGCCAAAAAGCTTCTCGGTTATCACAGCGATGTCGAAGTCATGACAATGAATTCGGAATTGTCGGACGAAGACATCATCGGATTGACCGGGCAATTATTGGAGGCGCGCAAGCAGGGAAAGCCGGTCGTTTGCATCAGCCGGCACATGGGGCTGATCGGCAACGCCATCGAGCGCGCGCTGAAACGGTTTCCTAATGCCCAGTTCATCGGCATGAGGCTCGTGGTTGCCGCGCCGAATGCGCCGTCGAAGATTTTTGAGGATGCGCTCGCGGAGCGGAATATCGAGTATCATTATATGAAAGTGGCGCCGGCCGGGCCGTACGGGCGCGAGCGATCGAAGTAGAAACGCGCTCCGCAATGAAAAGCGCCGGGGGGCCGGCGCGGTCCGGGACGCTGGCGCGAAGTCTCCGGCTCCGGAAGTTGCGAAGCGTCCCGGAGTGCGGCGGCCCTCCGCCGCTTTGGGCAAACGGCGGCCAGCGCTTCAGCTCGGAAGTTTCAATGACGATACCGTGAGAATGAAAATAATCGTCGCGTATTTCGCATTCAGCACGCGAGGAGTTTTGGACGATGGCGATGGTGGACGATCCGCGATGGGTTGCTGAAATTGCGTGCCGCATTCGGCGCAGAATACCGAAACGTCTTCATTCTCGCGGCCACAGTAATCGCAAGACTTCATCCGAAGAACCCAACCCTAAACACTCCGGCGCAGGAAATCCGCAAAAAATTCGGGCCGATTCCATTTTTTAGAATCGGCCCGTGCTGGAATTATTTTTTTAAGAATTACTTCTTTGCCGCTTCGTAATGTTTCGCGACTTCGTTCCAGTTCACGACGTTCCAGAACGCTTTGAGGTAATCACCGCGTTTGTTCTGGTACTTCAGGTAGTAGGCATGTTCCCAGACGTCCACGCCGAGGATCGGCGTGCCTTCCGCGCCGGAGATGGATTTGCCCATGAGCGGATTGTCCTGGTTGGCGGTGGAGACGACTTCCAGTTTGCCGTTGTTGACGACGAGCCAGGCCCAGCCGCTGCCGAAACGGGTCGCGCCGGCGTTTTCAAATTTGGCTTTGAAATCATCGAAGCTGCCGAAGGTGGCCTTGATGTCGTCGGCGAGTTTGCCGGTGGGCGCGCCGCCGGCTTTGGGGCCGAGGATGCGCCAGAAGAACGAGTGATTCCAATGGCCGCCGCCGTTGTTGCGCACCGGGCCTTTGATGGCGTCCGGCACTGAAGACGAAAGCGCCTTGCACAAATCATCGATGGATTTGGATTCGAGAGCGGCGTTGCCGGCGATGGCTTTGTTGACATTATCCACGTAGGCTTTGTGATGGCGATCGTGGTGAATTTCCATGGTCGTCGCGTCGATATGCGGCTCGAGCGCGTTATTGGGGAAGGGAAGAGGAGGTAATTCGTATGCCATAATAGTTTCCAATTAATTGTTCAATTTCACGGGTCAAGTCGAGGGCAAATTGCTTCACTCTCCTCGGAAAATCAAGTGTGGATGATTTTTGGCGCAGGCGGACGAATGCGAATGTAGCGCAATTTTTCAAACTGCTGTATCGCGGTTTATAATCCGCTTCGTGTGAAAATTACCTACGCCTGAAGAGAACGACGGCGGTTGCCGAATGCAATTCGGCGATACAGCAGAATATAATTCTGCGCTACATTTGGCCGCGCGAGCTTTGGGCTGCGCCGGCAGAGCGCTGCTGAACATTCCACGATTGTTTTCACGATAAAAAGTGGTGTCGGCGCTACGCTCTGCCACCGCAGTCCATATTCGCGTCAACCGTCGATCTTAGGTGGCGATTGACGTAAATCGATTCTTCAATAATTTATCGCACGTGAGACACAAACCGCGCGCGTTGGCATTCGTATTTTTTGTTGTTCTGTTTTTATGGAGCATGGCCCGCGCCGCAGATCCTGCCGTTGATTATCTTAATCCAAAAAACTTCACCGGCACCATCTACGCTGACGAGAGTTTGAAACATGAACTGTTCACCTTTCGCCGGACGGCGACGACTTCTGGCTCCACGATCAATGTCCTGCGCGATTTCAATTTGCCGGATGGCAAACTCGCGGCGCGCGAGCGCGTGACGTACGAAAACGGCCAGTTAAAATCGTTTCAATTGGATGAACCGCAGAAAGGCGCGAAAGGCAGCGCAGTCGTTCAATCGGAGGGCGGCGAAGCGAAATTGGTCTTCAATTATACCGAAGGCGGCACGACCAAAACTGGCAGCGAAAAATTCCTCAGCGATATCCTCACGAGCGACATGGTTGGGCCCTACATTGCGGCGCATTGCGATGAATTGACGAAAGGCGAAAGCGTCAAGTGCCGGCTGATTTCCGTCTCGCGCGCGGAGACGGTTGGGTTCAAGTTCTTCAAAGAATCGGATGCCACGTGGCAGGGAGTACCGGTGATGATGGTGCGAATGCAACCGACCAGCATCATTATCGCGCAAATAGTGGCGCCGCTGCATTTCGTGGTCGAGAAGGCCGCGCCGCACCGCGTGCTGCAATACACCGGCCGCACGACGCCGTGCATTTTGAAAAATGGAAAATGGGAAGACTTGGACGCAGTGACGGTGTTTGACTGGAAGTGAGCGTTGGTCGAAGGTGGGGGAACCGCCCCAGAGACAATGCGCCTGCGTGCGGGTAAGCGTTTTTTACAACATGGCCAAACCGGAGAGTCGCGCTGCACCTGAGGACCTGGATCCGCTCTGGTACAAGAGCGCAATTATTTATGAAGTGCCCGTCCGCGCGTTTTTCGACAGCAACGCCGATGGCATCGGAGATTTTCGCGGGCTGACGCAAAAACTGGATTACATCCAGGACCTCGGCGTCACGGCCTTGTGGCTGCTCCCGTTTTATCCTTCGCCGCTGAAGGACGACGGTTACGACATCGCGGATTATTATTACATCAACCCCATTTACGGCACGCTTTCGGATTTCAAGGCGTTTATGCGTGAAGCGAAAGTCCGAGGGTTGCGGGTCATCACCGAGCTGGTGCTGAACCACACCTCGGACCAGCATCCGTGGTTTCAGCGTTCGCGCCGCGCGCCCAAGGGAAGCAAGGACCGGAATTTTTATGTCTGGAGCGACGCGCCCGAGAAGTACAAGGAGGCGCGAATCATCTTCAAGGACTTCGAGCCGTCCAATTGGACGTGGGACCCGCTGGCGCGGCAATATTATTGGCATCGGTTTTATTCGCATCAACCGGATTTGAACTTCGACAACCCGGCCGTGCACCGCGAAATCCTGCGGATTTTCGAATTCTGGATGGATCTGGGCGTGGACGGTTTCCGGCTCGATGCGGTGCCGTATCTTTACGAGCGGGAAGGGACTTCGTGCGAAAGTTTGCCGGAGACGCACAATTATTTGAAGCAGTTGCGCGCGCATCTCGATGCGAAATATGGGGACCGCATGTTGCTCGCCGAGGCAAATCAATGGCCGGAGGAGGCGGTCACGTTTTTTGGCGCGGGCAAGGGCGATGAGTGCCATATGGCCTTTCATTTTCCATTAATGCCGCGGTTATTCATGGCGGTGCGGTTGGAGGACCGCATTCCGATCACCGACATTTTGGACCAGACGCCGCAAATTCCCGAGACCAGCCAATGGGCGCTCTTTCTGCGCAATCACGACGAATTGACGCTCGAAATGGTCACGGACGAAGAGCGCGATTACATGTATCGCGTCTATGCGAGCGAGGTAAAGGCGCGCCTGAATCTCGGCATCCGCCGCCGGCTCGCGCCGCTGCTGAAGAACGATCGCAAGCGCATCGAATTGCTCAACCTGCTGCTCCTGTCGCTGCCGGGCACGCCGGTAATTTATTATGGCGACGAGATCGGCATGGGTGACAACATTTTTCTCGGAGATCGCAACGGTGTGCGAACGCCAATGCATTGGAGCGCGGACAAGAACGCAGGCTTTTCACGTTGCACACCGCAGGCGATTTACGCGCCGATCATCCTGGACCCGGAATATCATTATGAAGCGGTGAACGTCGAAACGCAGCAGAACAACCAGCATTCGTTGCTCTGGTGGACGCGGCGCGTGCTGGCTTTGCGCAAGCGCTGGAAGGTGTTTGGGTTTGGCTCACTGCAGTTTGTGCAACCGGAAAACCGGAAAGTGCTCGCGTTCATTCGCCGGCATGAGGATCAAACCGTGCTCGTGATCGCGAATCTCTCGCGGTTTCCGCAACCGGTGGAGCTGGATCTGTCGGCCTTTCAGGGGTACATGCCGGTGGAACTGTTCGGTCGCACCGAATTTCCGCCGATCGGCGCCGCGCCGTACCCGTTCACGATGAGCCCGCACAGCGCGCTGTGGTTTTCGCTGGAGCCGGTTGCCGAACGCCAGGAGGCGGATCTTTCCGGCCGGCTTTGCAAAATGCTGGTGGCGGAGGAAAATTGGGAGGAGTTGGTTGTCGGCAAGGAGCGCGATGAATTGGAAGTTTGCCTCCCGTCGTTTCTCCAGCAACGCCGCTGGTTCACGAACAAGGGAGAAATAAAGTCGGCGCGCATCCGTGACTTGATGGCCCTTCCGCGACATTCCGAGCTGCATTTTGCCGCCATCGTCACGGCCGATTACGCGCAGGGCGAGCCGGAGGAATATTTTCTGCCGCTTGCGTTCGCTTCCGGCGCGCAAGCGGAGCACCTGGAGAAAGACACGCCTGCCTTCGTGTTCGCGCGCGAGCACATTCAGCGGCCAAACATCGACGGCGTGATCTACGACGCGTCGGCGGGTAAGGATTTTGGCGTGGCGTTGTTTGAATTGATCGCCCGGCGCCGGACCATCAGCAGCGAACATACGGCGGCCTCGCTGTCGGGTTGGGCGGTTTCCACGCTGCGGGGGCCGATTCCGGAACCTTCGGCGGCGCGCACGGAGGAGCGGAACACAATCGTCGTCTATGGCGACAAATATATTTTGAAACTATTCCGCCGCCTCGAATCCGGAATGCACCCGGCGCTGGAATCGGCGCGGTTTCTGGCGGACAAAAATTTTCAGAATGTGCCGCCGCTTTTTGGCGCGCTCGAACTGGAACGTCCCGACGGCGAACACACCTGCGTCGGCATCCTCAGCGGCTTTGTTCCCAATGCCACGCGCGGGTGGGAGTTCACGCAGGACGCCTTGCGGCGATATTATGAACGCGTCCGGACCTTGCCCAGCCTGCCGCCGCCGGACGCGAGCGTGAACTCGCTGGTTGAATTGGCGGCAAAAGGCGGCTCCGACGCCGCGGTCGAGACGATTGGGACCTATTTTGAATCGGCGCGCCTGCTGGGCCAGCGGGTCGGCGAATTGCACCTCGCGCTTTCCTCCGACCCGGACAATCGCGATTTCGCGCCGGAACCGTTCACGCCTTTTTATCAGCGTTCGTTGTATCAATCGCTGCGAAACCATCTGGCGTTTCACTTTCGAATCCTTCGGCGCGAACTCAAGAGACTCTCGGACAACGCGCGTCCGCTGGCAGAAAAAGTCCTGGGCATGCAGGACGCGATCCTGGCGCGATACCGCGCAGTCCATCAGACGCCGATGACGGCGATGAGAATTCGTTGCCACGGTAATTTTCATCTCGGCCACGTCCTCCACACCGGAAAGGATTTTTACATCATCGATTTCGAAGGCGAACCCGGCTGGACCTTGAGCCAGCGCCGGATCAAACGCAGCCCGTTGCGGGACATCGCGGGCATGATCCGCTCTCTGCATTACGTTTCGGACGTCGCGTTGCGGCAGCATGCGGAAACCGGGAACCTGAATGCGGACCAGCTTCGCGCCTTGCAACCATGGGCGCGGCATTGGGAAACCCAGATCAGCGCGGATTTTCTCGGCGCTTACCTGAAGGTCATCGGAAAAACGGAACTGCTGCCGAAAACGAAGGCCGGACTGGCGGCGTTGCTGGAGGCATTTTTGCTAGACCAGGCAGTCATCGAAATGAGCCGGGAACTTCAACATCGCGCCGAAGTCATTCGCGTGCCGTTGGAGGGCATTCTGCACATCATCGCGCCGGCGGAGTGTCCATGAAGATCGATCGGCAACTGCGCCAGCTCGCCGGCTTGAATGGCGTTCAAACCTCCTTTGTCGACGCCGCCAACCAACGTCAAGCCGCGACGCCGGAAGTTCTGGCTGGCGTGCTTGCAGCGCTGGGCGTGCCCGCTTCGAACGAAGCAGAAATCCGCGATAGTTTGCGCGCCAGCCGTTTGAGGCCTTTTCGCCGCGGGATTGAACCGGTGATCGTTGCCTGGGAGAAGCGAGATACAAAAATCACTTGCCATTTGCCGCCGAAACTCGCAAGCAAGCGGTTGAAGATTGGGCTTCAGTTTGAGGGTGGGCGCGAAGAGGAACTTGCCGCACCAGCGCGAGCAATCGGGACGCGTGAGATGGAAAGGGAGCGCTTCACTAGCAGGGAATTTCATCTGGGAAAATTGCCTTTGGGTTATCACACGCTGGAAATTGTCGCTGGCAACTCGAGTTATCGCACCTTGATCCTCTCGGCGCCGGTGAAGAGCTTTGCCGATGCGTCGAAGGGGAAGAGATGGGGCGCGTTTTTGCCGATGTATGCGGCGCATTCCAAGGCGAGCTGGGGCGCGGGAAATGTTTCCGATTGGGAACGGCTGTCTCAATGGATTGGCTCGCAAGGCGGCACCGTGGCGGGCACGCTGCCCTTGCTGGCCGGTTTCCTGGACTATCCGATTTGTGAACCGAGCCCGTACTCGCCGGCCAGCCGGCTGTTTTGGAATGAATTTTATTTGGACATTACGAAAATTCCGGAGTTCGCATCCTGCCGCGAAGCCCAAAAACTCGTCGCTTCGAAAAAATTTCAAAATCGGCTGCGATGCTTTCGGCGCGACGAAATCATTGATTACCGTGAACAATGGGCGGCGCGCCGAAGCGTGCTGGAATTGCTCGCGAAATATTTTTTCTCCAAAGCCTCTCCGCGCCGGGCTGAATTCGAGCAATTCCTGAGGGAGCGTCCGGATGTGAACGAATATGCCGCCTTCCGCGCCACGTGCGAAAAGCTGAAAACCTCCTGGCAAAACTGGCCGCAGCGCTTGCGCGAGGGGCGCTTGCGTGAAAACGATTACGCCGCAGCCGCGCGGCGATTTCATTTGTATGTCCAGTGGCTGGCCCATGGGCAGATGGCCGAACTGGTGCGGCGCAGCGAGCAAAACGGAGTCGAGCTGTACCTGGACCTGCCGTTGGGCGTGAATCCGGATGGCTACGATGTGTGGCGCGAGCGCGACAGCTTTGCGCTGGGCGCCAATGCAGGCGCTCCGCCGGATTTATTTTTTTCGAAGGGACAGGATTGGGGATTCGCGCCGTTGCATCCGCGGCGCATCCGGGAACTGGGCTACCGTCATGTGCTGGATTTTCTGCGGTTCCAGATGCAGCACGCGCGGCTGTTGCGAATCGATCACGTGATGGGATTGCATCGGCTTTACTGGGTGCCGCGCGGTTTCGAAGCGCGGCAGGGGACCTATGTGAATTATCCGGCCGAAGAGTTGCATGCGATTTTCAATTTGGAATCGCGCCGCCATCGGACGCGGCTCGTCGGAGAAAATCTCGGGACGGTGCCGAAGGAAGTGAATCGCGCGATGGCGCGGCACGGATTGCTTGGAATGTATGTCACACAGTTCGAGCAACGGCTCGAACCCGAGGCAGCCCTTGCGAAGCCACCCAAACTTTCGGTCGCGAGCCTGGACACGCACGACACGCCGATGTTTGCCGCGTTCTGGCCGGGGGATGATCTGCTGGAACGGGTTCGGCTTGGTTTGCTGCGTTCGGACGAACTCAAAGCCGCGAAAGCGGATCGAAAGCAATTGAATGCCGCGCTGGCGGCATTTTTGAAAAAGCAAACGTTTCTAAAAACACGCAAGGCCGGCGCGCGGGAAGTCCTGGGTGCGCTGCTGGCCTGGCTGAAGGCGCAGGGGCCGGAAATCGTGCTGGTGAGTCTCGAAGATTTGTGGCTGGAGAAACGTCCGCAAAACGTCCCGGGCACGTCAACCGAACATCCAAACTGGCGTCGCAAAGCGCGGCTCACGTTGGAGGAGTTGTTTCACGACCAGCGTTTGTCTCGGCTGCTGCCCACTTGAGGGCACAGGGCAGGAAGCTCAATCAACTTGATCCATTCGGATTTCATTTTGAGATTGCCTACTTTCGAACATTCGAATATACGTAATCGTATGCCGAAAAACGCACTGGCCCCCGAACATTTCGACGCGCTGCGGAAGTTCAAGGCTGGAATCTTCAAGATTCTGGCGCACCCGACGCGCATTCATGTCATTGAGACATTGCGAGAGCGCGAACTCTCGGTGGGGGCGATTCTGGAACACGTGCGGGTAGAGCCAGCCAATTTGTCCCAACATCTGTCGGTCCTGCGGCAGGGCCATCTGGTGGTGACGCGAAAAGATGGCAACCAGGTGCTTTACTCGCTGCGCGACCCGTTGCTGACGCAAGTCCTGGACGCGATGCGCCAGTACTTTCAAAAACATTTTGAGGACTCCATCGAGATGTTGAAGCAAATGGAGCAGACCCACTAGCCAACGGGATGAACTTCAAGGCCGCTTTTCGCCCGAAACTCCTGGACACACTGAAGGGGTGTAGCCGAGCTGACCTCCGCGCTGATTTCATCGCTGGCGTGACCGTGGGCATTGTTGCTCTTCCGCTGGCGATGGCTTTTGCCATTGCCTCGGGCGTCACGCCGCAGGCGGGCATTTTTACGGCCGTCATCGCCGGAATTCTTGTTTCGAGCCTGGGCGGCACAAAAGTTTCCATCGGCGGGCCGACGGGCGCGTTCATTGTCATCCTGTACGGTATTTACGCCAGGTACGGCGCCGAAAACCTGGCCATTTGCACGATTCTTGCCGGCTTTTTGCTCCTGATCATGGGTTTTGCTCGGTTGGGGACGATGATCAAGTACATTCCCTATCCGGTCACTGCGGGGTTCACGAGTGGGATCGCTGTTCTCATCTTTAGCACACAGATCAAGGATTTCTGCGGTCTAACGGTGGACAAGGTGCCCTCAGATTTCATTGAGAAAATGAAAGTGCTGGTCGAGCACTTGAATAGTTTTCAATGGCCGACGCTGCTGCTGGCTGGCGCGTCGCTGGCCATTATCAAATTGTGGCCGGGCAAATGGCAGAGGCGCGTGCCCGGATCGATCATTGCCCTGATCCTTGCGACGGCAGCGGTGGCGATCTTTCATCCTTCGGTGGAAACCATCGGCTCGAAGTTCGGCGGCATCCCGCAAGGGTTGCCGGCGCCGCATCTGCCGAAGTTTTCCTGGGATAATATCCGCCATCTGATTCAACCGGCAGTGACCATTGCGTTACTGGCCGCGATCGAATCGCTTCTCTGTGCCGTGGTGGCCGATGGAATGATAGATGACCAGCACGACTCGAACCAGGAGTTGATGGCCCAGGGGATCGCCAATATCGTGAGCCCGATCTTTGGCGGCATTGCGGTCACCGGTGCCATTGCGCGCACTGCCACGAATGTCAAATGCGGCGGGCGTACGCCCGTGGCCGGCATCATCCATGGCGTGACGCTGCTGGCGATCATCCTCATTGCGGCGCCGCTGGCGAAATTCATCCCGCTCGCTGCGTTAAGCGCCGTGCTCATCAATGTGTCATTGAATATGGGCGAATGGCACAATTTCAGCCGCTTGCGCAAATGGCCGCGCAGCGATGCCGTCGTTTTCCTCGCCACGTTCAGTCTGACGGTCATCATCGATCTTACGGTAGCGGTGGAAACAGGAATGGTTCTGGCGGCGATGCTTTTTATCAAGCGAGTCTCCGACACCACTCAAATCACCGCGGTGGACGAGCGCACCGAAACGGAAGGTTCGCATCACTCGCTCATCGGGAAGGAGGTTCCAGAGGGAGTGATGGTGTATCGGATATTTGGCTCGTTCTTTTTTGGCGCGGCGGACAAATTGGAGAGTTCCCTCAAGCGGATGAAGCAGGAGCCGGACGTGCTGATCCTTCGCATGAGAAAGGTTCTGGCCATGGATGCAACGGGCCTGAACGCGCTGGAAGACCTGTACGAACGGCTGCGAAGGCATCACAAACATCTCATTCTGAGCGGTCCTCACACGCAGCCGTTGTTCATGATGACCAAAGCGGGCTTTCTCTCCGAATTGGGAGAGGAGAACGTCTGCGCGAACTTGGATTTGGCTCTCGCGCGTGCCCGTGAAATGCTCCAGGAACGTTTGCAGGCTCCCGCTCGATCGAAGATGGTCCCCACCGAAAATCAGGCTCCTCAAGCCTGAACCGTCGGGAGCAACTTAGGAAAGCTTAAGGCTGCCATCCCACCCAGGTGTTGCAGGGATTTGCCGCTGGGGACTTGCACCCATTGTGAATTTCGAGGAGTGCTACAAGATTTACTTATATGTCGAGGTTGATTTGTATTCACGGGCATTTTTACCAGCCGCCCCGTGAAAATCCCTGGCTGGAATCAGTTGAATTGCAGGATTCCGCCGCCCCCTGGCACGATTGGAACGAACGCATCACGGTGGAATGTTACGCGCCCAATGCCGCCGCGCGCATCCTCGACGGCGACGGCAAGATCGAAAACATCATCAGCAACTATTCCAAAATCAGCTTCAATTTCGGGCCGACCTTGCTGGCGTGGATGAAGGACCGCATGCCGCAGACGCACGATGCCATCGTGGCGGCGGATAGATTAAGCCGTGAACGATTTTCCGGGCACGGCTCCACGATGGCGCAGGTTTACAATCACATGATCCTGCCGCTGGCGAATCCGCGCGACAAGTTCACGCAAATTTATTGGGGCATTCGTGATTTCGAATACCGGTTTGGCCGCAAGCCGGAAGGCATGTGGCTGTCGGAAACCGCCGCGGACACCGAAACCCTGGACGCGCTGGCCCAGCAGGGGATTTCGTTCACGATCCTGTCGCCTTACCAGGCGAGCCATGCCCGGAAAATCGGCGATCGCCGATGGAAGGATGTGAACGGCGCAAAGATCGACCCGAGCCGCGCCTATCGCGTGAAGCTGCCCGCCGGCCGGAACATGAACGTCTTTTTTTACGATGGGCCGCTGTCACAGGCGGTGGCTTTTGAAAAGTTGCTGGTCAGCGGCGAGCGTTTCGCCAATCGCATCACGGGCGCGTTCAATGACGACCGCGATTGGGAGCAATTGGTGCACCTGGCCACCGACGGCGAGTCGTACGGGCATCATCACAAGCACGGCGAAATGGCGCTGGCCTATGCGCTGCAATATATCGAAAAAAATAATCTCGCGACGCTGACGAATTACGGCGAATACCTGGAGAAACACCCGCCGCAACACGAGGCGCGGATTCATGAGAAGAGCGCGTGGAGTTGTTCGCATGGAGTGGGGCGCTGGATGACGGATTGCGGCTGCAACAGCGGCGGGCACGGCGATTGGAACCAACAATGGCGCGCGCCTTTGCGCGAGGCGCTGGATTGGTTGCGGGACGAAATCGCGCCGAAATACGAAGCCAAGGCGGCCGAGTTGTTGCGCGATCCGTGGGGCGCGCGCAATGAATACATCGGAGTCATCCTGGATCGGACGCCGGAGAGCCGCCAAAAATTTTTCGAATCCCAAGCCAAACGGCCGCTTGAAGACGCGGAGAAAGTCACCGTTTTCAAACTGCTCGAAATGCAGCGCCACGCGATGCTGATGTATACGAGCTGCGGGTGGTTTTTTGACGAGCTTTCAGGCATTGAAACGGTGCAGGTCATCCAATACGCCGCGCGAGTCATTCAACTGGCGAACGAAATTTTCGGGCAGGATTTTGAGCCGGCATTCCTCGAACGGCTCGAAAAAGCGAAGAGCAACCTTCCCGAACATCGCGATGGCAGGCTGATTTACCAGAAATTCGTGAAGCCCGCGATGATTGATTGGCCCAGGGCGGCGGCGCATTACGCGATCAGTTCGGCCTTCCAGGAATATGGGAAAGTCACGCGCGTGTTCTCATTCACCTTCGAGGACGAGCAGCGGGAATTTTTTGCGACCGGCAAAACGAAACTGTCCGTCGGGCGCGTGCGCATGACCTCCGAAATCACGCAGGAATCCGAGGTGCTCTCCTACAGCATTCTTTACATGGGCGAGCACAACCTCATTGGCGGCGTATGCAAGTTTACATCGGATGAGGCCTACCGGGCGGCCTTGAAGGAAATCACGGATGTTTATCACGCGGCGGATTTTCCGCAAGTCATCCGGCTGATTGACCAGCATTTCGGCAGCCCGTCTTACACGTTGAAATCGTTGTTCAAGGATGAGCAGCGGAAGATTCTGGATGGAATCGTCGCCACGGCGCGCGAGGATTTGGAAGGGCGCTTCCGCCTGATCACGGAACGATACGCGCCGTTGATGAAATTTTTGGAAAGCGCCGGGGCGCCGTTGCCGGGCGGTTTGCAAACGGCGTGGGACCTCACGTTGCGCGGTGACATTCGCCGTCAATTGGCCAACGGCCACACGGATCTAGGGCATTTGAAAACGTTGATCCAGGAAGCCCAGCCGCGCGGCACTGAAGTGCTGAATGCCGACATCAGTTACGCCGCAAAAAACCGGATGGAACGATTGATGCAGAAAATCGCGGAAAAGCCTGAAGACGTGAATCAGGTGAAGGAGTTGGAGGAAATCGCCCGGTTGTTGATGCCGCTGCCCATCGGGTTGAACCTCGCCGAAGTGCAGAATACGTATTGGCATTTGAAACAAACGGCGCTGCCGGAATTCGCGCGCCGGGCCGGCAATGGCGACGCGGCTGCGAAGGAATCACTCGACGAGCTCCTGGCATTGGGAGAGAAACTCGGCTTTGCGCCGCAGGCGCTCGAACTAAAAGCGTAACGGTAGAGACGCCGCGCTGCGGCGTCGCGTCCGCGTTCAGCGGACGGAAGGAAATTCCCGAAGGTTTTATATGATTTGTTGCGCCGCTCAATGCGGCGCGGACAGCGCTGCGCGCTGCCCCTGCCAAAAAATGAAACGGATACCTTCTGCCACGTATCGACTGCAATTCAATCGCGGATTTACGTTCCGCGAGGCGAGAGGCATTTTGGAATACCTGGAGGAGTTGGGGATTTCGGACATCTACGCCTCGCCGCTGTTTGAAGCCGGCCCGCAAAGCACTCACGGTTACGACACCTGCTGCTTCGGCAAAACCAATCCCAACCTCGGCTCCACGGAAGAGTTCGATGGCTTAGCCGGGGATTTGAAGGCGCGCGGCATGGGGCTCTTGCTCGACGTGGTGCCGAATCACATGAGCGCCACGCTGTCAAATCCGTGGTGGCTCGACGTGCTGCGCAACGGACGGGAATCGAAATACGCGCCATTTTTCGACGTCGACTGGCAGCCGGAAAATCCCGCGTTGCGGAACAAAATTCTTTTGCCGGTGCTGGAAGGTCATTACGGCAAAGTTCTGGAAAGCGGAAAATTGCGGCTGACTTTTCAGGATGGCAATTTTTTCATTGCGTATTATGACCGCAATTTTCCCGTGAATGCGGCATCGCTGGATAAATTGAGCGGGTCTGAGCCGCAGCAAATTCTGGAGGAACTCAATGGAAAGCCGGACGACGCGCGCTCATTCGCCCAACTAGATGCGCTCATCCAGCGACAGCATTATCGGCTGGCTTATTGGCGAGTCGCTTCCGAAGAGATCAATTACCGCCGGTTTTTCGATGTCACGGAGATGGTGGCCTTGAAAATGGAATTGCCGGAGGTTTTTCGCGAAACGCATCGGCTGATTTTCGAATGGCTCAACGCCGGCAAGATCACCGGATTGCGGATCGATCACCCGGACGGCTTGTGGAATCCGAAGGAGTACTTGGAACGGCTGCAAAAAGAAGGGCCGCGGTATATCCTCGTGGAAAAAATTCTGTCCGGGAACGAACCGTTGCCAGCGGATTGGCCGGTGGACGGAACCACCGGCTACGATTTTTTGAACCGGATGAACGGATTGTTTGTGGACGGCGCGAATGCGGATGCCTTGGAGGCATTTTACCGTGAGTTCACTGGCTGCAACACGACTTTCGAGCAGATCGTTTACGAGAGCCGCAAACAAGTGCTGGAGCGTTCGTTCGCGAGCGAACTGAATTCATTGACGCATCGGCTCGCGACGGTAGCCGCCAAGACCCCCAGCGGACGCGATTTTACGTTCACCGAATTGCGCCGTGCGACAGTCGAAATCATCGCGAGCTTTCCAGTGTATCGGACCTACATCACGAATGCCGTTGATAAAGTTTCGGAACAGGATCAGGAGGTGATTCGTACCGCAATGAAGGAGGCACGCAAACGGAACGAGCGCGACGTCGAGGCAATGCAGTTCATCGAACGAATTCTGCTGTGCGAGAGGGCTGGTGAATTGGCCGAAAGCGCTGTGAAAGCCGCGCGCGAGTTCGTGATGAAATTCCAGCAACTCACCGGGCCGGCCATGGCGAAGGGTTTGGAAGACACGGCATTTTATCGCTTCAACCGGCTGATTTCGCTCAATGAAGTCGGCGGCGATCCGGGGCACTTTGGCGTCAGCTTGACGGAATTTCATGATGCGAACAGCATCATCGCCAAAAACTGGCCGCACACGCTGCTGGCTTCGGCCACGCACGATACGAAGCGCGGCGAGGACGTGCGGGCACGGCTGAATATCTTGTCGGAAATGCCCGCGGAATGGCGCGAAGCAGTGAAACGCTGGGCGGCACTGAATCGAGGAAAAAAAACCATGGCCGGAGACGCGCCGGACGCGAACGATGAATGGTTGCTTTATCAAACACTCGTGGGCGCCTGGCCGGAAAATGGAGAGCGCCCAAACGAGCGGAAAAATTTCCGCGAACGCATCACCGCTTTTATGTTGAAGGCGGCAAAGGAAGCCAAAATTCGCACGAGTTGGACCGAGCCAAACCCAGCCTATGAAAAGGCGCTGCGGGATTTCATCGAGCGCGCGCTCGGCGATGGCGATAACGTTTTTCTGGCCGATGTTGCTCGCTTTGCCAAACGAGTGGCGTTTTTCGGCCGGTTCAATTCGCTCGCTCAAACTCTTTTGAAAATGACTTCTCCCGGCGTGCCGGATTTTTATCAGGGCGGCGAGTTGTGGGATTTGAACCTGGTCGATCCCGACAATCGCCGTCCGGTGGATTATGTCGCGCGAAAAAAAATGTTATCGGAGTTGAAAAAGAGCTTCGAATCGCTCTCAAGCGACGGCGCTGGATTTCTTACGGCGCTGCTCCGGGACGAGAATGCCGGAGCGATGAAATTATTCCTGATCTGGCGCGCATTGAACTTCCGGCGAACTCATCGTGAGTTGTTCGATTCGGGCGATTACGTTCCTCTCGCGGCCATGGGTGAGAGACGGGAGCACGTTTGCGCGTTTACCAGGGAGTGGCAGGGGCAGATGATCGTGATCGTCGTTCCGCGGCTGGTGTTTGGTTTGACCGAGGGGGTGGAAATCCCGCCCCTGTGCGGCAGGCCGTGGAAGGGAACGGCTCTGCCCGCACCTCGAGCCCAGCCTGGAAATTTATTTCACAACATCCTGACGGAGGAAATGGTGCCAGTCGTGGATGTGGGCGGGAATGCGGCCTTGGAATTGAGAAAGGCTCTGCGAAGTTTTCCCGTGGCGCTATTGAAAAAAGTGTAGGGTTTACAGCGTGTAAAAATGCATTTGACGGTAGGGCGCGCCGCTCCGCGCGCGCCGTTGTTGACTGGTTTGCGGCGCGCGCGGAGCGACGCGCCCTGCCACCCGGGCAAGAAGCTTCATTTCGCGACACGATCTTGTTCCGGCCCGGCGGTTTTGACCCAGGCGCGCAGGACTTCCGCCACGCTCCAGGCCTGCGCGATGCAGCCGCGCGGCGTGAACGGCGGTTCCGCATCGAAGATTTCGTTGACGGAGCCGACGCAACCCAAATTCAAATTCGGTTCAAAGCCGGCGAGAAATTTTCGCGCATTCGCGAAGTCACCGGGGTGCACTTTCAGCCAGGCATCGATGAACGGCCCGATGAGCCACGCCCACACGGTGCCCTGATGGTAGGCGGCATCGCGGGCGCGGAGATCGCCAAAATACTTTGATTTGTAATTGGCGTTGTCAGGGCTGAGCGAGCGCAAGCCGAGCGGTGTCAAAAGTTTTTCGCGCACCGTTTCCAAAACGGGTTTCCAGAAGCGTTCCTCCAGCACCGGGTGCTTCAATGAAAACGCGAGCAACTGATTCGGCCGGCACGACCAATCATGGCCGGTTTCGCCGTCAATGACATCATAGAGATAATTTCCTTCCGCGTACCAGAACCGTTGGTTGAAGGATTGTTTCGCCTTTTCCGCGTGTTGCGCGTAGGCTTCCGCTTCGGCTTCCCGCCTTTCCTCCCGGAGCCAGTTCGCCAGGAGGCAGAGCGCGTTATACCAAAGCCCGTTGATCTCCACCGCCTTGCCGCGTCGCGGCGTCACCACCCAGTTGTCCACTTTGGCGTCCATCCAGGTGAGTTGATAGCCTTCCGCGCCTTGCTTCAACAGCCCGTCCTGCGGATCGACCGCGATGCCGAACCGCGTGCCGCGCAAGTGATGCTCCGCGATGTCGATGAGCTTCGGCAAAATGTGGCGCAGCGTGTCGCGATCATTCGTGCAATCGATATAACGCTCCAGCGCGTGAAAAAACCACAACGAGGCGTCCGCAGTGTGGTAAAGGCCCTGGTTTTCGCCTTCGGGAAAGAGGTTCGGTATCAGTCCGTAGCGAATGTAGTGGGCGAACGTCCGCAAAATCCAGCCCGCCTCGGCCTGCCGGCGCGTGATAAGCGTGAGCCCCTCGAGGCTGATCATCGTGTCGCGGCCCCAATCGGTGAACCAATGATAACCGGCAATCACGGTGCGAATTTCATCCCCCGCCGCGTGGGCCCGCGCGGAATCCTGGACACGCCCCACTGGATTGATGATGAATTGGTCCGCGGCCATGACGAGGTCGGACGCCGGGGACTCGTGGGTTTTCGGGTCCGCCGTTCTCATCAGGCGCGCGCGGCGTTGCTGGTAAAAATCCACGGCTTCGGGGGGACTGAGCGCGTGCATGGTGCTCCAGAATTCCGTCGAGGCAATGAGCGTGGCGTCCTTGCCGGAGATCAAATTCACATTGAAATAGCCGGGACTCCAAAGGATCCCGCGCGACTCGTAACCGCGGTCGGCGTCTTTTTGATAATAAATCTCGCGGCGTGAACCGCCGTCGTGAGTGAACGTGCGGCCGTCGCCACGGAGTATCATGCGCAGGGGAGGCATGTCTTCGCCCGCGGAAACTTCATAACGGCCTGCTCTCGCCTTGAACAGATATTCGCGCGTCATCGCTTCGCTCACGGAATGTTCGTGCCGGCGAAAGTGCATGGACGGACGGAGTTCCAGTTCGAGGGATTCCGGGCCGGAGAGCAACCGATATGTGACGTGAACCGTGTTCTGGCCGTGCAACAGCACGAGGTTTTTTTCGAGAACGATATTTTCCAACTCGTAGCGCCAGATGGGCATCTGGTTTTCCAGGCGAAATTCGACGAGAAATTCGCCGCCGGCCGCGATGCTGTCGCGCGGGCTCGCTTCATGTCCACAAAGCAGCACGGCGCGGCCATCGGGCAGATGCAGGGTTTCAGAGAGGTGATTCAGCATCACGATACGGCCGAGCGGTGAGGGCAGGGCGGCGATGAGCAGGCCGTGATAACGCCACGTCACCGAGCCCGAAACGGTCCCGGAAGCATAGCCGCCGAGTCCGTTGGTCACGAGCCATTCCTGGCTAAGCTGGCTGTGAGCGGCTTCGCCGGTGATATTTCGGAGATCGATGCGTCGGATGAGTTTTTCCATTTAATGGCTCGGTTGAGAGTTCGCGCTGGTGAAGGCCATGGCTGCGTGCCCGGGAATGCGCCAAATATTTCCCAGCGGCGGCGTGCCGAAACCGCCGTAACGTGGATCTTCGCTGGACCAGAGCAATTTCCAACGGCCGCGTTCGGGCGGCGCGAGCAACGGTTCCGGAGCCACCTTAAGCTGGACGTCATTGCCAAAATTAACCAGCAACAGCCGATCGGAGCTTTCGCCGAAATAGCGCAGGACGAACGCCTCGGTTCCCAGCACCGCGCCATCCACACCGCCGGGCCTGGGCGCCCCGAAAACCGGATCGTCGCGCCGCAGCTTGATTAGATCACGATGCAAATTGAAAAACGTTGCGTTGCGGTCGCGCTCTCTGAAATCGAGTTTGCAGCGATTGAAGGTTTGCTCCGATTCGGGATTGTCCAGGGTTGAAGCGCATTCCGGGCAGGCTATGCTGGGAAATTGTTCGAGAAATTTGCGCCGTCCGGCCGCGACGAGTTTTGCCAGTTCCGGATTGTGGTCGGCAAAATAGAGAAACGGCGTGGACGCGCCAAACTCCTGGCCCTGAAACAGCATCGGTGTGCCGGGGCCCAGCAGGAAAAGAGCTGTCGCCGCCCGCAAAAGGCCCGGGGTGGTGACTTGATGCAGCCGGAAACCGCGGAGCGAGTTGGCGATCTGATCGTGGTTCTGAAGGTAATTGACGAACGATGACGGATGCAGATTCGTCGTCGGCCTGCCGCGGCATTTGTTTTGCCAGGAATACCATTGTCCCTGGAATAGGTAGCCGCGTTTCATGGCTGAAATAAATTCCTGCGGATGGCCCAGGTGATCGCTGTAATACGCTTCATTGTGCCCCGTCAGCGCGACCGTGATGCTGTGATGAAGATCATCGTTCCATAGCGCGTCCAGACCATAACCGCCCTCCTGTGGGTCCCGGACCAGGTGCGATTGTTGCGCCTCGTTTTCGGCGACGAGATACGTGGAGCGGCCATTGGCCGCCTCGCGAACGCGGCGCGCGAGGGCTGCGAGGATGTGTTCCCTGGAACTGTCAAATATCTGCTGCGTGGCATCGAGCCGGAGTCCATCCAGGTGGAATTCGTCAATCCAGTAACCGGCGTTTTCGATGAAGAACTCACGGACCGGCCCGGAATTCGGCCCGTCGAAGTTTAACGCTTCGCCCCATTCATTTTGATAACGGCTCGTGAAATAGTCCGGCGAAAATTCCTTCAAATAATTGCCGTCCGGCCCGACGTGGTTGTAAACGACATCGAGAATCACGCCCACGCCAAGCGCGTGCGCGCGGTCCACGAAAGCGCGAAAATCGTCCGGCGCGCCATAGAGCCGTGTCGGCGCAAAAAGATCCACGCCATCGTAACCCCAGCCAAAGCGCCCCGGAAAATCCGCGACGGGCATGATCTCCAGCACAGTGACGCCGAGATTCGCCAATTCGGGAAGTTGCTCAATGGCCGCGAGCCACGTGCCAACCGGCGTAAACGTTCCAATGTGCATTTCGTAAATGACCTGGCCCTCGCGCCGGATGCCGCGCCAAGCTTTGTCCGTCCACCGGAACGCATTCGGATCGATGATTTGCGAAGGGCCGTGCGGGCCATCGGGTTGAAAACGCGAAGCGGGATCGGGGAACGTTCCGGAATCCAACTCAAATTTGTAGAGCATGTTCGCGCGCGCCTCGGCCACGAGCGCGGAAAAATATCCGTCGGCTTCGGGTTCTAGCGGGACAACTTTCGTGCCGCCGTTGGATGGTGAACCAAGGTGCACGGCCACGTGCCGCGAACGGGGCGCCCAGACACGGAAATGAACGCCATTGTCGATAATTTCTGCGCCGACCGGCAATCGTCGTTTCAGGATATTCCGGGTGGTCGCGGGTGTTTTCCGGGCGCGCGTTTGAGGCTGAAGTTTTTGATCGCCAACCATCATAAGACATTGTCCACATCGCGAGAGAAGGAAAACGGGGCGTTCACCCCAAGATGAGCGCCATTTGGGAGAGTGCTTGGGAAATTCTGGCTTTACTCACAACCAGGAATGGACACCAATAATTCATGTCCATTCGTGGTTTTTGTAGCTATAAAGATTTAGTGTGACACCACACTAGACCATCGAACTGTCCGCCAAAATCAGGCCGGAGAAGCCATTTCACGCCGGGCGCGGCTTTGGCCGAGGTGTTTGGCCACGGCTTCGGTGCGGGAACGCACGTGAAGTTTCTCGTAAATATGCCGGATGTGCGTGTGCACCGTGGCATAGCTGACCTTCATCTGGTCGGCAATTTCCTTGTAAAGAAAGCCTTTGGCCAGCAAATCCAGCACTTCCGCCTCGCGCGGCGACAAGTTGGCGGCTTCGTCGGGTGGAGGGGCCGAATTTTGGAAGGACTGCACGATTTTGCGGGCAATATGGCTGCTCATCGGCGAACCGCCGGCATGGACTTCCTTGATGGCCACAAGCAATTCCGCCGGGGGCGTTTGCTTGAGCATGTAACCGGTGGCACCGGCCGCGAGGGCGTTGAAGATGTGCTCCGTTTTTTGATAGACGGTGAGCATGATGATCTGGGTGTCGGGGAGGTGCGGTTTGAGCCGCCGCACGCATTCCACGCCATTGGCGCCGGGCAGGTTAATGTCCATCAACACCACCTCAGGCTTCACTTTCGGAATCTCCACCAGGGCATCCTCCGCGCTGCCATGCATGCTGACACATCGAAAACCGGGTGCGCTATCAATCAGTTTCCCCAGGCTTCCTCGGACTTGCGGATCATCTTCAACTATCGAAACGGCAATACTCATTCAAATCTTTCACTCCTTTGCGCCACTCGCCGGCCAATAACCGTCGCAAAGGAAAAACGGTCTTCCATGGGACTCAATCTAGTTGGCGGTTGCATCCGAGCCAATCACCAATACTGGCGATGTCGGATTTTTCAAAAACACCGTGAGCGTCACGCGCGTGCCCAAACCAGGCTCGCTGTGGATTTCGCAGCGGCCGCCAATGGCGCTCAGGCGCATTTCCAGGTTGCCCAGCCCGGAACCGGAGGCAATGCGGTTCGTTGCGTGCGCGCCGTTGCCATTGCCATTGCCATTTTTGGCCTCGGCCATGCCCCGGCCATCGTCTTCCACAACCAGGGTGAACTTGTTCGGCTCAAGTTGCAGCCGAAGCCGCACCTCGGTGGCCTGCGCGTGCTTGACGATATTGTTTAGAACTTCTTTCAGCGCGAGGAACAAATTGTAACGGGCCTCGGCGCTGACGTGCGTCGCCGGCAAATCCACGGGCATATCCATGCGGCAACGCAGTCCCGCCACGCGCAAATAATCCTCCGTGTAAGCCGAAATGTAATCCATCAATCCCGCCAGCGTGTCGTGCTGCGGATCCACGGCCCAGACAATTTCATCCATGGCCTTCGTTAATTGGCGCGCGGATTGCGTGATCCGCTCCAGGTTGGCATTCGTTTGCTCCGGATTGCGCCGCGCGAGTTCGGTGAGCAGGGTGATTTGCGTCAACCCGGCGCCGACATCATCGTGGATGTCCTTGGCGATGCGGGCGCGGTCGCGTTCGATGGCGTGCTGCTTTTCCATTTGCGCGAGCTTGCGGCGGTATTTCAGCATGGCCGCGCGACGCACGGCAAAGGCCACACCGCCGAGCACCGAGACGCTGGCCAGCACCAGAAACCAGGTGGTTTCGTAAAAGTAAGGCTCGACGGTGAATTTCACCGTAGCGCCGATAACATTCCACACGCCCTCGCTGTTGCAGGCGATGACATGGAAACGATAATCGCGCGGGGGCAGGGGGCCAAAATGCGCCGTGCGCAGCGTGTCGGCGTCCAGCCAGCCGGAATAGCCTTCGAGCTGATACCGGAACCGCGCGCGCTCGCCGGCATCAAAACTCAACGCAGTGAAACGGAAATCGTATTGCTGATGCCCGGGCGGCACGATGATCTTGTCCGATCGCAGCGGGACTGGTTGGCCATCGACCGTCAATTCCTCCACAAGCACGCGTGGCGGCGACGATTTGGCGGTCAATTCATCCGGATTGACCCATACTACGCCGCGCACGGTCGTGAACCACAATTTTCCGTCCGGGCTGCGCCAGCTCGCCGGTTGATACCCGTCCGAACATTCCAGCGCCGGCAAACCATCACGCCGGCCATACGCGATGTAATCCACCGAACTGGCATGGCCATCCATGCACGCGTTCAACGCCCGCTTGGACACGCAATAAATCCCCTGATGCGTGCCGAGCCAAAGACGGCCCTGGTCATCCTCCTGGATCTGGCTGATGATGCCCACGGGCAAACCTTCCTTGGCCGTGATGCGCGAGAATTGTCCATTGCGAAACCGCAGCAACCCGCCCCGGAACGTTCCCGCCCACAAGACACCGGAGGAATCTGCGTACAGCGAATACACCGGTTGCCCGGCCAATTCGCCGCTGGCGCGGAACGGTTCCAGCTTATTCGTCGAACAGCGGAAAATCGTGCCGTCATCCGCGCCCGCCCAAATCGTTCCGTCCGGCGTTTCCGCGAGCGCGCGCACTGCCGGCAACACGCTATTGGTGTTGTAAGCAACCGGCCCGTCTCCATTTTCATTCCAGGAAGCCATGCCCGATTTCAGTCCCATCCAGACCCGCCCGTGTTTATCCAGCAAAATGGATTTGACGCCGTGCACGCCTTCCGGAGCGCGCTGGATGCGGCCATCGAAATATTGAAATAAATCCTCACCCTCCGACGCGCTCAACCACGCGCCGCCATCGGGGCGCGGCGCGATGGCAAAAACGAAATTCGCTGAATCGCTGGCGCCCACCGGATAATGAGCGAGTTCACCGTTTCGCCACGAGCACAATCCACCGCCCGCCGTTCCAATCCACACGGTGCCGCTCGCGTCGCCGCACACGGACAACGCGGTGCGCGCGGTCAAACCTTCGGCGGGGCCGATGACGTGAAATTCCCGGTCGCGCAACCGCGCCAGGCCTCCATGATCGACACCGACCCAAATGCCGCCGTCGCTGCTTTGAAACCACGCGCCCACGCGGTCGCCCGGCAGATTATTTTGCGTCGTGAGCCGCTGATGATGCCCGTCCGGCAGGATATGGAAGAGGCCGTTGCCGTAATGATTGAACCACAAGCCGCCTTCGCGATCTTCATGCGCGCCCATGCCCCGGCCCGCCGCCGCGCCGAGCAACCCGCGCCATTGCGTGATTTCCGCCGTCCACGCGCGCCCCTCCATTTGGCGGAGCCGGTTGCCGTCCAGCAGCCACACCGCGCCGGATTTCATTGGGAAAAGCTGCACCGGCCGAAACGGCGCGGTATTGTTCGTGGGCGTCATGTCCGCGAATTGTTTTCCGTCCCAGCGCGCGATTTCGTTGTCCGCGCCGGCCCACACCTGGCCGCGTTTATCCGCGGCGACCGTATTGATATGGCCGCCCGGAAGCCCGCCATCCTTCGGCAACTCCCGGAAGGCGCCATTGCTGAATTGCAAAATGTGCCGGTCGCGCGTGAGGAACCAAAGCGTGCCCGCGCGGTCCACGCATTGGTAAATGGCATTCGCATTTTCCGGCTGCGTCACCAAATTCCAATCCTGGTTGGTGGCGAGCGGATTGCGCTGCAGCACATCGCCGGCTTGCGTGACGAACGTCACTAGGTTGGTCGTGGAATGAACCAGGATGGTATGCTGGTCAAAGAGCGTTTGGTCCGGCCATTCGCGGCGAAACTCGCCATCGCGATACGAGGTCAGTCCGCCGCGGAAGGTGGCAATCCAAAGCGTCCCGTTCGCATCCAAATAAAGGCCCTGGATGCGGTTCTGCGACAGCGCCGGCTGATTCACCGGGTCGTAGGTGACGAAACGCGCGCCATCGAAGCGCGCCAGGCCATTATAAGTGCCCACCCACAAATAACCGTCCCGCGTTTGCTCAATGGACGTGACCGTGCTGCTGGGCAAATTGTTTTCCGTGTCCCAGCCATCGATCAAATAATCCGTCGTCGCCGCGCGCGCGTGAACGCCGCACAAAAGCAACAGCGCCGCCGTGATGCCTCCGGCGCGTTTGCGACGCAAAGAAAATAAATCAGCTACGTGGACCACTACTCCAATCATATCGATCCGCCCGCCGAAACGCCATCATAAAGCCGCGAGCAACGAAGTGTCCGAGCATCGAACTAAAGCCCCAAGCACCAAGCGTCCAAGCTCCAGAGAAGCTCCAAGCACCAAATCCCGATCTTTGGAACTTGGAATTTGGAACTTGGATCTTCTCTGAAGCTTGGTGCTTGGGCGCTTGGAGCTTTTTTAACATCGCCAGTACTGTGGATACCATCCCTTTGCGAATTAGCGTACCTTTTTTGTGTCCTCAATGAACAAAACCCTGGCCTCACGCCGAAAAGCCGCCGCCGCGGAATCAGAGCCATGCCGCGTGTGCCTCGAAACGCACATCAGGTTACCCTAAAGAGTGGCTGGAATTCTCTGGATTTTACCGGCACGCGGACGTAATTTCGCGCAGGGATTTAGGGAAAACATTTAATCGAAGAGTTTATGAAACCTAATTGCAACGCTTCCGCCCCTAAGCGCGGTAACGGCTTCACCCTGATTGAACTCCTGGTGGTCATCGCCATCATCGCCATTTTGGCCGCGATCCTTTTGCCCGTGCTGGCCAAGGCCAAAAGCCGAGCCGTGGCTGCAACGGATATTAATAACTGTAAGGAGACAATGCTTGGCGTGCAGATGTATGCCCTCGACAACAACGATTTTCTGCCCGAGCCAGGTTGGGAAATGCAGTTTGATTGTTGGGCAACCAGCGGTTCAATCAGCAGTGCCCCCGGAACTATATTCTCACCCACACATACAGCCGCGACATACCAGAACGATTACAATGGTCAAGTCTCGTACTTTAATGGGGTAAAATACTCGGGCACATCTGGTACAACATCACCTACGAGCACCGGCCAGCTTTATCAATTCATTAAAAATCAAAGTTTGTTGCTTTGTCCCCAAGATATCGTGAATCCTAGCACCTACCAACGCAGAGAATTGATCAGCAGCTACGTTTGGGATGGCTCAATTGTTTCATTCGGGAACAGCCAGGTCTATCACCCAACTCCCGGTGCGACGGAACATTTGACCTACAAACTCAACAAATTTCTCGCAAGCAATATTTTGGAATGGGAAAATGACGAGAAGAATACGGTTACGGGCGCCTGGAACGATCTGTCTAATTTTCCTCTGGAAAGCGGCAATCCCACCTTCTCCAAACGCCATGGCAACGCCGCTCAGGTTGGCAGAATGGACGGTGGCGCGGAGCGGATTCCGATGGCTGCAATGATCAGCATGGCGAGGGCCACTACATACAAGAATGACCTTTGGTATAACCCGCTAACGCCAACCGGACATCAATAGGGGAAAGACTAATCGAATTTCAGTTACGAGCCACTGGAAATAACTTCGGTGGCTCGTTTCTTTTTGGAGTAATGTTTCGCGTTGTCAAGGCCGAGCGGGTTTCGGCTTTCCACGGAGTATCACCGTCACGAGAAAGGATGGTGGAGCCGAGGAGATTCGAACTCCTGACCCCCACAATGCCATTGTGGTGCTCTACCAACTGAGCTACGACCCCATCCGGAGCGCACAATTTAGAGGCCGCGTTCCAAATGTCAAAAGGATTTTGCCGCGAGCTGAATCTCGATTTGGAGTGCGCGGTCATGCCAGGCATGACCGCGCTTTGGACCGGGAGGCATGTCTCCCGGTCAAAAAGCGGCGACATGTCGCCGCACTCCAAAGTTTTCCCGCTCACGTCGTCGCCGTGCTCGGGCCACCGCTCGTATCGTTTTTCGGCAGGGACCGAATCCATTCGCCGACCACGTTCACGGAGTTCGTATCGATCACATTTCTCGCGAGCGGCGGCATTTGCAAATCGCCCACGCGATTGATGCGCGCGAACAGGACGGACTTGGACAGATCTCCCGGACGCACGACTCGCTTCCCCGCGTCATTCAAGGAATTCGCCAAGGGCCCGTTAATCAAACGCTGCTGCGACAACGGCGTGCTGAAGCGCGCATCGAAATAGCCCTGCACGCCATTGGGCCGATGGCATTGCGCGCAATTCGCATCCAGATACGAGCGCACGCGATCTTCCAGCGGAGAATGCGTGTCATCCACGCGGACGAGCTTCGGAACATTCGTCAGCGAATTCTCGTCCTGCGCCGTTTTGAACAAGCCAAGATGGTTCCAGGTGCGAAGCTGGTTGTCGGTGACGCCGGTTTTCGGATACTTGAATGCGCCGTTGAGCTGGCGCGCTGTGACGCCGAGCACGCTTCCGGCATTCGGCGTGTGGCACGTGAGGCAATCGAGCGGGCCGGGATAATACCACGTTTGCGCGTGGACACCCGCGGCGTTGGTGATGTTGAACGTCTCGGTCATGGGCGCGGTTACGATGTCCGCATCCGAGCCGTCCGGTCGCCATCGGTAAGTGATGCCGTACGCGCCGCCCTTGTTGTCACGCACCAGGAAACGCGTTTCCAAGCGATGAATTGTGTGGTTCGTTTCATTCACGTTCAGCGCAAAGTTTTTGATGAATACCGTGCCCGCCGGGAAGGAAAAACTATCTTTGGGCGAAAATCCGATCTTTTGGCCGCGCGGCAAGGCGATCCATCGCTGCTTCAGCGCGCCGTCCGACCAAAACGACACGTTAACGTCATAAGGAATAATTCCCGCCGCCGGAACCATGTTTTTCAAATCGCTGAAAGCGTGAAGTTCGGAAAGCTGTCGCGGCAATTTGTAGCTGATGCTTACGGGCTGGTTCGAGCCGCCGATGCTCACCAGTTTATAGATTTTGGACGGCCGGCCCATCTTGAGCATGTAGAGTTCGTTGCTTTCATCGATGCCAAAACTGGAAAGGCCGGTGTAATTGAAGCCCGGCGGCATGTTGCAGAGGTAATCCACCTTGGGCGAGTTCGTCCCGTCCCACGTCATCGACCAGAGCCGTCCCGAGCCGTTGTCGCCGAAAATATATTTGCCGCCCAATTCATCGGCGAACTTTGCGCCGCGATAAACATAGCCGCCGATCACGCAACCGCCCTGCGGCCCATGTTCGTAATCGTAAACCGGCGGCTGTTCGAATCCGATGAAATCCTGCGGCGGCGGTTTGGTCTTGCCGGGCACCGGATGATTGCCCTCCATGTAGCTCCACTGGTAGTTCGCGCCGCGCTTGAGCAAGTCCACTTCCTCCCATGTGTCCTGGCCCACGTCGCCGATCCAAAAATTCCCGGTCGCCGGGTCGAGCGTCATCCGATGCGGGTTGCGCAAGCCGACCGCCCAAAATTCCTCAAGCTGGCTGCCGCTCGGATCGACAAACGGATTATCGTTCGGAATGAAATAATTCGTGGTGAAACTGTTCAGCGTCCAGCCCTTCGGCAAATCGTCGGCGGGAAGCGGTTGGCGACGGATGGGATGGCTGCGAGTCGAGTCCTCGTCCACGTCAATGCGCAGGACACCGGAAAACATTCTGCGGCGGATGGTTTGCGTGTTGTGATAAGAATCGTAGGCATCACCCTCATCGGAGACGCTCAAATAAAGAAAGCCATCCGGCCCAAAAGCCATTCCGCTGCCTTCATGCCAGAGATTGTGATCGAATTGATTGATCAGGATTTGTTCCGAATTGCGATCCGCCACCAGCGAACCCTCCGGCACGGTAAAGCGCGACAGCCGATCATACCCGGGCGTGAATGACGACGGCCGGTCCGGCCCGAGGATCGGGGCAGGGGAATAATGATACCACACGTAAACGTACCGCTTGGCCGCGTCCGCGCGATTGAAATCCGGATGAAAGGCAAACGCCAGCAGCCCGCAATCATCCCAGCCTTGCGTGACGTTCGTGAGATTCAGGAATTCGACCAGGTTGGATGCGTCCGGGCGGTTTTCGAATGAAAAAATTTGTCCTTGCCGCGTGGAAACGAAGAGGCGATGAGTTCCCGGTTCGGGAATCAACATGGTCGGGTCATCGAAACTCAAATTCGTGAACGCGTCGACAACCGCCCACTTGCCGGTTTGAACCAGCACGGACGAAGGAAGGCGTCCATCGAGAAATGCGCCAATCGGCGCGCGCTCGTTCAATCCGTAAGGTTGGGCCGCGCGCAAACTCGCCGCCAGCAATACCATAGACAAACCAATGATGCATCGTCTCCCAATCGCAAACATGGCTTGAAGATAGCAGGGGAAAGGCGCCTGTAAAAATGGGGTGTTGCGGAGCATCAAAAAAGCTTTTCAATTGTTTGATATTCTTCAACAAATTTAATATCAAGCACCAACATCGCCAACCATTTTCAGCGCAAGGTGAAATGACGCGTGGGTCTAATTGAAACGTGAAGCGTGAATTCAAGGTGAACCCCGCATTCACGTTTCACGCATCCCGTTTCACGGGTGTGAATATGCTGCGCTTCCAAGAACAACGAGCTGCGCAAGTCCGCCGCCCGCCCTCAACATTTCGATGGCAATTGTGGTTTTTCGCACAGATCCCAATAATCAAAGAATACTTTCATGATCTGCGTCAGCCGTTCATAGCCGCCGGGTTTCACCAGGTAGGAATTGACGCCCCACTTGTAGGCTTCCTGGATGTCGGTTTCGTGGCGGGAGGCGGTCAGCACAATTTTGGGAATCACGTTGCATTTCGGATGTTCATGGAGCCATTTCAATACTTCCAGCCCGCTCATCTTCGGCATTTTTAAATCCGTGATGAGAATGCGCGGAAAAGGAAAGGAGGATCGGTCCTCATAGCGCCCTTCGCCGCGCAAATAACTGATCACCTCCGTGCCGTCCCGGCAAAACTGAAAAGGGTTCCTGAATCCCACCCGCCGCAAAACTCGTTCCAGTATGATGGTGTCGTTTTCATCGTCTTCGGCGATGAGAATCGGATACAGTTCTTCCATCGCCTAATGTCGCCAACCCGGGTGAATCGGGAAGGCGGATATTACCTACGTTGCGCGCAGCGAGCCCGGCGCGACAGTTTTTCAAGGACGGAAACAAAACCGGAGGTTTATATGTTTGCAATAACACCTATGTTTGGCGCTGCGGGATGGGCGCTCTTGTATTTGCTTTTCGGCGGGGGATTGGGCGGGGCGATACTCATCTTCATCATCGCAAAGATGTTGGGCCGTTAAAGACCCAAAGCTGCCGCGGAGAACGGCGTCAAAGCCGGGGTCTAGACCCCGGTTGAGGTGGTTTTTTCGTGAAGGATGCTTCCAGCTAAAACCTAACTCCTTGGGTCCGCTGAGGGGTATTAAGTCAATTCTTGCGGCGCTTCCCTAAAAAAAAGCCGGATTCAAGCCCAAAAATGCCATCAAATCAGCATTGCCCGCTCCGAGGCCTGAAAACCGGCGGATGGTTCACCCCAGCAAGAATTCGGACTTTTCCCCATTATCACACTCGCGGGATTTTCTAAAATGTCCCGCATGAAAAAATTATTTTTGGCTACACTAGTCGCGGGGGCGAGTTTCATCCTTGGTTCTGCCAATGCCAGTGCTCAAATACGAATTCTGCCTTTCGGTGACTCTGTGACGAGCTTCGGTTCTTCGCCGGAATCGAGCTATCGCTATTGGCTCTTTGTCGACTTGACCAATGCGGGATTTCAATTTCAGCAGGATTTCGTTTTTGTCGGAGACAAATCCGGCACTGAAGACGGGCCGCCGGCCAATAATTGGCCTGCCGAGGAATATTCTGGAGGTGGTGGGCAGACCGCTGCGGAGGCAGCCGGTGAGGCTCCCGGTATCGCGAGCCAAACACAACCGGATATTGTGCTCATGGATTTTGGTTCCAATGATTACGATGGTAGCCAGAGCCCCAAAGATACGCTGGCGGGGGTGCGCACCAGCCTTGATGCCGCCATTCAGGCCTTCGCTCAGAATAATCCGAATACGATTATCCTGCTGGCCAGACCGACCCCTTGGGTGACAACGGACAAAGGCACGAAGCAATTTATGTCCGGCCTCGGCGGCGCGGTGGCGAAGGCAGCCAAAGACGAGAGAAAAGCCGGCGTCAATGTGATCGTGGTCAACATCGCGGGTGGCTTTAGCCGGCGAAGAGACACCAAGGACGACGGTGTTCATCCGAATGTTCCGGGCGAGCAGAAAATTGCCAATAAGTATTTCCGGGTTCTCAGAAAGCTTATTTAAGTTCCGAGTGGGTGAAGTCATAGGCTGAAACAAAATGCTGGATTAATACGTCTGAGAGGCCAGTAATGGCACAATCTCTCAGACGTTTTTCTTTAATTTCCACCGGTCGTTGCGCGTTCCTGGCGCTCGCTGCGTTCACCTTCACCCTTTCCAGCCCCGCGCAAACCAATGCGCTGCCGCCGCATCCGCGCCTGTTGCTCAGCGCGCATGGCATCACCGCGCTGAAGCAGCGCATCGCCGCCGCTCCCTGGGCCGCGAGGTCGTGGAGGGAGTTGAAGGCGAAGGTCGATGAGGAATTGCAAAAGCCCGTCGTGCTGCCGCCTCGCGGAGGAAATTGGAGCCACAACTACGTGTGCCCGGTGCACGGGGCGCGGCTCAAGCAGGGCAGACAAATCGGTCCGTGGCAATGGGAACACATCTGCCCGGTGGGCGATCATGTCCTGCTCGGAAATCCAGCCAAGGCCGCGCTCGACTTCGACGGCAATGCCATCGCAAACATCCACATGAATTACGCCCGCGAAATTGTGGATGACGGGCTTGTTTATCAGGTCACCCGCGACGCGCGTTACGCCGCGCACGCGCGGGAAATTTTGCTCGCCTACGCCGATCGTTATTTGACCTACCCAGTCCACGATAATCAAGGCCGTCCCGGCGGGCGTGGCGGCCACGTGGCATCTCAGTCATTGACTGAAGCGACCTGGTTGATTGACGTTGTTCAAGGCGCGGACCTGGTCTGGAACACGTTGAGCGAGGCGAACCGCAGCGCCATCGAAAACAAAATGCTTCGCCCGGCGCTCGAGCAAATCATTATTCCGCAAAAATATGGAATCCATAACATTCAATGCCGCGAAGACAGTGCGATCGGGCTGGTGGGATATTTGCTGAACGATCCCGGGCTGATTTCTCTCGCCATCGACGATCCCAAATACGGCTTTCGCGCGCAGATGAAACACGGCGTGCTGCCGGGTGGTTTTTGGCTGGAGGGCAGCACGGGGTATCACTTTTTCGCAATGGATGGCATGTGGCCGCTGATGGAGGCCGCGCGCAATTGCGGCACGGACCTCTACGGGCCGGAATTCAAAAGCTTGTTTGATGGCCCGATTTCGCTGGCGATGCCCAATTTTTCTCTTCCCAATTTCAACGACAGCGGCATTTCTCCCCTCGAAAGCCACGCGGAAATCTACGAACTGGCCGTGGCCCGCTATCATGACCCAGCTTACGCCGCATTGCTGAAGGGGAACCGCTCCAGCCGCATGGCACTGCTCTTCGGCGCAACGGATTTGGGGCAGGGGAATGTGCGCGTTCCAAGGGCCAGCCGAAACCTGGCGGGGCCCGGTTATGCCATTCTCGAACGCGGCGCGGATACGAACGCCACCTGGCTGGCGCTCAAATACGGCCCGCATGGCGGCGGGCACGGGCACCCGGACAAGAACAGCTTCATCCTTTACGCGCGCGGCGAAGTGGTCGCGCCGGACGTCGGCACGCACGCGTATGGTTCGCCGTTGCACCAGGGCTGGGACAAAACCACGCTCGCGCATAATACGCTGGTTGTGGACGGAAAATCTCAAACTCCCGCGCAAGGCAAATGCCTCGCCTTCGGCAGCGAACGCGGCGTGGATTATTCCGTCACGGACGCGGGACCGATTTATCCGGGCGTGCGCTTCATCCGCTCCGCGGCCATGCTCACGCCGGACGTGATCGTGTTCGTGGATCAAATCGAAGCTGACACATTCCATACATTTGATTTGGCGTATCATCAGGTTGGGAAATGGGAGAATTTACCCGCCGGAAAGCCATGGTCGTCCTCGAAGGGCGCGGGTTACAAATATTTTTCCGAGGCAACCACGCGTGAAACGGACACCGGTCTCGCATTATCGACACAAATCCATGGCGATTGGCATCCGCGAATCACGTTGGAGGAAACCGGCCCGACGCAGGTCATCACCGGCTGCGGAATTTGGAAAACGACCGAGGACAAAGTGCCAATGCTGGTCCAGCGTCGCCGCGCGCAACGGACCGCATTTATCTGGGCCGTTTCGCTCGACGGCTCGCCCGTAAAACTCCGAGCCGATGGCGTTGAATCAGAAGGGAGTGCTGTTGATCAATCCGAGGCCGTGCTGGTCGAGGCCAGCAACGGCGACCACACCTGGCAGCTCCTGGCAAATCCACAAGGAAAGAATATCACCGCAACGTCACCAGATGGAAGCCATTGGGAAAGCGATGCGGTTTTCACTGTACGTGAGCAACATTTACCGTAATATGTGCAACCACGAATAACACTAATGAATTCGTGTTCATTCATGTCTATTCGTGGTTTCTCACGCCTTGGCCAATTCCTGCCACAAGTGGGCGGCCATCAACTGGCCTTTGGCAAAGCAATCCAGGTCAAATTTTTCATTGGGCGAATGCGCGTTGTCGTCCGGGAGCGCCAGGCCGAGCAGCAGCGTGTCCACACCGAGAATTTTTTTGAAATCGTTCACAATCGGAATCGAGCCGCCTTCGCGCATCAGGATGGGCTCGGTGCCAAACGCCGCTTTCAACGCGCGCAACGCAGCCTGGGTTTTCGGGCCGGTCGGCGAAACCAGGTAAGGCTCGGCGCCGTGGCCGGATTCGATTTCAATTCGCGCCGTCGGCGGGCAGATTTTTTTCAAATGGTTCGTGACCAGCTCGATGATTTTGGACGGGCTTTGATTCGGCACGAGCCGCGTCGTGATTTTCACGCGCGCCCAGGCCGGCACTATGGTTTTGCTGCCCTCACCCTGGTAGCCGCTGGTGAGCCCGTTGATTTCGAGCGTCGGCCGTGCCGAGCGCTGTTCAAAAGCGGTAAAGCCTTTCTCGCCAAATAATTTCGGGACGCCGAGCATCTGCCGGTATTGCTCTTCGGTGAAGGGCAATCGCTTGAACTGTTCGTGTTCGTACTCGGAGAGCGGCTGCACGTCGTCATAAAAACTGGGAATGGCGACGCGGCCGTTTTCATCGCGCAACTTAGCCATCAATTGGCAGAGTGCCATCGCTGGATTATCCACCGTGCCGCCAAAAATGCCCGAATGCAGATCGCGCCCGGGCCCGTGCAACGTCACCTCGAACGCCGCAATGCCGCGCAACGCGTAGGTGAGGGCGGGCACGCGCTTGTCCGGCATGCCGGTGTCCGAAATGACCACCGCATCGCACTTCAATTCAGCCTGGCGCTCCTTGAGAAACGTGGCGAGGCTGGCGCTGCCCACTTCCTCCTCGCCTTCAATGATGAACGTGAGATCGCAAGGCAAATCCGTTCCGGTTTTGAAATACGCTTCCACCGCCGCGAGGTGCGCGAGGTTCTGGCCCTTGTTGTCGCTGGCGCCGCGGCCAAAGAGCGAGCGGCCCTCGATGCGCGGCTCGAATGGCGGCGTCTTCCAAAGTTCAAACGGTTCCGGCGGTTGCACGTCGTAATGGCCGTAAACGAGAAAATGCGGACGCGCCTTGCCCTCGCGCTTCGGCGTTTTCGCCAGGACGATCGGATGGCCCTGCGTCTCGCAAAGTTCGGCCTGCAACCCATTTTGTTGGCAGCGCTTCACCACCCACTCGGCGCACGCTTTCATGTCATTGCGATGCTTCGGTTGGGCGGAGACGCTGGGGAAGCGGACGTAATCGCAGAGTTCGTTGATAAATCGGGATTCGTTCCGCTTTAGAAAATCAATGACGGCTTGCATGAGAACTATGTATCAGGGAAATCACCGGATGCAAGGCGGGGCTGGGCTTCTTAGTGGCACGGGCGGCTCGCCCGTGAGTTTCGAATTTAGGTTCGCGCGGGCGAGACGCCCGTGCCACTACCGCTGCACGCGCGCGCTGCCGCCGTTGACCATGGCCTCCACCTCCTTCAACGACGCCATGCTGGTATCGCCGGGAGTGGTCATCGCCAGGGCACCATGGGCGGCGCCGTATTCCACGGCTTTTTGCGGATCATTGAACTGCATGAAGCCGTAAATCAATCCGCTCGCGAAACTATCGCCGCCGCCGACGCGGTCGAGGATTTCCAAATGTTCGCGCTGCGGCGCTTCGTAAAATTTCCCGCCCGCCCAGCAAATCGCGCCCCAATCATTGCGCGACGCGGATTTTACCGTGCGCAGGGTTGTGGCCGTCACTTTGAAATTCGGAAATGCCTTCAGCGCCTCGCCGATCATTTTCTTGAAGGCGGCCACCTCGATTTTGGAAATGTGCTCGTCCACGCCATCCACGTCGAAACCGAGGCACGCCGTGAAATCCTCCTCGTTGCCGATCATCATGTCCACGTGCTTCGCGATTTCCTTGTTCACTTCCTGCGCGCGTTTTTGGCCGCCGATGCTTTTCCACAGGCTCGGGCGATAATTGAGATCATAGGAAACAATCGTGCCGTGCTTCCGGGCCGCCCGCACGGCTTCAATAACCAGTTGCGGCGTGGAATCGCTCAGCGCGGCGAAAATGCCGCCCGTGTGCAGCCAGCGAACGCCGAGTTTGCCGAAGATATGGTTCCAATCGAAGTCACCGGCCTTGAGCTGGCTCGCCGCTGTCAGGCCGCGATCGGAAACACCCACCGCGCCGCGCATGCCAAAGCCGCGTTCGGTAAAATTCAAACCGTTCCGGACCGTTCGTCCCACGCCGTCGAACGGAAACCACTTGATGAATTCCGTCGCCAAGCCGCCTTGCAAAATGAAATCCTCGAGCAAGCGCCCGACATCGTTGTCCGCGAACGCGGTGGCCACGGCAGTGCGCAATCCAAAACATCGGCGCAAGCCGCGCGCCACGTTGTATTCACCGCCGCCTTCCCAAACCTTGAATTCGCGCGCGCAGCGAATGCGGCCTTCGCCGGGATCGAAGCGCAGCATGATTTCGCCAAGTGAAAGAAGATCGTATTTGCAGGAGGCAGGGGATTTGATTTCTAAAGTCGCCATCGGGGGTGTTGGATTCTGAATCCGGCTGGAACCATCACTCGGGAAAGTGATTGAACTTGAGCCAGTAGGCGTGCAGGACGTGAATCATTTCGTCCAGGCCCTCCAGGCTGTCCGGCTTGCGAAAATAAGAGGTGGCGCCGAGTTCATAGGCGCGGCGCACATCGGCTGGGTTATCCGAATGAGTCAGCACAATGACCGGCAATTGGGTGAACCCAAGCCGCTGGCGTACCGCGCTCAGCACCTCAAAACCATCCATGCGCGGCATCTTTAAATCCAACAACAGCAATTTGGGAAACGGGTGCTTGGTGCGGTCGCTGAACGGATCGGTTCCGGTCAGGTAATCGACCGCTTCCTGTCCGTCGCTGACGACGTTCAGTCTGGCCTCGACTCCAGCCGCCTTGAGCGCGCGTTCGAAAAGCAGGGCATAATCCTCATTGTCCTTGGCCAGTAGAATGTGCTCCAGCTTTTTCATATCCATCTGGTTACTTCGATATTAAAACATTGTAAAGGTGTATCAGCCAAATATAGTTCGAAACCAATGGTTTCAGAATATCCGGTCGAAACTCGCGGCTCAGTCGCACGCCGGAAACTGGTTGAACTTGCACCAATACTCCTCCAGCGCTTTCAACAGCTCCGCCAAATCACCGTTCGAATGCGGCTTGCACAAATAGGAATTCGCGCCGGCATCATAGGCGCGCCGAATGTCCTTGGGATCGTCCGAGGATGAAAAGATGACGATCGGAAGCTGCTTCAATCCGGGTTGCCGCCGCACAAAATCCAGCACATCAAATCCGCTCAAACGCGGCATTTTCAGGTCCAGCAACATCATGCTGGGAAAAGGATGAGTATGCCGGTTCGCAAAGTCGGCGCGCCCCATGAGATAATTGATCGCCTCCTCGCCGTCCTTCACTGACTGAAGCTTCAAACCCAGCGAAGCGCGCTCGACGGCCAACCGAACCAGCATGGTGTCCTGCGCATCATCGTCGGCTACCAGAATGGATACTTGGCTCGTTACTTTAGCTGGCATCGTTATTCGTTAACACACGGCGGAAAGTTTTTCCACATAAATGTTGCGGGCCTGTTGCAATGCCCGGTTTTTTGCGTATTTTCGGCTAAAGAGTTGATTGGAGGTTATATGCGTCCGTTGAAGATTCTTCACGTCGACGACAGCGATGAGGATTTGATGCTTTTTGGCAGAGCTTGCGAGGCGGCGGGCCTGCCGGCCAAATTTCATTGCGTCAAAGATGGCCATGAGGCCATCGCGTATCTAAAAGGCGAAGGGATTTTTGACGATCGGAACCGGCATCCGCTTCCGGATTTGATCGTCTTGGACTTGAATTTGCCGGGGATGGGAGGGTTTGATTTTCTAAAATGGGTCCAGGGCGAACCGAACATTTGCCCGATCCCCGTCCTGGTCTTCACGATTTCCGCCAACGTCGCCGACAAGGCCCGTGCGATGGCTGAAGGCGCCGCCGGATACTTTGTCAAACCGAGGGACTTTGAAAGCATGGTGCATCTGGCCGAATCTGTTTTGCAATTCAAGAGAAATGGCTGGTGCAAAAATGATCAGCCCAAAAATGACGACCTGACTTGATTTATTTGCAGTAATCAGTATCAGTTGTCCGGACAAGCATTGCCGGCGCACCATTCACATCTACGCGGGCGTATGAAACGGAACATTTGTGGCGAGAAAAGATTCCAAGCCGTTGCTGATTCTGCACGTTGAAGACGATGACAACGACGCGTTGTTGTTCGCCAAGGCGTGCGAACGCGCGGGCCTGCCCGTGCAGACGTTTCGCGTGGAATCGGCTGACCTGGCCCGGAGCTATCTGCTTGCGGAAGGACTTTTTGCCGACCGCGTTAAATATCCGCTGCCACAGGTGATCGTGCTCGACCTGAAAATGCCGCGCATGAATGGCTTTGAATTCCTGAAATGGCTGCGCCAAATCCCGGACTTTGCCGGGCTGCCCGCCCTGGTCTTCACGGCCTCCGTTTCGAACGACGACCGGACTCGTGCCCTGGCTGAAGGCGCCAGCTCCTATTTTGTCAAACCCGCCTCCTTCGAGGCCCTCGTCAAAATGGTCGCCGGCTTCGGCATGCCGAATCCGGGGAATTAGAATTGACGAAGGTAGCTTAATCCGGTGGCGAGGACCAGCCGACAGTTTTATATCGCGAATCTGAATCCCAAAGGGATTCAAGCTGGGTTACCGCGGGTTCTCTTCACTTGCCAGGTCGGAGACCGGCGCTCCCCAGAAAAATCCATCACTCCACCAACTGGTGCTGCATCGCGTAATGCATCAACTCCGCATTGTTCTTCATCCCCATCTTTTCCAGGATCCGCGAGCGATAGGTGCTGATGGTCTTCACGCTCAACGAAAGTTCCTTCGCAATTTCGCTCACAATTTTTCCCGAAGCGATCAGCCGCAACACCTGGAATTCGCGATCGGACAGTTTTTCCTGCGGCGGCTTCTGGCCGTCGGCGGAAAGATACGTGGCCAGTTTCTCCGCCAATGACGGGCTGACGTAACGGCCGCCGGCGAGGACTTTCTTGATCGCGCCCACGAGTTCTTCCGGCGCGCTTTCCTTGGTCATGTAACCGGACGCGCCGCGCTTGAGCACGCGCACGGCAAATTGCCCCTCCGGATGCATGCTCAGCACCAGCACGGGCAATTTTGGCTTGGACTTCTTGATTTCGCGCAGCACCTCCAGCCCGCTCCGGCCCGGCATCGTGATGTCCAACACCACCACGTCCCAGTTCTCCTTCCAAACCTTGTTCAACGCCTCCTGGGCATTGCGCGCCTCTCCGAAGGTCGCCTTCTTGAACTCATCGGCGAGAATTTGTTTCAAGCCGTGGCGCACGACGGCGTGATCGTCTGTTAGAAGTATTTTCATGTTTCTTCGGGCTCATTTGGCGCAGCGGAACCGACACCGTCGCGAGCGTGCCTTTATGACCGTTGACCGGGCCGATTTTGAACGTTCCCCCGAGCAATGAAGCGCGTTCTTTCATGCCCAGCAATCCCATGGACCTCGTGTTGGAAATTTCTTCCGAAGAAATTCCGCGGCCGTTGTCCCTCACTTCCAGAATAATCCGTCCCGCCGCTTCTTTCAAATGAACGGTCACATGCGTCGCGCCGGCATGGCGGATAATGTTCGTCAGCGTTTCCTGGAAAATGCGGAAGAATGTCGTCGCCAGCTCCGGTGTGAGCTTGGGCTCGTGCAAATCAGCGTGGACGTCGCAGCGAATGCCGGTGCGCGTCTGGAATTCATTCGCCTGCCACTCCAGCGCCGCGATGAGGCCCAAATGATCCAGGATGCCCGGCCGCAGTTCCGTGGCAATGCGCCGCACCGTCTGGATCGTCGCGTCAATGTGCGCGGACAGCGCCTTGGCCTTTTCCTTCAGCCCCCGGAGATTGGTCGGCAATTTGTTCGCCAGCAGCGACAGGTCGAGTTTGCAACTGGTCAATGCCTGCCCGAGTTCATCATGGACCTCGCGCGCGATCCGCGTCCGTTCCTCTTCGCGGACGTGTTGCAGGTACACCGAGAGCGCGCGCAATTGCTCGTGCGATTCGCGCAATTGTTCCTGTGCCCGCCGCCGTTCGTCCCGCTCGCCCGCTTCCCGCAGCGCGCGGTGGACCGAGGGAACGAGCCGGCTGAGGCGATGCTTCAAAACGTAATCCGTCGCGCCGCTCTTGAGCGTTTCAATGGCCACTTCTTCGCCCATCGTGCCGGTCACAAAGATAAAGGGAATGTTCGGCGTTTTTCGCTTGGCGATTTCCAGCGCCGCGTAACCGTCAAAACCCGGCAGCGCGTAATCCGACAGAATCAGGTCCGGCGGATTCTTTTCGAGTTCGCGGGTAAAATCCTCCTCGGTTTCCACGCGCGTGGCCGTGAATTTCACGCCGCCGCGGCGCAAGGTGTGCCCGGCCAGTTCCGAATCCATCGGATTGTCTTCGAGCATCAGGATGTGAATTTCCTTTTTTAACATGGTCTGTCTGCGGCCTCGGGACAGATGCCTCAATGTAGCGCAGATTTATAATCTGCTGCGCTGATCCGGACAAAGCTTTAGTTCTTTGGCAACGAAAAGAAAAACGTCGCGCCCTGGTCCAACTCGCTTTCCGCCCAGGTGCGTCCTCCGTGCCGCGTAATAATGCGGCGAACATTCGCCAGGCCGATGCCCGAGCCTTCAAATTCCGCCGCGCGATGCAGCCGCTGGAAGACTCCAAACAGCTTCTGCGAATAGCGCGGATCGAAGCCCACGCCGTTGTCGCGCACAAAAATCACGAATTCATTCTCCGTCTGCGTGCTGCCAATTTCAATTTTAGCCACCGGCCGCGTGCGGGTGTATTTCAAAGCGTTGCTGAGGAGGTTGTAAAAGACCTGATGGAGCAGTGCCGGGTCTCCTTCTATGACCGGCAATTCGCTGACCTCCCACTCGATCTCACGATCTTTGATGTCCGGCTCCATTTCGTGAATGACGCCCTGAATGAGGCTTTCCAGGCCGACATTGATTTTGCGCAATTCCACCCGGCTCGTGCGGGAAAAGCTCAAAAGATCGTCAATCAATTTGCCCATTTGCCGGGAGGAGTCGGCGATGGTTCGCAAATGGCGCATTCCTTCCTCATCCAGGCAATCGGCTTTCGTGGAACGCAGGATTTCGATGAACCCTTCAATGTGCCGCAGCGGCGCGCGCAAATCGTGCGAAACGGAATAACTGAATGCCTCCAGTTCCTTGTTGGCCGCCTCGAGTTCCGCCGTGCGTTCGACCACGCGCTGCTCCAGTTCCAGGTTCAAGCGGCGAATTTCCTCCTCGGCGCGTTTGCGGTCCGTCACGTCGTGCAAAATGACCTGCGCCGCGGCCTTGCCCTCGAAAGTGAGCGGAGCGGCGCCCATTTCCACGTCGATGGCCACACCGTCCAGCCGGATAATCCGATGCTCGATGAAATTCAATGTTCTATGGTCATCGAGCACTTTGCGGACACGATACAGAATTCTTTTCCGGTCGTCCGGATGAATGAAATTCGCCGCCGACCGGCCAATGATGTCGCGCGCTCGATGGCCGCCGAGCAATCTGACTCCGGCGGTGTTGATGAAAACAATTTCTTCATCGATCTGGACGAACAAGGCGTCGGGCGAAAGTTCCACGAGGCTGCGATAACGCTCCTCGCTCATCAGCAGGGCTTCCTCGGCGCGCTTGCGTTGAACTTGAAATTCGGCCTGGTTCAAGGCGCGATGCAGGGCAGGGGGCAGCGTGCTGAGATGGTGTTTCAAAACAAAATCCGTGGCGCCGCTTTTCAACGCCTTGATGGCCATTTCCTCGCCCAGCGAGCCAGTGACGAAAATAAACGGCACATCCGGACATTTTTGCTGTGCCAAAACGAGCGCGGAAAACCCGTCGAAGGCCGGCAAACCATGGTCTGACAGAATGACATTCGGCTTGAAATGGTCCACCTCCCGCAGAAAACCGTCTTCGGTATCGACGCGCCTGAACGAAAAGTCGAAGCCGCCTTGCCGGAGAGTGTGCTCAGCCAGCTCGGCGTCTTTCGCCTCATCCTCTATCATCAATATGCGAAGTTTCTGTTTGGTAGCCAAAGTTTGCAGTTGGTAATCAAGACAATACGACTGGCCGGAATTTAGGCCATGATTTTGGAACTGTAAAATAGGGTAAAAACCCAAGTTGAGGAAATACGGGGAATGCGCGAAGGGGCCTTCACTGCCGTTTCATGGCAGACAATGATGCCTAACGATGCGGATAAAAGACGGCGCCAATGGCTTCCAGCATAAAGCCAGACGCTTTCGCGCCATTCTCCGTAGGCATCATTGCTTTACTCGTTCCCACAGTATCGGCCGACTTTCATTCTTTGCTCGAAACTCCAACTCGTGGTCCGTCAGTTGGATAATCACGTTCGTGGAAACAAGAGGCACCGGCTGGTTTGTGACGCTGCTCTTTTTGAGGGTATTAATCATCAATCCATCTTTAATCTCGATCGTGCCCTCAAAACGATTCGTCCGCGAATGCGCGCTATTGCCCACATCATACCTCACATAATCACCGTTCGTGGCAATCGTGGTGGTGCTGCGGAGGACCATCCAATTCATCAGCCAGGTGCCGACGATCCGCTGTTGAATCGCCGCATCGTTCGGCGGGGTGTCTGCGGCGAAGGATGATAAACCACCTAACAAGCTGAACAACCCTACAAAAATAAATGCTCTCATGCTTGCGCTCGCGGCATGTCCAACGTTGATGGATTTTCGCCGCATTCCCCTCATATTGAATCGCTTTATACGCGTTTTTCCGCCCGGGTCAACCCCCAAAAAAGGGCAGGCGCATTTAATGTAGCGCAGATTTTCAATTTGCTGTATCGCGGATTTATAATCCGCATCAGGTGAAAATGGATGACGTTTGGAAATGATGACCCGCGGGTCGAATGCAATTCGGCGATACAGCAGATTACAAATCTGCGCTACAGTTAAGTCCCTCTCGGCAAAGTGAAATAGAACGTCGCGCCTTCCCCCTCGGCGCCCTCCGCCCAGACGTTTCCGCCATGCCGTTCAATAATCCGCCGCACATTGGCCAGCCCCACGCCGGTGCCTTCGAACTCGTGCCGGTGCAGGCGTTGAAAAACGCCAAAAAGCCGGTTCGCGCGGTGCGGATCGAAGCCCACGCCGTTGTCGCGCACGAAAATCGTGTGCTGCTGCCCATCGTTTGTCGCGCCGATCTCGATGCGCGCATGCTCCTTCGTCCGCGTGAATTTCACCGCGTTGGCGATCAAATTGTTCATCACCTGCCACAGCATGACCGAATCGCCGTTCACTTCGGGCAATTTCCCGATGACCCATTCCATGTCTCGACCCTCCGTTTCATGCCGAAAATCATGAATCACTTCCTTCACAATCTGCTGAAGGCTCAATCGCAGATGATACATGTCGGTTTGGCCGATGCGCGAAAAGGTGAGCAGATCGTCGACCAGCCGGCCCATGCGATGCGCCGACTGGGAAATCGTCTCAAGGTAGCCCTGGTTTTTCTTGTCGAGTTGATCGCGCGCGCTTTTTCCGAGCAGTTCAGAGCAACTCTCGATGTCGCGCAAAGGGCGCTGCAAATCGAGGGCGATGGCGTGGGTGAAATGCTCCATTTCCCGGCTGGCCGCCTGCAGTCGCGCAACGTCCACCTTCGGCTGTCCGCCGGCGCTTGCGGAGGCGTCATGCAGCACGCAAAAAAAGCCCCGCATTTTTCGCGACGGACTGCGCGCCGCGATGATGGTTGTGTTGACCTGGAGCGGTTCGAGATTTTTTCGGGCCAGCGAAAGGTTCAGCCCGGCGCGCCCATCGCGCGCCGCCGTTTCGAGCAATTTCTTCGCACCCGTCTCGCCGCGAATGTCCGGGATGCACAATTCAACGAAGGGCCGGTCGAGAATATCGTTCGGCTCGTAACCGAGCATGACCTCCGCGCCGGGGTTCCAGCTCGCGATGCGGCCCTCCGTGTCCAGCATTAATGTGGCGTGCTCCTTCAATTCCTGGGTCAGCAGGCGAAGTTGTTCCTCCGCATCCTGCAGCGCGGTTTCCAACTGCGTGCGGCTGGCCCGCGTGGAGGCTTCGCGCAAGGCGCGTTCCACGGCCGCGCCGAGCAGGTTCAAATGGCTTTTTAAAACGTAATCGTCGGCCCCGCTATGCAGCGTCTGCCGCACCGCTTCATCGCGCGGCGCGCCGGTGACAAAAATAAACGGCGCTTCCGGGCAGCGATTGCGCGCTTCGGCGAGGGCGGCGAAGCCGTCGAACCCCGGCACGCCATGGTCGGAAAGGATGATGTCCGGCGAATGATGCTCCAGTTCGTGAAGAAAAGCGTCGCGCGATTCCACCCGTCGCGAGCGGAATCGCAAGCCCGCCTTGCGCAGCTCATGATTGATCAGTGCCATGTCCTGCGGCGCATCTTCCACGACCAGGATGCGAAGTTCTTTGTTCATTCCGACGACTCTCCCAGAATAGAAACTTTTTTCAGCCCCAAAAATAGGGTGAAGTGCGGGGGAAATTTAAAAATGTCCTACAAACTCACGGCGTAGAAGGTCTTGCGGTGCTGCTGCGTGGCGAGTCTGGTAGCGCAGACTGCCTAGCCTGCTGTGTCGCAGACTGCCAGTCTGCGAGTTTCGGCGCCGTCCTGGTGGGAGGTCAGGCCGCGTCGAAGACACATCGCAATCCGCGGCTGAACGATGGTTTTGGAACCCCGCTCTCTCCTGGGCCATTTCCGGAACATTCATTTGCATTTTGAGGAAGGCTGTGTTGTATTATGGCGCTCATACTTAACCAAAAGATTATGCAAACGACTCAAGCCAGCCGGATTACGGACAAGACACGGGAACTCTGCCAGGCAATTTTGGATCAGCCGGAGATGGTTTCCGCGCGTCAACGGATTCAAACCTTCGTTGCCGACGACAAGGCTCGCGCGCAATACGAGGACCTCATGAATAAAGGCCAGGCGCTCCAGCAAAAGCAGCAGCGTTCCCAGCAATTGAGCGGCGAGGAAATTTCGGCGTTTGAAAAGCAACGTGAAGACCTGTTGAGCAATCCGGTCGCGCGCGGTTTCCTGGAAGCGCAGGAGGAAATGCATCACGTCCATCAATCCATCAATCAGTTCGTCAGCAAGACCTTGGAACTGGGCCGGATGCCAACCGAGGCGGATTTCGAAGGCGACGACGGCTGCGGGCACGAGGGTTGCGGTTGCGGACACAGCCATTGAACTGTCCTTTAACGTTTTCCGAGCTTCAGCGTTAACGCGCTGAAGCTTTTTTTTGGTGGAAATTGCGACAGCCGCGCCCGCTAATTCTTGACATTAAATTTGCGTTGTAGGACGCTGAACGCGCCACTGAGTTGTAACCGCACAAAACATCGAGACGCAGGTCTTCGCTTCGCCAATGCGTGAATCCCCCGCCAGTGTTTTCCGGCGCCTCGTTCTGGTTTTTATTTTCCTCGCCGCAGCCGGACGTGTCTCCGCGATACTTGATACAAACGGTAATGACATTAGTGACATCTGGGAGCAGATTCACGGAGCGACCGGCATCGATCCCAATCTGGATTCGGACGGTGATGGTTTTCCGAATGTCATGGAAATCGCCGCGGGCACGGATCCTTTCAACCCAAATTCCTATCCGAAAATTGCCGGTGTCGCTCTTTCCGGCACTAACCTCGTGATGACGCTGCCCGGCGTTCTGGGGAAATCATATCAACTGCAAAGCGCCCAAACGCTCGGCGACTCGTCTTCGTGGACAAATGAATCGAGCGTCGTCATGCGGCCCGGCATGACCAATGTCAGTTTTCCCGTTCCGACGGACGTCTCCGGGAAATTTTTCCGCGTGATGATGGGCGACGTGGATAGCGATGGTGACGGATTGACCGATTGGGAGGAATATCAACTCGGCCTCGACCCATTGAATCCAAACAGCAACGGCCGGCTTGATTCCAACGGCATCGCAATCTCGGACTTTCAATACGCGGCCAATAACATGGCCACGCAAAACGTCATTAACATCGTGGCCACCGACCCGTCCACCGTGCAGCCCGACGCGGGACAATCGGCGGCGGATTTGGGCCAGTTCACCGTGACGCGTTCGGGTTTTGGCCTGGATACCGTCACCGTGCAGGTGAACACCGGCGGTCCGGGCGCCGGTTTCGCGGCCCCGGGCGTGGACTACGTCGACACCCTTCCGACGTCAGTGACGTTTTCCGCCGGCACGCTGTCCAAGACGATCTTGGTCATCCCGTTGGCGAACACGAACCGGCAGGTGCCCGTCATCGCCCAATTGAATCTGCTTTCCGGAGGCGGTTATTCCCTCGGCCAGCAAGCGAGCGCGAACGTGGTCATTTACCCCTCGCCAACGGCCAGCGGTTCGGGATTGGCCGGCGCGTATTACACCAATTGCAGCACCACCTACTCGAACGCGGCCAATTTTAATCCCACCAATCTTTTCCTCACGCGTGTAGACCCGGCGATTGATTTCACCTGGACCAACGGCACGTCCCCCAATCTAACCAACGGCCTCTATTGCGTGCGTTGGACCGGTCAGATTCAACCGGAATTCTCCGAGACCTATTTCTTCGACACCATTTCCGATGACGGCGTGAGGCTTTGGGTCAACGATCAAATGCTCATCGACAAATGGCAAACCCAGTCCGGCACGGAATGGACCAACGCCATCGCGCTCCAGGCCAACACCCGCTATGACATCAAGCTGGAGTATTTCCAACACACGGGGAAAGCGCAGATACATTTGTATTGGTACAGCGCCAGCCAGCCGCGGCAAATCATCCCGGCGGACCGCTTTTATCCCGCCAACAGCGCGACCGGCAGCACATCAAATGCGCCGTCGGTTATCACCAGTCCATTGACCGCGGTCGGCTTCGTCGGCCAGCCGTTCAGATTCAACGTGACCGGCGCGAATTTGCCATTGGGCTTCACGGCCACGAACCTGCCGCCGGGGCTGGCGTTCAACACCACGAATGGCGCACTCACGGGAATTCCGTTGCAGGCGGGATATTATTCCGTGCCGCTCACGGCGAGCAATTCCGTCGGAGTCGGCGCATCGCTGCTAAACATCACGATCTACGACACTGGCAGCTCGGTCGTGCGCGAGGTATGGACCAATGCGCCCGGCGTCAATATCTCGGACATCCCGGTAAACACGCCCGCCGATTCCATCGTGCCGCTGGGCGCGTTGGAAGGCATCACGGATTTTGGCGATAACTACGGCGAACGCATTCGCGGTTATTTTATTCCGCCTGTGACGGGCAATTATTATTTCTGGATCGCCGGCAGCGATTCGGCGCAACTGTGGCTCTCGAACGATGGCGACGCGGTGAACAAAGTCCTGCGCGCCTGGGTCGCGCCCACCAACAACCCGACTGCGCCCGGCCAAAACGGAACCTCACCGCGCCAGTGGAACGTGCAGGCCTCGCAACGTTCCGGCTGGCTTTCGCTCGTCGCCGGCCAAAAGTATTATCTCGAAATCCTGCACAAGGCAGGCATCGGCGCCGGCGACAACTGGTCCGTCGGCTGGCTCCAGGATCCCACGGGCACGAGCACCACGCCCGCCGGCCTCACGCCGAGTTACCTGATTTCCCGTTATTATCCGCCAACTCCGGTCAACGTTCCCGGCACGCTCTATTCCGCCAACATGCTCGCGCTGCCCGGCATCAACAGCGATGCCGTCGGCTCCGCTTCGTTGCGCCTGAGCGCGGACGGCACCAAGGCCATTTTGAATTATTCGATCAACAATCTCGCCGGCGCGCACGTGGACCATATCTATTCCGACCCGTACCTGAATTTCCCGAGCACGTTGTTGTTCGACATCGCCGCCGCCCAGCCGCAACTCGACGGCAGCTACGTTTGGACCATCCGACCCACCGGCGCGCTCTCCACCAGCGACATTCTGGAAATCATCAACGAAAACAAGTGTTACATCCTGATTGCAACCGCGGCGAATCCGGGCGGTGAAATTGCCGGTCACTTCACGCTCGCCGCCGGTTCGCAGACGTTCACTCCGCCTCCACCGCCGCCTGGCTGGACAGACGATTCCGCGAACCCGAATGCCGCGGCGCGTTTCCTGACGCAGGCGACCTTTGGCCCCAGCCCAACGGACATCGCTTCCGTGCAATCGCTCGGTTACAGCAATTGGATCAGCAACCAATTTTCAATGCCCGCGACTCATGCATTGCCGGTCGTATTCGCCAACAAAAGCGCGGATCCGACCCGGCCTTTCCCGAGTAGCGATTGGTTCAATGCCTGGTGGCGGAATTCCGTGACCGCGCCCGACCAATTGCGCCAGCGCGTCGCGTTCGCCCTGAGTGAAATCATGGTCGCCTCGGAGACCGGCACGCTGCAGGACCACGCCGACGCGCTCGCCTATTATTACGACACGCTGCTGGATAACGCCTTCGGAAATTATCGCCCGTTGCTCAAGGCGGTCACGCTCACGCCCGCGATGGGTGTTTATCTGAACATGCAGGGCAACAGCAAAGGCAGCATCACTGCCGGCACGCACGCGAATGAAAATTACGCGCGTGAAATCAATCAATTGTTCTCCATCGGCCTGAACCGCCTCTGGCCGGACGGCACGTTGATTCTGAATTCGCAAGGCAATCTTGTGCCGACCTACGATCAGGATGTGGTCAGCGGCTTCGCGCAGGCGTTCACCGGCTGGAATTATTATCAAGCCAACCAGGCCAATGGCCGCCTGCCGGCTGGGTTCAGCCCGGCAGTCAATTACACCAACGCAATGGTGCTCGTGCCGTCGCATCACGATTTGAATGCAAAGCTCGTGCTGGACAACATCGTCCTGCCGCCCGCGCTGGGCAACGCGGCGAATAGTTCGTTGACGAATTATGATTATTACTGCTCGCAAGACCTCGAGCAGGCGCTGGACGCCATTTTCAACAACCAAAACGTCGGGCCGTTCATTTGCCGTCAGCTCATCCAACGGCTCGTCACGAGCAATCCCAGCCGCGATTACCTGTATCGCGTGGTGCAGAAGTTCAACGACAACGGCAACGGTGTGCGCGGCGATATGAAGGCGGTGATCGCGGCAATTCTCCTCGATCCCGCCGCGCGCGGTACCAATTCCATTTCCGACCCGGCCTTCGGCAAACAACGCGAGCCTTTGTTGCGCGTCACCGCCATGGCCCGCGCGCTGCCGGCGCCGCCGGCCATGACTGGCGCCTACGTGGAAAGCGGCACGCAAACCAACAAAATCACCACGCCCACCGCGCACCGATTGAATAATGGCGATGTGGTCATGCTTTCATTTACGGACACCTCCGGCAATCCCGCTCCGGCGAACCAGGGCTACTCCGCCACCGTGACCAGTTCGAACACCTTCACCGTGAACATGCCGAACATGAATATCTGCACTTATTATCAGAAAACGAACGTGATCACCGTGACCAATTCCGGCCATGGATTGCTCGCTGGATACCCCGTTTACCTACAGTTCACCAGCGGCGGCGCGGCCAGCGGTGTTTATCAAGTCGCGACCGTCGTTTCGACTTCGGTTTTCACCGTCCCGACGATGGACACAGCGGTGCGCTCAGGAAATTGTTTGCTGCCAAAAATTGTGGCGAGCGGTTTCACTCAGAGCAAAACGAACATCACCGTCAGTTGCGCCGGACCGCATGGATTGCAGGCGAACGATATGGTGTTTTGCGATTTCGGCACCGTCAAACCCGGCGATGGCGAATACCAGGTGATGACCGTTCCCGATGCGACACATTTCACGCTCATCACCACGAACTCCGCCAATCAATCCGACAACAGCTTCAACGTCTTTCCGTTGGTGCCGCCGCCCCTCAACCGTTCCGGCAATGTCACCATTCAGTGGAGCACGTGGAATCTGGGCTACACCGACAGCGGTTCGACCTTCAATCTTTCGCAATCGCCGCTCAGCCCGCCGACGGTGTTCAATTTCTTTTATCCAAACTACGAGTTCCCCGGCGCGCTCGCGTCCGCCGGTCTCACCACGCCTGAATTTCAACTCACTTCCGACACCAGCGTCGCGCTGCAAATGAATTTCCTCGAAGGCGGCATTCTGGTGGACAACAACAACACCAACGGCCTCACCAGTTTCAACAATGGCGGCGGCGCCATCGTCCTCGACATCCATCCCTGGATGCAGGAATCAACCAACGTCTCCGCGCAGGTCGATTCGCTCAATTCCCTGCTGGTCGCCGGACAATTGTCCGCCGCCGCAAAAAGCAACATCATCAATTATGTGACGAACACCGCGAATTTTCCGTTCGGTTCTCCTCCGACGCAAAAGCAGATGCGCGATCGCACGCGGGCGGTGATTCATTTGATTACCGCGTCGCCCGACTTCACGATCCAGAAATAATTTATGAAAGAGAAGAACGTTTCGGTCATTACGCGGCGCGATTTCATCCGTCGCGCCGCCTGCGCCGCGGTCGGCACGGCGGCAATGACCGCGGCCATTCGCGATTTGCGGTTCATGAACGCGGCCGTGGCGCAATCCGACCTCACCGATTACAAGGCGTTGGTTTGCATTTTTTTGGCGGGCGGAAATGACTCGAACAACATGATCATCCCGACGATCAGTTCCGAGTACGACAACTATTCGGCCATTCGCACGCCCGTGCTGGCGCTGCCGCAAAGCGCATTGCTGCCGCTCAAGCAAAGCGATGGCACGACCGATTACGTGGATCCGGATGGGCACAGCTTCGGGCTTCATCCGGCGTGCCTGGAATTGCAGCAGCTTTTCACGACGGGCAAACTCGCCGTCTTGATGAATACCGGCACGCTCGTGATGCCCATCACGCGCGCGCAATATCAAAGTGGCGGGAAAAGGCCGCCTCAACTCTTCTCACACGCCGATCAGGTTACGCAATGGCAGACCTCCGTGCCCGATCAACCGGCGGTGACGGGATGGGGCGGGCGTTGCGCCGATTTGTTGAATTCGGTGAACCCCGGCGCCGGAATTTCCCTGTCCGTTTCCCTGGCTGGCGCGAACACTTTCGAAGTCGGCAACATCGTCTCCCAATACGCCGTCTCGACCAGCGGCGCCATCTCGCTCACCGGCGTCAGCGGCGCGCGCCTGGCCGCCCTCACGAACATTCTCGGCCTGCCTTATGCGAACATGCAGGCGCAGGCCTACGCCGGCGTCGAGACCCATAGCATCAATACCGGCTCGCTTCTAAACAACGCCATCACCAACACCGCCGCGGCGAATTACTGGAGCAACCCGTTCCCGGCCAAAATCACCACACCAAACGGCGGCAGCACCTTCACTTCCTCGCTGAGTTCGCAATTAAAAATGGTCGCGCGCCTGATTGAAGCCGGCCATCGGGCCGCGGGAAGTCCGACCAACGGTTTTGGCATGAAACGCCAGATTTTCTTCTGTCAGGTTGGCGGCTACGATTTGCACAGCGGCCAGACCAGTTACGACACGAACACCCCCGGCAACGTGATGATCGGCGCCCACGCCAATTTGCTCGCCGAATTGAGCCAGTCGCTCCTTGCTTTTCAACAGGCCATGGAGCAACTCGGGTTGCAGGATAGCGTGACCGCCTTCACCGCCAGCGATTTCAGCCGCACATTCCCAAGCAACGGGCAGGGGAGCGACCACGGCTGGGGCAGCCACCATCTCATTCTCGGAGGCTCCGGCGCCGCCGGCAACGGCTCCGTCCTCGGCGGCAAGACTTATGGGAAATTTCCCACGCTCGCCGTCAACGGACCCGACGATACCGGCACTGGCCGCTGGATTCCGACCACGGCCATCGACCAATACTTCGCGACCATCGCCACCTGGTTCGGCGTGGACGGCAGCAATCTCGCCACCGTCTTCCCCAATATTGGCCGCTTCGCCACGCCGAATCTCGGCTTCATGAAAACTTCATGATGAAGGCTCGCCAAACTTTCGTAGCAGCCGACGTGAGTAGGCTCCATCTGTTTTGGCGAATGAAATTAGAACCTCCTGCCGGGCATGTTGCCCGAACGGACGGAGCGCGGCTCTGTGAGCCGCAGCAACGTTCCACTTTGGAAAGCCGTCGAATTTCTTCACACGTTTTGCATCCACACCTCGCTGCGGGCCGCAGACCCGCGCTCCTTTCGGTTTGGGCAACACGCCCTCACGTCGGCCGCTACGGCTCTATCGCGTGATGAAAACGTTTTGGACGATCATTGGCATCATCGCAGTCCTCGCCGCATTATTCTTGATCTTTAGAACAAAAACGCCGTCGGAGATTTCTCCGCCCGCCGTCCAAACTGTCGTCAGGTCCAATTCGACTATGGTTCGTTCCAGACGGCAAAATCCCATTTCGACATCTCCCAATGCATATGCAAATCCAGTTGCGCCCGCGGATATGGCGTCCCGCGCCGCCTCACCAAACTCTCCTTCAAATTCGGCCACAGAAACAAACGAAGCCGCAGCCCTGCCGCCATTGACTGTTCTGGACAAAGCCCGCGTCGTCATTCACAACTACAACGCCGCCTTCGGCGAGAACCCGGTGGGCACCAACCCCGAAATCACCGCCGCGCTGCGGGGCAAAAATCCCAAAAGCATTGATTTTCTCGCCGACTCGAGCCTGCGCGTGAATGAAAAGGGAGAAATGCTGGACGCCTACGGCACGCCGTTTTTCTTTCATCAAATTTCCGGCCAGGAAATGGAAATCCGCTCCGCCGGCCCGGACCGCATCATGTGGACACCGGATGATCTGGTCACGAAGTGAAGCAGTGCAAGCACGCTTGCGGCCTGTGCATTCTGCCTTCCGGTTTTAATCTTCCCGGCTCGTCGTATGCACCCGCGTCTGCGTTTCGCGGAAGGTCTGCAGGAACACTTCGTTGTCGGCGATGGTTTTCTCGATCAATTGTTTGAGCAGGAAGAGTTCGGAACTGTTGATGACCGCATGAACGCTTTGCTGAAACGCCTGGAGCGGCGTGAACGTTTGAAAAGAATCGCCGAGCAAAATCACCGTGGCATTGCGCCGCTGGTTCATCGGCATCCGCTGCATCGATTGCAGCGTCAGGTTTTCGGTGATGTCGTTCGCCGCGAACCGTTCCTCGATGATCACCACCTGGTAACGAACCTGGCTGAAGCGAATCAGAAAATCGCCATGCGTGGCCGCCGTGTGGACTTTGTAGCCGAGTTCGCTCAGCGCTGAGCGCGCGGACTCAAGCCATTCCGGCGTCGAAAAGGCGAGCAACGCCGGCTTGTCGGTCGTGCTGATGAAATCAAATTGGTCGGACATAGGTTATTTCAATTTGAGCTTTAATCCGGCTTCCAGCGATTGCGATGCTTTCGCCGCGGCTTCTTTGTCCTTCATGCGCAGGGATGAAATATCCGTCGTGGATTCACCGCGGGCTTTCTTGATGTTGTCAATGCCGCGCGTGACCGGGCCGCGTTTCGTGCAATAGAGCAGGGCGGTTTCTTCACTGATCGTGCCGTTCTCATACGATTCGAGCGCCGATTGATCGAAGGTGCGCCAGCCGAACGGCTGGCTGGACTCGATGATCTCGTAGAAACTTTTCCCTTCGGTTTCCCCGAGGCGAACGGTTTCCTGCGTGCGCAAATTTGAGCCCATGATTTCGAGCAGCGCGAATCGTCCACCGCTCTCGCGCGGCACGAGGCGCTGGCTGACAATCCAGCGGAGCGTTTCCGCCAGACGTCCGCGGATTTGCTCCTGCTCCTCGGTCTCGAACATGCCCAAAATACGATTGATGGTCTGGCCGGCGTCGATCGTGTGCAGCGTGCTCAGGACCAGGTGGCCCGTTTCCGCCGCGCTCAACGCAATCTTCACCGTCTCGCGGTCGCGCATTTCTCCGACGAGAATCACCTTCGGCGCCTGGCGCAACGCGGCGCGCAACCCATTCGAATAATTGTCAAAGTCCGTTCCCAGTTCGCGCTGATTGAACGTCGCCGAATAATGCGGATGCACGAATTCCACCGGGTCTTCCAGCGTGATGATATGGACCGGCTTGGACTTGTTGATCTCATTGAGAATCGCCGCCAGCGTGGTGGATTTGCCCGAACCGGTCGCGCCGGTGACGAGCACGAGGCCCGTCTTTTCGCGCGGCACCAGCCGGATGATTTCCGGCAAGGCGAGCTTGTCGAGCGTGGGAATTTCCGTGTTCAGCTTCCGGCAAACGATGGAATAATTGCCGCGCTGCGAAAAAATATTGATGCGGAACCGGGCCTTGTCGATGACCGTGTAGGCGGCATCACACGAGCCGCGCCGCAGCAAATCCTCCGCGTGCCAGTGATTTTCGCCGATCAGGTTCAGCGCGATCATCTCGGTCTGGAACGGCGTCAACGCGGGAATGGGCGGATCGAATTCAACCGGCTTCAATTCGCCGAAGGATTCCACCTGCAACGGTTTGTCCACTGTGAACAGCAGGTCGGAAACTTCCGGCTGCGATTCCAGCATCGTGTTGAGAATAAGATCCAGTTCAGGGCGGCGCATAACTCAATCAGGTTTCTTCGTCTTCCGGCGGATGAGGCAGGAAGGAACGGAATTTCTTTTTGTCCAAAGCTTTGTCGTAGGCTTCCTCCGGTGAAATGCGTTTCATGCGTAAATGCTCCATGATGGCGTCGTCCAGCGGCTGGTTGCCCTGGCGTTTGCCCACTTGGATCATGCCGGGGATTTGATGCGTCTTGCCTTCGCGCACCAGGTTCGCGATGGCCGTTGTGAAGACCAAAATTTCCAGCGCGGCCACGCGGCCTTTTTTGTCCACGCGTTTGAAAAGATTTTGCGCCACGATGCCCTTGAGCGCTTCGGAAAGGGTCGCGCGGATTTTGTTCTGCTGTTCGGCCGGGAAAACGTCGATGATACGGTCCACCGTCTTGGCCGCGCTCGGCGTATGCAGGGTGCCGAAGACAAGATGCCCCGTGCTCGCCGCGATGAGCGCCAGCTCGATGGTTTCCAAATCGCGCAACTCGCCGACCAGGATCATGTCCGGGTCTTCGCGCAACGCGCCGCGCAGCGCCGAGGCGAAACTTTTCGTATGCACGCCGACTTCGCGGTGGTTCACCAGGCAGCTCTTGCTCTCGTGCACGAATTCGATCGGGTCCTCCACCGTGATGATATGGTCGCGGCGGTTTTTGTTCGCGTAGTCGACCATCGCGGCCAGGGTGGTGGATTTGCCCGAACCCGTGGGGCCGGTCACGACCACCAGCCCGCGATGCAGCATGGCGAATTTTTTCAGCACCGCCGGCAGCGGCGCGTCAAATTTTTCAAAATCCTCGAAGGAGAGCACCTTGCTCGGAATTTGCCGGAACACCGCCGCGATGCCGTTTTTTTGGTTGAAGAAATTGGCGCGGAAACGGGAAATGTTGGGAATCTCGTAACCGAAATCGACATCGCCCGTTTCTTCAAACGTTTTGATCTTGTACTCCGGCGCGATTTCGTAAAGCATCGCCTTGAGGCTGTCACTTTCCAGCGGCGGAAAATCCACGCGCTGCAATTCGCCGTTGATGCGCAGGATGGGCGAATTGCCGGACGACAAATGGAGGTCCGAAGCCTTTTGCTCGAACATCAAATTGAAGAAAGCATCGATCTTTGCCATAACTTCTGCGTGCTCAGTAGCTAAATCCGCACCACACTCCAACTGTGAGCAAAATCATCGAAAAAATTGCGGCAACGATAAGGGCCGAGGGGGCGATTTCCTTCGCCCGTTTCATGGAACTCGCGTTGTATTGTCCCGATTGTGGATTTTATGAAAAAGAAGAGGACAATATCGGTAAAAGCGGGGATTTTTTCACCAGCGTCAGCGTCGGCAATTTGTTCGGCCAACTGCTCGCATTTCAATTCGACGAATGGCTCCATGCGGAAGCCGCAGGGCGGAGCACAGAACTCCGAATCGTCGAAGCCGGCGCGCATAATGGGCAACTCGCGTACGATATTTTGACTTGGCTGCGTGAACATCGAAACGAGACATTTCGCCGCCTGGAATATTACATCGTCGAGCCCTCCGAACACCGCCGAAAATGGCAACGGGAGAAGCTCAAGGACTTCGGCAACGTGATCAAATGGCTCACGGAGATTTCCGATTTAAAGACAGTTCAATCCTTCGGTGAAAACCCGCCCGAACGCAGTATTTCGTCTCCCTCTCCGCCACGAAGCGGGGGACTTGAGCCGCTTGGGAAGCGGCGAAAGGAATTTGCGGAGCAAAGGCCCGAGAGGGCCGAGCGAGCGGGAGCGAGCGAGTCATTGGGCCGGGGTGAGGCGGCGCTGAGGGCTCAGGGGGAACACCATCTCTCCTCGAGCACGCAATTACTACCCTACACGATAATTTTCTCCAACGAACTCCTCGACGCCATGCCCCTGCATCGCTTCGGCTGGGACGCTCGCGAAAAAAAATGGTTCGAGTGGGGCGTCGCTCTCAATAGTGAAAAATTCATCTGGTCGCGCCTCAAAAATCCCAGCCTTGTGCCTCCGCTCTCCGGCCTCGAATCCGTCCTGCCGGACGGCTATATCATCGAAACTTCGCCCGCCGCGGAGAAATGGTGGCGCGAAGCATCGGAAGCCCTCACCCGCGGCAAACTGATGGCCATTGATTACGGTTTTACCGCTGAAGAACAATTCCTACCCGCCCGCGCGCACGGCACCCTTCGCGCTTACCATCGTCATCAAGTCACCCACGACATCCTCGCAAATCCCGGTGAACAGGACATCACCGCGCACGTGAACTTTTCCACCATTCAAAAAACCGGCGAGGAAGCCGGCCTCTGGACGGAGGCATTCTGCACCCAACCGCGATTTCTCACTCGCATCGTGGAAAAAATTTTCAAGCAGCCCGGCTCCTGCGGCGAATGGGCTCCGAAGCAAACCCGCGAATTTCAAACCCTCACTCACCCAGAACACCTCGGCCGCGGTTTCCGCGTCCTAGTGCAATCATCAAAATGATGTAGGAGCCGACGTGAGGAGTCTCTCGAATTTTCTGGCCAAAGAGTTCAGAGCCTCCTCACGTCGGTTTACAGTGTTTGTCACAAGTCCGGCACCGCAATCCTATAAAATCTGTTTGCCACATCCGGCGCGATCGCATTTGTAAACACACAATTGCCTGCCAGGTCCGATCGATTCGTCGCAACGCACGTCCACTGCGCGGTTGGCGCGAGCAGGTCCGCCGAGGCAAACAAATAACTCGTCCGATTCGCCCAACCGCCCGTGCTGAGAATCACATTAGTTCCCAAGTTGGCAATCATCGGATTGGGCGCATTCGTCGGCCCAAACTCGAACGCTCCCAAATCCGGCGCGGCGCCGTAAAACGCGAAATTGACATTCGTGCCCCGCATCGATGCAATCACTCGTATCCGCGAGCCGCGCAAAGCTGATGTAAGGCAGGCTGCCATCCGCCCGCCGTGGCGTGGTGAGCAGGGTCGGATCGAGCGTCACAAAATCGCTCGCGGCGACCGTGACAGGCAGTGTGAAATAATTGAACGTGATGTCATTGGTAGTGCTCGGGCCGAGATTGGCCACTTCGGAAAACTTGGCCCTGTAACCCACGTTGTTTTTCATCACGTGATCGAAGCCGGGAACGTCGTATGTGGAACTGGTGTCGTTCGTATTGCAAAGCATGTCGAAGTTCACGCCGTTGGAAAATCCGGTGTTGCAAAACCAATCGCTGCCGCCCGGATGATGATTGGAATAAAAACCATTGGCCTTGTTTCTGACGGCCAGACAGAATTGCACCACATGCCGCGGCACCGGCGACGGCACCGCGCTTCCGGAAACTCCATAACCACCGGCCTTGAATCCATTCCCATCGCCGCCCGTGCTGCTGAAATTCGTCCAGTAGCCGTTGTAAAAAGACCAGCAATGATCGAAGCGCACCGTCTCAAACGCATTGATGCAATCATAACCGTCATCGCTGTTGAACCACGCGCGGCAGCCGTAGAGCACATTGCTCCGCCCGCCCGCCGAAGGATGACACCCAAAGCCGTCCGTGTTGCCGATCGAGCCGCTATCCAGCCCCTTGTTGTTATAGGCATCGCAGTTGAGCACCACATTGCTCGCGTCCTTCGTCAAATACCATCCGTTCGCCATCCCATCATGCATTCGCAACTGCTGAAACAGATTGTTATTTCCGCCGTCGATTCGGAAACATTCCGACTGTGTGTGATTGGTTTGAATCGTCACCTGCACGCCGACCACGTCGAATCCCCGAAACACACAACCGCTCGCCGTGACATGAAACGCCGTCACGCGGTAACCGACGGGTTGCACATTCGTGAAATTGAACACCGGCAACTCGCCCGGATACGCCAGGTAGCCGATGCGGCTTTTGGTGATGTTATTGACGATGGCCATTTCTAATCGCATTCAAAATAGCTCGTCACCGCAGGGCTGACGCGTCTAATTTAAAAAAGGCATTATACCGAGGAAAGCGGGTATAATAATTATGAGGAGATGGCGGAGGTAATTGGGATCAATGGCTGCACGCATGAGTTTGCCTTTGATGCTGCGTTTGCACAGTTTGTCCCGCCGCAACAGATTGACGGCCAGGCGCCGCATGGCAGC
>Ga0134126_10000270_pt1 | contig 67092 bp, 61 predicted proteins | sample KB31752_FD_96881 | JGI IMG/M metagenome (GOLD analysis project Ga0134126, IMG submission 96881) | Terrestrial soil microbial communities with excess Nitrogen fertilizer from Kellogg Biological Station, Michigan, USA - KB3-175-2 | ecosystem: Environmental > Terrestrial > Soil > Unclassified ...
AGCAACAAGTGAATCCCGGCCGCCAACGCTTCGCGCGCCTTCCGCACGAACGCATTCAAGCCGTTTTGGTTGTTCTTGTTGCCCGGCGATACGATCTCGACCATCGCCACCACTTGATGGTTACTGACATGGCGAATCGTCACGGCTTTCGCCTTGGCCGCGTATCGGTTCGCGTCGGAGCGCATCCGCAGCCGGACTTTCGGCGGTGCCAGCGCAAGAGCCATGCCTCCGTCCGGAACTTCTGTCGGCGATGTGTCATTTCCATTCGGTCTGCGCAAGGTCAACACATCGGGTCCGAGGCCGCTGGCGAGTTGTTCGGGCAGTGCATAATACGCCGTCGGCAGAAGGCCGCGATTCAGCGCACGCGAAATCTCGGTGATCCAGTCGTGATGAAAGGCGTGAAAGATGCCCGCCTCGACGCGCGTCCAATCGTGGATCGACATGGCGATGTCCTCCGCGTGGTGGCTGTCAACGGATCATTCTATTCTAGCGCGCCGCGCCAACTTCGAGCGGATTGCGAAGCAACTGCTCCTCCGGCACATGCTCGGTGAAGCTGGCCCGCAAAAACGATTCATTCGCCGTATTTTCCAGCAGCCGCCGCACTAAATACGCCATGCCCGGCAGCAATTGACCATACGGCGTGTACACGCGCACGCGCTGCCCCAGACGCACGAGCGTATCCTTAATCGGCTCGGCCATGCCGTAGAGCATTTGCACTTCCATAGCGCCCGGCGGCAAACCGCGCGCGTGCGCTAGAGCCAGAGCATGCGCCACGCTGCGGACATTATGACTGCCCAACGCCGGCCGCAGCCAGCGGCGATTGTCGATGAGGAACTCCGTCAGCCGCTCGTAGTTGGCATCCGTCTCCCACTTGTGCGACCACACTGGGTTCGGCCAACCCTGCTGAGCCGCGTTGATCGTTTCGTAATCCCAGTAGGCACCCTTGACCAATCGCACCGTGACCGGCGTGCCACGCCGTTGTGCCCACGCCGCCAACTCTTCGAGATCGTGGGCCGTGTCGCGCAGATATGCCTGGATAGCGATGCCGGCATCCGGCCAGTCGCGGAAGTCGTCTTCGTCGAGTATCTCGCGGAAAATTTGCAGCGTCAGATCCTTGAAGGCGTATTGCTCCATGTCGATGTTAACGAACGCGGACTGCTCGCGGGCCGCGTGCAGGATCGGTCGCAGACGGCGGCGCACCGCCTGACTGGTGCCCGCCGGATCGATCGGATCGAACTGGCTGTACAGCGCCGATAACTTGACCGATACATTGACGCGCGGCGACGGCCCCTGCTCGTCGCGGTCGATCAGGTCGTTGGCCGGCCAGGTGTTGACTTGCCGGCTCAGACCGTTGATGAGTTCGAGATATTCCGCCTGCGCCTGCTCGGCCTCGGCTTCCGTGATGGTCGCTTCGCCGAGACGATCGATCGTGAAGGCCAACGAGCGCCGCCGCAGCTGCGCGACGGCGTCGAGCGCTTCGTCCAGGTTCGAGCCGGCGATGAACTTACGCGCCAAGCGCTCAGCGGAGCGATGCGCCGTCTTGGCCAGCAGCCGGCCAAGCACGCCATGACTGGGCAGCCAGCGCAGCGCGAACGTCAACCAGCCGGGCAGACACGCGCGCGCTTCGCTGAAGTATTCGCGCAAATGACGGGCGATCGTCGGCGGCGTGTGCAGCAGCGGCAGCACATCGACGAAGCGAAACAGCTGGAGTTTGACCGCCTCATCGCCCATGCTCCATTCCATCAGCCGTTCGTCCCACCAGGACGGCGTGAACGGTACCGGCCCGCTGTGATTCAACCGCGCGAAAATCTCGCGACCATAACGGTGGGTCAGCGTTTCCACCTCGGCGACCTGTACCATGTGGCTCCTTCAGTCAATGGAGGACACTCGCTCCGCGAGTGTCTTCCGATTCGCGGAGCGAGTCGGCCACTCTTCAATGTAGGACACTCGCGGCGCCTTCGCCGTATCAACATTTCTTAAGAATCTATTTGCAATCGATTATCCGCTGGCATAGCATGCAGATGGGTACTCTCGGATGCCGCTTTTACTCCCCGCGACATCCTTAACCTACCGACGTTCGCTACCCGCCATACGAGTCGCCCCCCGACCTCCATCGTGAAGTTGTCTGCGGTTTAACGCTGAACCGCCGGCGGCTCCCTGCTGTGTTTGCGTATCAACACCCTTACCGGCTCCGCGATCTGGCGAGAGGAGTCCATGCCAGTCCCGAACCGCCATCCCGGCGATCCCTTGAAGGGGCACGCCCTGCGAAACGCCCATCTCCGCGAGCGCGCTCTGCGCCGCGCCGAGACGGCTCCGCCGCTGGCGCGCATCCTCGTCACCATCCGGGCGCAAGTCCTCAGTCTGACGCGCCTGGAACTGGCGCGTCGTTCCGGCATCAGTCGCGGCACCCTTCGCGACCTGGAACTGGGCATCCACACGCCGACCCGGCGCATCTTGCAAAAGTTCCTCGCCTTCTGTCAGCGCTGTGGCGTATCGGCCGAGCATCTGGAGGAACTGCGCCGCCTCTACACCGGCTCCGGCGACACGCTCGAGCAATTCATCGCCCGCCTGGAACTGCTCGCCGGCTCGTCGCGCGAATTGGCCCGGCGCGTCGGCATCAGCGCCGCCACGCTCTGGGAGTATCGCCGCGGCAATTTCCCGCTACCGCTGGCGCTATTGCGGCAAATGTGCGCGGCGGTTGACGCCGACGCCGCTCCGGGGGAGATTCTCTGGCGCGAGGCGGAGCGGCAGCGTCTACGGCAGCGCGGCTATCCCGAAGCACTGGCCGAGTTCTGGGTTCTGTGCGCCGGGGCCGGCTATACCGAGAAAAATCTGCTGGCGCTGGGCATGAGTACGGCCGCCGTGCGCCGGCTGCGCTATCTGGAATTGCCGGCGTGGCGCGAAGTGGTCGCGGTGGTTGAGCCGTTGTGCCCGCGCGAGCAACTGCTGACGCTCGAACGATTATGGTGCCGGGCCGAGAACGGCCAGCCCGCGCATCGCCCCGACGAGTTCGGCGCGCGCTTGCAGCAACTTCGCAAGCAGCACGGCATCCAGCGCCGCGAGTTGGCCGACCTGTTTGGCATCGGCGGCAAAAAGCCAGCACGCATCATCAAGTACATCGAGGAGGACGGATTCTATTCGGCTCAGGCGTACCCCGCCGGCCTCGCCGCGCTTCTGACGGCCGACCATGCCGAACGCGCCGCTTTGCTCGATACCTGGCAGGAGCGACGCGGGCAATTTCATCGCCGACATCGTCCCGAGACACGCTTCGATTTGCGACTGGCGCGCGAACTGTACGGCTTGGAGTTGCGCGAGATGGAGCCGATCCTCGGTTATTCATCGTTGGAGTATCAGAAGATCGAGCGCGGCGTGCAACCGCTGGCAGACACGGCGCGCGAGCGCATCCTGCGCGCGCTCCACCAAGCCGGCCAGCGCCGGGTGGAGGTGCTGTTGGAGCACCGCATCCAGCGCGACGCGCAGCGCAGCGCCTGGCAATCTCCGCCTTCGGTTCCGGCGCTTATCACGCTGCTGGCCCAACGCGAAGGCGGGCTAATTCCGCTGTCGCGCTATCTCAAAAAGGCGGGATTGAAAGGGCTGTGGACCGCCCGGCTGCGTGCCATCAGTCACGGCGAGGAAACGCCGCCTTGGTGCGTGTTAAAGCAAATCGCGCGAGTCTGCGATGTCGCGGAGTTGGCCGACGTTCATCACGATTGGCGACAACGCTATCACACGTATCTGGCGGCGCGCTATCCGTCGCCGTTGGGAGTCGAGTTGCGTTTGCTGATCGGCGAGGTGGCGGAATCATTGCGCGATTTCAGTCCACGATTGGGATTCAATTACTCCGTGCTGGTCCGCGATCTGCAAAAGATCGATCGCGACGATTTCGTGAAATGGTTCCATGTCGAACGAATCGCTCGCGCTGCCGGTCTACCGGCGGAAGACGAGCGCTGGCGTGAAATGCACGGCCTCTGGCGCACGGCCAGCGACCGCAAGAAACAGCCAACGCCCTCGCGCCGTTGGGCGTCGTCGGCCGCGCGGCGGGATTAACGGTTGCCAGCCCGCAGCGCGAGCAAGGGACATTCCCTTGCTCGCGCTGTGGGCTGGTAATATCCCTTGCTCGCGCTACGGGCTAGTCAAATCGCTACAATGCCTGCATTCGGCAGTGATGACAGACACCCTCGATTCTCGCGGTGCGTGCATGGTTAGCAAAGATCTGGTCGATATTCTCCGTTGCCCCCTGGATCCCAGTCACACGACCCATCTGGATCAGGAACCCGATGGCTTGACGTGCCAGCGCTGCCGGCTCAAGTTCCCCATCAAGGAAGGCATTCCGTGCATGCTGGTCGAGGAAGCGGAATTGCCGGCCGGAGCCGCCAATCTGCAAGCGCTCCCCTGCCAACAAACCCCGGTTCCCCAGGGAGTCCCGGAATGATCCCCCATCGATTGTACGTGGGCACCATCGGCGAAGGTTTGTTCCGCAGTCTCGATGGCGGCGTGACGTTTCGCCGTGCCTGCGAGGGTATGTTCGTGGAGTGCGACGTCCGCGCCTTAACCGTGCATCCTCAACAGCCCGCCACCCTCTACCTGGGCAGCGAACAAGGCTTGCACGTCAGCACCGACGGCGCGGAGAACTGGACGAAACTGCCCGCGCCGCTCGATGGCTTGCAAGTGTGGTCCCTGTGGATTGCGCCGCAACGCCCGGAAGTTATCCTCGTCGGCACCTGTCCCTCGCGTCTGTTCCGCTCAGAAGACGGCGGACGAACGTGGAGCGAAGCCGCCGCGCGCTTGGTGCGCGACTGTCCGCGCATCCTGCATACGCGCGTCACCTGCATCGCCGGCGATCCCGCTGATGCGAACCTGTTGTGGGCCGGCGTCGAGATCGACGGCGTCCACGCCAGCCGCGACGGCGGCCGCACCTGGCAGCCGATCGGCAACGGACTCAGTTCGCGCGACATTCACGCCCTGGTGATCGTGCCCGCTCAGGGAAGCCGGCCGCGGCGCTTGCTGGCCGCGACGAATAATGATTTGAACCTAAGCGAAGATGACGGCGCAACCTGGCGGCCGTTGCAGATTGGCCAGACGATGCCGTGGTCCTATTGCCGGACCTTGGCCCAGCCGTTCGGCCGGCCGGAGGTGATTTTGCTGGGCAATGGCGATGGTCCACCGGGTTCATCCGGCGCGGTGGGGCGTTCCATGGACAGCGGCACGACCTGGCATCTCGCCGACATGCCCGGCCGCGCCAACAGCACGATCTGGAACTATGCCGTCCATGCCGCCGATCCGCAACTGCTGTACGCCAGCAGCGTCAGCGGGCAGGTTTACCGTTCGCTCGATGGCGGCACATCCTGGCGAAAACTGGCGCACGAGTTCGGCGAAATCCGTGCGCTGGCGTGGGCGCCGGAAAAATAATGCAGAATGCAGAATGCAGAATGCAGAATGAAAACCAGGTTGTCTTTCATTCTGCATTCTGCATTCTGCATTCTGCATTATTTTTCAAAACTCCATCGCGCGCAGCGCGCGGATGCCGGCGCGCAGCGGCACCACCACGCTCACCACGCCAACCGCCAGCCCCAACACCAGACCGACGCCCACGCCGGCCAGCGGCATGGAGAGATTCATCTCCGCCTCGGCCAGCAGCGAGTACGCATGCCACGGAGCGGCCATCAAGCCGAGAATCAACAGCAAGAACAGCAGGCCCGCCACCAGATTCAAGGTGCCGCCGAAACCGGCGGCGATTTTCGAGGGATCGGTTTCGCGGAAGTTCGGCATGCACGCGCCCAGACCGACGCTTAACCCACTCAGTCCCGCCGCCAGCACGGCCACCGTCAGCATATGCAGCAGCACCGCCTCCAGCGGCATCATCAGCATGAAGTCGCTCACCAGCAGCAAAAACTCCGCGATCAACAAGCCGCCCGCCGTCGAGAAGGCGAACTTGCCCCATAGAAGTTGCTCGCGCCGCACCGGCAGCAGACCGAGTATCCAGAATTTGCGCCCTTCCAGACTCAACAGTGGATAGATGAACCGCCCGGTGTACGTGCAGAGTAACAGCGCGATCGCGCACAGGTTGAGGAAGCTAATGCTGTTCTGAAACGGGGCGGTCAAATTCTCGACGAATCGGCGAATGTTCGTGAAATACAGCAACATCAGTCCGCTAAACACCACAATTTGTCCCCACTGCTGCGGATCGCGGCGGAAGGTGCGGAAGTCCTTGACGATAAGCAAGCGCGTACTCGGATGGACAAAGGGCAGCGCGGCGCTGAGCAGTCGATCGCAGCGAGAAAAAAGGCCCGTCCCCTTTTTTGGTCGAACAAGCGGAACACCACCTTTGTCTGGCGCGCGCGGCGCGCGGACGGCACTATTCAGATCGCCGCCCGTGGCCATGCGGTTATAGCCGCGCCGATACAGCCATGCCGATCCCACAGCCGCTATCAGATACAAAAGCAGTCCGTTACTCCACACCAAAGCAAGATAGTAAAGCGAGCTGCCCACCTCGCCGCGAAGCGCTCGCCGCAGTCCGAGCGAAACCCAATGGCTCGGCGCCAGCGGGCTGCCGGTGAAGGTGAAGTAACTGAACAGGCGCGTGACGGCTTCGCGCATCTCGTCGCGCCACATCGTCGAGGGCGACGCCTGCGCCATGCGATAGATCCATACACCCAGCGCAAGCGCGAGCGCGGCCAGGCACACACCTACCACTTGCTTTCGCCGCTGCGGGATGTAATTGACGATCAGCAGGGCGCACAACGCGCCCAGCGAACCGGGCAGCAGCACGAAGCCGAGGAAGAACAACGGCAGCAGTACATAGAAATACCACGGTGCATCGCATGCCAGGCCGTAGGCAATGAGAATCGGCCCACCCAGGAGCAGGAACGCCCAACTGCTGAACGCCACCGCGCCCTGAAACTTGTAGGCGAACACTTGATCGGCCGCCACCGGTCTTGCCAACAGGAAAGCCGTTTCCGCCGAAGTAAACAGGCTGCCATAGAGGATCAAACCGCTGGAGAAGATCAGCAGCACCGCCAGAGACAAAAACAGCAGATCGAGCAGAATGCCAACGATACCGCCCTCCAGCGGTACGCCGACCTCCGTTTTGAGAAACAGAAAGCCGCCCCAGCTGATGCCGAAGACAAACATCCAAACAAGCAGACTGACCAGCAAAATGGTGAATGGCCGCATGGACGACTGACCGAGCATCAGCCGCCAGGAATTGCGCAGTAAACGCCAGCGCAACCCCTGGAAGAGGAGAGCTTGATTGATGGGTTGCCCGTCGCTCACGCTGCCGGCTCTGTCAGGTTGGGGCGGGTTCACTTGGTCACCTTGTCATCCGTCTCCGAGGCCTGCCGCGTCAAGGTCAGGAACACGTCTTCGAGCGAACCATCGACGGCCGCCTGTTCGCGCAGCGCCTTGAACGTGCCGCAGGCGATGAGCCGGCCATGTTCGACGATGGCGATGCGGTCGGCCAACTCCTCGACCACATCGAGCGAGTGCGACGACAGAAAGACCGTCGTTCCCCGGTCGGCCTGGCGGCGTAGCAGATCCTTCAAACGGCGGACGCTGTGCGGATCGAGTCCGACCGTCGGCTCATCGACGATGAGTACACTCGGCTCATGCACCAGCGCCGAGGCGAAAACGGTGCGCTGCCGCATGCCGTGCGAGTAACGCTCGGTCAGATCATCCACGAATTCCTGCAACTCGAACAGCTCGATAACTTCGTCGATGCGTTCCGCCGCCCGCGCCGGCCTCAGGCCGTACATGTCGGCGATGAATTGCAGAAACTCACGGCCGGTCAACTTCTCGTACAGGAACGGCTGATCGGGAACATAGCTAAGCAGTTGGCGCGCGCGATCGCCGTCGCGGCGCAGATCGTGACCGCCGATAAGCACCGCGCCGGAAGTCGGAAAAAGCAGACCACACATCATCTTGATGGTAGTCGTCTTGCCGGCGCCGTTAGGTCCAAGGAAGGCGAACAACTCGCCCGGCGCAATATCCAGGCTCAGCTCGTGAACGGCGGTCTTGTTGCCGTACTGCTTGGTGACGCGATCCAGTTTAATCATGGTTCGTTCCGCGGCGGCAGTGAAGCTCATTTGTCAGAGGCACGTCTATTCGGGAGGTCGCGCTGGATGACCCAATGTACCTTGTCGAGCGTGAATTCTTGACGTTGCACGCGCTCGCTATCCTGCTCGACCCAGGTTTTGGCGCTCATATCTTCACCTGTGTATTCGATCACCAAGCACGTCGTCGTGTCCTTGCCGCGCTCCAAAACCTGCGGTTGTTCCAAAACGTGGGCCTGGAGATAGTGAACACCGCCCGCCAGCCTAGGGAGTACATCGCGGAAGGGATCGACGAGAGCTTGCCGCCAGGTTCGCCCTGGACGCAGACCGTGAATGCGATTGACCGGATGCAAGGGCATCAGGACGGAGCCGTGGTAGGAAACGGGTACGGGTTTAAGATCGCCCTGGAGAGAAGTGCCCGATGCGGACAGGTGATAGTGCGCGAAGAATTGTTCGTCGTGTACCTCACCCCACAGGGATGCCTCCCCATCAATCATAATAAGCTCCAGATAAGAGAATTTCCCCCCGATATCCGCGCGGAGCGATTGCAATTGGCCCTGGCGGGTGACCCGATATTCGCTTTTCATCCGCGTGACGACGACCTGGCCACCGCCACCTGAGACGCCCCTCGCCACGGACTCCCGAGCGGCATCTTTATTTTGCGAAGTCTTCGGCACATAAGGAGCCTTGAAGTCCGCGTGAAGAGTGAACGTGTCGTCCCCTTGATGGTAATCGGCCCATGTCCAGGCATTGAATACTTTTTGCGCACTTTCCTCGTCTCCTTTATCGCGATAGACGATCCAAGAAGTTTTCATCTTGCCGCCCCGTTGCACTTCCTCGACGAGGTCAATATGGAAGGGCGGCGGCTCGCCGGACCGCCATTCGGGCCATAAATCGTGCCAGAACAGCCAGCCCGTTGTCGCCAGCCAGAAGAGGACAATCACCGCAGTCAACCAACGTGATGGCATGACGCATTCCGATACGGTTTCGCATGAAGACAATTAGAGGCACTAACCTTTTGGCCAGCCCGCAGTGCCAGCAGGGGGCTTTGCCAGCCCGCAGCGCCAGCAAGGGACACTCCCTTGCTGGCACTGCGGGCTGGCAATTCATTCGGTTCGTGCCTCTTACGCATTTATTGTCGCACAGACGCGGATATACGACTAGCCTGGAGTGCAAGCCACACGTTCGTTTTCCTCGCTTGCACTCCAGCACGAAGGGATCGATTTCACCGCATCCTCCGGCCATTGCCCGTATCCAGCACACACGCCCACTTTCGCCCGCCGATTCGCGCATGACCGAAACCAATGCGTTCCAGGTTCGGCGTCAGAATGGGAATACGATGATACAGCGTCGCCATCCAGCCATCGACACACGTTTGCGGATCGAGAACGACGGCGATCACGGACTTTTCCGCCGCTTGCCCTCCCTCCGGCGTCGCGCCGGGCAGGTCCGCATCTTCGCGATGCACGGCCAACCCATTGCCGGCCGGACGCTTGGCATTGAGCGACAGATACCGAGCGTGTGACTGACAACCGCGTGACAGTGCGGCATCGAGACGAACCGATGATAAGCCAGCGGCCTTGCGCAGTGCATTCACGCGCGCCAGGATTTTCTCGTCGAGATCGTCGGCGAAGCGATTCGGCTCCTTGAGCGTGGTGAAGCTCCACGTTCGCTGCCACGGTTTGCCGTCTAGCTCGGCCTTGAACGTCACCGTGTAGCGCGTATCGGGTTTCAACGGCAGCTTCGGCAGAAAACAGAGCGACCGCTGCGGATAGGCCGCGATGGCGCGCTTCGAGGGCGTCGAAAGCCAGCCTTCCACGGCCTCGCCCTTGGCATCGCGGAGCTGCGCCGTCGTCTCGGTTATGGGCACGCGAAAAGCGAACTCCACGGTGATGGCGTAGCCGGCCTCCTTGCTCTTGGCTTCCGGCGGGATCGGGCTGGGAACCTCGTTCGCTGGATAGACGAGCGGCACTTCTTTCTGATCTATAGCAGGATAAAAAAGCTCCTTTATATCGGTTGCTTGTTCATCCTGATGGTGGAAGTCCATGACCCAGAGCCAGCCGCCGCGCGCGAACGGCGTGTAACCCAGACCGAGCGCGCGCAGATTCGGATCGAGCAACTGCGGCCGGCTTATCAGCGAATCGACGAGACCCGTCACCGCTTCCACCGGCCCGCCACCGCCCTGGATCGACACTCTTCGAGCGATGGCCGCGCCCGCTTCCGAATAGCCGGGCAGATTCGGCTTCTCCTCGTTCCAATTGAGCGTGGGATCGCCCGGTACATTCGCTCCCAGATAAAGGGCGTGGGCGGTACACGCTTTGGATCGTTCCGCATCAAGGGGAATGGGTTGCAAGCCGGCTCGCCGTCGGTGATCGTTGAGTGTTCGCAGAAGGGTACCGGCCAGTTCGTGATGAATCTCGCCCGCGCTGAGCGTTGCAAAACTCCACTTCGCCGACCACTCCTTGCCCTTTACGCGCGCCGTCACCGCGACCGTGTAACGCATGCCTGGCTTGAGCGGCCGTTTGGCGATGAGGCAAATGGTGTTTTGCTGCGCGTCGGCGTACTGGGGATTGGCCGGCTTTGCCGGCGACGACAGCCAAACCTCGACCTCACGCTCGTCCTTGCTCGCCAGATGGGCGATTACATCCTCGATGCGTGTCCCTCTCGGAAACGTGAGCGTGATGGGATAGCCGGCCAGTTTGTTTTTCGTCGCCGGCAGCGGATCGGGCGTCTCGGTGCCCGGAAAACGCAGAGGCACGCGCGTTTGCCCCGGCGCGGGATAGACAATCGCTCCCGTTACGGTCGTCGCTTCCAACGGCTCGCGCTCGATGCCGCTGGTCCAGTCGAACACGGAGTACCATTGCCCCTCGACGTTGCGAGCGAAGCCGGCACCGACCGTTCGCAAGCGCGGTTCGAGAATCAGCGTCCGCCGCGCCGATTCCTTCAACCATTTGCCGATGGCCGTCAGCGGTTCCTCCGCCCCGATGAGAACGCTCGGGCGCTCCGCTTCTTCGTCGAGTTGCCCGGCCTTGCGCGCCAGGCGGTTCGCGTGTAACTGACAATCGCGTGACACTTTGGCATCGAGAAAAACCGGCTCCAATCCAGTCTTGCCGCGCTCGGCGTTGATGGCATCGACGATTTGAAATTCCAATTCCGGCGGCAGATTTTCCGCCAGCGCAATCTCTTTCTTTTCTTCGACCGGCGGGGGAGGAGGCGGTTTGACGATGACGGGCGGCTTATCGTCCGGTAATTTCGGTTCGGGCGGCTTCGATTTCACCGGCGTTGGATCAGGAACGCTCGGCGGCTCTTCCTTGGGTGGTTCGCTCGGCGGGGCGGGTGTGGAAGTTACGAATGCAGGAGCATTCGCCACGGCATCCGGCTTCGGCTTTTGGTTGAGCCAATGTAACGCCCAGATGCCTCCTCCCGAACAGACGAGGAGCAGCACGCCGGCAGCCATAAGAAACCAGCGGACTCTTGGCGAGCGGGAAACACCAGCCCTCTGTTTCGTCTGTTCGCGCGGCACCAGTAGGCGTTGCCGGCACTTCGGACACGTCACCGTTTTGCCGCTATGCTCCGGCCGAGCCTTCAGCATGAGCTTGCATCCCGGACAAGCGAAGCGAATCACGCGGTTCCCTTTCCACCGATGGGGCCGCTCGCGGCTCGGCGTCCTTCGTCAAGCCGCGAGCAACTCGCTTCCATCAGTGTACCGCATCTTCCTTCGCAAACGGATAGGTCGCGAACAGCGTCTTGCCCAATCCCAAATACGGATCGTCGAGATCGGCGTGCAAAACATCCTTGTAGATGGGCCGCATCACCTTCTCCGGTTGTACCAGCCCCGTACCCGCAAGCAATTCGTGAATCTGGAGGCGGCGCGTGCGTTCGTTGAGCCGTGTATCTTCCTCCAGTTCTTTCCACTGCGCCACGTCTTCTGCGGCGGTCAAGGCCGGCTTCGTTTCCGGTTTCGCCTGCGGTTGTGGCACAACAACAGGCAGTATCGGCAAAAGGGCCAGCTCGACCGGCCTTTCGATCAGGGACTTGGTGATGGCCAACCGCGCGCGATTCGCGGCCGCTTGGCCTGGCTTGGCGTTCTTCTTCAACGCTTGCGCCTGACCGCGATGATAGGCACGCACCAAATAGTCGCGTCGATCCGCGCGAGCGGTCTGGGCATTTTTGGCCACCGCGCCGAGTACGCCAAGCTGCGTCAGGTATTCGGGCGCCGTGTAGATGCCGGGCAGGGCATCCACGACAAAACCGTTGGGCGTGCAAATCGACGTGAGGATGTTACCGTGCAGCGTGCGTGTGAGGACGTTGCCGTTACCGAAGTCGATGCGCACGATCGGAACCGGACGCACGCTTTCCCATGTAGCTTCAAACGATTGGTTGATGAAGTTGGCGACGCGATCCTGAGAGAACAACACGGTTCTCGCGAGCCGCGCGTTCGTTCAGCAGAATTGATCGTCGAGTTTGCCCATCATCTGAAACAGCAACACCGGCTTGCCGGACTTCTGGGCGGCGCGGCAGGCGGCGGCGAAATCCCTGTGCCAGCGAACCTTGCCGGGCTGGACCTTAGGATTAACGAACGCATCGCGCGGCGGCATCGCGGCCCCGGCCGTTTGCGCGGCCAGGAGTTTCTTGGTGGGAACTTCAATTACGGATTTACCGAAATCGCGCACATTCAAGATGTCCAAGACGTTTTTTCCAGGTGTTTGCGCAAGATTGACGGCAGGAGGCTGATTGGGTGGTTTCGGTGATTGCTTGCCATCGGCGATGGCATGCGTCAGGAGCAGAATGGCCCCACCGACCACTCCAACTCCCGCGAGGCAACCGAGACAGAGACGCCACATTGTTCGGTTCATGATGAGGGATCCTCCAACAAACTCATCGAGAGGAAAGCGACCCGGAACGCGAGTTCCGGCGCTCGTTGGATGGATTCTACCCGCGAACACGCGGGCGCTGCGTAACAGGTTGGTAACAACAGATAGGACCGAGCGGAGGCGTCAGCCCCTGAGTTTGTTGAATCTCAAGGGCTGACGCCCCCCGCTCAGGGGTTGAAGCTGCTTGCGCCCCGGCTTATCAAAAGGGGATGTCATCCGTCGGTGCGGTCGCGGGGGTGGTGGAACCGGACGCTTGCGCCCGCGCGAATTCCTCGCTGACGCGCATGAGTCGTATCCGCCGCAGGTCGAGAATGACGGGCCGGGCCTCGGGATCGTTGAGCGGCTGGACCACCAGATACGGCAGATTGATGGCCTCGACGCGCAGCGCCACGCCCATGCCCCATTCACGGCGATCGCGCCAGTGATGGATGGTGAGCAGTTGCCCTTGCTGAAGATCGTCCGCCGCCAAGAGCAAACCATTCCGCCGGCGATCCTTCTTCACGTTCATCCCCCTTCTTACTGCTGAAACTTATCTCGGTGCGGGAAGGTCTGATATTTCTCCCCATCATACTATTAACTCAATCCGGTAAGCGACCGCAAAAGTAGTTCGGTTGCGCCGATTTTGCCGAATCCGCAGCCAAGCTAATCGAGCCATACGCCATCGAGGAGAAACTGCGACCAGGTCTCGAACTCGTCGCGTTGCTGGCGAAGTTGGGCCAGAGATGCGAATCCACTCTCGGCCAACGCTTCATCGCGATACCGCACCTTCGGCTCCGCCAGGTCGAACAGATGGACAACACCGAGATGAACCTGTCCCACCGGCGTGCGGTCGTCGTTAATCAGGCCAAGCGCGCGTTCGATATACGTCGTTTCCAAAAACACTTCCTCCTCGATCTCTCGCAGCAATCCGGTTCGGTAAGGATCGGCGGACGCCTCGCCATCTTCGGCGCAGATATGGCCGCCGATGCCCAGCGAGCGCAAGGTGCGCAAGCGTGTCTCGCTGCCGGCGTGGCCGCGTGTGTAGGAGAACACTTGATCGCGGCAGCGAAGCACCACGTAGGGAATGAGTTGCTTGAAGGACGGGTCCGTCTCGGCCAGCGCTCGCGTCCGATATTGCAGGTGGGACGGATCGAGTAACGCCGGCAGATAGTCGGCAACGCGAGGGCTGAAGCCCTGAAAGACGCCGAGAGCGTGAAACCGGGCGGTGGGTAGGACAAGCACACGTTCGGCGGATTTATCCATTCGCGGATCGCTCCCTGTGACTCTCGTTCCGAAGGGCAACCGTGGGACTTAGGGCTACCGGACAAAACCTTACCAGCCCGCAGCGCAAGCAAGGGAATGAGTTTCCCTTGCTTGCGCTGCGGGCTGGCAAGGTTTTGTCCGGTAGCTCTTACTTCTCATCCTCTGTCATTCGATAGGAGAAGGCACCAAGAAGGTCGCCACGTTCGGCTTCATGGCAGGAGAGGCACGGACGGGCGGCGCGGATGGCACCGAGCATACGCCGTTCTCGTGCGCGCTCGCGGACGAAGAGGTCGTCACCGTGTTGCAGGGCGAGGAGGCCGGCCGCTTCAAAATCATCAAGGTCTCGCGTTGGAGCGGAACGTAATTCCTCCATACGGGGCAAATGTTCGGAGACATAGGCGATCGGTTTTTCATGGAACACAACGCCGACGAGATCGAGTGTTTGAAGTTGCCAGGGGCGTGTGACTATCGGCATCTGGCTGACCTGATGCGATTGGAAGCCGGCAACGTGTTGGCGATCCTTGATGTACCCGAAGTCGGCGAGATTGACGAAATCCACGGTATTCTCGCGGTGAAAGGCGAGCAGATCGTCGAGCGGCTTCGACTGGGGTGGTTGTTTCCGCAACGACTCCGGCAGCCACGGTGACGCCGAAGGTTTTCCAGGTTGCGGGATAGGCGGTTCTCGGCGTTCCGCCATCTGTAGCACCGCTTGCCGCAGACCAGACCCGCGGGTGACGCCAAAGCCAGGGCGATTCACGAACACCTGCACGGTCTCCTCGTGAATCTGACGCAAGGAGGACTTCCGATAGTTACTTGTCCAGTCTTGGTCCTTCTTCTCAAGAAGCGTTTCCATCTCGCCCAATCGATACGCGGTGGCCCAAGGTAAAGCCCCAGCGGGACGTTGAAGCTGCTTGGAAGGCAAGCGGTCGTCCATTGAGGCGTACGGAAACGCTTCCTGGAGATGCCGCGTCTCCCGATAAGCGAGGGAACCAAAAAAACCGTAGCTGATCAAGGTGGCGACCACCGAGAGTACAAGGAAGAGTTGTGGCCGGCCGTCGCTCACTGCCCAAACCAAGGTGGCGGCGCATACCAGGATCGCCTGCAAGACGACCGGCGGCAGAAAAATGATCGGTGCCAAGCCGAAGCTGATCACCACCAGAACCACGGCCATCGTCAGAGTCGATCTAATAGGGTGCCTCGCGCTCCGAGCGATTTGGTTGACCATGAAGAGCAAAATAGTGGATAAGACGAGTGAATTGTACAACATGTCTCGTTCTCCGGCGATGGGAGCGGATGAGCGATTGAGATGCGGGCACTATCCGCCGATGCCTCTATCTCTCGAAGATACATCCTGCGGAAAATGATCGCAATGCGATTCGTCTTCGCTTCACGCGAATCGCAAAAATCTCAGTCGTCGGATCGCTTCGCCGGATTTCCTTCCTCCTCCAAACGGTGCTGAAGTCGTTCCAGCAACTCCATGACGTTGAGACGACGATCATTGTAGTCCGCGCCCCCATGTTTCCACAGAAGGGCACGCAACTGACGCTGCAAGGGGCCATATTCGCGCAGTGGTCCGGGATCGCGTGTCGAATCGGGCGTGCCCAGATGTTTGTCGAGCGCCGCTAGATCGGCGCTCAAGGTTTCGTCGGACATTCCACGCGGAAGATCGAGATGCCGCCGCTTGCCGAGCGTTTGCAACCGCGCCGCCAGTTCCGTGCGTTCGTGGACATCGAGCGTCCGGCATTCGTCCGGGGGAGGGAGATCGAGAGAAGGTTTCGCTCTCTTGGAAGTCGTGACCGGAGGAGCGGAATGCGGCTTGGGAATCAACACGGACATGGCGAACGAAAGGCCGATCACGATCGCCAGAAGAACGAGGACCAGACGCAGCATCCGCGAACGGTTGTGATTGAGTAAGGCATCAATCTCGCCTTGATCGCCGGTTTCGATGGCGCTTTGCAAGTTGGATTCATAGCGTCCTTCCGGGTAATCGCCGGCCTTTTCTTCGGTGACGTAATGCTCGTAATCGGGGCCGGCGGCGCGCGGCACCACAACGGCGTCGAAGCGATGGCCGTTATGGAAGGCGAAGCTGGCCGGCCATCGCTTGACGCGCTCACTGGTCGGCAGTAGCGCCCATAGGCTCCGCAGGATCGCTGCATCGGGGCCGGAACGCTCGAAGACGAGTCGGCCGCCATCGAGCAAGACTTGCACACTACCCAGCAAGGTAGCGCTATGGGGCACATTAAGGATCTTTTGAAGTGTCATCACATCCCGAGCGGGCGGTTGGCCGGCCGTCCAGGTCAATGCCGGCAGTTCACCACGCGCCCCCCACGGGACCGGAAATTGCTCGGCGATGAAAAACGGATCGCCACCCAGATCGACATAAAGCGAACGAGGAAGAATCAACAGGTAAAAACCGAGTGCGCCCGGCCGGCCGGCGTCATCGTGTCCCTGGTCGGCCGCCTGGACGATGGCGACGTGATGCCGGCCGAAGGGCCGGGCGAAAACGCATTCCGGGCAGGCAACGCCGGCCGGACGCTCGCCAAAGCCGGTACACAACCGCTCTGCCTCCGCCAGCCAGTCGTCGCGAAAACCTGCGGAGCGAGCGAGGAAGCGATAGCCTCCCGTATCCTGACATCCATAAATCGCCTGCTCGATCATGAAAGGATTTAACCTTCCCTCGACGAAAGCGCCAAGGCAGAACTACAGTCTCTGTTCCTGCGAAAGCACGGTTGCGTAACCCCGTCCGTCCTGCGAGAATCCTCGAAGCCATCGCCCTGCTCGCGACCGTAGCCCCGCTCGCCGTGAAAGGACCCTTTGTGCTGACTGGGCCGAACGTCATTCTGACACTGAAAATCGCCGTCGCCGCCGTCACCGTCTTGCTGATCGCGGCCCTCATCGCCGTGGCGCGCGGCAACTATCGGCTGCATGGCCGGCTCAACCTCGCCTTCTTCACCCTGACGCTGATCGCCGTCCTCGGCCTGGAATTAGTGGTCCGCATCATTGCCCCCAACGTGTTCGATTACATCAACAACGACAGCGAATTGCGACACGCGCTCAACGTCCATCTGTGGTTTTCGGTGCCGTCCACGTTCCTCATGCCGGCCATGCTGTACACCGGACTGAAAGGTTACGTCCGCGTTCATCTGACGCTGGCGGTATGCTTCGCGGTGTTGTGGACGGGGACGGTCATCACGGGGATTTTCTTTCTTCCGCCGACGCCGTGGTAGAAATCCACATAGCCCCCGGCTTGCCGGGGGTAGTTTTCCCCGGCGAGCGGGGGCTATGTGTCAATCCATCGTTTGCTCGAAGATTTGCTTGAACGCATCCTCGCACTGGCGGAAGGCGAGGAGCAGGGCGGAATCGAACTGGCCCTGCTCGGGATTGAGCAGCAGCCGGCACGTCGCCGCGTGCGGCAGACCGGGTTTGTACACCAACTTGGAACGCATAGCATCGTAAGAGTCGGCCAGCGTGACGATGCGCGCCGCCAGTGGGATGGAGTCGCCCATCAGCCCGTCGGGATAACCCTTGCCGTCGTAGCGCTCGTGATGATGACGCACCACGTCGATGGCCATGTTCAAAAAGGCCAGGTTCGCGCCGTGCTGGCGCGCCACCGCTTCGAGCAAGTTGGCGCCCAGCACCGTGTGCGACTCCATGATGGAGCGCTCCTCGGCGTCGAGCTTGCCCGGCTTGAGCATGATGTGATCGGGGATGGCCACCTTGCCAATGTCGTGCAGCAATACGCAGCGTTCCAGCATGCGCACAAACGAAACGTCGATGCGGGCCGCGAAAGCAGGCAGACGCATCGCCTCCTCGGCCAACACACGCGAATACTGTTGCATGCGCAAGAGATGCGCTCCCGTCTCCTGGCCGCGCAGCTCGGCCATCTTGGCCATGGCGAAGATGAGTACATCTTGAGCCTGTTGCGACGTTGTTTCGCACTGTCCTAGCTCCTGCTCCGGTTGGCCGTCGAGGGCCGGCAGGCCGTTGAGGACGGAGGTACGCACGCTATCGAGGAAATCGCTGAGGGCGGCGCTCACCGCCAGCGGCGTCGGATAGCGATCGCTGGGATCGCGCGCCATCATCTGGCAAACGATGGCCTCCAGTTCCAGCGGGATGTCGCTGCGCAGGTTGCGCGGCGGCATCGGCGACTCGTGTTGACGCGCCAGCAGCGCTTGCACTATCGGGCGATCGCTGGGAAAGGGCCGCTGGCCGGTCAGCAGCCAGTACAACGTCCCGCCCAGGCTGTAGATGTCGGCGCGGATGTCCACCGAGCGCGCGTCGAGCGCCTGTTCGGGGGCCATGTAATCGACGGTGCCGAGCATGGAATGCGCCTCGGTGTAGCGCCGCCGGCACAGACGGGCCAAGCCGAAATCGAGGATCTTCACCTGGTATTTGATCGCCGCCGAACCGCCGTTGTTTCCCGCGCCCGACTCGCTCACCGCCGTGACGAGCAGGTTCGAGGGCTTGATGTCGCGGTGGATCAGGCCGTGTTCGTGGGCGTGGCGCAGACCGTTGGCCACTTGGCGAATGAAGTCGCAGGCCAGCGGGATCGGCAGCGGACCTTGCTCCTGCACGTACTGTTCGAGGGTTTGGCCTGCCACATACTCCATGACAAGATAGCGCAGCCGTTTGCTGGACTCGTCCGGCACCGGCACCTCACCGGCGTCGAAAGCCAACACGATGTTCGGATGATGCAGCACGGCCAGCGCCTGCATCTCGCTATTGAAACGCTGCAAAAATACCGCGTTGTCGTCGTCCTCAATCATGAGGACTTTCAAGGCGACCGGCCGACGCATATGAATATGTTCAGCCTTGTAGACGACTCCCATGCCGCCGGCGCCCAGCCGTTCGAGGACGCGATAGTTGCCCAGCACCAGACCGAACGTGTGTCCGGCCAGCAGGCGCTTCAGCTGATAATCGTTGAGCAAACCGCGTGTGAGGAGCGCATCGGTTAACCGCGAGGTTTCGTCTGAATCGAGACCGCCGTGTTCATCGAGGATCCGTTTCAGTTCTTGCGAATCGATGAGCCGGCTTTCGTTCAGGTCGCGCAGGAATTGCGGCAAAGCGGGATACGCCCCATCGCGAAGCGTCGGCTCCGCCAGAGGATCCACAACCTGCCAGTCTCCGGTTCGATCCACGCTCTTGCTCCGGCGCGAGTTTTCCGCTGGGTGGTGAAACAATCTACGAGAACAAAAACGCTAACGTGGTAGGTCTGGCGAGCCGAGCCGGACAACAAGTGCCGCTCGGCTCGCGGCACCTACTCAAGCCGTGCCGCTCGGCTCGCGGCACCTACCAGTAGGTCCGGCGAGCCGAGCCGGACAACAAGTGCCGCTCGGCTCGCGGCACCTACCAGTAGGTCCGGCGAGCGAGCCGGACTTTGTCTCCCAAGTGCCGCTCGGCTCGCGGCACCTACCCAAGCCGTGCCGCTCGGCTCGCGGCACCTACCGTATGGCGTTTTCGCTCTACTATGGCGTGCGCAGCATCCGCTCCAAGAATAGGTCCGAATCGCCGGCAGTCAAATCGCGACCGGACTTGCTCGTCATGGGCTATCTCGTTCACAATGTCGAAAGCGGGGGCCAGCCCGCAGCGCCAGCAAGGGTGTCTTTGCCAGTCCGCAGCGCCAGCAAGGGAATCCCTTGGCTTGCGCCGTGGGCTGGCAAACAAAGGAAGGATCCAGAGCGCGATGACCAATCCCAGCGAGCAGCCATTTGGCACACCCGACGATTTGGCTCAGTGCTATGAGCGGTTGCTCGATCCGCGAGAGGAAAGCATGTCCAACGCGGAAGCCCTGAGGACGCCGAGGGAGGCGGAGGTGCCGCCGGTCGAGGAACCAGCCGCACCGCCCCCGCTACGGCGGATCATTGAGGCGATGCTGTTCGTCGGCGGTGCGCCGTTGACGGCCGTTCGCGCTGCCGAGGCGGTGCGTGGCCTGACCGCCGAACAGTTCCGTGAGATTCTCGACGAACTCAATCGCGACTATCGTCAGCAGGGCCGGCCCTATCGCATTCAGGTGCGTGAACAGGGCTGCGAACTCGTCGTGCAGCCGCGCTTCCGCGTCGTACTCGATCGACTGTACGGTTCGACGCGCGAAGCGCGCCTCTCGCCGGCCGCCCTCGACGTGTTGGCTCTGGTCGCCTATCGCCAGCCCATCGCCAAGCAGGAAGTCGAGGCGCTGCGCGGCGGGGAATCGGGCGGTGCGCTGCGCCAGTTGGTGCGATTGGGATTGATCGCCGTGCAGCGCGGCGAGGCCGATCAGCGTGAGGTGGCCTACAGCACCACGTCTCGCTTCCTGACGCTGTTTCAACTGCGCAGCCTGGAGGATCTGCCGCGCACGCAGGATTTACAAAAGCTGTAGGTGGGTGGTCGATGAAGGACAGCGCGACCATCATGGGATGAACCGCCCTACCCCGATTGCCTTGGCTGCGGCCTCAAGCTTGTTGTCGAGTGTGGCCAACGGCAAGCTCCGCCGCAGAGCCAGTTCCAGATAGGCCGCGTCGTAGGCCGAGAGTTGATGCGCCCGAGCCAGGTTCAGCACATCGCCCCAAGCATGGCTGGTGGTTTCTTCATCAACCGTGATAGGAAGAGAACTGAGATAGCCCAACCACTTGACGGCTTGCGCCTCGGTACTCCGCTTGCGCCGCTCGCCCATCAGCACGGCATTGGCTACTTCCAACGGCCAAATGGCAGAGACGAAGGCTCGCGCCGCAGGCAAGCAGCCAGCGACGGCGTTGGCGTAGGCGTTGGCCTCGTCCTTAAAATACCAGGCCAGGACGACCGATCCATCCAGGACAAACTCCGCCTGCTTTACTTTTTTCGACATCGCATATCCTTCGGCGACGCGAGCGGCGCTCAGAAGCGTCGCCCCTCTTCGATCAGTTCACGGATGCTCGCCACTCCGCCCAAGGTAGGCCCTTCGCGGTCGCGGAACTCCAGCATCTCTTTCACGACTTGGCGTACATCTTTCTTCGTTTCCTTGGGAGGCGGCATCAGCATGGCTACAGGCTTGCCGCGCCGCGTGATCAAAATCTTCGCTCCCCTGGCCACCTGATCGAGAAGTTGGGAGAGGTGGGTACGAGCCTCGTAGAATCCGATGGAAGTCATACATACTCCACAAAAAGACATGTCTTTCCGACTAGTCTATCAAATTGGCACCCGCCCTACAACCGGCGACTTCACTGTGGCGTACAATACCCTATCGCGATTCTTGACATTGTTTCAGCTGCGTAGCCTGGAGGATCTGCCGCGCACGCAGGATTTACAAAAGCTGTAGGTGAATGGCCGAAGCGCCGAAGCAACTCCCTTGAAAAAGAATGGCATGGGAACACCAGTATACTTAAGGATTGACACGTATTGTTTTTGTGATAGGAAGCGCGAATAGCACGACGCGGAGGGATCTCGCTAATTTCAGCAGAAGTGAGACTTGCATGCTGGAGAACAATATCGACACGCCGGAGTTCACGGATGAACAGCTTCGCGCTGCCTTAAAACGCATGGGTCAAGACGCCCGCCAGACAGCGTTCGCCGCGGACCTTCCCATCATCGTTGTTAAGGATGGCTCAATCGTGGCGTTACACGCTGACGGCAGTGAAGAATTCGTCGAGCCGCTTCGTCAGGAAGCCCATGCTACCCGCGAACGCGAATGACTTCCGATACACCGAAACGCCTGCGCCTGTTCGTCTGGCCGGTGCCTCACTTCATCCCAATCACATACACATCATGACCGCCGTCGCGATTGGAAATAAAAGCGATACGCTTACCGTCCGGCGACCATGTCGCGTAGTTGTCCTGTCCCGCATGGCGCGTCAGGTTACGCAGGCCGGAGCCGTCCGCGTTCATGATATAAATATCATAATTACCATCGCGATTAGAGGTAAAGGCGATGCGTTTGCCGTCCGGCGACCATACCGGCCAATAATCAAGGGCGCGATGGTTGGTCAACCGGCGGACGTTGCCGCCGTCAGCGTCCATGACGAAAATCTCGAAATTGCCGGCGCGCGCGCTGGCGAAGGCGAGGCGTTTGCCGTCGGGCGACCAGTTCGGATTATTATCCAGAGCGATTTCACTGGTCAAGCGCTTGATGTCCTTGCCGCCGATGTCCGCCGTATAAATCTCCTGATTGCCGTCGCGTGTGCTGACCCAGGCAAGGCGTTTGCCGTCCGGCGACCAGCGCGGCGATTCCTCAAATGCCTTGTGCGGAATCAGCACCTTGCTGTCGCTGCCGTCGGCGTTGACGCTGTTGATTTGCAGTTTGCCATCGGTGCCTTGCAGAATGTCATGGACATAAACGATCTTTTTACTATCCATTGACCAGTGGCCATCAAAATGCGGCGTATGGGGCGGCGGCGTGACGAGCGGTTTCAGGTCGGAACCGTCGGCGTTCATGGTCCACAAACCCATCTTGCCGTCGTGGATGCGTGTCAGCAGAAAGCGTTTGCCGTCGGGCGACCATTGCAGATGTTGCTTGAAATCGCCGTCCTTCGTGAGTCGAGTGACGGTTGGAACAAGAGGCGGCGGGTCGGCGGCCGGACACATTCTCAAAGTGACCGCGCCGATCAGAAGCAACCCGATAAAGGCGAAGACCGGCGGTATACGGCTCATGATGACCCTGGCTCTTCGTCGAAGGATTAAAACAACTCGTCAATCACCTTCCCCGGACCTGTCAGTCCGAGCGTGGCGGCTTGCTCGCTGTTGATGCCGACGGCGTGCTGCACGGTCGCGCCGATGTCGGCGGGTGTCACGGCGCGATCGTGCGGATGGCCGCCGCGTGCGTCGCTGGAACCGATGACCCGACCTCCATGCACACCACCGCCGGCAAGCAAGGCACTGTAGCAATGCTCCCAGTGATCGCGGCCGGCCTTGTCGTTGATTTTCGGCGAACGGCCAAACTCACCCATGACCACCACCAACGTCCGCTCCAGCAAGCCGCGCTCGTGCAAATCGTCCAGCAGAGCCGACAGGCCGCGATCGAGCCAGGGGGCATGACGATCTTGCATGATCTGGAAGTTGCGATAATGGTGGTCCCAACCGCCATCGCCGGAATCTTCCTCGGCCTCGACGTGATCGCTCCAGTTGACCTGCACGAACGGCACGCCATGCTCGACCAACCGCCGCGCGAGCAAACACGACTGCCCGAAGCGCGTGCGGCCATAACGATCCTTCAAGGACGCCGATTCACGGCCGAGATCGAACAGCTTGCTCGCGGCGGGTGAGGTCAACATGGCGAACGCTTGACGGCGATAGTCGTCGAGCGCGCCGTTGGCGTGCAGTTGCTGGGTTTGCCGCGCCGCCCCATCGAAGGCTTGCAAGAGGCGCTGACGGTCACCGAGACGTTCGGGCGTGAGGTCGGGCGGAAGTTGTAGGGCGGGGATCCGCGTGCCCTTGACCGGGTCGTATTCGAGACGAAACGGATCGTAATGAGCGCCGAAAGGTCCGCCGCCTTCGCCGATGATGGCTTTCTTGCCCTGATGCAGTCGCCCGCCGATGACCAGAAACGGCGGCAGTTTCGACACTGTGCCGCACGCTTTGGCCACCACGCTGCCCAGCGCCGGACGCGCCGAACCGGCTTGCGGTTTACCGTCGAGTCCCTTGGCGCCGGCCGAACTGCCCGTCAGACCGATGGTGCCGGCCACACCATGATCGCTGGAGCCGGTGTGCAGCGAACGCACGAGGGCGAAGCGCTGAGCTTGCTTGGCGAGTTGCGGAAACAATTCGCCGATGCGAACGCCGGTGACGGAGGTGGCGATGGGCGAGAAGGGGCCGCGAAATTCCAGCGGCGCGGCGGGCTTGGGATCCCAGGTATCCAGATGGGCCGGCCCACCCCATAGCCACAACAACAGGACCGAGCGCGCGGAACCGCTTGTGGAGGGGCCAGCGGCCCGCAGGCGCAGCAGATCGGCCAATGACAGGCCCAGCACGGAACTCGCGCCAATCTGCAACAGCGCCCGGCGCGTCAAACCTTGACACGTCCGCGCGCGCATCGAACCAAGCATGAGCATCGCCGTTTCTCCCCACAAAGTCAGGCGCGACCGATTATAGCACAATTGAATGACGGAACAGGGGGTATCTTCATGGCAAAGACTGCCAGCCCGCAGCGCCAGCAAGGGACGATCCCTTGCTGGCGCTGCGGGCTGGCAGGGTTTTGTTCCATAGTCCTTACGCTTCCGAATCACCGGCCGTAATGGGACAAGATGCGCAATATGCGCAACCGAGAAAAATGCTCTTGCTATCCGCCAAATCCGTGGTATTCTATTTACTCGTTCCGGGATCGACGCTGATCTCTCCTTTCTTGATCCGGACTCAACCACGTATCTGGTCGCCAAATCTTGAGTGAGAGGATTCTGGCCATGGAAGAAACGCACGACGAGCGTTTTGTGGTGTACGTCCGCAGTCGGCGGGATACGCACGATCCCCCCGAAGACAGCGAATGGCCGGTCATCACTTGCTTCAGCTACGAAGAAGCATGTCAGATTCGCCAGTCGCATCGTCTTCAGGCTCGCGATTGCGTCATTCGCTACGTCGGTCTCTGCGGCGGCGGCGATTGACTTACTAGCCCGGAGCGCCAGCGACGGGGGCTTCCCCCGTCGCTGGCGCTCCGGGCTAGCGAGTCATTGCGTTCGTGCCCATTACAAAAAAAGAACCCGGTCCCAACAGGGCCGGGTTCGCGTTTCTCGTTTGTTTACACCGCTATCATTTACAGCAGTTCCTTCACCGGATTGCGGTCGTCGAGAATGTACATCGGCCGGCCGCTGCCGTTGGGGAAGGTCCGCGCCGGATCGATGCCGACTGCGTGGTAGAGCGTGCTGAGAACTTGTGGCACGGTATAACGGCGATCCTTGGGGAATTCGCCGCGTGCGTTGCTGGCACCGATGGCTTGGCCCATCCTGAGACCGCCGCCGGCGACCAGGGCAGACATGACCTGCGGCCAATGATCGCGGCCCGCTCCCTTGTTGATGCGCGGTGTGCGGCCAAACTCGCCCCACATGACCGTCACCACGTCGTTCGCCATGCCGTGATCGTGCAGGTCTTGCAACAAGTTGGCGACACCGCGATCAACCAGCGGCAGCTGGCGAGCCAGCGTCTTGAAGTTGTTGCCGTGCGTGTCCCAACCGCCGATCGACAGCGTCACGCAGCCGGCCCCGGCCTCGACCAGACGCCGAGCCGTCAAAAACTGTTCGACGCCCTTGTAACGCTCGCGCGTCTTCTTGTCCACCTTGCCCAGATCCAGCGCGTTGCGCACGGCACCGGATGTGACCATGTCGAACGCGCGAGCGGCAAACGCATCCAACCCCTGCATGCTGCCGGAAGCGTCGATGTCACGGCGAACATCGTCGAAACCTTCCAGCAAATGCTTGCGCTGCTCCAAACGATCTTCGGTGACATCGCGGGAGAGACGCAGGTCGCGCACGCCGGGACCGTTCAGCGTGAACGGCCGATGGGCGATGCCGAGATAGCCCGGTTCGGTGCCGCGGGTCATGCCGCGCAGACTGATGAACGGCGGCGTACTGGAGGCCGCGCCGCTCCGCACCTTCGAGACCACCGAACCGAACGACGGATGGCCGGCCGTGCGGTTCTCGCGGTCGCTGTAGCCGGTCATCACCAACGTATCGGAGTGTTCGCCGACGGAGACGATGGAGCGAATGCAGGCGAGTTTGTCCCACATCTTCGCTTGCAGCGGAAAATGCTCGCAGATGCGCACACCGGGCACATTGGTGGCGATCGGATTGAACTCGCCGCGGAATTCTTTGGGTGCGTCCGGCTTCAGATCGTACATGTCCATGTGCGATGGACCGCCCGGTAGGTAGATCATGATGGCGGACTTGGTCGGCGCGGACGTGGCCGCTCCGACCCGCCGGCGCAGCAGGTCGGCCAGCGTGAGGCCAACCCCGAATGCCCCAATACGGAGAAAACCCCGTCGTGATAGGCCATCGCAGAACGTCTGCTTGGATCCCCAAAACGTGAGCATGACATCCCCCCTTGCAATGGAACCGAGTGAACGACCACTCAGCGCATCCTACCGCCGGGGCGTCCACGAAGCAAAGCAGAAATGACCGAGAAATCGGGTTGACGATCTCCGGCCGCTCGCCTAATTTTATGGATGAGTTGAGAGACTGCACGCGCTCTCGACTCGAAACGACCTTTTCTTTCTGACACCTCGCGGCGGTCCGAGAGCCGCCGCGAGGTTTTTTCACGTCCTCACTAAATGCGCCAGCACCAATGTCCACTCTTTTCAACTTGCAGGGCCATCGGGGGGCGCGTGGTCTCAAGCCGGAAAATACGCTGCCCTCGTTCGAGGCCGCCTTCGACGCCGGCGTCACCAGCATCGAAACCGACGTGCATCTGACGCGCGACGGCGTGGCCGTCCTCTATCACGACGCACTGTTACCTACGCCCTCGCCCACGCTGCTCAGCGCGCTTTCGCGGGCCGAGTTGCGACACTATCGCATAAACCGCAACCCCGATCCGCTGCGTTTCCCCGAGCAAAACGCCGAGGTTACGTCCCTGGCCGGGCTGTTCACCCAGGAACACCAACTCGATCCCTACGGGATTCCGACGCTTGACGAACTGTTCCAGTTCGCGGCCGCCTACGCCGGAGATTTGGGAATGCGCGCCGGCAAATCGACGGAGCAACGGCAGCGCGTGCGGGGTGTGTTGTTCGATCTGGAACTCAAGCGTGTGCCATTCCATCCCGAGACGATCAATGATCGCTTCGATGGTATGACGCCCGGCTTGTTGGAAGAGCGCGTCATCGAGGCGGTGCGCGGGGCGGATGTCGTGGCTCGCACGACGGTGCGGAGTTTCGATCATCGTTGCATCCGTCTGTTGCGGCAGATGGAACGCGGGCTAACCGGGGCTGTGCTGATCGCGGAGACGGCGCCGATAGCGCCGGCCGAATTGGTCGAACGAGCCGAGGCGCATCTGTATTGTCCCGGCTATCTGTTCCTCGACGAGATGCAGGTGCGTCAAGTGCATGCGGCCGGCGCGCGCGTGCTGCCGTGGACGGTGAATCAACCGGAACACTGGCAGCGGTTGCTCGACTGGGGTGTGGATGGAATTACCACGGACTTCCCGGATCGCTTAGCGGTGTATTTGCGCGATCGAGCGATTGCGTTTTGAGCCGCCGCTTGCCAGCCCGCAGCGCCAGCAAGGGTTCCCTTGCTGGCGCTGCGGGCTGGCAAGTCATCGTGTTCGTACCTCTTAGCGCCGGCTCTTGCGGCTCCACCAGTTTCGCCATTTTTCCTGGGCCTCACTGACTTGCTCCTTGCCGGCATCCTCGCTCGGTCCGAAATCTTCAATGCGATTCAACTTGACCAGGGCGGCGTGGGCGGCACCGCGAACCTCCGTCTGTTCGTCGGCTAACAACTCAATCAGTTCGCCCGTCAGACGCGGCATCTTGTTGACGACGACGCGCACGGCTGCCTTGCGTACCTCGGTCTGCTCCGCAGTGAGATTCTCCTTGACGACGGCCTCCGTCTGGCGCGCCAGGTGAGCATAAAGCAGATCACGGCCGAGTTTCTGAGTGTCCTTGTCGTAACTGCCGGCCGCCGTGGCGAGACCGGGCAGCACTTCCTTGCCGCGACGGTTCGATAGTTCGGTGAGAATCACCTTAAGTCGGGGACCGCGTTCGCTGCTGGCGGCGTCCGCCAATTCGCTGACGCTCATGGCGCGCGGCGACTTCGGCCCTCCCTTCGGCCGGCGCGCCACCATGTTCTTGCGCTGGCTGACGCCGAAACGCAGGTCGCGCAGTACGCCGGCATGGCGCGTTCGGCCCACGCCGGCACCGATGTTGTCGCGCACGAATTCGAGCAATTCCCCATCGTCGGAGGCCGCGAGCAGGCGACCGAGTTTCTGAGCGATGACCACGACCGGACAGCTATGTTCAATCTGGGCCGCTCGATTGAGACCGCGCACCAGGGCCGGGATCGCTTCGGGACCGAGGGCTTTGAAATCCTTCAGCGCCTTGCGAGCGTCGGCCCCCTGCAATCGGCCAATGTCGTACAGCATGAAACGGTCCACGATCTCATCGAGCTTGTCCTCCTCTTCCTTGGTGAGGTAGGGCAGGCTTGGCGCGTAGGGGCTGTGTTTGGGTTTTTCCTTGGTATCCGGCGAATCGGCCGCGCCGAGTACGGCGAGCGTGAGGGCGAGCAACGTGGTGGTCATCAATGGCTCTCCTGATAATGACAGAGAATCCTCGTGGAAGGAGCGCCCGAGCAAAGCACCTTTTGAGTGTACCGTGGGGCCATCCCGTTCGCAATTCGCAAAAGGTCCGGCATGATGCGTTTCGCCGCGTCTCGTTCAACCCCGGCCGACGAAGGGCATCTTGGTGGCCATCACGGTTAGAAACAGCACGTTGGCATCCAGCGGCAAGCTGGCCATGTACACCACGGCACGGGCGACATTCTCGACATCCATCGTTGGCTCGACCGCCTTTGCGCCATTCGCCTGCATCACGCCCTCTTTCATGCGAGCTGTCATTTCGGTGGCGGCGTTGCCGATGTCGATCTGGCCGCAGGCGATGTCGTACTTCCGGCCATCAAGGGCGGTCGATTTGGTCAGGCCGGTGATCGCGTGCTTGCTGGCCGTGTACGGCGCGGAGTTGGGCCGCGGTGCTTCGGCGGAGATGGACCCGTTATTGATGATGCGTCCACCGCGCGGCGTCTGCTCCTTCATCAGCCGAAACGCCGCCTGCGTGCAAAGGAACGCGCCGGTCAGATTGACATCGACGACGCGCCGCCATTGTTCGACCGTCAGTTCTTCCAGAGGGATCGCCGGAGCGCCGGTGCCTGCGTTATTGAACAGCAGATCGAGCCGGCCAAACGCATCCTTCGTCGCATCGAAAAGCGCCTGCACGGAGGTGGAATCGCTCACATCGGCGGGAACGGCGCGGGCGCGCGAGCCGTCCGGCCCCGCCTCGGCTATCGTGTGTTCCAGCGGCTCGCGGCGGCGGCCGGCGAGTACGATGGAGTAACCTTCGCGCAGAAGCGCGAGGGCGACCGCCCTGCCGATTCCCGATCCCGCACCCGTGACGATGCCGATTTTTCCGTTGGCTTCCATCGCATGTCCTCTGGATTTTATCTCTCGATTGGGATGATCTACTCCCCTCAACGAAGCGCGTCCAGGTCCGTAAGAACCAGTAGCAGCAAGTGTAGGTGCCGCGAGCCGAGCGGCACGCATTGAGGTAGGTGCCGCGAGCCGAGCGGCACTTGTTCTTGTCCGGCTCGGCTCGCCGGACCTACCAGCGCGTAGGTGCCGCGAGCCGAGCGGCACGGTTTCGCCGCCATCGAACCTCGGCGAGAATAATTTGTCACTTCGATAATAGAGCGTATACTTATGGTTGCGATATGGATGAAATCGCGTTTATTCGTGGAACGCCTGTCACCATTCTTTATCCGACGCTCACGGTGGTTCCGGGGATATGATGTCGCCGCCGTTGCTCGACTTCCCCGCGTTTCTGCAAGCCATTCCCGGCGATGATCCAGCCGGCAGTGTTTTACCGTTTACGCTGCGTGATCGGCTGGACGAAAGCCGCAAGGAAATTGATCCGGCCGACTTCGCGCCGGATGATCCGACGCGCCCTCCTCAACCCATCAAAGCCGATTGGACCGGCATCCTCCGGCTGACCCAGGATGGTCTAACCAACACCTCCAAATCGCTCGCGCTTGCCGCCCGACTGACGGAGGCGCTGACGAAACTGCACGGCTTCGCGGGTGTGCGCGACGGGCTGCGCCTCTTGCATTTGTTGATCGAACAATGCTGGGATCGGCTAAGCCCTCCCTTGTCGGACGAGGATGCACTGGAAGTGCGTGCCGGCGCGCTGAACTGGCTCGGCGACGCCGACCACGGCGCGCGCTTTCCGGCCGCGCTCCGTCTATTGCCGCTGCTGACTTCGGACAAAGGCACCTTCAGTTGGATGACCTGGCGGCAATCCGGCGATGGTCGAAATCCCACTGCCTGGGAAGCGTTCGAGTCGGCCATCCAAATTGCTCCCCTGGAACAGTGCCAGCAACTCGCGGACGATGTGGATGAGAGCGCCAAGGAATTGGAGCAACTGGAGCGAAACCTTGCCGCGAAGATGGGCGAGGCCGCGCCGGGGCTGGGCGAACTCCGCCGCGCCTTGGAGGATTGCCGGCTGCTCACGCGGCAGATTCTGCAACGAAAAGGACCGGCCCCCGTCCCGGACAATGGGACCGCCGCCGCGCCGGTCGAGATTGGTACTGGTCGGCGAGGCGCAACTCCCACCCAAACGCCGGCCGGCCCGGTTTCGCGAGCCGAAGTCTATCGACAGCTGAAGGAGGCGGCCGATCGGCTTCAGCAGCTGGAGCCTCACAGCCCGATTCCCTATCTGATACGCCGCGCCGTCGCCCTGGGCGCGATGCCCTTTCCTCTGCTCATCAAGGAACTGATCCGCGATAGCAATCTCGTTCAGGAGTTAAATCGCGAATTCGGCATTCAGGAACCGGCCGGTGGGGGGAGTGAAGAACCGAAATAGATCGGTTGCGTAAGGATATTTCTTTTGCATCTTCTTCGGAAGGGAGTTAGGGTTTTTCACATAACCACAGAGCCTCTTTCACTTGCGACGGGGAGGAACAAGCGTGTTCCGCGTGGCCCCGTCTGTTCGATTTCACCTGTTGCGGAGAATTACCCATGTCGAGCGCAAGCTTGCAGCACAAGCTGGACCGAGTTCGACGCCCGCGCGTGCAGATCACGTACGACGTGGAGACGAACGGCGCCATGCAGAAGATCGAACTGCCGTTCGTGGTCGGCGTACTGGCCGACCTGTCGGGGCAGCCCAAGGACGCCCCCAAGGCGCTGAAGGATCGCAAGTTCGTGCCGATCGACCGCGATAATTTCGATGAGGTGTTGGCCAAGTCCGCACCGCGCCTGGCCGTCAAGGTACAGAATCGCTTGACCGGCGAAGACACGAAATTGGCCGTCGAATTGAATTTCAAACAGATGGACGATTTCGAGCCGGCCCACGTCGCCGAGCAAGTGCCCGCGCTCAAGGAACTGCTCGATATGCGTCAACGTCTTACCCAGTTGCTGGGCAAGATGGAAGGCAACGACAAACTGGAGCAATTGCTCGGCGACGTACTCAACAACACGGAAAAAGCCGTGAATCTGGCGAAACAGATGGGAGTCGAGCCGAACGCGGCCGAGGCTCCCAAGACGGACGCACCCAAACCGGAGGGCCTCCAATGAGTGCCGCTGAACAAGCTCAAGCCACCTCGACCGCAGCCGTCCAGACGCGGGAAGCTCCTGGACTGCTCGATCAAGTGATCGCCGCCACCCGCCCACAGAGCGATCAGGAAGCGGCGCGGGCCAAGGATTATTTCCGCCAATTTCTCGATCAAGTCGTGCAGCCTGGACAGGTCGTTTCCAAGGATGTGGAGACGAATATCAAGTTTTGGATCGGTGAGTTGGACAAGAAATTATCGTCCCAGCTCAACGAGATCATGCACCATCCCGACGTGCAGCGTCTGGAAGCGACCTGGCGCGGCCTTTCTTATCTGGTCCACCAATCGGAAACCGGCGAAGCGCTCAAAATCCGCGTGCTGAACGTCCGAAAAGACGAATTGCTCAAGGATCTGGAAAAGGCTTCGGAGTTCGATCAGAGCGCCCTGTTCAAAAAGATCTACGAGGAAGAATACGGCCAGCTGGGTGGCGAGCCGTATGGCATGCTGGTGGGCGATTATGAATTCAGCCGGCACCCCGAGGACATCAGCCTGCTGAAAATGGTCTCGAATGTGGCCGCCGCCGCGCATGCTCCGTTCGTCGCTTCCGCTAGCCCGAAGCTGTTCAATATGGACCGCTTCACGGAACTGCCGGGGCCGCGCGACCTGGCCAAAATCTTCGATGGCGTCGAATACGCCAGCTGGAAGTCGTTCCGCGATTCGGAAGATTCGCGCTACATCGCCTTGACTTTGCCGCATGTTCTGGCGCGTCTGCCCTATGGGGAAAACTTCAAGAAGGTGACGGAATTCAACTTCGAGGAGGATGTGGACGGCAGGAACTCCGACAAGTATCTGTGGATGAACGCGGCGTGGGCGTATGCCGCCCGCATCACCGACGCTTTTTCGCAGTTTGGCTGGATGGCCCGAACTCGCGGCGTCGAGGGCGGCGGCAAGGTCGAGGGGTTGCCCGTTCACACCTTCCCGACCGATGATGGCGACATCGCCATGAAATGTCCGACCGAGATCGCCATCTCCGACCGGCGTGAGTTCGAGTTGTCGAACCTTGGATTCTTGCCGTTGTTGCACAGCAAGAACCACGACTTCGCCGCGTTCATGGGCGCGCAATCGGCTCAGAAACCCAAGACGTATTTCGACCCGGCCGCCAACGCCAACGCCGAATTGTCGGCCAAATTTAACTACATTCTGTGTGTGTCGCGCTTCGCTCACTATCTCAAGGTGATGGCACGCGACAAGATCGGCTCGTTCATGGAGGTCAAGGACTGCGAGCGTTGGCTGAACGAGTGGATCATGAACTATGTCGTCGGCAACCCGGAGACGGCTAGCGACGAAACCAAGGCCAAGAAGCCTCTTGCCGCGGCGTCTATCGAAGTGCGTGAAGTGAAGGGCAAACCCGGTTGGTACGAAGCCGTCGCTTATCTGCGGCCGCATTTCCAACTGGAAACATTGTCTACTTCGATGCGTCTGGTCGCCGAGGTTCCCAAAAAAGCGTGATGCGCGGCCGCCGGCGGCTTAGCGGCTGTCTCCTAAGCCCCTCTCCTCCTGTACTCAGGGGGAGAGGGGTAGGGGTGAGGGGGTGACTTTTCCGTGGAATTGCTACCCCCTCACCCCCAACCCCTCTCCCCCGAGTACAAGGGAGAGGGGCTTATGGGACGGACACTTAGCGTTTTCGAGACGCGAAGCCGCCGGCGATTTATCCAATTTCGCAACCGGCGCATCCAGCGCCGGTCTGCATTTTTTCCACTTCTTGTAGAGGTTTGCTCACGATGTTTGATTGTTATCTGAAAATCGGCAGCCCCGATGTCAAAGGCGAATCGACGGACAAATCCCACACCGGAGAGATTCAGGTCGAAGGCTTCTCCCTGGGAGCGTCGAACCCCAGCACCATCAGTTCGGGGACGAGCGGCAGCAGCACCGGCAAGGTGAACATGTCCACGCTCACCATCAACAAGCGAACGGACAAATCCTCGGCGATTCTGTTCCAGGCCTGTTGCAGCGGTGAACACTACGGCACGGCCAAGCTCACGGTGCGCAAGTCGGGCAAGACGCCGCTTGAGTATCTGATCTATACCTTCACGGAAGTCTTCGTCAATTCCGTCCAGTGGAACGGCACCACGGGAGAGAAGGAAGATTCGCCGTTGGAGGAGGTGCAATTTTCATTCGCCTCCGTGCATGTCAAGTACGTCCCGCAGAAGCCCGATGGTTCGGGTGACTCGCCCATCGAAGGCGGCTGGGACGTTCAGACCAACACCACGAAGTAACTATTTCAGGCGAACGGCCGGCGTGAGCCGGCTGGCAAGGCGTGCTAGACCAGCCGGCTCACGCCGGCCGTTCGCCAACCTGTCACCGAATCGCGCTCAAAGCGGGTCGGGAGGTTTCCCATGAATGCCGGTGAGTTCTTCAAGTTGGGCCGCTTGCACGAAGCGATTGAGGCGCAGACGCAAGAAGTCAAGAGCCATCCGGCCGACCACGGTAAACGGTTATTTCTTTTCGAGTTGCTGGCGTTCGCGGGAGAACTCGACCGCGCTCAGCGACAGATCGAAGTTGTTCGTTTTGACGAAGTCGAATTGGAGGCGGCGACGCAGGCGTATCGCCAGCTGCTGGATGCGGAACGCGCTCGGCGTCGCTTATTTCACGAGGGAACGCCGCCGCAATCGCTGGCACCGCCTCCCGAGCATATTGGCCTGCGTCTGCAAGCGCTCGATTGCCTCCGGCAAAATCGTCCGAGCGAAGCGGCGGAACTGTTGGCGAAACCGGCCGTCGCCAGCCATGACATCAAGGGCACCCTCAACGGCAAACCCTTCGATGTGCTGCGCGACGCCGATGATCTATTCGGCTCCGTGCTGGAAGTAATGTCCAAGGGCGCGTATTTCTGGGTGCCGCTCGAACAGGTCGAATCGCTGAGTCTGAATGCACCGCGTTTTCCGCGCGACCTGCTGTGGATGCCGGCTCACTTGACCATCCGCAACGGACCAGACGGAGACGTGTTCTTGCCGGGTCTTTATCCGGGATCGCACGAACATCCCGATCAGGAAATCAAGCTGGGGCGATCCACCGATTGGAAGAACGTGGCCGATGGATTGGTTCGCGGCCACGGCGCGCGCGTGTTCCTGGCGGGAGACGACGCGGCTCCCTTGTTGGAATGGCGAGAGTTGATCGTGATTTGAGCGCGCTGGTAGGTCCGGCGAGCCGAGCCGGACTTTGACTCCACAAGTGCCGCTCGGCTCGCGGCACCTACTCGATCTGTGCCGCTCGGCTCGCGGCACCTACCAGCAGTAGGTCCGGCGAGCCGAGCCGGACGCGAAGAAGTGCCGCTCGGCTCGCGGCACCTACCAGTCGTAGGTCCGGCGAGCCGAGCCGGACTTTGACTCCACAAGTGCCGCTCGGCTCGCGGCACCTACGGGCTGATGGAACTATGGAGCATGTCGATCCCAAACAGCCGTTTCTCCCCTCGCTCCTGGATCGGCTGCTTCCCGCCAACGGTGAGGGAAACAGCGGGCGATTCGGCTACACGGTGGCGCAAATGATCGATTCGGTGCGCCGGGATCTGGAGAATCTGTTGAACACGCGGCGAACCGTGGAGGATTGGCCGAGCGATTTCGTGGAAGTGTCCAATTCCATTCTCGCTTATGGGATGCCCGACCTGACCGCGTTCAACGCCGGTGCGCCGCGCGAACGCGAGGAGTTGGCTCTGCTCATCGGCGACGCCCTTACTCGTTTCGAGCCGCGCTTGCGTGACGTGCGTGTCTCGCTGGTGGAGGTCGGGACCGCCAAGACGCCGAAGGCCCATTTCCACATCGAAGCCCGTCTCCGCATGGAACCCGCCCTTACGGTGAACTTTGAAACCATCCTCGACGTACCCGCGGGCCACGCCGCCGTCTTGCCGAGCGAAACATGAGCGAAGTGCTGTTCCCTTATTACGAGCGCGAATTGACGTTCATTCGTCAATTGTCTCAAGACTTCGCCCGGCACTACCCCGCCGCCGCCGGGCGTCTGCTGCTGGAGTCGCACCGCAGCGCCGATCCGCATGTCGAGCGTTTGATCGAATCGTTCGCCCTGCTGGCCGCGCGCGTCCACCGTAAACTCGACGACGAATTCCCCGAATTGACCGACGCGCTGCTGAGCATCCTTTATCCGCACCTGCTGACGTTTATTCCCTCAATGGCGATCGTGCAGTTCGACCTCGACCCCGAGCGACTGAGCCAGCCGACGGGTTTCCGGATCGACCGCCATACGAGACTGTACACGCGGGCGGACGGGACAACCTATCGCTTCCGCACCGCCTACCCGGTGATGCTCTGGCCGATTCAGCTCACCAATGCCGAGCTACTGTCGCCGCCCTTCCCGCCCGAATTGAAGCCGCCGCCAAACACGCAAGCCGTTCTCCGCCTTCAGTTGGAGACGCTCTCGGGAGCGCGCTTCGCCGACCTGCCCCTCGATCGGCTCCGGTTCTATCTGGCCGGCGAAAGTCAGTTCGTCGCCAATTTATATGAACTCTTGTTCAACCATACACTTCAAGTTGTTTTCCGCCATCCCGGAGCCGAGCCGGATCCTTCTTCTTTCTCGCTATCTGCCGAGCAATGCCTGGGGCAAGTCGGGTTCGAGAGGGATGAGGGTTTGCTGCCTTATGGCAGCCAGTCTTTTCTTGGCTACCGCTTGCTCAGCGAGTTCTTCGCTTTTCCGAACAAGTTTCTATTTGTGGATCTCGGCGGTTTTTCCCGTCTTCATCGGACGTGGCAGGGTTCTCGTTTGGAAGTGGTCCTGTTCCTGGATGAAACGCAGGCGAGCCTTCAGCGCGGGGTGGACGCGCGCACCTTCCGTCTTGGCTGCACGCCCATCGTCAACCTGTTCGAGCAGACGGCGGAACCGATCGCGTTGACGCATGCGCGCTCCGAGTATCGCGTCGTGCCGGATGTGGGCGATCCCGCCGGCGTGGAGGTTTATTCCGTGGACTCGGTCGCCAGCGTGGACCCGACCAGCGGCACCACCACGGAATATCAACCGTTTTATTCGTACCGTCATGGCCAAGACCGAAAGAGCCAGCAAGCGTTCTGGTACGCTTCTCGGCGGGCGTCGCTGCGAGCGGAGCGTGGGACCGAGGTTTACTTGAATCTGGTCGATCTTCAGTTCGACCCGCGACGCCCGGCGGAAGCGACCGTGATCGTGCGGACGACGTGCGCCAACGGCAACGTCGCCGATCGGTTGCAGCGTTTCGGCGATCGCATCCCCTTCGAGTTGGAGGCGGCCGCGCCGCTGTCGCGCATCCGCTGCTTGCGGCCTCCAACCGCGCCGTTGTATCGCCATGCCGAACACGGCGGCTACTGGCGGCTCATCTCGCAGCTTTCCCTGAATCATCTATCGCTCACCGACCCGGTCAATGGCCGCGCCGCACTGCAAGAAATCCTGCGTCTGTACGACCTCGCCAATCCCGAGGAAGAGCAACGGCTGGCGGCCATCATGCGCAACCTGATCGACGGCATCACGGCCGTCAGCAGCCGCCGCGTCGTTGGCCGAACCGGCAGTCCCACCGCCAGCGGCTTTTGTCGTGGGCTGGAAGTCACCGTGGAGTTCGACGAAGAGAAATACATCGGCACGGGAGCTTTCTTGTTCGCCAGCGTGCTGGAACGCTTCCTGGCGCTATACACATCGATCAATTCGTTTACGCAGATGGTCGCCAAGATCAAACAACAGGAGGGGTACTTGAAGCGATGGCCGCCGCGTTCCGGGGAACAACAACTTCTGTAGATGAGGTAGGTGCCGCGAGCCGAGCGGCATCAGAGGTCCGGCTCGGCTCGCTGGACCTACGCGCGCCGTCGGCCGGCGTGCCAACGCTGGAGGAACGCTTGTTCGCCGAGGGCTACGCTTTCGACTTTTTTCAAGCGGTGCGCTTGCTGGAACGATTGGCCCCGGATCGACGTCCCGTAGGCCGAGATGCTCCTCCGCAAATGGAAATCGCGCGTTTCCGCGCTCATGTCTCGTTGAGTTTTCCACCCAGTTCAATCGTGTCCATCGAGTCCTCAGGCGAAGAGATGCCGCCGATTCTCACGGTGGCCTTTCTGGGGCTGATTGGTCCCAGCGGCGTGTTGCCCAATCACTACACCGAATTGCTGCTACGCCAGCAGATTTACGCCAAAGGTCCTGAACGCCATGCCCTTCGCGATTGGCTCGATCTGTTCAATCACCGCTTCCTCGCGCTTTTTCACCGTGCTTGGGAGAAATATCGCTTCCCTCTGGCTTTCGAGCGCGGCGAACATCTGCGCGGCGAACCGGACGCCTTCACGCGCTGTCTGTTCAGTTTCATCGGCCTGGGTATGCCGCCTCTGCGCGACCGCTTGCGCGTGACATGCCGAGAGATCGGGAAATCCGCAGAGAGCGAGCGTGTCCTCGCCAGCGTCGAGGATTTGGTTCTCCTGCATTACAGTGGTCTCCTCGTACAGCGCCCGCGCAATGCCGTGTCGCTGGAAGCGCTGCTTCAGGATTATTTTCAGCACCCGGTGCGCGTCCGGCAGTTTCAAGGACAATGGCTGCGGTTGGAGACGGACAACCAATCCCGACTCGGTGCGGGACAACATAATAATCGACTCGGCATCGATTGCGTCGCGGGAGAGCGCGTCTGGGATGTGCAGAGCAAGTTTCGCGTCCGCCTGGGGCCGCTGACCTATGCGGATTTCGTCGAATTCCTGCCGGATCGCACGGCCACGCCCCGCCGCAAGGCGATCTTTTTGCTCATGCAGCTCGTCCGTCTCTACGCGGGGCCGGAGCTTGATTTCGACGTGCAATTGCTGCTCAAGGCGGACGAAGTTCCGCTGTGTCGCCTCAGCGAACCGGACGGCATCGGCCCGCGGCTGGGATGGAACACCTGGCTGCGCAGTCTGCCCTTCACGGAGGACGCCGAGGACGCTGTTTTCGAGGGCGAGTGCGAAATGCAGAATGCAGAATGCAGAATGCAGAATTAAAGACAGGTTTTCATTCTGCATTGTTCAGCCCCCGCTCAGGGGTTTTCTTTCGTTGGAGATTTCATCGTGGTTTCCGTGAATCCTCGGGCCTTGACGAACAGGTTGAACGAAACGTGCCGCCGTGGTCTCGAAGGCGCGGCCGGCCTCTGTCTGTCGCGCACCAACTACAACGTGGAGATCGAGCATTGGCTGCTCAAACTGCTCGAACCGACCGACACCGACCTGGCGCGCATCCTGCGCCACTATGACGTGGACGCCGGCCGGGTCAGCCGCGAGTTGACCCGCGCACTCGACCAACTGCGAACCGGCAACGCGCGCTCACCGGAGTTGTCTCTGGAACTGCTCGATCTGATGCGCGAGGGATGGGTGGTTGCTTCTTTGGAATATAACGCCGCCCGTGTTCGTTCGGGCCATCTGCTGGCGGCGCTGCTGAGCGATCGCGCGCTGGCAACACGCACGCGGGCCGCATCCGCGGAGTTGGCTCGCATTCCTGCCGGGCAACTGTCAAAAGATTTGGCCGCCCTAATTGCCGGTTCGGTAGAGGACGCGCCGGCCCCCGGAGAGACGCCGGCCGCGACGACGCCGGGGCGCGCGGCCGATTCCAAGACGCCATCGCTCGATCAGTTCACGATGAACCTGACCGATCTCGCTCGGCGCGGCGGTATTGATCCGGTCGTCGGCCGCGATGGCGAAATCCGCCAAGTGATCGACATCTTGATGCGGCGGCGGCAAAACAACCCGATCCTGACCGGCGAAGCGGGCGTCGGCAAGACGGCGGTCGTCGAAGGGTTCGCCCTGCGCGTGGCGGCGGGCGATGTGCCGCCTCCCTTGAAGGGGGTCATTGTTCGCACTCTGGATCTGGGCTTGCTGCAAGCCGGTGCCGGAGTCAAAGGAGAGTTTGAGAATCGCTTAAAGTCCGTTATCGCCGAGGTCAAGGCGTCGCCTCAACCCGTCATCCTGTTCATCGACGAGGCGCACACGCTCATCGGCGCGGGCGCGGCGGCCGGCCAGGGAGATGCCGCCAACTTGCTCAAGCCGGCGCTGGCACGCGGCGAACTGCGGACCATCGCCGCCACCACCTGGGCGGAGTACAAGAAATCGTTCGAGACCGATGCCGCCCTCAAGCGCCGCTTCCAAGTCGTCAAGGTCGCTGAGCCGGACGAAGCCGTGGCCATCGGCATGATGATGGGGCTGACGGCCACGCTGGAAAAACATCATCACGTCCGCATTCTGGACGAAGCCATTGAAGACGCCGTCAAACTATCACACCGTTATCTGACCGATCGCCAATTGCCCGACAAGGCGGTCAGCGTTCTCGACACCGCTTGCGCGCGTGTGGCTCTGGGGTTGAACGCCACGCCGCCCGCCGTGGAAGATTGCCAGCGTGAGATCGAGGCGTTGCAGGTCCAGATGGCGATTCTCGAACGCGAGATGGCGACCGGCGTTGATCACAGTCAGCGCCTTCAGGAATTGACCGACAAGAAGCGTTCCGCCGAAACCCGGCTGGAAGAGTTGCGCAAACGCTGGGCGGAAGAGAAACGCCTGGTCGAAAAGATTCAAGAGTTAAGCGTCCGGCTCAGCGAGAAGCCGGCGGATGGTGCCGCCCGCTCTCCTGCGGACATAAAAGCCGACCGCGACGATCTGATGCGTCTGGAAAGCGAGTTGGCCCGCGTTCAGGGCGAGTCGCCGCTGCTGCGGCCGTTCGTCGATAGCCAATCCGTTTCCGCGGTGATTTCCGCGTGGACCGGAATTCCTCTCGGCAAAATGGTTCTCGACGAGATCAAGACCGTGCTGACGCTCCAGGATCGGCTGAAGGAGCGAGTCGTCGGCCAAGATCATGCGTTGGAGGCCATCGCCGAGCGCATCCGCACAGCGCGGGCCAACCTCGTCGATCCGCGCCGGCCCATCGGCGTGTTTTTGCTCGTGGGGCCGAGCGGCGTTGGCAAGACCGAGACGGCGATGGCTCTGGCCGACATTCTCTACGGCGGCGACTGCAGCATGGTCGTCATCAATATGTCCGAATACAAGGAAGATCACAAGATTTCGCGTCTGACCGGCTCGGCCCCTGGCTACGTTGGCTACGGCGAAGGCGGCGTGCTGACCGAAGCGGTACGCCGCAAGCCATACTCCATCGTGCTGCTCGATGAAGTCGAGAAAGCCAACGTCGCCGTACAGGAGATCTTTTATCAGGTTTTCGACAAGGGCATGTTGCAAGACGACAAGGGCGGTGAGATCAATTTCAAGAACACCATCATCCTGCTGACCTCCAACGTGGGCAGCGACACGATCATGAAAGTGTGCGCCGATCCCGATACCCGTCCCGACGCCGAGGGACTTGCGGTAGCACTGCGGCCGGACTTGCTGAAAGCATTCAAGCCGGCCCTACTCGGACGCCTGAATGTCGTGCCCTATTTTCCCCTCGCCGACGAGGTATTGCGGCAGATTATCCGACTGCAACTTAATCGTATCCGCGACCGGGTGCGCGAGAACTATCGGGTGGCGCTCGACTACGACGAGGCCGTGATTGCGACCATTGCCAGCCGATGCCAGGAGGTCGAGAGCGGCGCACGGAATGTCGATCACATTGTCACCGGCACCTTGCTACCGGAGCTATCGCGTGAATTCCTGACGCGCATGGCCGAAGGGCGTCCTATCCAGAGCGTCCACATCGGCGTCGAGGGGGAAGGGCGATTCCTCTATAAGATGGACGGCGAGAACGCGGTCGGGCAATGAGGCAACGTGGAAGTCTTTGCCGGGTAGCCGCGACGCGCAGCGGAGCGCGGGTTTACGTTTCGCGAAACGTAAACTACTAACCGGCGAGGCGGCTCGGAGAGGGCTGACGGTGGATGTCGGTGATGAGTTGGCCGGAGCGGAAGACGGATACGGCTCCTGTTGACTGCGAGATGCACACCGCCACGGCGGCAGTGGAGGCCGTGATGCCGGCGGCGGCCGCGTGCCGTGTGCCCAAGCCGCTGGGCAAGCGGGGGTGCGAAGAAGAAGAGAGCAACTGACTGCCCGCCGTGAGTACCACGCCATCGCCCCGCACCACGAAAGCTCCATCCAGGGCGGCGAACTCCTTGATGGTGTCCTCCAGGATCGGATCAAGGATGTTGCGCTCCGATTCGGGATGACCCTGAAATGGATTGAGTACCATGCTGCGCGAATGGGTCAAAACGCGGTCACTGTCTCCCAGAACGAACAGCGTTCCCACCGGCCGCCCCTCGCGTCCCTCGGCGGCAAGCTGGGCGGCCAGGCTGAGTACCCGCTCAAATACTTCGGGTGCCACATCACCAGCGAAGGCAACGGTATCGAACAACGAGAATAGTTCCGGCTCGGTGCCGAGGTCGAGTACCAGCAGACCGTCCACCAATCCGCTGCCGTCCACCCCAGCGAGGCAGATGACGCGGTCGCCACGCTGGAGCAGTCCCCGAGCCACACAGACCAGCACGGCCGCCTTGACCTGACCGGCGCGTGTCATATGCACATCGGGCACCGAGACGCAGACCTGTCTTCCCACACGCTGATGTCCACTCGCTTCCTGGGTCCGACTGAACAGGATCGCGGGGAAGTCCATCTCGCTCAGAAGTTGGCACAGTTCTTCGTCCTGATGGACGGCTTCGGCGGAAACGAGCATGGCCCGCGCCCCGATCTCGCTGGCGAGCTGCTGAGCGTGCTGCACGAGGTGGCGGGTTACCGACTCCATGATCGGGGATTCTCCTCTTCTCGCGGAGCGGCCGAGTGGTCGAACGCTTCCTCGCAAGAGTGATACCGGAAATGACGGCCACGCGAAACCTCAACTTGATCGCGTCGCCTCTCGTCCCGAGACACGGTATGCTGGGTGGAGTCGCATCATTCGATCTTCTCCTCAGGAGATACTTATGAAGATTCTGTTCTGTCATGGTCTGGAGAGCAGTCCCAACGGACGCAAGGCCACGGCTCTGAGGGACGCCGGCCACGACGTGCTGGCTCCCCCGCTGCCGAAGGACGACTTCGAGCCTTGTGTCCGCATGGCTGCGAAGTCGCTGGCGGAATGTCGGCCCGACGCGATCGTCGGCTCCAGTCGCGGCGGTGCCGTGGCCATGCGGATCGCGTCTGTATCTTCCGTTCCTCTCGTGCTTCTCGCGCCTGCCTGGCGACGTTTCGGCGTCACGCCGGCCGTGCGCCGAGACACACGCATTCTTCACGGCATCAAGGATGATGTGGTGCCGTTGGCGGACAGCATCGAATTAGAGCAGAGGAATAACCTGGCGGCGGAGAACTTGATTCCTGTCAACGACGATCATCGCCTTGCTTCTCCGCTGGCCCTGGCCGCCTTTTTGCGTGCCGTCGCGGAGGCGGCCGGAACCAGCAGCCACACGGCGACGCCGCGACACAATCAGATCAAGGTGATTCGCCCGTACCTATGGGAAGGCATTTGGGTCTTCGACGATCCCGCCGTGGGACTGGATAAGGAAGCTCTCGTCGCCGGCATGCCGGAATTGATCGAGATTGCCACGGCCAAGGCGGGGATCGCCGAGCCGGAGAAAGGCTTTATCGCCCTGTTCAGCAAGGATCCCTTCCCGGGAGCGCAGGTTTGTTTGCAGCGCGTGCGCGAGGAGAACGGGGGCAATGTTTATCGCTGGCCGGAGGTCGGACGCGAAGGGTGGCTGTGCCCAGCCCTGTTTCGATATTTCGAGGAGGCACCCGACACGCTCTACGTCGAAGTTCGACCTTCTGCCGGCTCCATCTCGGAGAGGTGAGGAGTAGGCACGAAATACTTTCCGTGTCGTTTACGTTTCGCGAAACGTAAACGACACGGAAAGTATTTCGCCGTCAATCCTTAGGCGCATTTGCCCTGCGTCTTCAGACTGACGAGGAACTCCGCTAATCGGGCATTGAATTGGCCGGAGTCCTCTATGGGCGGAGCATGGCCGACACCATGCAAAACCGCGAGTTGAGCCTGCGGTATTTGCCCATGCAACTGCTGGCTATAGCGGATCGGTGCCACGCCGTCATCTTCCCCAGCGATAACGAGGACCGGGCAGGTGATGTCATGCAGTCGGCTCTCCGCGTCGTGTTGGGCGAGAGCCTCCAGCTGGCGGAGAAAGCCATCTAGCCGTTGCGGATGCGGATTCTGATGCAAGATCGCCCGCAACCAGCTGACGCGGTCGGACTCGTCGAAGAAATGATGGCTGACCCACCACGGCAGAATCGCCTCGAAAAACGCCGCCGTATCGGCGACCTGCCGGCGGATCAGCTCAAAGGCTCGCAGCGTTCCACGAAACCATTCATCCGCGCGAGCCAGTGTATCCACCAGCACAAGACTTTTGACGCGCTGCGGCGCGGATAGAGCCAGTTCCTGAGCAATCGTACCGCCCATCGATAGGCCGACGACGTGAGCCGGCGGTAGACCGAGTTGATCGAGCATTTCTCTCACATCGTCGGCTAGATCGCGGATACTATACGATTCGGTGGCGTAATTCGACTGTCCCACGTCGCGATTGTCCACGGCCAGGCAGCGATAGTGCTTGCCGAACGCGCGCAATTGCCCGCGCCAATAGAGATGATCGCCGCTCAAGCCGTTGAGGAACAGCAGCGGTTCGCCCGAACCTTTTTCATCATAGAAGAGGTCCGCATGCTTCAGATGACAGAGAGGCATGACGGCTTCCTTGCATTTCTTGATTTCCGCACCCTGGCATTTTCTCTTCTTGAGCCGAGAGTGTCAATAAGGATAGCTGCCATCCGCAGCGAGGGACTTTCTCTTTTTCCCTGTTCTGCCAATCGGCACGGCATTCGCGTATAGTAGAGTTGTGCGGCGATGCCTTCGAGCGGTGAACGGGTGAACGCCCCGCATTCGCTTTTTCTTCTCGCGAAGAAGCTTAGACCGAAGAGGTATTTCCTATGTTTCGGCAATATATACGAGCGCGATTGCTATTGGGCCTCACGATGATGCCTCTGATCTTATCCTTGACTGCCGGTATAGCCCAAGCTGTCGATCCCATCAAACGCACGACACCCTCGCCCTCCGGTCGGCCGACGGAGATTGCCTTGCATGTGCCGCTCGACGCCATTGTCTGGATCGACGGGGCGCGAACCGAAAATCACGGCCCCCTACGCAGTTTCGTGACGCCGCCGTTGGCTTCCGGCCGTCGATATTTTTATGACGTGAAGGTGAGTTGGGTTGAGGGGGCGCGTTCCAGGGTGATCGAGCGCCATTTGTCCTTTCGGGCCGGGCAGCGTATCACACTCAACCTCGCTCCGGGGAGCCGAACACAGCCGCAACCGACTTTGCTCGTGGACCCCGAAGCGCCTGCGCCGTGGCGAACGGAGCATAACGAAGATCCCTTGAATGCGCCAAACTACCCCAGCCTCTTCAGTGGCTATCGCTGGTATCCGAGATAAGCGAAGCGGCCCATAAAGAGGTATCAAGTCGAACGGGGCGGCCTTGAGAAGTAAGGCCGCCTCGTTTGCGTTACGGCTTACTACAATAACCCACGACATGCTCACCCCGCGTTCCAATAAGGAACCCTTCATGGCCAGCCAGCCGTTGCGCGTCCGTGCATGCAGTTACTTCCGCGATTTGCAGGATCGTATCGTCGTCGCCCTCGAACAACTCGATGGCCAAGCGCGGTTCCGCGAGGATGCCTGGGAACGCGAGGGCGACGGCGGCGGACGATCGCGCGTTTTGGCCGATGGTGCCGTCTTCGAGAAGGCCGGTGTCAACTTCTCCGATGTGCATGGTCAGATGTCCGAGGATTTTTCCCGCCAGGTTCCCGGTGAGGGCCGCGATTTCACCGCCTGCGGCATCTCACTCGTTTTGCATCCGCGCAGTCCGATGGTGCCGACCGTACACGCCAATTTTCGCTTTCTGACCAAGGGCGATCGTCAATGGTTCGGCGGCGGGGCCGACCTGACGCCGTACTACCCCTACCGCGAAGATGTAATTCACTTCCACAAGGTCTGGCGGGATGTCTGCACTCGACACACGCCGCGCGTCGATTATGCACATATGAAAAAATGGTGCGATGATTATTTCTTCTTGCCGCATCGCGCGGAACCGCGCGGTGTCGGCGGTATCTTCTTCGATTATCTCGATAGCGACGTGGAAGCGCTGTTCGGCTTTGTGCGCGAGTGCGGTGATCATTTCCTGGAGGCGTATTTGCCCATCGTTCGGCGTCGCAAGGAGGAATCGTTCACGGAGCAGCAGCGCGCGTTTCAGGAGTATCGACGCGGCCGTTACGTCGAGTTCAACCTGCTATACGACCGTGGCACGCTGTTCGGCTTGAAGACGGGCGGGCGAACGGAATCGATCCTGATGTCGCTGCCGCCGCGCGTGCGCTGGGAGTACGATTATCGCCCCGAACCCGGCTCGCGCGAGGCGGAGTTGTACGAGGTTTACTTGCGGCCGCGCGATTGGGCGAACGAATCAATCTGAGCCGTTTGCGGCTAGCGTAGGCTCTCTCGAAAGATTTGCACACCCTCCTGGTTGAGGGCAGGAAATCATTTGCACTCCCGAATCGCTCTGCTACGCTGATGGAGAGATTTGCGCCCAGAGATCGATCCGCACCTCTTGCGGCGTACTTCGAGCAAATTGAGGTTGTCGGCCATGCGATGGATCTTCCTCACGATCACGCTATCGTTTGTTGCGTCTCTTCCCGCGTCCGCAGCCGAAACGCCCGATCGCGAGACGCTGGTGGATCGCGCCATCGAACGCGGTTTGGCGAGCCTGCAAGTTATGCAGGACAAGACCGAGGGCTGTTGGCGGGATCGTGCCCGTCGTCCTAATCCTGCCGTCACCAGTCTCGCCGTCATGGCCTTCCTTTCCGCCGGCCATGTGCCCGGCGAGGGACGCTACGGCACGACCGTTGAGAAGGGCATTCGCTGGATTCTCCGCAAGCAACGGAAGAACGGCCTGATCGCCGACGATGGCCAACAGGAAATGTATCATCACGGCATCGCCACGCTGATGCTGGCGGAAGCCGCCGGCATGACCGACCGCCAGTTGGCCGTGGAGGTTCGCCAAGGCGTGGAGAATGCCGTCGCCATTATCCTCAAGGCGCAACGGACCACAGGGGCCGATCGCGGCGGCTGGCGTTATCGTGTGGCGGGAACCGACAGCGATATGAGCGTGACCGGCTGGCAGGTGATGGCCCTGCGCGCCGCCAAGAACCTCGGCTGCGACGTGCCCGCCGAGACGATCGAGCGCGCCGTCGAGTACATCAAACGCTGTCAGGACAATGGCTCAGGCGGCTTTCGCTACAATCCCCACGGTCAGCTTACGCTGGCCTGTACCGGGACCAGCATCCTCGCCCTGGAGATTTGCGGCAAGGAACACCATCACTGCCATGAGGCGCTGCGCGGCGGCGCCTACCTCATCCGCAAGCCGAACCTCCCCAATGCGGCCCAGCCGTACTTCTTTTACTCGATCTATTACGGTTCCCAAGCTGCCTTCCAGCTCAGCGGCAACTACTGGACGCTGTTCCGTCCGAAACTCCATGAGGTGCTGCTGAGCATGCAGAACGGCGTTGGTTTCTGGGATGGCCAGAGCAGCGACGCCAAGCAAGGCGGCCGTGCTTATTGCACCAGCATGGCTATCCTCGCTTTGACCGTCGAATATCGCTTTCTGCCCATCTACCAGCGCAGCGAGGAACCTGCGGACAAGTGACGTGCCTACAAGCCCGAAGCGCCAGCGACGGGTTCTTCCCCGTCGCTGGCGCTTCGGGCTTGTGGAGATGTCACTTGTTGGCTGTCGTGGGTGCGGAGCGCGGCAAATCCTTGTGCCGGTTCATGCCCTTGTCTTTATCGCTGCCGCAACCCGGCACCAGGACGAGCAGCAGCACCACCATCAATAGATACATGTATGTTTTCATGAATCATCCAGCGTAATTTCGTCCGGCAACGCCGAAAGACCACGCCGCCTTGGATGTCCTGTACGAATCGAACCAAGTGAAATGCGAACAGGGCCAGCCGTGATGCGCACGACTGACCCTGCGTGTTTCTGCTGGCGAACGTAGGTCGCTTACTTACCGGTGGGAGCGGTGGTGCCGGTCTTGGCGGGGCCACCGGCTGTCGTCTTGCTATCGCCACAACCGACGGTGCAGACGCAGAGGAAACCCGCGACGAGCAGCAACGCGATCATCTTCTTCACAGTGAAACCGTCCTTTCGAGTATGTTCGTTCAGTTCCTTCAACCCCGTGGCCATCCAGGGGTAGTTTATGTGGTCCGATCCACATGTGCCTCTTCTCGGTAACAGAGGGAGCTATGCTACGGCAGGGGCCAGCACAAGGCAAGCCCCTGCCAGGTGTTTTTCAAGAGACGATTACTTCTCGTCACCCTTGGATTTGGCTTCCAAAGCCTTGGCTTCGTCTTCCAACTTCTTGGCCTCTTCACGCTTCTTCTTGGCTTCGTCAACTTTCTTGTCTTTTTCCAGGGTCTTGGCTTCGTCTTCGGCCTTCTTCGCCTCGTCCCGTTTCTGCTTGGCCTGCTCCAGCAACTTCTTGGCGTCTTCCTTCTTGGCGTCGCCTTCCTTATTCTTAGCGTCGGCTTCCTTCTGCTTGGCGTCGGCTTCCTTCTTCTTGGCGTCGGCTTCCTTCTTCTTGGCGTCGGCGTCCTTGTCCGCCTTGGCAGCCGGGGTGGTCTTGCTGGTACTCTTCGAGGTGGTGGACGGCGGGCAGCCGGTGATCAGGCCGACGAGGCCACCGACGACGAGCAGCGTGAGCAGCTTCTTCATGGTGATTTCTTCCTTTACAAACACAATTCAGGAAGCGAAACGCTTCCGCCGCGCGCCCCAATGGCGAACGGTTACATGAGTAGGATGCGCGGTTCGTGGAATTATTCCCCAAAAATATTCACCGGACGAGAATGAAATGGACAAGCCCTCTCGTGCGAAAGACTTTATGCTGGCAGAGGAACCGTTTTCCGCGTAAGGTAAATCACTCAGGATCGCCATCGAACTCCTTGCCGTGTAGCCGCGACGCGCAGCGGAGCGCGGGTTTATGTTTCGCGAAACGCCAAGCGGTGCGTCGCGGCTACACGGCTTGGCGCGAAGAGCGGTGTCCATTCGTTTTTTCCACAGGGCAGGGAATAAATGGCCCTGGCGCGGGTTCATGCTTTGTAGAGGGATATGCATCATGGGGGAGCTTGGCAGCCCACAGACGGTGCAGCGACTCGTGGACGAGCATTACGTCACCCTGTATCGCTACGCTTACCGTCTGTCTGGTTCGTCCGCCGATGCCGAGGATCTGACGCAAGAAGCGTTCTGCAAGGCGCAGGTCAACTTCGGCCAACTCCGCGATCCGTCGCGCGCCAAGCCGTGGTTGTTCAGCATCTTGCGTAACGCTTACTTGCATCGCGTCCGTGCCGACCGTCAGCAGCATTGCGTTCCTCTGGAGAGCGTCGGCGATTTGGCGGAGCCTTTGCCCGAAGCGTTGCCCGACATCGACCCGGAACGCTTACAGCAGGTTCTCAATGAATTGTCGGAAGTGTTTCGGACGCCGATTATCCTGTACTATTTCGAGGATTTTGGTTATCGAGAGATCGCCGAGCAGATGGATCTGCCGATCGGTACGGTGATGTCTCGTTTGGCGCGTGCCAAGGCCTACCTTCGCACTCGGCTCCTGGAGCCGAGCGCTCCGGTACTGGCCAATGGTCGCGCCCCCCGGAGGGCGACCGATGGATTGTAAGACCGCCCGACTGTTGCTCGACTTCGCTCGCCCGCAGGCGCGCGAACTAGTACCGGAAGAAGCTGGCGCTCTGGAGAGCCATCTCGACCAATGTCTCGATTGCCACGGCCTGGCTCAGGGCGAACGTCAACTCGATGAACGCCTTGGGAAAGCCATGCGCCAGATCGAAGTGCCGGCCGGCTTGCGCGATCAGCTGCTGGCCCGTCTGGAAGCCGACCGGGGCGACTGGTATCGCCGCCGCTTCGCGCACGGCATGCGCGCGGTTGCGGCCGTCGCCGCCGTCCTCCTACTTGGCTGGGGTGCGTGGCGCTGGTTGATTGAATCCATGCCGGCACCGATTGATTTACAGACGGTCGCCGCAGCCGCTAACCACAATGCCGCAGAAGATCCGCGCACGAAGATTGAGGAATCGCTCAAGGCGATGGGTGTCGAAACGCCTCTCTCGCCCCATCTCAATTACAATTTGCTGGCCTGGCCTCCCGCCAAGGCCGAACTGCCTGGCTATCCCGGTCAAAAAGTGCCGATGCTCGTGTTCGAGCGCGGCGGACGACGCGCTCGCGTTTATCTGGTGGCCACGAAACAGATTCCCGCCGATGGTCCTCCCACGGTTGGCGGAGCGACCTACAAGCTGGAGGTTTTGCCTTCCGAGGGCGAACCGTACACCTTCCTCGTCGTTCACGACGGCGACAATCTCGACTGGCTACGGCCTCCCGAACCACCAGCAACATAAAAAAATCCGAAATCCTCACCCGCTGCGCGGGAAATCCTCCCCCGCTGCGCGGGAAATCCGAAATCCGAAATCCGAAATCCGAAAGAAATCTCAAACCAGAATACTCAAAACTCAAAACGGATCGTTGCCTCGTTTGAGATTTCCGATTTTTGATTTGAGATTTCTTTCGGATTTCGGATTTCGGATTTCGGATTTCCCGCGCAGCGGGGGAGGATTTCCCACACAGCGGGTGAGGATTTCGGATTTATTTTATGAGGCTTGTTTCTCGCCTGCCTCAGGATCAGGGTGGAGACGAACCGCACGCTCGATGTGTTCGATGATCGCCGCCGCCACGTCCACATCGGTGGTCTTCTGAATCCCTTCCAGACCCGGCGACGAGTTGACCTCCATCACCATCGGTCCTTCGTCCGATTCGATGAGATCGACGCCGGCCACGGTCAGGCCCAGACAGCGCGCGGCAGCCAGCGCGGTGCGGCGAGACTCCGCAGTCAGACGAACCTTCCTGGCCGTGCCGCCGCGATGGATGTTTGAGCGGAACTCGCCGGCCACCGCCTGACGACGCATGGCCGCCACCACTTTGCGACCGACCACCAGGGCACGGATGTCGGCACCGTTGGCCTCCTTGATGAACTTCTGGATGAGGATGTTCTGTTCCAGGCCGTGGAACGCTTCGATGACGGAACTGGCCGCCATCGTACTTTCGGCCAGGACTACGCCGATGCCCTGCGTCCCTTGCAGCAGCTTGACGACGACGGGGGGGCCTTCCACCTGTTCGATGCAGTCCGGCACATGCTCGGCCTGTCGCGTGTAGACCGTCGGCGGCAGCCCGATGTCATGGCGGCTCAACAATTGCAAGCAGCGCAGCTTATCGCGCGAACGGGCGATGGCCTGCGATTCGTTCAGACAGTAAACGCCCATCATCTCGAACTGGCGCACCACGGCGAGGCCGAAGTAGGTGATCGAGGCGCCGATCCGCGGGATGACGGCATCAACCGGGCCAACCGGCTCGCCCTGGTAGAGCAGTTCGGGATTGCGACGGCTGACGCGAATATCGAACTGCAAGGTGTCGAGGACGCGCGCGTCATGGCCGCGCTCGCGGGCCGCCTCGAACAGGGCACGCGTGCTGTACAACCCTTCTTGCCGCGACAGAATGACAATGCGCATGGGATGCTCCTCTCCCCACTTTGCCAGCCCGGGGCGCCAGCAAGGATTTCTTTCTCCCTTGCTGGCGCTGCGGGCTGGCTATTCGTTCGCTCGATTACGCAGCAGATATTTGTGGCTCACATCAACCAGGAAATCGCCGGCCAACGCTTCGCGGCCGAGAATCATGCGATAGCGCATGCTCGACCGATTGGTGATCGTAATACGGATGCGCTTCTGCACCGAACCGAGTCGCACCGCCGTCTCAACGACCGGCCGTTCCTCACGCATACCGCCGGTGTTGCTGACGATGACCGTCCGCAGTACCGGGGTGACAATGCGTGTGAAACGTCCGGGGTGGCGATGGTCCAGAGCCAACAGAAGCGTGGCCATCATTCCCCCGCCGGCCATCTCGGTCAATTCGTAGCGAACCACATCCAGCGCAGACGTGCGCGCTCCGGTGTCGATCTTGACACGAATGCGGCGCAGATCCCACTCGGTAAACTCCAGATACTCCTTCCAGCCAATCCGCAAGGGTTGCCGAATTGGCGATGTGGCATCTTGCGGGCGCGCAGTCGGCTCCAGCATGGCAGCAATCTCCCTTGAGCCACGAATCTTTTACACCCCTATCGTTTACGTTTCGCGATGAAACGTAAACAACAGTCGGCTTACGCCGGCCGTGCGCCATCCTTTCGAGGTCGCCATTGCTGCCATTGCAGCGCGCCAAGCACGGCCACTACCATTCCGGTCAGAAAACTGATCGTGACGTGACGCCAATCCGGCAGCACGCTGCTGGGCGTCGCCGTCGCGGGTGACGAGGGCGGACTACTGGGTAGCGGCGGGGACGCCAAGTGAAGGGCGGCGACCCACGCTGTTTCATTGGCCGCCGAACCGAGTCCCGGCGTCAACAGCGAGCCGCGCGGAGCCATAGCCCAGAGCAGTTGCTCCCACTTGGCCGGTTGCTGGATAAATTCCTGAACCGTTTTGAACTCATCCTGAGCGCCGCGCAGGACATTGCGATGCGCGAGTAATTCTCGCTCCTTGTGCTGTCGGGAATAGACTAACTTATCGAAGACGGTATAAGCAGTCTCAATATCACCGCGTGCGTTCAGCAGTTCTCCGACTAACCAGTACAGACGGTCGTCTTCCGGCCGCCACAAGGCCATCTGGATGGCGATGGATTCGGCATCGCGAGGCAGTTTATTCCGCATGTCAAAGGCGATCGTGCCGGCCTCATAGCGGTCTTTGGAGCCGAGGAAACGAACTCCCGCAAACACGGCATCGACGGTCTCATACGGCCTTGGTCTGCCGCCGGCGCTCCGCGCTTCGCCCTGACGCAGATTCATCAACCGCAGAACGAAGGTCTCGACGCGACGATACCAGTCCGATTCGGCCAAACTCCAGCCGGCCCGCATGTCCGGCCACGCGTCCAATGCGCGAGTCTGCAAATCAATGGCACGCGGGAGCAATTCCGCATTGTCCTGGTAGGCGCTTGCCAGGTTGAGCAGGATCAGAAAATGAGCAGGGTGGTCCACCGGCACCACCCGTTCGGCCTTCTCCAGGACCGTTCTCGCCCGGTCCAATCGTCCCAGACGAATCAAGCAGGCACTCAGGTTGACGCGATCTTCGGGGCTGAGCGCGTCTGCTTTTTCTCGAACCTCAAGCTCGTCCGCTTGACGACGATACCCCGCGCGGAGTCTGCCGGGCTGCGGCGTCTGTTCGTTGATCCCGCGCAAATCAGCCAGACGCATCGTGAAGGAATCCGCATTCGGCTGCGTCGCTTCGTGAAACTCGCTGCGATAAATCGAAGAGGGCGGATCGAGATTGTAAACGCCGGCACGGAGCGGCCCGGCGCTCGCCAGTCCACCCCCGACAATCGCCAGGCTCAGCAAGAATCGACGCATGGCGTCACCTCGTCACATGCGATTCGCGGACACGCTCCAGCGCTGCTGTTCCTCCGTAGTGATCTTTCGACCGCCCGACAGATTGGTCCAGAGCGTCAACGGCGTGTAAATCAACCCCCAAGGGAGACACCACCAGCCCAGCAAAAGCGATAAAATAGTGTACGGAAGCCCTCTAATCCAGCCCCGCTGCCCGGGACGGAGGCGCACCAGGGCGCTCGGCCGGCGCAAACTCACGAAGATGAGGGAGATGCAATATTCGTAGAAAACGAGGCGATCGTTTCCGGCGACCGAATCGGGGAGAGGTCGATCGTCCTGTCCCGCAAGCCGCATGGTCGTGTCGTCCTGGCCTGGCACTCGATGGGGTCAACGGTATCCGGCTCGTTGCCGAGATCATTGTAGCAAAAAGAGAGGCGAGCGAATGCGTTACGGCCCCTGGAGTTTCTTGCCTTCCATGAAGAACTCGAGTTTCTTGGTCAAATCCTTGGCGAGATTGGCTCGCTTGAGGAAGAGAAGCGCGAAACAGGTGTCGGCCATCGGGACAGCTCCTGGATAGCTGCCTCCCCTCCAGGAGCCATTGTCGCTTTGATGATCGAGGAGTAGTTCGACACCCCACGAATACCAGTCCTTGCCGGCGATCTCACGGCGATTGAAAAGTACGCCGCATCGTTCGACACTCCATAGTAAATAGAAGTTGATCGCTGGGAGTTTGTTTTTGCGAGACTTCCTTACGCCGGCCGGCTTGCCGATGCACCCGCCCAGGAAGTTGAATCCTTTCTCGATGCCGGGATCCGCGACTCGTCCGCCCTTCGGCTGCGGTTGTGTATGGTCGGCGACCAGGCCCAACCCAACAGCCAGACCGAGCAGACCGGCCCCGGTCATCGTGTAGGTGACCTGTCTGTCCGCCGTGGGAGCGGCGTAGTGATAAGCCCAACCTCCCTTGCGCGCCTCGCTCTTGCGGAAACGCTGCGCGATCAGGGCCAGCGAGCGCTCCAGCGGGAGATTATGCTTGAGTGCCGCCGACAGCCCCAGGATGGCGAACTGCGTGTTCGAGTTATCTGTCCCATCGTGGGCCGGCATTTTGTGCGACTTCTTGGGTGGCTGAAGGGCGGGCAAGCTCCGCAAGTTGGCCGGCAGGCGAGCCAGCGCCTTCTTGTAGGCCTCCTCATCGCGCAGTCCTTTCTCGATCGATTTGCCGTCGAGGGGGACCGTGCTGCCCGGTGTCAGCAGCTTTGAATCGGCGGAATTGCCCAGAGTGTCCTTTCCCGATGTGCCGGAATCCTGCGTGATGCCCCCGAGAGGAGCGGACCTATTGGGATCGCCAACGAATAGATCCAGCGAGTTTCTCGGTCTTGTCTGCTCCATGACCGTCAGGAGGTCGCTCACTTGAGCGGGATTGAGTGCGGGACAATGATAGGTCCAGCCGCCCGTCTGCGACTGTCCAGCCACCAGACGGAGGGCGCAGGTCTGGATCAGCTTTTCGTCGTTGGGATCGCCCAGGCGATTGAGGAAGAGAATGCTCAGAGCCAGATCATAGGTTTGATTCAAGTGGGGGACGGCTCCGCGGACATGGTTCAGCGCTTTTTGGATGCAAATGTCGTCGGCCGGCACGCCACATTCGAGGAGCGTCAATCCCGGCAGCGCCGTCAGCCCGACGCGCTGGCCCCAGCCGCCATCATGTCCTTGATTTTTTTTCAGATACGTTACGCCCCGATCAATGGCCTTGTTGACCTGCGTTTGTTCCTCTGGGGGCAACCAGGCGGCCGGCTCCGGCTGATTCGGTGGTGACAGAGTCGGATCGCTGAGCGGGGCATTCGCGCCGGAGAGCGTCGCGATCGAAGCCTGAATCGAATTGTCTTGCGGCCCTTTCTTGGTGGCGAAATACAGAACAAGAGCGAGGGTGGTGACCGTCAGGACAAGGAGTCCACCGAAGATAAGGCCGATCCACAATGTCTGACGGTTGGGGGCGGGAGTTGAAGACAGTCCCCCGTTCGGCCCTGTCTCGACGTGGGCGGCGTGCTGGCGTGGCAAGGGTTGCGGAAGAGTTGGCGGTTGGGGCGTCCGCGTGCGTGCATCGGGCGCAGTCTCCGACTGCGTCTCCTTGCCGTTGACGGTGTTCGGGCGGACAGGAAAGGAACGCCCACAATGCGAACAAAGGACGCGATGCCCCACGGTCAGCGGTTTCGAGGTTTTCAGATGCTTGGAACAGTGGGGGCAGACTATCTTGGTAGCGAGCATGATGGCTCTTTCGGCTAGAGGACACAATTCCACCGTCGCAGTGTCTTCAGCCGTTAGTTTAGACGTTTCGCGGAGATTAGAGCAAGGAAAATCCGCTATGCCCCAAACCGATACTGGAGTCACGGGTTCTGTATGGTCTGGAACAAATCGGCAATCTTCATGCCCAGACCGAGGGAGATGCGATAGAGTGTTTCGATCGAAGCTGAATTCTTACCCAGCTCGATTTGCGACAGATAGCCGAGTGACACGCCGGTGCGTTGGGCCATCTGCGCCAACGTCAGCCCAAGCCCCTTGCGGCGTTCGCGGATGAGGGCACCCAGCGATTCGCGCAGAGCCTCTTCCGACATGCGCAGCAGTCCCCGGCTCTCCAGGCAACGGGTGACGACACGCTGCAAATGGGAGACCTGGAAGGGCTTGGTCAAATAGTCATAAGTGCGCGCCCGTAAGCAGTTCAGGGCACTGTCGATGGTGGGATAAGCCGTTACCACAATGATGCTGGCGTCCGGCTGGGTCTCGCGAATCCAGTTGAAGACTTGCTCCGATTCCAGCCCCGGTAGAACATAATCGAGAATGATTACATGATAGACCTGCGAATGCAGGACATCATGGACCTGCATTATATCGAAGACCGCATCGACCTTGAACGCGCTGGAGGCAATGGCGGCCTGAATCATACGACATATGGATTGATCGTCGTCCAGCACGAGGATGCGCACCTCCGTGGCGCAATACAGACCATTGCGTTCCTGAGCGTAGGGGCCGCTTTCCGGGGCATCGCCGGCGACCTCGACTGAAGAGGAAGAACCGTCAGCCGGACTAAGACGAACACTGACCACGGCGAACTCCTTCACATCGAGATGCGGCAAGGTGAAGAGGAAATCTCCCGACCGACAAGCCTGGAGCGCCAGCGACGGGTTCTCTCACCCCGTCGTTCCAGGCTGATTCATCTGGGTATCTTCACGGTGGCGCGACGGGGTGCCAGTCGTTCGAGTGCTGCTCGAACCGCGCGGACCAGCCCCTCCGGCCGGAACGGTTTGGGCAACAAGTCGAATTGTCCCGGAGCGAACTCCTGCTGCGTGAACTCCGGGGGAACCTGGCCGCTCATGAACAGTACGTGGACGTTGGCATCGTGCGCCAGCAATCGTTTGGCCAGCTCAACCCCACTGATATTGGGCATGAGTACATCCGACAGAACCAGACGGAAGGGGTCGCCGACCGCGTCCGCGTAGATTCGCACGGCGTCTTCGCCATTGGCTACGGCCTGCACACGGTAGCCGGCTCGCTCCAGGGTGGTTGTGACGAATTGCAGGATCATGGGATCGTCGTCCACGACGAGAACCCTATCGTGGACCGTCGCCGTGGGCTGGACGAGAGCCGCTGAACGAGCCGTGCTGGGGGCCACGGGAGCAGTGGCCACGGGAAGAACAACGCGAGCGATCGTGCCGGTTTCGGAGGAGCGAAGTAGTTCAAGTCCCCCTCGGTGAGCGGTGAGGATGCCGTAGGCGATGGCCAAGCCGAAACCGCGTTTGCGCGGCTTCGTCGAAAAGAACGGCTCCAGGAACAGCTGCTGCCGTGCCTCCGGCGTCAGGCCGCTGCCCGTGTCGGCGATGGTTAGCTCGATGTGCGCCCCAGGTCGAACATCGCCGAACAACGGACGCGCTTCGGCGGCGTTCAACGAGATCGGCCGAGCCGAGACGGTGATAACGCCGTCGCCGGAGATTGATTCACGAGCGTTGTCCAGCACGATGGCCAGAACCTGGCGGAGTTGCTCCGCGTCCAGGGCGGCGGCCGGGAGGTCGGCCGGCAACTCAATGTTGAGCCGAACGTGGCTGCCCAGCGTGGGGCGCAGCCGGGTTTCTTCCTCGCTCAGCACACCAGCCAGGGTGCAGGAGCGGTTCGTAGATGTCTGACGGCGAGCGAAGAGTCGGAGTTGATTGGTATATTGCGCGCCGTTCTGCGCGCCGCGATAGACCTCGGTCAGATAGGCGTGCAGAGGCGTGCCGGGCGCGATCTGCTGGGTGAGGGCCAACTCGCTGAAGCCGAGGATGCCCGTGAGAATGTTACCGAAATCGTGGGCGAGACGACGAACGAGCCGGGAGGCCGCTTCCAGATGCTGCTGACGGATAACGCGATCCAGCTGCTCGGCCCAGGGCGATGGTGTTCCTTGCCTCGTCAGACCGCGACTCAGCGCTTGTCCGGCCAGCAGCAAGGCTGCCGCTTCGCCGTCGGTCCACGCCGCCCGGCTGCGGTCTTCCAACCAGAGCAGCCAGGTACCTCGTTCGGGCGTTCCCGAGGCTGTAAGGAGATAACTTCCGCCAGCCGGACAGGGCACCGTCAAGGCGGCGTCCGCGGCGTAAACTTTTTCAATAAGGCTCGGTTGCTCACGCCACGGAAGAGGAACTTCGGCGAGCGACGGCTCAGCGGGCGCGGGGTGGATACAGAGCGGCACGCTATCGGGCAAGGTCGCCAGGCCAGCCGAGGAAACGGCGAAGGCAGCCGCCAGTTCGCCTAACAATCCAGCGAGGTTCGGCTGATCCGTGTTCGCGGTCGCCAGAAGACGATGCACGAACTCCAGCGCGGATCGGCTCGAATCAACCGGCGCCTTCATAGCGGTCGGCGTGCCAAGCATGCGGAAAACTCCGTAAGAATCCCCAACCCTGATTCAGGGCCGCCAAGAATTTCAATCCGACGTGAAACTTTAGGACAGAAATGGATAGGGCGTCAAATCAATGAGGCAAGATTTGTCCATTTTGGCATTCCAGGCGAACGGCCGGCGTTAGCCGGCTAACGCCGGCCGTTCGCCAAAATCGAGAAATGTTTAATGCGGCAAGCCCTTGTCGTCTTCGGAGAGAGCGATGCCGACTTGACCGACGCGAGGCAACAACGAACGCTGGCACTGCGGGCAGGTTACCGCACCCCAGGCACGAAGAATGGCGATGCGATCGGGAGCCTTCCATTTCTCGACATTCGGCAAAGCCGGTAAGAACTCGCTGAAGGCGTAGCGGAACCAGCGTTCCATGCGCAAGGCCAGCCCATCGAGATGACCGGCGGAACGAAAGCGCTGGTCGCCGATTACCAGATCACTGTAGCGCCAGCGCGCATTGACCTCCACGACGCGCGGCGTCTCGGTGAACAGAATGTCTTGCAGGAGGACGCCGCGGACGCAGAAGAGGATTTGCGCCGGTTTGGGATCGGTGACGCCCGGCGCGGCGACAAGCCAATCGGCCTCCTCTTGCCATAGCAGAAGGTCGGGATAGCGTGCCAGCAACTCGGCGCGTTTGCGATCGGCGGCGAGATCGAAGACGGTCAGCGGATCGCCGCAGCGATCCCAGGGCCGCGTCGGCCGCAGCGACCAGAGCAGACGTAAAGAGGCGAGACCGGCGACATCGGCCGTGTTGAGAACGGCTCCCAGAGCCGGGGCCGTGAGGCCGGCGTCGAGCAAATTGCGCACCTCGAAACCAGCCTCAAAGGCGCGATCGCACAGCAGCACACGCAGCCGAGTGAGATTGCCGGCCGACCACCAACTCGTTCGCCATTCCGCCAACAAATGCTCGGCGAACAAGAGCGACAATCGCCCCTCGAAACAGCGCGTCAATAGATCGACGACACGCGGCACCGGATCGGCGCCGCGCCAGACGGCATCCTCGATCGTGAGCCGGTACAGAGCGGCCAGATGGCCGGGAGGCGCGAGGCCAACGCTCAGGGCATTCTCCGTGCGCTTCAGCAAATCCGGCAACAGCGCGGCGCGTAGCGGCGCGTAGCCGTCCTCGACGCTGATTTTCGCCAACCCGGCCAAGAACGCCGAGTCCTCGATGCGATAGCCATCCGCATGCAGCCGGGGAGCCAGCAACGTCCAGGCGTAATTGCGCGCTCGATCGTCCACCGGCAGACGCGGCCGCCACAACCAGCGGACCAGCAAGTGAACCAACAGCGCCACCAACAGGATGACGGCGACCGGCCGCAAAGGTTTGATGCCGAAACCGATCAATCCGAAACCCCACGCCAGCGCCAGCAGGATAAGCGGGCCGACGAAGATAATCATGGCGCCGCGCCGTGTCCACAACTGCCCCAACTCGCGGCCGTGGTAGATTCGTGCGGTCGGCGTGACGATCTCCAGCGAGGTGCGCAGGCCGTGTTCGGATACCTCGATGCGATAGCCTCCGGCGGACAGCCGGCCGTGATAGCGATTGAGAAGCAACGGCGGCACTTCACGCGGCACCGGGACCATGCCGAAGCACCAGGGACAACAGGCGGCATGTCGCTCGGCGGCCTCCGCAGTCAATCCGCGACGGGCGTCCTCGTCGGCGATGCCCTGCGTCAGTAACAAGCGGTTGAGGCGTTGCGGTCCCTCCTCCGGATCGAGCCGTTGCACCAGTGTCCGGCAGCGATCGAGCAACTCCGGATCGCGCCGCTCAAGATACAACTCGGTCCACTCCTCGATCATGGCCCACGGTTCGCGCACGCGCCGGCCATCGAGAACCAGTCGATGCTCGCTCCACAAGTGTTCGATCATCTTCGGCCGGCGCAGTTCCATCGAACAGCGCGGGCAACTCATGCGCAGCTTGTCCTCAATTTGTCCGCACAGCGCGTCCACGAGGGGGTTCTTTCCGGCGAGTCTCTCGAAGCGGCGGAGCCGTTTGATCGACTTGGCCTTGCCCAAACCTTTGACAAGAGTTTGCAGCAATTCCTCGGCCAGGATACCCTCCGTACCGGCGGTTTGCAGGACAGCGGCGAGAGCGCGGAGCTGCGCTTCCACCGGCAGATGCCGGTCGAGCAGCAGACCGCGCAGGGGCGGAATCAGCACGGCATCGAGCGGTTGGGGTAGGTTGGCGATGACAATCAGACTGAGTTGATGGGCGAGGGTTTCCGCGTCAGAGGCCAGCATTACCGCCAGGCTGGTCGCTCCACTTCGGCCGATGATCGTTCCCAGCGCCTCGACCACTGCGGTACGGCGATCCGTGGAGACACGCAGGAGCAGCTGAGCGAGGGTGGTCGCCAGGAAGACCTCGGCGCGTGGCCCCTGATTCTCCGACGCGATGGCCGCCAGCGTGCGCCAAGCCTCGGCGTCGGGCGGGACGATGACAAAAGCGTCGAGCAGAGCGGCGAAGGTATCGTTGAAGGAGCGGCGCACACCGCGGAACTGGTAGATGCGATGGACCTGGCGCAGGTGCGTCTCGAAGGTGGCCGACGGGAGTGGAAGGCGGCACTCCGGACAAACGAGCAGCGCCTCGGGTGGAATAGCGGCCAGCGCTGGTCCAGGGAGATGAGATTGCGACTTATCGCCATCCGGCATGATCGCTACCGCAAAAGATCGAGACGGGCGCCAACGCGACTGAGGATCGTCATGTTGCAGCATAGCCGTCTGTCGTCTGCCGTGCAATCATGTCGCTAGCCCGGAGCGCCAGCGACGGGTTGCGGAAACCCATCGCTGGCGCTCCGGGCTAGTGGCAAAAAGTTCGCGAAAATGGGTGAAAGGCTGCGCGGACAAAGGAACAGGAAAGCTCACCGCACGGCCGTATGCCCGAGGTAGTCGTGAAGCTCACATCCTCCGTGTTCTCGGAGAACGTCCCGCGCCTCATCCGCACGTCCAATCTGCCGAACGATCACGAGAGTCCGGCCCTGATTGATGGCGTTGGAGTAGTGATGAGCCTCATCCTCGGAAATCTCCATGGCGAGAAACGGACCGAGGAAAGTGCCCCCGGCAGCTCCCAGAGCGGCACCGCCGATGCCGCCGAGAATAGTGCCGATACCGGGCAGTAATGAGCCAGCCACGGCGCCAGCCACCGCGCCAGCTCCCGCACCGGCCACAGCTCCGGTAGTGGCGCCTTCGGCCGCATCTTTCTGAAATTGCAAACGCGGCGTACCTGGGACCACACCCATACGGCGGTTGGCCATATCGATGCGATCCGGCGCGAAGCCGGCCCGCCACAATGCCGAAATCGCTTGCTCCGCCTGCGCCTCCTGCTCAAAGACGCCGATCACGAGGTCTTTTTTTGCGTCGTTCATAATCCATCTCCTGGTTTGTGTCCGGTTGATACCGCGCCTGGCGCGGAGGAGGAGACATCCCTCTCTCCTCCATAGAGCAAAGCCGATGCCAGTTGTTCACCTTGGCTTTCACCGCTCAATGATGGGACGTGCCGCGCTACGTAAGAGCGAGGATCTTGCGTACAATAAAGCTAGTGGCAGCGAAGGCGACTTCCTCTGAGGTGTTCTATCGTGTCTCGCAATGGCTCCTTCCGTTTATTCCGCCTGGCCGGGATCGACGTGTATTTGCATTGGTCCTGGCTGCTGGTGGCCTTTTTTGAGGTTCAGTCTCGCGGGCAACTCGAACGATATGACAGACCCGTGTGGAACTGGATCGAGTATTTATCGCTGTTCGGTATCGTCTTGATGCACGAATTCGGCCACGCCCTCGCCTGTCGGCAGGTCGGCGGGATCGCCAATCACATCGTCCTATGGCCGCTGGGCGGCGTTGCCTACGTCAATCCGCCGCCGCAACCGGGCGCCGTGCTATGGAGTATCGCCGCTGGCCCGCTGGTGAACGTGTTCCTCGTTCCGGTGACGGTTGGGCTGTTTCTGGTCAGCAATCTGTTCCATTGGGGCGATGTCTACCCGGACTTGGCCCAGTATCTGACGATGATGATGGTTATCAATTTCGTCTTGTTGGGTTTCAATCTATTGCCGGTCTACCCGCTCGATGGCGGCCAGATCTTGCAATCGCTGCTGTGGTTCATGATGGGGCGAGCCCGCAGTTTGATGGTCGTGAGCATCATCGGCATCGTGGTGGGTGGCTGTGCGCTGATCGTGGCTCTGATACTCGCCGCCTATGGTGTTTCCGGAGTTTGGTGGCCGGCTATCATCGCTGCGTTCGTGGCGTTTCGCGCCGTCGTCGGCCTTCAGCAAGCGAGGCTGCTGGCGCGCATCCTCAGTGGACCACGACACAAGGAAGCTGCCTGTCCTTCGTGCGGTGTTTCTCCGCTCGCCGGCAATTACTGGACCTGCGATGAATGCGGCACGCGCTTCGACACCTTCAAGTGTCAAGGACAATGTCCGGGCTGCGGCCAACTCTTCCGGGTGACGAAATGCCCGGAATGCTACAAACAGAACCCAATCGGACAATGGTTCACCTATTCGACACCGCCCGATGGATCGCCTCAACAAGTTCCGCGTTGAATCCGTCTTGCCAGCCCGCAGCGCCAGCAAGGGAAATCCCTTGCTGGCGCTGCGGGCTGGCAATGTCTCGTCATACGTCACACAGCGCCACGGCTTCTTCAAGTCCCTTGGCCGGATCGCGCGTCGGGATGAATTCCTGGCCAACGTAGCCGGTGTACTTCGCCTCCAAGAGCGCCCGCATAATCGGCGGATAATTGATCTCCTGTTTATCGTCCAATTCGGCCCGGCCGGGATTGCCGGCCGTATGCACATGGGCGATGTACTCGGCGTGCTGCTGAATGCGGCGAATCACGTCGCCATCCATGATTTGCACATGGTAAATGTCGAACAGCAGTTTCAGACGCGGCGAACCGACCTTCTTGATGATGTCCACGCAATAATCGGTGTGATCGCCCTGGTAGCCGGGATGCCCCTTCATGTTCTCGGTGACGCGACTGTTCAGCATCTCCAGACACAGCGTCACTTTCTTCTCTTCCGCATAGCCGACGATCTTCTTGTAGCCGGCCACGCAATTCTTGAAGCCAACATCGTCGGGGATGTTCTCGCGAAAGCCGGTGAAGGTGATGACGTTGGGATAGCCGGCCGCCGCGCAAGCGTCGATGGCCGTGCGCATCTTTTCGATGCACATATCATGATACTTGGGATTGTTCATGCCCTTCTCGAAGCCGTGGCTGCCGGCGATGGCGCAGGTCAGACCGTGCTTCTTCAGTGTCGGCCAGTCCTTGGGATTAGCCAACTCGATGCTCAGGCAGCCGAGTCGCTTGGCTTGCTGGCAAATCTGCTCGATGTCCCAGTGCTTCTCGAAGCACCAGCGCACGATCGATTGCTTGATGCGTTTGTTCTTGACGACGGTTCCCTCGGCTGCCGCCGTCCGCACGCCTGCGCCGAGCGCGCCGGCGACGGCGAGATGGGCGGCCCCCTGAAGGACGCGGCGACGAGTGATTCGCGGCGATGCGTTCTCGTTGTTTGACATAGGTTTGCTCCTGGCGTTGTGCCTTGTGAGTTTGTCTGGAGGAGATGGACGGTAGACATCAGTATGGAGGGCGAGCGGGCGTTTGGCAATGATGTTCCTCCGGCGATAATCTCCCAAAGTTGGTCTTTTTTTGCTTGCATTGCGCACCGCGAAGCGTATCATCAATGAGAATCCGAGATAAGGTGTCTTGTTGTACTCGCGTGCTTTAACTCTTTTCTTTCGGTCGTGGGTTGCATCTGGTGCGATTTTCGCCGCGATGCCTGGCTCATCCTCCCACCGGAATACCTCTGGCATTCCTGGCGATCATTCTGTGCGCTCCCCCGATCGCGCGAGCTGGCTGCGACTATCCGAACCATGTCGAGCGCCAGCCGCTCGATCAATCGCGGCTCGTGCCGAACCCAACGGCCCTACCGAAACCCATCTCGGCTCCGCTGAGCAAACCCTGTCCTTGTTCTGGTCCGTCCTGTACGCGACGCCCTTTCGTTCCCCCCGCGCCAACTACGCTCGAATCCGTGAAGTTTCAGGAATGGGGACGCCTGATTCCGCGTCCGGTCCTCCTCACACTCCAAGGTGATGTTTGGCTTCCTGAAGTTCCCTCTCCCTGTCCCATCTGGCGTGGTTCGATAATCTACCGCCCGCCTCGTTTCCTTTCTTGATCGCCCGGCCGTAAATCCCTAACGATCTTCGATTACGTGTGCGCCGACGCGCGGATGGTTCAGCCTTTGCCGCGCCGACCTTCGCCGAGCGATTCGGGCTGGTTCGGCCCCGCGCTGACGGTGTACTCGTAATGACTGCGATATGGATCCTAAAAATCCGCGAGCTTTCGCGCTCGCTCCGCGATCATCGTCCGTCATTCGTCATTCGTAACCGTCTTCGTTCTCCTCCTTTGGAGGTTTTATCATGACTCGTCGTCGATCCGCCTTCACGCTGATTGAATTGTTGGTGGTGATTGCCATCATCGCCATCCTCATCGGCTTGCTGCTGCCCGCCGTGCAGAAAGTCCGTGAGTCGGCCGCACGCATGCAGTGCAGCAACAACTTGAAACAACTTGGGCTTGCCTTGCACAACTATCATGGCAGCCTTGGCACACTGCCTCCGGGCCGCGATAACAACGCGCTCTCCACTCAGGCTTACCTGTTACCCTACATCGAGCAGGATAATGCCCATCGCCAGGTAAACTTCGCGGCCTCCTGGGACGACTCCAGCAATGCCGTGGCTCGCGCCATCGAGATCAAGACCTTCCAATGTCCCTCCGATCCGCGCAACCAGGTGCCGGCCGGCTGGGCCGGCAACAATTACCGCGTCAACCAGGGTAGCGGCATCCTTTGGGGGTTGCCCGCAGCGACCGGCCCTAACTCGACCATGCCGGCACCCAACGGCCCTTTCTACCTCAACAGTAATGTTCGCCTCACCGACATCACGGACGGCACCAGTAACACCGCCGCCTGGAGCGAACACATGAAGGGCGACTTCAGCAACGCCATCACCACCAACAATAGCGACACCTATCACCCAACCAGCTATCCCAACACGGCCGATGAGGCGATGGCCTACTGTGCGAGCGTCAACATCAACGATCTGAGTACCCAAGGGGTGTCCAATGTCGGCGGTCCCTGGCTCCAGGGTTATCATTCGACCACCGTCTACTTCCACGTCGGACCGCCCAATAGTCGTTCGTGCATGTATCCGCCCGGCCGCATTGCTACCACGGCCAACAGCGGCCATACCAACGGCGTCAACATGGCGTTGTGCGACGGTTCGGTCCGTTTCGTGACGAACAGCGTTGACCTTTTCACCTGGCGCGGCCTCGGCTCTCGTAACGGCGGTGAACCTCTCGGCGATTACTAACCGAATGCCTTGGAGACACGAACATTTTGGCTAGCCCGCAGCGCCAGCAAGGGACACCCTTGCTGGCGTTGCGGGCTGGCAATTCATTGTGTTAACGTCTCTCGGTAGCAACGTGGAAGCCATGAACCAACAGAACAAACTTTTGTGCTTCGCCGTACTCCTGCTGGCCGGCTGCGGTGGACCGTCCCTGCAAACGCCGGCGGAACCGACTCTGGCTCGGGACACTCTACGCTCCGTTCTCGATGCGTGGCAGCGCGGCGACGCGCTCGACTCTCTGCGTTCCGCCTCGCCCGCCGTTCAGGTCAACGACCCGGATTGGTTGGCCGGCTGCCGGCTGACAGACTACCAATTCATCTCGGACGGCACACGGGCCGGTATTGATATTCGCTTTCCGGTTCTGCTGACACTCAAACAGCCCAATGGCAGGACCATTCGCAAAAACACGGCTTACATGGTTGGCACCAGTCCCGTGCTGACCGTCGTTCGTCACGATCCCCAAAGCTAATACTCTCGGAGAATCTCGCATGCCTCGCATATTCGCCATCCTCGCCTTTCTGACGCTCGCGGGTTCGGTCCATTCGGCCGACGACTCACGAGCCGTTCCTCGTCCTGTGCCGTTGACCCGGCTCGAAGTCAAACAGTATTTGGAGGACATGAAGGTCCGAAAGCCGCGCATTCCTCTGCCCGCGTTGACTGAGGAAGACAAGAGGCAACTCGGCGAGCGCGTCGAGAGTTACGAGGCCCGACTACGTCACCATTTCATGCCGCCGGGTGAGAAACGCGGCAGTGGCTTTTCTCGCCAGCCCGATCCCAACATGTCGCTGGACTACGCTTTCAAAGTAGAGTTGTTTTGGATCGTTTCGCGGACGACGAACTGCCATTACTGACTGGGCCACCAGGAGATCAAGCTCGCGGTCGCGGGCGTGAAAGAAGAAGAAATCGCGGGTCTGGACGGCGATTGGTCGGAGTTTACCCCTGCTCAGCGGGCCGCGTTCGTCTTGGCCCGCAAGCTCACCTATGAACCGCACCACATCACCGACGCCGACGTTGATGCACTGCGCAAGCACTACAAGGACGTGCAGATTCTGGAAATGGTCTTCGCCGTCGGCGGCTACAATTCGACCAATCGATGGAAAGAAGGTGTAGGCGTACCGCAGGAGAAGGACGCCAGCCGGTTCCTGAAAAACGCCTCGAAACCCGTTCCAATGGATCGCCCCTTGCCGATCAAGAGTTTCCTGACGCCGACTCCGGAGCGATACAAGAACAAGATCACTTGCGTTGCGCCACTGTACAAAGAGGGCGACAGCAAAAGGCCGAGCCGGTTGGCCGTTTCCCATCGGCCACCGCTTGAAGCGCGGGGCGACGTGGAGAAGGCGCTGGAGGTTTGCCGCCGGCGAACACCGCGTTTGCCGCTCGTGGAAGAGTCCAAGGCGCGCGCGATCTTACCGGCCGATTGGCCGAAAGGTCGGTTGCCGCAGTGGGTGCGGCTGCTGGCCAACTTCCCGCGCGATGGTAAAAGTCGTATCGTCGGTTTGCGTGCGGCCGAGGAGAAGGGCGATCTGAAACCGCTGCTCAAGGCGCAGGTGAGCTGGATCATCGCGCGTCAGGATCGCGCCTGGTACGCGGTCGGCGAGGCCAAACGTCGTCTTCAGGAGTTGGGTTGGTCGGATGAACGCATTTACCAGCTGGACGGCGACTGGGCGGAATTCACGCCGGCCGAGCGTGCCCTCTTCACGCTGGCCCGCCAGTTGGCCGCATCGCCCATTGTGTTGACCGATGACGAGGTGGCTCACGCTTTGAAGTTGACCAGCCCGCGCGAGGTGGTGCAGTTGATTAGCTACACCACCGGAAGAGCATTCTTCGACCGTGTCACCGAGGCTGCGGGACTGCGACTGGAAGCGGAACCAGCGTCGAAGAAGTAACAGACTGTCCCATAAGCTCCCCTCTCCCCCGAGTCATTAGTATCTACACAAGTGCGGAGAGTGCTGAGTTAGAGGATCTTTTGTAGTTGAGGAAGAGCGTCAAATGCCTTGTTTACGCTCTTCCTCAACTGAGCTTCGGCTCTACAAATTACTTGTGTAGATACTAATGCCCCCGAGTACAGGGGAGAGGGGCTTACGGG
>Ga0134126_10000271_pt1 | contig 66921 bp, 66 predicted proteins | sample KB31752_FD_96881 | JGI IMG/M metagenome (GOLD analysis project Ga0134126, IMG submission 96881) | Terrestrial soil microbial communities with excess Nitrogen fertilizer from Kellogg Biological Station, Michigan, USA - KB3-175-2 | ecosystem: Environmental > Terrestrial > Soil > Unclassified ...
CTAGTCGTGAGGTAGAAGTGCGCGCAGAAAGCGTCACGGAACGAACCGCCGCCGCGATTGCCCGGACGCGACAGCGTTTCGTCGATGCGGCCGAGCAGGAATGGGATGCCCTCGCCGAGATGCCCCAGGATGACCTGCAGCTTAGGATAGGCGTCGAACAGGCCACTCAAAACCATACGCACGCCTTGCGTCGCGGCTTCGACGGTGAAGCCAAGCGCCGGCCCGACGAGTTCGGGGAACTGAGCGAGATAGTCCTTGTAATAAACTTCGGTCACGGCCGGATGCGGAAACGACGGATGCAAATAGATCGGCACGTCGAGCGCGGCGGCGCGTTCGAAAATCGGCCAGAACTGCTTGTCATCGATGAACCGGCCGTTGGTGAGCCCATGAATCATAGCACCTTTGAAGCCGAGCTTGGTCACGGTGCGTTCAAGTTCATCGGCAGCCGCCTTTGGATCGGGCGTCGGCAAAATGCCAAGCGCAGCAAAGCGCTTCGGATTGGCTTTCACGATCTCGGCCAGGCGGTCGTTGGCCTGGCGCGACAATCGCACCGCGGGCTCGGCCTGCATCTTTTGCGTACCCGGCGCACCGTGCGAGAGAACCTGTATGTCGATCCCCGCCTCGTCCATTTCCTTCAGACGAAGATCGGTAATGTCCTGCAGTCGCTTTTCGATCTCGGACAATCGCTTGCCCTCGCGCCCTGGAAAATGTGCGACCAGATCGCTATCCCAGTAATGCTCTTCGAGTGCGATAACGGACGACGCAAAGCGATTGCTCATCGTTCAATACCCTTTATAGAAAGTCACGGCCGGTATATCGGACCGTGCGTTTTACGACCACATCTAAATTTGCAACGCGGATAGTCGCACGGCAAACCTGACTCAGCACACACAATGCGAACGTCGGGAGCGGTGTGTGGAATGAAAATTTGACGAAACTGGAACATCCAATGGCCATTGAAGTGCTGAAAGTCGAATTGAAAACCGTCCAGGACGCATCGGGACTGGAAGACGCCATTAAGACCGGCATGTTTCAGGCCGATGAGGTCATTGGCGTAATCGGCAAGACGGAGGGAAACGGCGGCGTCAACGATTTTACCCGAATCCTCGCCGACCAAGCGTTCCGCCGAGTGCTGCTCAGATACGGCAAGCGCGACGAGAAGTCTGTCGCTCAAATCCCGATGGTGTGGTCCGGCGGCTGCGACGGCGTGATGACGCCGCACGCCACCATTTTCGCGCGCAACGGCAAGATCGGGCCTGCGTCAAAGGCGCGGCTCGCGATCGGCGCGTCAATGAGCGCCGAATTGCTGCCGGAAGACATCGGTCGTCCGGCAATGGTCGAGAAAGTTGCCGCCGCGGTGAATGATGCCATGCGCGATGCCGGAATCGACGATCCGAAGGACGTCCATTACGTCCAGACCAAGACGCCGCTGCTTACCATCGAGTCGGTGCGCGACGCGGAATCGCGCGGGCACCATGTCGCTTGCGAAGTGCACGACTCCATGGGCGTATCTAATGGCACCACCGCGCTCGGTATCGCAGTCGCGCTCGGCGAAATCAAGATGCCGAAAGCTGAGGAAATCTGCCGCAATCTCGACCTCTATTCATCGGTCGCATCTTGCTCATCCGGCGTCGAGTTGACTCAGGCACAGATCGTTCTGCTCGGCAATAAGCCAGGTGCCGGCGGCCGGTACCGGATCGGCCACGCGGTGATGCAAGACGCACTCGACATTGACGGCATTTACGACGCGATCCGCGATGCCGGTCTGACTCTGCCCGACCGGCCTCGCGCGAGCGATTTGAACAGCAAGGTCGTCAACTGCTTCATGAAATGCGAAGCCGACCGGCGCGGCATATTGCGCGGACGCCGGCAGATCATGCTCGACGACTCCGACGTGCATCACCACCGGCATTCCAAGGCCGCGGTCAGCGGCGTGGCGGCGCTCGCGATCGGCGATCCTGCGGTGTTCGTATCGGTCGATGCGATGCATCAAGGCCCGCAAGGCGGCGGGCCGGTCGTCGCAATTATCGATGCCGGCGAATAAACGAACTCAAGGAAAAATTCATGGCTGACCAGGAGCTGTGGCGGAAATCGGTGCGCGAGCTCGCCGCTCTCATTCGCGAGCGAAAAATAAGCCCGCTCGAACTTCTTGATTCCCAGCTTTCCGCAATCGAGCGCTTCAACCCGAAACTCAACGCAATTGTAACACTCGCGGCGGATCAGGCGCGCGAGGCCGCGCGCGCAGCGGAACAGGCCGTCATCCGCGGTGAAAAAATCGGCAGGCTGCACGGCATTCCCATCGGCGTCAAAGATATTACGCCGACAGCCGGCATCCGCACGACCTACGGCTCACCACTGTTCAAGGACAACGTCCCGGCAGAGGATGCCGAAGTAATAACTCGCCTGAAAACCGCCGGCGCCATCGTGCTCGCCAAAACCAACACGCCGGAATTCGCCGCCGGTGCGAATACCGTTAATCCGGTATTTGGCGCGACCCGAAATCCGTGGAATGCGGCGTTGAGTCCGGCGGGATCATCCGGCGGCTCTGCCGCCGCGGTTGCCAGCGGCATGCTACCGATCGCACAGGGCACCGACTTCGGCTGTTCGATACGCATTCCGGCGGCGTTTTGCGGCATTGTCGGCATTCGCCCGACGCCAGGCCTCACTCCGAACTATCCGATGCGGCTCGGCTGGGACCCCGGTCAAGTGCATGGCCCCCTCGCCCGCACCGCCGAAGACGCCGCAATATTTCTCGATGCGATCGTCGGCTTCACCCGCCGCTCGCCGATCTCGGTCGCACCGCCGTGGAGCAGCACTTATGATGCTGTCGAGAAAACCCGCGATGCCAAAGGACTGCGTATCGCCTTCGCGCGCGACATCGCGGGCATCGGCGTCGATACCGAGGTCGAAACGATCTGCCGCAAGGCGGCCAACGGAATGCGCGACCACGGCGCGATGGTGGAGGAAATCGACTTCGACCTCTCGGCAGGACGCGACCCGTACAAGACCTGGCGCGGTGTCTGGATGGTCGGACAGCAATTTCGTAACCTGCCGCGTCTCGACGAATTCGGCGAGAACCTGAAGGGCAACGTCAAATCCGGCCTGAACATCACGACAAAGGACATTGCGCTCGCCGAAGAAACGCGCATCGCGCTGTTTCAAAAAATGGCAACGCTATTCGAACGCTATGATGTGCTGATGACACCGGCAGCGCCGGTGAAACCCTATCCGGTCGACGAGAACTTTCCGAGCGAGATAAACGGCAAAGTCTTCGACAATTATATCGACTGGATCGCGCCGGCTTTCCTCATCACGCTGCTTAGCCTTCCCGCAGCCAGCGTTCCGGCTGGATTGACAGCCGACAACCTGCCCGTGGGTTTACAGATCGTTGGCCAGCGTTTCGACGAGCCGCGGCTGTTGGGGCTGGCGAAGATCGTTGCACAGGCCAACCCGACCGGCTGGCCGCCGATTTCGCGCTAGCCGCGGAGATAACGGTAGGCCGAGCGGATGTTGAAGGGCATCCACTCCTTGTAACGGGGCATGGTTGCGTAATCGGCCAGTACAATACCGTTGGCGGCGGCATCCTCCGAAAGACCGGTGGTCAGCGCGCGCTCCACGGCGGCGCGAACCGCCGCCAGAAGATCGCGAAACGCCGATACGTCCTTCAGCGAGCCCGGCGCACCATGGCCGGGCACAATGGTCTTGATGTCCATTTTGAGAACGCGATCGAGCGCGGCAATCCAGCCGTTCAAATCGCAGTCGCCGAACCAAGGGAACCGCCCATGGAAAAACAGATCACCGAGAAAAGCGACGCCTGCATTTTTGAGGCAAATGACAAGATCGCCGTCGCAATGCGCCGGTCCCCAATACTCCATGAACAGTGTATCGCCGGGCAGCCTGACTTCCATGCGGTCGGCAAAAACCTCGGACGGCGGCAAAACGGCCATAGGCGCGGCGCCTCCGACGCGATCGAGAAACCACGTGCGTGCGCGCTCGGGAACCAGTTCGGCGAAATTGGCTCCGAAGAACATCCGTGCTTTCGACATGGCATCGCTCACGGTCACTTCGCCCGAAAAAGCGCCGATCTCGCGTTCGAGTGCCCGCAAGGTCTTTTCATGCGCGACGATCGGCGTACCGGTGAACGCGACATTCCCCGCCACATGATCGAGATGATAGTGTGTGTTCACTACGGCGCGGAACGGGCCTTCGAGCGAAAGCTTCAGCGTATCGCGGAATTTTTCGCCAAGCACGCGGCTTTGCTGGGCGTCGATAACGATCAGCCCGTGCGGCGTTTCGATCGCACCCGCGTTGGAGTCGCCGCCTGCCCCGATCCAGGCATGGACGCCGGCGCCGATCCGTCGCAGTTGCGCTTCGCTCATAGCGGACGCGTCAATGCGCGTCCCGCTCGTCCGTGTACCAAGAGGGCTTTTCCGGATAGTGCGGCCCGTCATAAATCTCGACCACGATCGTCTCCTCGTGCGCAATCGCAGGACCGTGCACGTTGCCCTTTGGGTTGCAATAAAACGAGCCGGCCGTCAGCACGGTCTTGGTTGCGGTGTATTCGTACCGGCCTTGCAGGCAGAACATGAACTGATTCGCCGCGTGATAATGCGGCTGCGGAATGCCGGCGCCTTTGTCGAACTTGATCAGCGCAATCGAAGCGCCGGTCGCCTCGTCGCGCCACAGCATCTTCTCATGTATGCCCTTGAGCGATTTCTCGCGCCACGGCACGGAATCCGTCCTGATCAGAATTTCGTCGAGCTTGGGCATATTGTCGGGCAATTTTGTCATGGCGTGTCCTACGCTTTGCTTATTTCAAGCGGCCGCCGAAGGCTTCTTCGGCATTGAGCTTACGAATGCGGTGGCGAAGTGTTTCATCGAGATAGCCAAGATCGTGATCGGCATGCGGCGCTCCCATCGGGAACGGCCAGTCGCTGCCGAGCAGTACGCGGCTTTCGCCGACCGTCTTTAATATCAACTCCAGTGCCGCTGCCGAGTGAACGAGGCTGTCCACGTAAAAGCGGCGCACGGCGTCGGCCGGCTGAAGCGCGAGCTTCGGAATACCCGGCCGGCTGGTCGCCGCTCCCCGCTGCCAGCGTCCGCACAACGCTGCGACGCAACCACCACCGTGGGCAAGGATGACATTCAGGCCGGGAAAGCGCTGCATCACGCCGGCAAAAATCAGGTTCGACGCAACGATTGTCGTCTCGACCGGATTGCCGAGCAAATTGGCGAGATAGAACGGGTCGAGTCGGCTGTCGGGCGTCGAGCCCGGATGAATGAACAGCGGCAACTTGCGCTCTGCGAGCACGCGCCAAAGCGGGTCGAGGGCTTCGGAAGCATACGAAATTGCATTGGTTTCGGTGCCCATCACGACGCCCGCCCAGCGCGCGTCGAGGCTCGCCGCGATTGTCGCCGCAACTTCCGGCGCTTCGACAGGTAGATAGGCCAACGGCCGCAGCACACCGGCGCGATCGTGACACGCTTCGTAAAGGCCATCGTTCACGAGCTGCGCATAGTCACGGCAATCTGCGCCACTCAAGTCCGGCCGAAACAGTGGTGGCGGCACAGACACGATTGCACCGTCGAGGCCATCACTTGTGACCTGGTCGATCAATTTTCCAACGTCCGACAAGGAGTGCAGCGGAACACCATGCGCACAAATCGACAGCGTTCCAGGGCTTACCTGCATGCCGAATGCGCCACGCTCACCGGCGGCGACCACCGCCGGCGGCACGATGTGCGTGTGAACGTCCCATCCCCCGAGCCGAGCCATGGCCGTCATCACTCCGCGCTCCAGCGCACGCTTTTGAGTTCGATTAGCCGCGACAGATAACGAACGGTATCGCGGTTAGTGAGCTTGTGTACCGGACGCATATCGTTGATGAAAACGGTCGAGCCGATCGGCTCGTCGGTCATGATCTTTTTCCCGAAGATCGTCTCGATCTCGTTTTTGCCGCCGCCGAGCGAGATCACCACATAAGGATGGTAGTGCAGATGAAAGCCGATCGACTCGCCGGGGTCGAGATTGACCTCCCAGACACGCACGTGCTCGTTTTCAAGCACGATGCGCTGCCCGACGGCGCCGAGCTCGATGCCCTTTTCGGCAGCAGCTTTGAGTCCGGATTTGTCGGTCATGTCCAAAATCCCGCGCGCTGACCGTTACTTCGGAACCACTGCAATCGCATTGATCTCGATCAGATATTCCGGCGACGTCATCTTGCTTATCTCAACCATCGTGGAGGCCGGCAGTGGCGGCTTGAAATATTGTTGACGCACTTCGTGAATCGCCTGGAAGTGTTCCATATTGCGGATATAGACGTCGACGCGGCAGACGTCATCGAGCGTACCGCCCGCGCCTTCGACGGCAGCCTTGATGTTCTCGCAGACCTGCCTGGTTTGGGCGGTGATATCGCCGATGCCCGCGATGGTGCCGTCTGGCCTGCGGGCAGTCATCCCGGAAATGAAAACGATACGGCCTTCGGCCTCGATCACTGTCGCATGAGAGAAAACACCGCTCGGTTTGCGGATCTTGTCGCTCGATATTTCACGCTTCGGCATGTCGTGGTCCCTGTTGTGATGGATTGTCGTGCGCAAGCGGCTCGGCCGATACGCGCGCTGCTTTCGCCTGCCGCACCAACATTTCGGCAACGGCCAGCGTCAGATTCACTTGCCCCGCGGCATCTTCGCGTCGGTACCATTCGGGCTCGCCCGGTGCAAAGAGCCGTTGAATGCCCGGCGCGCGCTGCGCGGCATGAATGCGTTCGACCGCGGCGGTGGCTGCCGCGCGGATGTGAGCCGGATCGCCAAAATGGGCAGCGTCGATCGCGATGAAGAGGTGCGAGCAGTCGTAGGGAACCGATGCGTTGCCGTAGAGCGGCCGTACCGCATCACCAATGGAGCCACCCGAGAGCAGCCCGCACAGCAGATCGATGACGAAGGCAAGCGCAAATCCCTTCGCACCGGCCGCGGGAAGCAGCATGCCGGCAACGGCGTCACGGGGGCTGGTCGTTGCGCTACCGTCAGCTTTTACCGCCCAGGTTTCGGGGATTTCCTGGCCGGCCTTCTCGGCCATGCGGATTTTACCCATGGCTGCTTCGCTGGTGGCCATATCCAGGACAATAGGCGCCGGTCCGTTGGACGGCACCGCGATCGCAATCGGGTTGTTCCCGACCAGTCGTTCTGCCCCGCCGGGCGCAGGCATCAGCGGCCTCGTGTTGCACATGACGATGCCGAAACAGCCGGCCTCCGCGGCCTGCACTGCGAATCGTCGCGCGGTGCCGAAGTGAAAGCCGTGACGCACGGCAACGATGCCGACGCCGAAGCGGCGTGCGCGCTCGACCGCCACCGCAATAGACTGGTTGCCCGTGAGGTGGCCGAGCGCATGACGCGCATCAAGGACAACGGCCGCGCCTTTGTCCGATACGACGACAGCCGCCTCCTCGGTTGAAACAGAGCCGGCGCGGATGCGATCGAGATACATTTCGACGAGCATGACCCCGTGCGACGCCTGGCCATCCAGGTCGGCGTCGACAAGAGCCCCAGCTACCGTGCCGGCACTGCGTGCTGGAACACCGGCCGCGACAAACAATCGCGTCACAAGGGCCATCAGCCGGTCGGCCTGAATGGTGACGTCTTTACCTTCACTCATGAACAGCCACTTCGCTAGCCTCGCCGGCAGTGAGTAACGCCCGTGTCGTCATTTAATGTTTTTGCCGTTGCTGATTCGCAGTTCGAGCGTTCGGACCGCCCCGCCCAGCGACTTTGCAACTCGCTCGGTTGTACGCTCGATATGATCGGTGATCTGTTGTGTCGCACGCGCGACATTGCGCGCGAGAGCCGAGCGCATGATATGTTCATGCTCGCCGGTATCGTTGCGGGACGGCGCTTTCGAGATGATCGAGAGCGTGAAATAGCGCTCGGCTTGAGCGAACAGATTTTCGCGAATGGACAACAATCGCGGCGAGCCGCATCCCGCGACCAATGCGGCGTGGAAGTTCCTATGCTCCTTGAACCAAGTAGCGTTGACGTCGCTGCCGGCGCCACGCTCAATCTTTTTTTGATGAGCCAGACGGTGAAACGCGGCAACCAGCCCCGCTTCCCACTCGACGCCGCCATTCTCAATCGACCAGCGCAGCGCAATCGCCTCGATTTCCGCGCGGGTCTTCATCAGGTCGAGCAAATGCTCGCGCGACACCGGCGAAACGCGAAAGCCCTTGTTCTGCTCAAGCGTTACCAGTCCTTCGGCTTCGAGTCGCATCAGCGCTTCACGAATTGGGCTTCCGCCGACGCGGTAGCGCTCGCGTAAGCCCTCGACACGCAGTCGTTCGTTCGGCGCAAGACGGCACGAAACGATGTCATTCCGGATTTGCCGGAATACGGTCGCGTTGATGGTGAGGTCGACGACGCTGTCACGCTGTAGAACCGCCGTCATGCTGACACCATCTCGCTTGTTCGGTTTTCTCATCGGCCGGATTGCATCCGGATTTCTCGCCTATCGCACGGGATCGCCATAATCAACAACCTTTTGGTTATCCGAGATGAGCCGCAAGAAACTCCAGCGAGCGACGCAAAGCGATCGCCGCGCTTGGCGCGTGAAAATTGTCGGTCTCGTCGCAATTAAATCCGTGACTTGCCGGATAGACCTGAATCTCGACTTGAGAGCCTTGCGCGGCGCGCAGCGCACCCGCATGCTCGAGCGTCGCGATCGGATCGCGCTCACCAAAATGCATCAGCACCGGACAGCGCGGCTTTTCCGCGACGTAAGGCGCGATCTGTGTACCGTAGTAACAAATCGCACCAGCTATTCCGTCAACATGGCCGGCGCTGCGCCACGAAACTGTGCCGCCCCAGCAATAACCAAGCGTTACGATTTTTCCGGCCTGACCGATTTGCTTTTGCGCTGCCTTAACATCGGCGGTTACCTGCTCCCAGGAAATCTTGCCGCGCAGATCGCGTCCAATCGCAGCATCGGATTTCGAATAACCAAGCTCGGTATTGCGCCGCACGCGATCGAAAAGCGCAGGCGCCACGACGTGATAGCCATTCGCCGCGTAACCGTCGCAAACGCTGCGAATATGGGCCGTGACGCCGAAAATCTCCTGCAACAAGATCAAGCCGCCGCGCGGCGCGCCATCGGGCAGCGCTTCGTAAGCGCCCAAGACATGCCCATCATCTGCGCGCAGTGAAATGATCCGGCCGGTCATTGCTACTTTCAGTCACCCGAGGCCCCCGCCGCGGTGCGGCAGTTTAGCACAGCAATACCGGAAATATCCGATATTTTCGAAAATATATTGACACATCCAAATTGCGAGTGCGATGATTTTGTTCGTGTGCCGCGGGGTTTTTGGAGAAAAAGGTTTACCGCCGTTCGATTGCCGACTTTGGCGGACGGGCGCGCGAAAAGACAAATCGAACAGGGAGGCCGTTATGTACAAAGTGCTTGCGACGACCCTTTGCGCAACTTGGTTATTGCTGAGCGGCGTTGCCGGCGATGGGGGACGCGCACAGGCTCAGGAAAAGAAGCTGACCAATGTCACGTTTTCGCTCGACTTCATCACGCTCGGGCGGGATGCGCCATTCTACGTCGCGATCGACAAAGGCTATTACAAAGACGAGGGATTGAACGTCAACATCATCCCCGCCAAGGGCACGGCACAAGCGATTCAAAACGTCGAAAGCGGCATTGCGCAAATCGGCTTTACCGACGTCGCCAGTCTCGTGGTCTCCCGCGCTGAAGGCTCTACAGTCAAAGTCGCGGCGGTGATCTACCAGAAGGCCCCGTTCTGCTTCTTCTCTCTCAATCCCGGTGCCAACGTAACAAAGCTAAAGGACCTTGTCGGCCTGAAGGTCGGCTCGAACACCGGCAGCTACATCACGAATATCGCCCGCGCCATGATGCGCAAGAATGGACTGGACCCGTCCACACTCACCATGGAGAGCATTGAGCCATCCGCGCGAATCGCGATGCTCGTTACGCGCAAAATTCCGGCCATTGATTTCTATATCATCACCAAACCAGCTCTGGAACGCGCAGTGAAGGATGCAAAGGTCGTGACATTTCTGTTCGCAGACCATGGCCTCGACCTCTATTCCAACGGGATCGGAGCAACCGAAAAATACCTGAAGGAGCATCCGGATGTCGTAAAAGGCTTTGTGCGAGCCACGCTGCGCGGATACCAATACACCTTCCGGCATAAGGAAGAAGCTGCCACGATCATCCAAAAATACGCGAAGGCGTTAAAGAATGACATCACCGTCGACGAACTGAAGATTGTTGAAAATCTGACGGTCACGCCGGAAGTTCAAAAGAACGGTCTCGGAACGTTTACCGCGGCACGCATGAAGACATCCGTCGACTGGATGTCGGAGAACGGCGGCTTCCCGAAAGAAAAGGCCCCGAAGCCGGAAGACGTCTACGCTACAGGCTTCCTGCCAGCGAAACCGATCATGCCGTGAAGGATTAATTGCAATCGTGAACCTCAACGGCACGGAAGACCCGAAGGGCGCCCAATCGCCTCCCTTCGGGCGCCTCGTCAATGTCACCAAGACATTCGAAACCGCCGGACAGCCCGTTCCGGCAGTGAATGATGTCTCATTCCAGTTCCGTCGAGGCGACCTCATCTCATTGCTGGGGCCGAGCGGCTGCGGAAAGACCACCGTCCTGAAGATGATGGGCGGGCTCATTCCAGCGAGCACTGGGCTGCTTGAGCTCGAAGGTGTGGCTATCACCGCGCCTTTTCCAGGGGTCGGCGTCGCGTTTCAGGCCCCAACGCTCATGCCTTGGCGCAGCGTACTCAGCAACGTCCTGTTCCCAATGGAAGTACTCGGCAAGAACGACGCGAAGGCAAAGGCGCGGGCGCGCGAAATCCTGAAGATGGTAGGCCTCGAAGGCTTCGAGCAGGCCTATCCCCGTCAGCTTTCCGGCGGCATGCAACAGCGCGTCGCGCTGTGCCGTGCAATCATTCACGAACCATCCATTCTTCTGATGGACGAACCATTCGGCGCCCTCGACGAATTAACGCGTCTTGAAATGAACGACCTTCTGCTCGATATCCGGCGCATCACGCGCGCGACCGTGCTATTCGTGACGCACAGTATCGCCGAAGCGATCTACCTGTCGGATCAGGTGCTGGTGTTTTCCAAGCGGCCGGCCGTTATCGTGAAGGATCTCAGGGTCAATATTCCCTACCCGCGCTCGTCGCAAACGCGATTCCTCGCCGAGTTCAAGGAATTAGAACGTGAAGCCAGCGTCGCCCTGGGGGTGATGAAGTGATCCGCAAGCACTTTCTCAGATACTTCTATCCGATCGCCGGCGCCGCCATCATTCTCATCGCCTGGCATTATTATGTCGTGCTTCTCCACATTCCGATTGTGGTCTTGCCGACGCCATTCCAGGTCGTCGTATCCATGATTACGGAAGCGAAGCCGTTGAGTGAAGAATCGTGGATAACCGCCCTCGAATGCATCTACGGCTTCGCCCTCGCGATGGGCATCGGCATACCGATCGCCGTGGTGATGACCTATTCGCGCGTCGCTAACCTGATGTTCTATCCACTGCTGGTCGCGAGCCAGTCGATTCCGAAAGTAGCTATCGCGCCTATCCTGCTGGTCTGGTTCGGCACGGGGATACAATCGAAATTGGCGATGGCTTTCGTCATCGCATTTTTTCCCATCGTAGTTGATACTGCGACTGGACTGCGCTCGACGTCCCCGGAACTTATGGAGCTTGCGCGCTCGCTGCAATGCTCACGACTGCAAACCTTCTTCAAGATTCAGCTTCCGTCGGCGCTCCCATCTATTTTTTCCGGCGCAAAGATCGCCGTCACCCTGTCGGTGATTGGCGCGGTGATCGGCGAATTCATCGGCTCGAACGAAGGGCTCGGAAATTTATTGCTCACGGCGAATTCACAACTCAACACGCCGCTGGTGTGGGCTTCCTTGATCGTTCTCAGCATACTGGGGATGATTTTGTACGGCATCGTTGTACTCGCTGAAAAGATATTCATGCCGTGGGCGCCGGACGGCGGCCATCGGCATTAAATGCACATCTCAATCCGACAATGTATTTAGGCGTTTGGCTCGTCAGTGCTTCGGCGGCGCTGAGGACATTCCAGTTTTTGACAACACCAGCTTTGCGATCTCGCGTTGGTGATCGGTCCCCGCCTGCAAGAACGCTCTTAATTTCTCGGGTGTGTTATCCAAAGCACTCAGAATTGTCATACCCAGAGCTGCCGTGCTGTTCTTGAAAGAGGCTGTGCGGATCGCCAATGCGACAAGAGAATCGCGAAGCACCATTTTGTCGAGTTCACCGGCCCCAGCGCAAATCCGCGCGGTTCATACCAACAAGGCCCGGCCATCACCGTGCCCTCGTAGACGAGGCGGCGCTCGCCTCAAGGCGATATTGAGTTGATGACGGAGAGACAAATTCTCGGCTTCGAGTCTGCATTGCGACTTAAACATGTCGACGGCAAACATTCCGAGCGCGGACAGGACGTCGCTCTCAACGATGCGACTCCACTTCCGAATAGATTTTTCGGAAAAGACAGGATAGCTTGGTTAAAATTCCTACAGAACCGGCTAAAATTTATCCCGAAGCAATCTGCTGCTACTAGCGGCTCGGAATAATCTCCTCGGTGCGCGTTCCGGCGAAAGATTGTAGATCTGCGCCGCGTTAGGGGCGCCCAGCTTCCGCGACGCGTTGTGCGCCGCCTCGACTACCAGTCGGGCAATCTTAGCGCGGTCTTGGCTCTTAAGACCCGCCGTCGGAACCGCGCCACTGATCACCGCAATGCCGAGACCGCTCGCATCGCGCACCATCGCTCCGATAGAGAAGAAGCCTATCCGATTCTCTTCGTCGCTCACCGAATAGCCCCGCCGGCGCCCCAACTGCAGATCGGCCATCAACTGTGCGGCATTGACCTTCGTATACGTCGTCAATCGCGGAAGCGATCGTTGTGCCAACAATGCGCGCACTTCTTCTTCCGGCATTTCCGCCAGCAGCGCCTTTCCCATTGCCGTGGAATGAAGATGCGCCTGCGCGCCGGGCCGATGATTAATGGCGACCGGACCGTTGCTTTGCACAGTGGCAAGATAAACGACACTTCTGTCGCGTAGCACGCCGAGAAAGCCGTTGATCTGCTGGCTGGCAAGCGCATAAAGCTCCGGCATGACAGCCGAATGCAGATTGGCTTGTGCAACGAATGCGTTGCCGACCTGAAACGCCTTGTATCCGATCATGTAGCGCATGGTCGTCCTGCTCTGCTCCAGAAAACCAGACTTCGCCAGCGTTTTCAGAAGTCGCTGCGCGATGCTTGGCGCCAGATGAAGTTGCCGGGCGATATCACGCACACCGAGCGGCTCCGAGCGGTTGGCAAGCAGATTCAGTATCGTTAGCGCACGGGCAACCGATTGATTTCCTGCGCCGGCCTTTTCTCTCTCAGCCATCGGCTATTCCCTGTGCATCAGCGATATGCGCGCGGATCATGGTAAGTGTTCAGGAGTTTCACACCAATTTGGCGAGTGCATTGCCCAGCGCGCTGACCGCGTCCAGGGCGGTGGGGCCGCTAAACGTCAGCGCAAGTTCGGTAACACCTGCATTCGCATAGCGCTGTGCCGCGGCTAGGCAGTCGTCCGGCGCACCGACCAGCGAAAACGCCAACACATAGCGTTCGTCGAGCACGTCGATCGCATTCTCGCCCGCGCGCAGCCTGGCGGCTGCCGCAGCAAATTCTGCTTCGGTGATATCGGTGCCGGCGAGCAGCGCGTCCTTCGCGGAGCTGATTCTTAGGCCCAGCGCCCAAAAACCCGGCAACATATCGCCGACTGCCCGCTTGCCCGCCGCCATAGCGATCTTGACGTCGCCGTGTACCGCGCAAGGCATATATTGAATCACCTCTCCTCCGTCGGCACGGCCCGCGGCTTGGCGGCGGGCCTGCATCAGGTCAGCGAGGCGCCCGGCAAATGCGACCGAGCACATGTTTGACACGAGGAGGCCGTCGGCCATTTCGCCGGCGAGCTTCACGGTCAGGTCGCCGCGTCCAGCAAGATAAATCGGGATATCGGGACGCGGCGTGTAATCCAACTTCACGTTCTTAGCTGAGAACGCCGGACCGGAATGATCCACCGCGTCACCCCGCAGCAGACCGCGAACGATCGTCAGGGTGTCGCGCAAGGCAGGCAATGGCTTCGCCGGGTCGAAGCCGATCTTTTCGGTCGCCGCCGCAATGCCCGACCCGACGCTTACGGAAGCGCGGCCGTTCGAGAGTTCGTCGAGGGAACCAGCTTCCATGGCGATCATGGTCGGATGACGGCCGAACGGATTGAACACGCCGGCATTGATGCCCAATCGGCGCGTTGCCACTGCACAATCCGCCGCCGCGGGCATGACGCCACGTGCGAATGCGTTTTCCGCAAACCACACGCCCGCGAAACCCGCTTCGTCCGCTGCCTTCGCAAGCTCCATGCACGCCGCAGGCGTCATGCCGCCGTGTAGCCGTATGCTGATTTTCGGAAGTTTATTCATTGTTGCGTTTGTGCGCTTTCATTCGGCCCCGGCGGGACGGTCTCACTATTGGCGGCAGCACGGCGGCTATCTTTGATCAGACGCCATAGCCGCGGCGGCGATAGCGGAAGATCGCGCGGCTGCACTCCAAAAGACGCAAGCGCCGCCGCGATAGCATTGCCGACGGCGCCACCAACCGCGATCAGACCGCCCTCACCGGCCCCCTTGGCGCCGAGCGGATTATTCGGACAGGGTCGCAGCCCGAGTGAAACGCTGCGGATGCGCGGAAAATCCGTGGCCGTGGGCAGCAAATAGTCGGCGAGCGAGCCAGTCAGAAGCTGTCCATTCTCGTCATACTGAAGATGCTCGAGAAAAACGCTTCCCAATCCTTGCACTACGGCGCCGAGAACCTGCCCGTGCAACGTCGCCGGATTGATGACACGCCCGGCATCTTCCGCCGTCACATAATCCAAGATGGCCACGTGCCCTGTGGCCGGGTCGACAGCGACGTGAACGGCATGGCTGCCGTAACTGTAGGTGTGCTTCTTGTTATGGTAGGTGCGCTCCACCGACATTCCGGCGAGCGCGGCAAATGCAATATGTTCCGCGCCATAGGAAACGACTCCGTCGTCGATCTGCACCTTATTGGAAGGACAGCCAAGACGTTGCGCGGCGGCTTGACGGATTTCCCCAAGGAGCGCCTCCGCAGCGACAAGAATCGCCGAGCCGCCCATCACGGTCGACCGTGAATGAAACGAGCCGAATCCCTCGTTCACCAGCGTTGTCGAACCGTGCAACACGCGAATCATGTCCATCGGCAAGCCAAGCGCGTCCGCCGCAATCTGGCTCAGAATCGTTTCGAGTCCCTGCCCGATTGCGGAGGAGCCGACATGGACAGTGATGCTGCCATCCGACTCAATTATCATGCGTGCGTTTTCGCGCGGGCCGCCCGCACCGCCTTCAATAAAGCAGCCGACGCCGATACCGTGGTACCGACCGTCGATAAGGCGACCCTGTAGTTTCATCTTCTCCAGCCAGCCAAATTCCTGCAGACAGCGGTCGAGCACGATTTCGTAGGCGCCGTTGTCGCGTTCCGTCTTGCCGCCGTCATCGACGTCAAGGATGGCGGGCAATGGAAAGGGCAACTGGTCTTCCCGTAGCAGGTTGTGACGCCGAAATTCGATGGGGTCGATGCCGAGGTCGCGCGCGGCCATCTCGAACAACCGCTCGCCGAAAAAGCTCGCTTCGAACCGGCCCGGCCCGCGATAGGTGCCGGTCGGCGTCTTGTTGGTCATATAGACCATAGCATCGAGCGCAATGTTGGGAACGTGATACGGGCCCACCATGAACTGAATCACATTGCGCGGCGCCGTAAAGCCGTTAGTACGCACATAAGCGCCGAGGTCTATATCGACATGGCCGCGCAAGCCAAGCACGGTGCCATCGCGCTCGCAGGCGATCTCGATGTCGGCATACATCTCGCGCGCATGGTTCATGCTCATAAGATGCTCGCGGCGGTCTTCGATCCAGCGCACACGTCCGCCGATATGGCGCGCGGCGAAAGGAATCAGAAAATCCTCCGGATATATCTCGCCGCGTGCGCCGAAGCCGCCCCCAACGTCGACTTCGATCAAATCGATCGCCGTCTCGGAAAGGCCAAGCATTTCGGCCAGCGCCCAACGATTAAAGAAGGGCACTTTGGCCGCGCCATGTAGCGTCATGCGTTCGGCGGCCACGTCCCATTCCGCCAGCAGGCCACGCGGCTCCATTGGCAACGCAGTGTGACGCTGAACACTCAACTTTTCGCGGCGCCTGTAGGCCGCCGCTGCAAAGGCAGCTTCGGCCTCACCCGCGCGGGCACACAGCACTCTTGCTCGGTTGGTGCCGGTTTCCTCGAAAATCAGGACTTCGTCGCGCGCGGCGATGTGGCGATCGGCGACCGGCGGTAATTCGGCAATATCCAAACCGATCAGCGCCAATGCATCCTCCGCAATCGCGGGATCATCGGCAATAACCACCGCAACCGGCTCGCCGACATAGCGGACCTTCTCCCGAGCAATCACTGGCTGTCGATAGAACTCACCTTCCGGCACCGCATGCTGGCGCATGGGAATACGAGGCGTCGGGACACCGATGTCCGCCGCGGTAATCACCGCGACGATTCCGGACAGCGCACGCGCCGCCACGGTGTCGATGTTTTCAATCCGACCGTGCGCCAGAGGGCTGCGCAGGATCGCCGCGTGCCGCAAACGCTTGGCTGCGATGTCGCCAACGTAGCAGCCCTGGCCACGCAGAAAGCGCTCGTCTTCGACGCGCGCCACCGCGCTGCCGATCCAAGCGTTTGGGCGACTCATCGTACCGACTCCGTCCGGCGATAGGCCTCACGCGCCTCGAGCACTGCCTCGACGATCGGAACGTCAACCATGGGCAACACCACGCCCCGCGGCCTGTTGCAAGGCGCTATCCCGCATGGTTTCGAGCAAAGCGCTTCGATAATCGGCGTCACGTCGACATTCTGTTCTGGTAATCGTCGCACCGGATTCATCATGTGTCAAAATTCCCGGCTCACTGTTGACTCTATACGCATTCGCCAGCCACATTAAATGAAACAGCGTTCCGATTATTGGGACAGATGGGGTGATCGATGCTTGCCAACATTTCTCGCCTGCGCGAATTGATGAAACACGAGAGGTTTGATGCCGTCATCGCAACCTGTCCCGAAAACGTAACCTATCTCAGCGGCTTTTGGGCCATGTCACAGTGGGTGCGGCGCGGACCCCAAGCCTATGTTCTATTTCCGATGGACGACGAGCAGGCCTGCGTGGTCGCCAATTCAGGCATTCTCGACCTGGTGGCGGACCATGACATCTGGATAAAGGAGATTCGCCGTTACGGGTATTTCCAATTGGACGTCGATCAGTCGGCCACGCTCGACTCAGCCGACCGGATACAGAAGCAGCTCTTCGACAGCCAGCCCTATAAAGGCCCTGTGGAGGCTCTGGTTACGGCGATCCAGGAAAAGGGACTGACGCGCGGAAGGTTTGGACTCGACGAGATGGGAATCACTCCTCAATGCATGGACCAACTCAAGTCGCTGCTGCCAGATGCGACTTTTGTCCGGTCTTTCTCTTTGTTCGAGCGCGTAAGATCGATCAAAACTCCCGACGAGATCGCGATCTTGCGTCGAGCTGCGCGGGCAACCGAACACGCGATCGACGCGGCACTGGCGATAGCCAAAGAAGGCGTCACCGAACGCGAGATGTTGCGGACTTTCAATTCCTGTCTCGCACAGAACGACACAGCACCCGTGGTCGGCTGCATCGGGTTCGGCACCCGCAGCGCCATGATCAACGTGCAGCCTTCCGATCGTCAGCTCAAGCGCGGCGACCTGATCCGCTTCGATGTCGGTGGCCGCTTCCGGCACTATCGCTCCGACATGTCGCGCGGCGCCGCGCTCGGCGAGCCGGCGCCAAAAATCGCGAGATATTACAGCGCGGTCGAGAAAGGCGTGTTGGCGGCCTACGATATTCTCAAGCCGGGACTCAAAGTGTCCGACCTTTTTACCCATGTGGTAGAGACAGTGCGTCGCGAGGGCATTCCCAACTTCAAGCGTAGTCATGTCGGCCACGGCATCGGCGTAGACGGCTATGATCCTCCGGCCATCTCAGAAAATACGAATGAAGTGTTCGAGGAGGACATGGTTGTCTGCGTCGAGACGCCCTATTACGAACTCGGACTTGGCGGCTTCCAGGTCGAGGACATGGTGCGTGTGACCAAGGATGGCGCCGAATCGCTCATGACTCTGAAAACCGGACTTAGAATCGTGTAGCCGGACTCGGCATTGGGCGTTCCCGACAGAGCGGAGTTGAAGCAGATGAAATTCTCAGTGTGTCTGGCGACGGGCTACGAAGGGTTAGTTTACCCGATTCCGTTTTGCGAGCCGCAGGATGTTATCAAGCATGGCATCCTGTGCGAAAAACTGGGTTACGACGCCGTATTCGGCAACGACCACATCACCACCCAGCACTATGTGCGCGAAATCTTTCCTGAGCCGCCTAACTTCTACGACGTGCTGATCACGCTGGCGATGATCGGCCAAGCGACGACGAAGATCCGACTTGGCACCTCGCTTCTGGTGATGCCGATGCGGGAGCCCGTGTATCTCGCAAAGCAGGTCGCGACCATAGATCAAATGACTGGCGGGCGCTTCATCATGGCCGTCGGCCTCGGCGCCTATCGCGAAGAGTTCGAGGCATGGGCGGGCAAGCGTTTCCCCAAGGCGCATCGGGGCGAGATGCTGGAGGAAGGGCTGGCCGCCTTCAACACGCTGATCAGCGACAGGGTCTCAAGCTTCGAGGGCAAATACTATTCCTTCAATGACCTGGAAATGTTCCCCAAGCCGAAGCAAAAGCCGTTCGCGCTTTATATTGGCGGCCACAACATGGCAGCAATCGAACGCGCCGCCAAAATGGGTCAGGGCTGGCTCCCCGGCTGGCGGCCGTTTCATGAAATCGCCGAACGGATCGTCCAACTCCATCAGTGCGCCGAGACGTTAGGCCGGGATCCCAAAGAAATCGAGGTGGCACCGCAATTCTCCCTTCTAATCGGAAAGACCGACGAAGCGGCCGAGAAGACCTATATGCAAAGCGGCTTGGTCGCCCACCGCAAGTCACTGGCCTATACCGGCCGAGACCCCGCACATCAGGTGACTGGCAACTTGGTAGGGTCGCCACAGCACATCATCGATAAGATTCATCAGCTCAAGGCCATGGGGGTCGATCACTGCTCAGCGATGGCGATCGCGGTGAATAGCCAGCAGGAATATCTTGAGCAAATTCACTGGTTTGCGGAAGAAATCATGCCGCATTGCCGGTAAGAACAACATGTCGATGCTATCGCCACACAGCGAGGCCTTTCAGGCCCTCCAAACGCCTTGCCTTATCCTCGACGGCGAGGCGCTGGCACGTAACATCGACCTGATGGCGGCCACGGCACGGCAGGCACCGGTGTCGCTGAGGCCGCACGCCAAAACTCACAAGTCACCGAATATTGCGGCGTTACAGATGCGCGCGGACTGCACCGTTGGCATCGGGTGCGCCACGGTATCGGAGGCGGAAGTCATGGCCGCTGCCGGCATCGCCGGCCTGTTGCTCACGTCCCCCGTCATGGGAGCGTCAAAATTGGCGCGTCTCGCTCGGCTCAATCGCGAGAAGGGATTGACTGTGGTGGTCGATCATCCGGCGCAGGTGGAGGACCTATGCGACGCCTTAAAGATCGGTGACAGGACGTTGGATGTCGTTATCGACGTCGACGTCGGCCAGGCACGGACAGGCATCAACGATCTCGCCGCTGGCGTCGAACTTGCCCGCATGATCGCGCAGCGCCCGAAGCTCAGGTTTGCCGGCATCCAGGGCTTCGCCGGTCACGCCCAGCACATAATCGACCCGGCAGAGCGTAGAGCGGAGGCCGAGCGGGCCGCCAAAAAGTTGCACGCCTTCGTCAAGGCGTTGACGGAAGCCGGTTTAAAGCCGGAGTTGATCACCGGCAGCGGCACCGGCACCCATCGCCTCGACGCCGGTTCTCCCTACACGGAATTGCAGACGGGCTCCTACGTTTTCATGGATGCCGACTATGCCCGCATCAAGGACGAACAGGGCCAGGAGTTGGCATTCACCCCCAGCCTGTTTGTGCTGGCGACGGTCGTATCCGTAAATCGATCGGGCCAGGTTACCGTCGACGCCGGAACCAAGGCGCTGGCGACCAATGGGCCGGCGCCCTGCATCATCATCGGCGCGCCGCCCGGAGCAGACTACAGGTTCGCCGGTGACGAGCACGGGATTATTGGCATTCCGCAAGGTGAGCGGACGCCGGATACCGGGACGCGGCTGCTGATAGGTGCAACGCATTGCGACCCGACCGTCAACCTTTATTCCTGCTACCATGTTGTTGGTAGGCATGGAGTTGAGATATGGCGAATACTTGGTCGTCACGGCGAATGAGGGCCACCGGGCGCCGACGTTATTGCTTCTGAATTTTTGCAGCTTTGATAGCAGCCTCCCAACGGGGGCGTTCACTCTTGAGGAATTCCACCGTTTGCTCGGGCGTACCACCCACGGGTTCCGCGCCAAACGAATGCATTATCTCCGTCACCGCAGGCAGGTGAACAATGCGATCACACTCCTTGCCTATGAGGTGGACGATCGTTGCCGGCGTTTTGGCGGGTAACGCCAAGACGTTCCACGAAGCCAGCTCATAGCCCTTTAGCACCGTGTCTATCGGTGGCACGCCCGGGAGCAGCGCGGCTGGTTGCTTCGTTGAAACGCCAAGCGCCAAAAGCTTCCCCGCCTTAATGAACGGCAAAAGCGGGCCGAGATTGTCGATAGTGAATGCAACCCGACCCGTCGCTAAATCCGGCAAATACTGCGATGTTCCTTTGTAGGGAACGCCAGCAACATTTATCCCGGCCATTTCAGCGAACATAGCAACTGAGAGCTGACTGCTCGTTCCGACTCCAGAAAATGCATATTCGATTTTGCCGGGGTTTGCTTTTGCCTTTTCGATGAGTCCCTTAATCGTTTTCACGCCTAGCCGCGGATTGACGACAAGTACATTTGGAAACTTTGCCGCAAGGCAAGCCGGCGCGAAGGCCGTATCCGGATCGTAGGGAAGGCTGTTGTAGATAAATTGATTTACGACAAACGATGCCGGAGCATTGAGCAGCATCGTGTAGCCATCGGGGTCGCTTTTAGCGACCAAGCCCGATCCGATGTTTGTGCCGGCGCCCGGGCGATTAACGACTATTACCGATTGCTTCAGCGAGGCTTCCATATGTTTGGCCAACAAGCGGGCGATGGTGTCGGTATTACCACCAGCCGTGAATGGAACGACGATCTCGATCCGCTGGTTCGGATAGGACGACGCCGCGATCGCAGGCAATGTTGCAAGCGATAGGCTCGCGACCAAAGTGACGAGCGACGCCAAACGGACGCCAGCGATGAAAGGCAATAGTGACCGGCGCATTTCAACCTCCATCTGTACCTAGCAACGGGCCGTCATGAACATACCGGCGCCAACGGCGCATCTGGCGTCGGACTTTTATCATTGAACGCAAATTCCAATGGGCGCCGGCAGCGGAAAACCGCACTGATGGAGTCGATTCCGTTCACTTCATTGACGCGTGTTTTGTCCCTGACGGTTAAATGCCCATAACAAAATTAGATCACATCAAAAAAAGGAAGCGAAGAAAAACGTTTTGCGATATCGGGTCGATTCATGCGTTTGCTCTATTGACTTCGCTACCGCCATGAATTGTTATGTAAAATCTAAAAATAGAACAGCGTTCCTATAATCGGCACGATCGAAGACGCTCTCTTCTCGATTTACGCGGCAAAAGAATGCTAAGTGCTGGAGGAATCGCGAAGCGGAATCTAAAGAGCGTCCGATGGAAATTGCCGGTCTTGAATGCATTCGGTGCAGGACGCTGTACCCGCCGGAGCATTATAGCGAAGATTGTCCGCGCTGCCGCGCGGAAGCGCCGAGCAATCTGACAGTCGCCTACTGTGCCGCAATACGTGAATTGCGAGCGAAACCGCCGAAAAGCAATGCCGACATCGGCCTGTGGCGCTACGGCGACGTGCTGCCCATCAGCCATGCGGATGCCGTTAGCCTTGGTGAGGGCGGCTCACCGTTGCATCGGCTGGAACATATCAGTCGGTCACTGAAACTCGATCATCTTTTCGCCAAGGACGAGACGCGCAGTCCTACTTGGTCGTTCAAGGACCGCCTGGCCTGCATGGCGGTCTCGACGGCCAAGAAGATGGGAGCGCAGGTGATCGTATCGAGTTCGACCGGCAATGCCGGCGCTTCGGCCGCCGCTTACGCTGCGAAAGCGGGCTTGCCCTGTGTGATTTTTACGACCAAGGGCGCCGTCGGGCCGTTGGTAACGCAGATGCGGGCCTACGGAGCCACGGTGCTCGCGCTGGAAAACAAAGTAGACCGGTGGACGTTGATGCAACACGCGGTAAAAGAATACGATTGGTTTCCGACTTCGCCCTTTTTCGCGCCGGTGGTCGGAAGCAATCCATACGGGATCGAAGGTTATAAGACCCTGGCCTACGAAATTGCAGAGCAAATGGATTGGCAAGTGCCGGATTGCTGCGTGCTTCCGGTCTGCTATGGCGATGCATTGCTTGGCATGTGGCGCGGCTTCGAGGACATGCGCGCCTTCGGCTGGACCGATCGCAGCCCGCGCATGATAGCAGCGGAGATTTACGGTTCGTTGAGCACAGCCTTAGAGAACGGGGATGATAGGCTTCCTGACATGCCGCTTACTCACGAGACCGTCGCCAAATCCACCACCGCGACGCGCAGCACATTTCAAGCCCTCGACACAATCCGAAGATCGGGTGGCACGGCGACGGTGGTCGGCAACAACGATATCATGCAATGGCAACTGCGGCTGGCGCGCGAAGAAGGGCTTTACGTCGAGCCGGCATCGGCCGGTGCGATGGCGGCGGTCGCTCAACTGCGCAACAACGGCCACATTGCGGCTTCGGACAAGGTCGTGACGCTGTTGACCGCAAGCGGCTTGAAAGACCCAGCCGCTACGGCAGGCGTGCAAGAGGAGCTGCTTACCATTCCGGGTGACGTCGGTGCCGCGTTTGCTCAGCTTCGGACAATGAATCTCATTCCGGGATAGTCTGGGGCGACCCGTGAAAAAGCTGGATTCGGTGATTTTAAGTGCGCCGTACGCAAGTGGCTGCTCTCATCTACTCGCAGCAGCGGGACGCCATCTTAACGAGCGCGCCTCAATTTTCCTGAGCGCAATATCGATCACGGCTGCCACTACTAACAAGAGCGCCAGTCCCGCCAGCACTTCGCGCATGCGCAGCAAATATTGACCTTGCATGATCAGAAAGCCGATACCGGCGTCGCCCCCGATGTATTCACCGATTACCGCGCCGATCAACGCGAACCCCACGCTGGCGCGCAGACCTGCGATGATCCACGTCACCGCGGCCGGCAGGTATATATGACGACCAATCTGCCAGCGCGATGCGCCCCACAATCGCGCACGGTCCAATAATTCCCGGTCGATCTCCTTGAAGCCGCGATATGTGTTGAAGAAGCAGATGAATACAATGAACAGAGCCACCAGCGCGACCTTTGGCGACATGCCGAAGCCGAACCAGACGATGAAAAGCGGCGCGAGCGTTAGGCGCGGAAATGCATTCAAGAGCGCCACGAAGGGATCGAACACTTTCGCCACCCGCGGAAGGAACGCGAACGAAAATCCAAGCGCAGTGCCGGCTGTCACGCCGATGGCGTAGCCGAGCGCTGCCTCGCTGAGCGTTAATGCGAGATTTCCAAAGATTCGTCCTTCGCTGTACCAGCGGCTCAGAACCTGCCCAATTTCACTGGGCGAACTGAAGAAGAACGGATCGACCCAGCCGGCCCTGACCGCGAGTTCCCAAAGAGCGAGAAAGCCCACAATAACGAGAAACCGTCCCAGCAGCCAGCCGAGCGAGGTCATAGCCATTTCGCTTTACTCACGCCACGCGTCGGCGCGACGCTCGATCCGCGCGAGCAGTCGGTCGAGCGGCACCACGGAAATGAACACCGCGAGCAGTCCAGCCATTACGGCATTGGGATCGTTCTGCGATTGCGCGACCGCAATCAGAGAGCCAACGCCTGCGGTCGCACCGAGATATTCGGCGACGATAGCGCCGAGGAACGCAAAGCCGACCGAAATTTTGAGGCTTGACAGCAGCCAAACGAGCGACGCCGGCAAATAGATTTCGCGCACCAGCCCGAACCAACCAGCACCCATCAGTCGCGCGCGGTCGATGAGCGCGCCTTGCACATTGCGCAGTCCGGCGTCGACATTGAAATAAACGATGAAGAATACGATCAGCGTGACGAGCGCCGCCTTCGAAATAACTCCGAGTCCGAACCAGATCATGAATATCGGCGCAAGAACGATGCGGGGCATTACGGCAAAAACGGCGATAAACGGGTCGATCAGTTTTCGAAGCGGTGGAACGAATAAGAACAAAAAGCCGACCAAAATGCCAAGGATCGAGCCGGCGAAAAAACCGAGCAGTGCTTCCAATGCGGTTAAGCCGAGTTGGTAAAAGATACTTCCGTCCGCGATCCAGATTTTGAGCTGTATCAGCACAGATATGGGATCGCCGACAACGTCGCGAATGACCGGGTCGATCCAGCCGATCCAGAGCCAAAAGCAAAGCACGCTTGCGACGAGCGCGGCGCGCCACAGGTTGAGAGAAAGAGGCGAAAGCTCAGCCTTGTCCATACTTTAAGATACGGCCTTCTGTTCGTCATAGCTGCGGCGCACTTCGTCGCGCATGTCTTCCCATAAGCGTGTGTAGAGGTCATGAAATGAGCGTTCCGTTCGCACATCAAGAATGTCGCGAGGACGGGGCAGTTTGATTTCATGGATGGATTTGACCCGGCCCGGACGCGCGGTCATCACGATGACGAGGTCGGACAGTGCAATTGCTTCCTCCAAATCGTGTGTCACGAAGATGACCGTCTTTTTGTCCCGCGCCCATATGCCGATTAGTTCATTTTCCATCATATTGCGCGTCTGAACGTCGAGTGCACTGAACGGCTCGTCCATCAAAATCATATCGGGGTTGGAGACGAGCGTACATGCGAGCGAGACACGTTTCCGCATTCCCCCTGACAACTGATGCGGGTAGGAATCTTCGAAGCCTTTAAGCCCGACAGACGCGATCCATGCCCGGGCGCGTTCTTCGCGCTCAGGCTTACTCACACCCTGGAATCCGAGCGGCAGCGCGATGTTGCCCAACACCGTCCGCCAGGGGATGAGAGCATCGGACTGGAACATGAAGCCGACATCGGTCCTAAGGCCGCGGACCTCTCCGCCGTGAAGGCGCACCGATCCTGAGGAAGGAGCCAGCAATCCTGAGATGAGCCTCAGCACCGTGGATTTGCCGCACCCCGACGGCCCTACCAGCGAGACGAATGTGCCAGCCGCCACGCTGAAGGACACATCCTGAAGAACGGTCAGGCTTCGTGCGGCCGAATTGAACGTCCGCGAAACCGCTTTGAGTTCAACCGCGCTCATTCTCGACCCGACTTGTTTGGCGTCACCTGACGAAACGATCGTCGATAACCTGCTCCGGGCTGACCTTCGAATTCTTCGGCAGTTCGCCGATGTCCTTCATCAGATCGATCGTGAGTTGAACCGGCGCCTTGGAAATCTTGCCGTTTTCCGAGACGGCCGGAATTACATGACTCAGAACGCTCTCCACATTCGGGGTATCTTTGAGCTTGGCCGGCAGGACGGCGGCCACTTCCTTGGGCGAATGGCTGTGCACCCATTTGAGCGCCTCAAGATTATTCTCGACGAAGGCTTTCGCCACATCGGGGTGTTGTTTGACGAATTCCTTTCGCGCGACGATTGCGACGGTCGGAAACTCGCCACCGAAGACCCTGGCAGTTTCCTCCTTGGAAAAGAGATCGAGAATTATTCTACCGAGATGCTCCGACAGAAGCTTGGATACAGTCGGCTCGCTGGCAAGCATCACATCGACCCGCTTGGAGCGCATGGCAGGAATCCATCCTGCTACGCCGCCTGTCGAGCGAAACGTCACGTCGGCGGGATTGATATGGTAGGCCTTGAGAATTCCGAGCCCGATGAGATGATGACCGGAGCCCAAATCGACCACTCCGAATATCTTGCCTTTCAAATCGGCCGGTGACTTGATGTTTGGTAGATCCGTTCGCGCCAATAGCGCGACCGTCGGAGTTCGCATGAGGCTGGCGAGGACGACAAGATCCTTACCTTCAGCCTGCGCTGCAATTGCGTGCTGGACGTACATAATGCCGAGGTCCTGATCGCCGGCGAGCAACGCGATCACGGCCGGGCTGGTCGTTGGGGCGTAGGTTACCTGAATCTTGCGGCCGAGCTTCTTTTCCAGTTCCGGAAAGGTGACTTTCTCCGCAACCAGGAACGGCAGATACGTGAACGACGGCGTTGACGAGACGATGACACGCAATGGTTCGGCGGCCGCCGCACGGTTTTCTCCGATCGCGCTAAAGCTCAGCACAGTGGCTACCAGTAAAAGAGCGATGTTTCGTAACAGACGCATGCGATTCCTCCATCAGTTTGCGTGATCGCGCCGTCTTGCCGATTCTAGAACATCGGCCACGTCGGCTTGGCCACATCCGCGAGGCCCGCGCGCCGGGCAAGCGAACTGGCCCGATCACGTGCCTCCTCGATCAGATCTTGCTCATTCAATGTCAGCACCTTACCGCCGCGCATGAGTATTTTGCCGTCCACGATCACCATGTCGGCGCATCCGCCGTGGGCGCAGTAGACGAGGTTGGCGATCGGATTGTGAATCGGATGCCACTCTGGCCGCATGATATCCAGGACTGTCAGGTCGGCTTTCTTGCCGACTTCGACTGAGCCCAACTCCGTATCCCACAGCATACAGCGCGCGCCGTTGAGGGTCATCATTTCGACCGCGACCTCAGGCCGCATCAGCTTGGGATCGAGACGAGCTTCATGGTAACCGCCGACGACCAGGAAGCTCTGGCGAATGACGTCCAGAAAATTGCCGGACATGGCTGCGTCGGAGCCAAGCGATACGGCAATGCCAAGCTCCAGCATTTCCGGCGCCTTGCCATGGCTCATATTGCCCATCGCCTGATGCATAGAGGCTGCGGGCGCGAGCGAGATTTTCACGTCGCGTTTTTGCAGGAGGAAGAGCTCTTTGGCATCGATCCAGCCCATGTGAAGCAGCAGCAGATTGGGCCCAAGAATCCCGAGCTTTTCCAACCGCGTAACGTCGCCCATGCCATATTTGAGATGGGAAGCGACAACCTCGTCTCTATTTTCACAAGCATGGCCGATGATGCCGACGGCGCGCTTCTCCGCCAACTTGGCGAGCCGCCCGAGCAACTCATCCGAGCATGCAACGGGCACGCGCATCGAAAACCATGCCTTCAGTCGACCGTCCAAGGCGCCATCATATTCGGCGACCATCTCGTCGGCTCGGCGGAGCGCATCTTCGGTTGGTTCAAAGAACCCTCTCGGCAGATTACCCATGGTCGTCTGCCCCATATCGAAAACGGTACGCGCAATCAGACCGCGCATGCCGCTTTCCTTGACCACTTGCGCGGTCTCGGCCGCGAAGTAGTTGCCGGGATCTGCAAAGCACGTGATGCCGGCGCGCAGCATCTCGATTTGTGCCAGGCGCGCCGCACACAGCGCATCGCCTTTGTCCATATGCGCCTCGACCACCCACAACCGCCGGAACAGACGTTCAGGTCCCGAATAGGCCTCATCGCCCAATCCGCGGCCCAACTGTTGAACGTTGTGGATGTGGGTATCGAACAAACCGGGAAGAACCATCTTGCCTTTGCCGTCGATCACCTCGTCGAAGCCTTCGGCGGAAAATTCCTTCGTTTTGCCGACGGCAGCAAAGCGACCGTTCTCGATCGCGACAGTGCCGTCGCAAAGGATACGACGGCCCTTATCAACGGTTACGAGATAGTCGATGTTTTGGATGAGCAGCCGGGACATGCTAACTCTTCCTTCTGCAACAAGCCGACAGGCGGAAGTCGACTGTGGTTAAGGTAGTTCTCGGCGCAACGGCCCGGAGGCCATCGCGTGGCGGCAATTTCAACGCAGTCATCGCTGGATTCTGATTATCATCGGTACTATAGGATGTGTCAAACAGTCCAAGTCTTTCCCGCCGAAGCCGTCGTGCGAATTCCAGCGCGCGTTTCTGTTCGCGGTGTTGAAGCTTTCCACCGCCGAAGAAGGTCGGGACGTGGCTGGCATCCGAATTTCGGGGGCAGAGAAAAAGCCGCCCGAATGGCCTGCCGCGTTCGAGTGGCGATCTGCAGAGACTCAAAGCCCGCGCCGAATCCCGCCAAATCGCCAGAATTGGCGTCATCTCCGGAATCCTTCGGTTTCGACAGAATGCGTGGTGGTGGACGCGGTCGTAGTCAAATCCGTCCCTGGCGGTCACTTCCCTGCTAACAGGGAAAAGAACAGGGATTTTTTTGATTCTGAGGTCGTTTCCGAATCGGCGTCCTCATTAGTCCAGTGATTTTGGAGCCTTAGAGCTAAATTCCCTGCTCATCGGAGCAGGCAATTTCTGTGAAAGAACAGGGAATTTTCGGAGAGGATCAGCGAATTTCTGCTGCGCCGTAATTGTACCGGCGTTCCGCGATCCAATTCTCGACAATCAGTTAGCTGAGGGCTTTTCGCGCGGCGCTTACTGCTACCCAATCTGAACCTGATGAGAAAAGTCGATGAACACGATCTTAGCGCCCGCGGTTCCGCTCAAATCCTGTGTGATGGCCGTACCCGCCGCGCTTTAACCGCGAGCGGCGCAACAAATGGATCAGATCCGTATTCGCGGACCTGATCCGGACGTCGAGCACGAAAGCGGGTGGTGATACTCGGCGCTAGCAGCCATTTCTTATTGTTTAGCCGCCGTATCTTCCTGGACTTCATTCTTCCGAGGAATGACGTTGAGAAGGATATGCAGCACGCCGGCGATGACAAATGCGACGACGATGCCGGCCGAGACAAACGGCCTGACGAGTGAGGGCAGCATCGCAATGAAATCATGGGGAAGTGCCGTCACCCCGATTCCAATCACGATGCTTGTCCCGGCAATGAATAGATTGGCGTCGGTCTGCGGCATTGACCCCAGGACCCGGATGGCCTGCATGCACAACGCCGCAATCGTGACCAGTAGCAAACCTCCGACAATCGGCCCCGGAATCGCGGCGACAACCGCGCCTATCTTCGGACTCTGGCCGAGAATAAGCAGAATTACGCCGGCGGTGGCAAACACAAAACGGCTGCCAATACGCGTAACTGCAAGAGCACCGATGTTCTGATTATAGGTGACTGTCGGCAATCCGCCGAATACTGCGCTGATGGCGGACCCCAGGCTTTCCGTGAGAATGCCGCAGTCAATGCGCTTGTTGGTTACGGTTTGTTTGCCGATATCCTCGCCCACCAAAACGTAACTTCCAACGACTTGGCCCAGATCTGCGATGTAGGCGAGCAACATAACAAGCGTCGCTCCCAGATCGAATTGAAACCCGAACGGAAAGAACATCAAAAATCCGATCCAGGGTGCTTGGGCGGCGGCGGCAAAATTCATTTTTCCGCTTAGCAGGGCAACTGCCACCGCGATCACGGCTCCAAGCAAAAGGGCGACAAAGCGAAGAAAGCTGCGAGGCATAAACAAAACAATCAGGAGAGCCACAACGTACGGAATGAACGCCATCACGAAATTAAACGGCTTACCGAAGCTCGGCGTATTGGGAAATCCGACAACCTGGCCGATGATAACGCCGGCGATTGTTAGCGCCGCCATCAAAATCACGACGCCGTAAACAGGCGCTGCACCAAAAATCAGCCGCACTCGTCCCCAGAAGCCGAAGAGAGACAACGCGGCAGCGATCAAGGATGCGATGATCATCGCGGTCCAGGCCGCGGCAAGACCGCTGGTCGCAACCACGGCGGGCACGACCGAGACAAAAACAATGGCCGGCCCCTGCAGCACCGGAAGTCTCAATACCCAAAGGGCCTGAGCGATGGTAACCAAGCCAGCCCCGGTCAAGGCCGCCCGAACGACAAACGCGCTCGACTCCGGTGGCAGCTTAAGAGAGCGCGCGAGCAAAACTGGTATGATCAGGATTGTGGTGTCGACAGTCAGTTGTTGAAGGCCATAAACAATGTTCTGCCACCACTTCAACCTTTCATCGATGCCAACAATCAGGCTAACGCGCTGAGGAGCATCCATTTTGTCCATCCCGTTCTGGAGCTATGAGACGGCAAACGCGGTCACTGCGATGCCGTTAGAATTACGGATCAGACAGTCCCAGCCTGTTTCACAGGGGATTAAATGGCGAATCGTTCTATTTATAGAATGATAATAATGTCTGCACCAAATGCAACACGTCAGCCGCCGCGTGAGCTCGTATCACTTGCCAACCAGCGAGCTTAGTGGGGAGCACCATACGGAGAGCCCGCAGATATTTATAAACGCGCGCCGCCTACAACGGAGCGCATGATTTGCACCGATAACTTCGTTTGCGCTTGCGATAGGGTCGAGAGGAGCGGACAGTCACGCTTTAAGCCGCCGCTGCCGCAAAGGAGCGGCGCAGTTATGCGACTTGAAAGGCCACGGCGTCACGCCCGTCGAGAGCGATATCGATCGCCGCGCCGACCTGCCAGCTCGTCAGCGCCGTATGTCCCGGAACACGCATCAGCAATCTTCCAGAAGCGGCGTCGCTTGAATCGATATAAATATCGATGTAGTCGCCTTGATAGACCAGCGCCGAGATGCGCCCGCTGCTGGCGACCGCTGTATCGCCGGTTGCAAGCTGCAGTTGCCCCGAACGCACGAAGAGATCGACCGTAGCGCCAGGCGCCAGGCCCTCAAGCGGCGCGGCCAAGACCTGAACGCGCGCAGCGCCAAGCGCGATTGTGGCGAATGTGTCGTCGAAGCGGTCGAGCCGGCCGCGCAACACATTCGCATCGCCAATGAACGACGCGACGAAACGCTCGGACGGCCGGCGAAAGATTTCCTCCGGCGCGCCAACCTGACGGATGCGTCCATCCGCCATCACGGTGATGCGATCCGAAAGGCTTAGCGCTTCGCTCTGGTCGTGGGTCACGAAAATCGTGGTGACGCCAAGCTTGCGCTGTATCTCCTTGACCTCGACCTGCATCGACGCACGGAGATTCTTGTCGAGTGCCGAGAACGGCTCATCGAGCAGCAGTACTTTGGGGTTGATGACGAGCGCGCGCGCGATGGCGACGCGCTGCTGCTGGCCGCCAGACAATTGCTTCGGCTTGCGGTCTTCGAATCCTGCAAGCTTGACCAGGTCCAGCACCTCCTTAACGCGGCGCGCGACTTCCGGTTTTGCAACGCCGCGCATCCGCAGGCCGTAGCCGATATTGGCCGCGACCGTCATATGCGGGAACAGCGCGTAGTTCTGAAACATCATGCCGATTTCGCGCTTGTAAGTCGGCAGATGGTTGACGCGTTGGCGGTCGATCGTGATTTCGCCGCTGTCCGGCATGAAAAACCCGGCAACCAGATTGAGAAGCGTCGTCTTGCCGCAACCGGAAGGGCCGAGCAGCGTCATCAACTCTCCGCGCTGGATCGTCAAATTGGCTTCATGTAGCGCTGTGATGTTGCCAAAACGCTTTGTCACCCCATCGAGACGGACCGCGGGATCCGCGCCGGCCCTGGCTGTGCCGGGTTCAGCGGTTGTGTTCGACATTCAGTACCTTTCCGAGGCCGAGAAACACATTGGCAAAGGTCAGCAGTAAAGCGGTCGCAATGATGTACATGACGGACAGCGCGGCCATCGAGGGGTCGGCATATTCGCGGACATAATTATACATCGCGACCGGAAGCGTCTGCGTGTGCTGCGAGGTAACAAAAAGGGAAGCCGTGAATTCGTTGAACGACAGGATAGCCGCGAACAGCCAGCCGCTTACGAGGCCGGGGATGAGAAGCGGCAGCGTAATCGTAAGCAGCACGCGATACGGCGGTGCGCCGAGGCTCGCTGCCGCAAGCTCGAACCGTTGATCCAGATTGCGAAGCGATACGTAAACGCTGCGCAACACGAACGGCAACACCAGAACGACGTGGCACACGATCACAACAGCGAAGCCGCGTGCGGCACCGATTTGCGAGGCAAGAATCAGAAAACCCAGTCCCACGGTGAAATGCGGGATCACCAGCGGGGACAACAATACAGCTTCGATCGTGCGCTTGAACCTAAACGTATAGCGGTCGAGCGCAAACGCGAAGGTCGCGCCGACGAACAGTGCGATGGTCGACGCCCACGCGGTGACGATGAAGCCGTTGCGAAAACCGGCGCGAAAATCGTCGTAAGCGATAGCCCTCGCAAACCAGCGCCACGACCATTCCTGCGGCGGGAACGACAAAATGGCTTTGTTGTTGAAGGCGGCGAGCGTGACGACGATTGCCGGCAGTACCAGGAACCCAAGAATCAAAACGACCGCGAGGATGCCGATGACGCGGAGAAACCGCTGAAATAGCGAACGGGGCATCAGTACGGCCCTATGGTTTCGAGCGGCCGTGCGACGTAACGCAGGAGCGATATCGTCGCAATCGTCAATGCCAGGCCGGCGACGCAAAGGCTTGCCGCGAACGGAAAATTGAAGCTCGCAAAGCCGAGTTGATAGACGAGATTCGAGATCATGTTGACCCGGCCGCCTCCGATGAGCTGTGGGGTTGCAAACGCGCTGAAGGTCCAAGCGAAAGCGGTCGTCACTCCGGCAACGATACCGGGCGCTGACAATGGCAAGGTCACGGTCACGAACGCGCGAATCGGGCCGGCGCCGAGGCTTTCCGCCGCCTTTTGATAATCGCGGTCGATATGCGAAAGCGCCGCGGCCAGCATGATTACCATCACCGGCAACGTCACGTGGACCAGCGCGGTAATGACGCCGAACTCCGTAAACATGAATTGGATCGGAGTCTGCACGATCCCGAGTTTCAGCAGGACCGAATTGATGAAGCCATTATTACCGAGGACAATGATCCAGGAATAAGTGCGCACCACCTCGCCAAGGAACAGCGGAGTGACGACGGTTATCATGATAACCGACTTGACGAAAACATTGCGCGTATAGACCAGCGCGTAGGCCAGCGGATAGCCTACGACGAGCGTGAAGAACGCCGTCAGGAAGCAGATCCAGACCGTATCGATAAACACCTGCGCATAAAGCGGCTTCAGCAGCGCGGTGAAGTTCGCCAGCGTGAATCCACCGGCTTCGAGCGAGCCGGGGATATAGGCGCGCAGGCTGTATTGCAGGACCGCCGCCATCGCGGCCACGAAACTTAATGCGCAGAGCGCCGCCGGCGAGACAAAGGCGCGTAAAAAGGGTCGGGGTGTCACTGCGTCCAGGGCCGGTAGGAGAAACAGCCGCGGGCATCCGTGCCCGCGGCCATGACGACAGACATCAGTTCATGATGTTCTCGGCGAACCACTTGCGCCATTCGGCGGTCTTCTCCGCCCGCAGCTTGGAGTCGATCACGATCTGCTTGTTCCATTGAGCCGCGGTCGTGAACACGCCGGGTAGCTTGGCGATCTCCGGATCGACCTTGGCGTTGAGAACCGCCGGGCTTCCCTTCTTGAGCTTCGCGATCTGGGCCTGGATTTCCGGGTCGTACAGGTCATTGATGAACTTGTACGCCAGCTCGGCCTTCTTGGACCCCTTCATGATGGCGACGGTATCGATGCCGAGCACCGCGCCTTCCTTCGGGATGACCAACGTGATCGGGACGCCTTGCCCGATCATGTAATGCGCGTTCATCGACAGCACGATCTGCACGGGAGTCTCGCCATTGGCGAGCAACTGCTGGCTGTTGGCGTCGTTGGTATAGAACGCTTTGAAATTGGGTTTCAAAGCCTTGAGCTTGGCTTCGCCCTTTTGCCAATGCGCCGCGTCGCCGCCGGAAAGCATCGCCGCGACGACAATGATGTGGCTCGGATCGAAGTCAGGCGCCGCGAGCTTGCCCTTCAGTTTCGGGTTCCAGAGATCATTCCAGCTTTCGAACTTGATACCCTTCAACAGATCGGCGCGATAGCCGATGGTGTAGACGTAGGCCCAGCTTCCGAGATGGTACGGGCTGATTCTCGCCTGCTCCGCAAGATTCTTGGAGTTCGGGATTTTCGACAAATCCAGTTTCTCGAACAATCCGTCATTGGCGTAGAGCCAGCCGACATGCGACGTCGTGAACGTGATGTCGCTTTCGGGGCTGTCCTTAGATAGCCTCGCCTTGTTTAGGCGATCGATCGTGCCGCCGGTGATGTACTCGACCGGGACGCCGGTCTCCTTGGTGAATTTCTTGGCGACGGTCTCCGCGATCAGATCGCGCCAGCTACCGCCCCAGATGCTGACGACCAACTTGTCTTGTGCCTGCGCGGGCAAAATCAGCGCGAGGGTAAAAAGCGCAATCAACAACCGTTTCATCTCTGACTCCCCTTTTCCCGTTCCCAAAAGAATGGCTGGATGGTGCTTTCCTTGTGGTCCCTTCACTCTCGGCGGGTGAAGATTGTGGACAAAATGACCTCTCTTGCATACGATTGACAGCACTATGTATTGCACATTGAAAATTCGCAAGGCCGAATCGGGCCGCCCCGGAGGTAACCGCCGCGCGGCGTCCATCGCCCTTGTGGTTCTTCCATGAAGCCTTCTCCGTTCGATTATGTCAGGGCTGAAACCCTTGAACATGCTTGCACTTTGCTGGCGGAAAGCGGCGAGGACGGACGCCTTTTAGCCGGCGGTCAAAGCCTCATCCCAATGATGAACCTGCGGCTCGCCCGGCCGGCGGTCGTGATCGATATCGGCCGGCTGCCGCTGGACCGCATCGATATCGCCGGTTCAACCATCCGGATCGGCGCACTGACGCACCACCGGCAGGTGCTGGAGCACGCACAGTTGCGGAGGATCGCGCCGATATTTGCCGAAACCGCGCGTTACATTGCTCATCCGACCATCCGCAATTTCGGCACGGCCGGTGGCAGCGTCGGCCACGCCGATCCGACCGCGGAAATACCCACGCTCCTTGTGCTGCTGGATGGACATGTCGAAGCCGCATCGCAAAAAGGGACGCGGCAGATAGCGGCGGCCGATCTCTTCCGCAGCGCTTTCACGACCAGTCTGGCGGCGAACGAAATAATCACGAATCTCACATTCCAGATTCCGAAGGGAAGCCACGGCACGTGCTTTCTCGAATTGGCCGAGCGTGACGGAGATTATGCGCTGGCGGCGGCGGGCGCCGTCGTTGAGCGCAATGGGGATTCCATCGTTGACGCACGCATCGTGCTGACCGGTGCGGAATCCGTGCCGGTGCGGGCGCCGGAGGCGGAAGCGATGCTCGCCGGCAAGACATTGACGGAAGCGCTCGCCATCGAGGCGGGCGCCGCGGCCATCGGCCGTCATCAGTCCTATGCCGACATTCGCGCCAGCGCGGAATATCGCCGTCATCTGCTTTCGGAATTCACGCGCAGGGCCTTGCTCACGGCTTACGCGCGTGCCGGAGCGCCGTCGTGATCGACATCACGCTCACCGTGAACGGAAAGACCAAGTCGCTGCCGGTCGAGCCACGTCGCCTCTTGGCGGACGTGCTGCGTCATGAGTTCGGCTGTTTTGGCGTACATTTCGGCTGCTCCCACGGGGCCTGTGGCTGCTGCACCGTTCATATCGATGGTCAGGCGCGGTTGTCATGCCTTGCTTTTGCCGCGCAGTGCGACGGCATGAGCATCGTGACCATCGAAGGCATGTCCAACGCCGGCACGCTGCATCCGCTGCAACGGGCCTTTATCGAGGAACACGGACTGCAGTGCGGCTATTGCACGCCAGGGTTCATCATGGCGCTCGCACCATTTGTCGAACGAAGCGCAGCGCCGACAGACGGCGAGATACGCGAGGCGATGTCCGGCAATATCTGCCGCTGTACGGGCTATCACACCATCGTCGCGGCCGTGCGGCGCGCCATCGCAGAAAAAAAAGGAGCCTCCGGTGCCTGAACGCGCGCCCGAACAGCCACGCTATATCGGCGCGCGCATCAATCGGCTCGAAGACCCACGCCTTGTCAGCGGCCAAGGCCGCTACATCGACGACATGACTCCGCCGGGCACATGGCATATGCGCCTCGTGCGTTCCGAGCTGGCCCACGCCAAGCTGAACAATATCGACACTTCAGTCCTGCGGGAGACCTTTCCGGAGGCATTGGTTTTCACCGGCACGGACATCGGCGAACTCTGCATTCGGGCTTATGCCGACATCCCGAGCGTTCAGCGATGCGTCCAGCCGATCCTCGCGCGCGAGCGCGTGCGCTTCGTCGGCGAACCGATTGCGGCGGTGCTGACCGAAGACGCCTACCAGGTCGAGGATGCCGCCGAGCTTGTTTTTGTGGACTACGAACCGTTGCCGGTCATAGCCGATGCGCAAACAGCGATGGCTCCCGGCGCACCGCTGCTGTTCGACGGCTGGCGCAACAATCTGTTCGTCGAGCAAACCCGCACCGGCGGCGACATCGCCGCGGCAAAAGCGAATGCCGCCCATGTCGTGCGCCGCACTTACCGCAATCAACGCCAGGCCGGCGTGCCGATGGAGGCGCGTGGCGTTATCGCCGCGCTGGACCCCGCCGGCCGAACGCTCACAGTCTGGTCATCGACGCAGATCCCGCATCTGCTGCGCACTTATCTGGCTGAAGAGCTGTCGTGGCCCGAAAACCAGATTCACGTCATCGCTCCCGAAGTTGGCGGCGGCTTCGGCGTGAAAGGCCATGTCTTCGCGGAAGAAGTGCTCGTGGCATGGCTCGCCATCAAAACACGCCGCCCCGTCAAATGGATCGAGGATCGTCGCGAGCATCTGATCGCCAGCATTCACGCGCGCGATCATGTTCATACCGTCGAAGCGTATGTCGCCGCCGATGGAAAAGTGCTCGGACTAAAAGCCGATATCACCGTGGATGTCGGTGCGTATTCGGTATGGCCGTTCACCGCCGGCAGCGATCCCGGGATGGTCGCGAAGGTGCTTCCCGGACCTTACGATTTGAAGGCCTATGAGGCGACCTATCGCGGCGTCGCCACCAACAAATGCCCGATCGGAACCTATCGGGGCGTCGGACGGCCGGCGGCGGTATTTTCCCAGGAACGGCTGATGGACGAGATCGCCGTCGAGATCGGCATGGATCCGATCACGCTGCGCGAACGCAACCTGATTCCGAGTTTTCCCTACAAGAACGTGCTCGGTTACACGTATGACGAAGGTACTTACGCGCAAAGCCTGACGAAAATCCGTGAATTGCTGGCGCCAGATGTCGAGGAAGCGCGCAATCCAACCCGGCCGAACATACGGACCGGCGTCGGAATTGCGTTATTTCTGGAGCAGACCGCGCACGGCACGCCGGATTTCATCAAGCGGCGCTCGCCGATCGAAACCGGATACGAGTCGGCCAAAGTCGAGATGCATCCCGATGGCGGCGTTACCGTCGACACCGGCCTGCAATGTCATGGTCAAGGCCATGAAACGACGTTCGCGCAACTTGTCGCGGAGCAGCTCGGGGTTCCGCCGGAGGACATCGTCGTCCGCCACGGCAACACCGTGACGTCGCCCTATTCGGTCGGAACGTGGGGCAGCCGCGGTATCGTGCTCGGCGGCGGAGCCGCGTATCGCGCCGCCGGCATTATTCGCGACAAGCTTATCGCCATCGCTGCCCAGCATCTTCAGTCGCAACCCGAAGCCATTGAGCTTGCCGACCGCCACGCGCGTATCAAAGGCGATCCACAGCGCAATATCGCCGTCGCCACGCTCGCGCGCTGGGCGCAGCGCAATGTCGAGAACCTGCCGGCCGGAATGGATCCGGGATTGATTGCCGTGTCCTTTGTCGATGGTCCGCCCGACGGCAGCTATACCAACGCCGTGCATGCCGCGGTCGTAGAGATCGATCTCGGCACCGGGGCGCTCAAGCTCAAGCGCTTTGTCGTCGTCGAGGACTGCGGAACCATCGTCAATCCGCTTGTTGTCGACGGACAAGTACGCGGTGGCGTGGTCCAGGGAATTGGGTCCGCGCTGTGGGAGCACTTCATCTACGACAAAGAGGGGCAGCCGCTGACGACCAATTTCGCGGATTATCTCATGCCGAGCGCGCCCGGCGTGCCCGATATCGAGGTGCATCACATGCAGACGCCGTCTCCGGTTACGCCGCTCGGCATGAAGGGATTGGGCGAAGGCGGCGCGATTGGGCCTGCCGCTGCAATCGCCAACGCAGTCGAGAATGCACTCGGCGTGCCGGTGCGTGAAACGCCGATCACCCCACATCGCGTCTGGACGCTCATTCAGGCACGTGCCGCCCAAGGTGGCCCAACGCCGGACGGCCCCGCTTAAAGACGGCTATCGATCGTGGGCAAAGCGGCCGTAAGTCGGTCGATTCGCGTTCGTTTCGATCACGCGCCGAAGCTGACGCAGATATTCTTGATCTGTTGATAGGCCGTCAGCGCCTCGAGGCCCTTTTCGCGTCCGAAACCGCTTTGCTTGAAACCGCCGAACGGGAACTCGACGTCGAGGCCGACCCAGAACGAATTGATCCATACCTGACCGACGCGCAGCTTTTCGCTCATCTGCATCGCCGCGTCGATATTCCTGGTGTGAACGCCGGCCACCAGGCCGAACGGCGAATCGTTGGCGATGTCGATGGCGTCGGTCACGGTGTCGAACGGTATGATCGTCAGGATTGGGCCGAAGATTTCCTCGCGCGCAACGCGCGCCTTGTTGGACGCGTTCACCACAAGCGCCGGCCGGACAAAATTTCCGCCTTTCAGCGCCGCGTCGGTCGGCAAATCGCTGCCAAGCAGCAGTTCGCCCTCCCTGGCCGCCAGGTCGTAATAGGACTGGACCTTGGATTGCTGCGCCTTGTTGATCAGGGGGCCCATGCCCGGATCGTCGAGACCCTTGCCGAGCTTCAGTGCACGGGCTTTGGCATGCAACGCGTCGACCACCTGATTGTGGATACGCTTCTCGACGAGAAGCCGCGTCCCGGCGTTACAGACCTGACCGCAATGCAGGAAGGCGGCGCCCGCGATGATATCGAGCGCGGCATCGATATTGGCGTCGGCGAACAGGATTTGCGGTGACTTTCCGCCAAGCTCCATTGAACACGGGATGGTATGTGTCGCCGCTGCCGCCAATACCTTTTGTCCGGTCGCGACCGAACCCGTGAAGGTGATCTGATCGACGCCTGCGTGGCGTGCGAGCAGATCGCCAGCCGAAGAGCCGGTGCCGGGAACGAGATTGACCTGGCCCGCCGGCAGACCTATCTCGCGGCAGATTTTTATGAGCTCGTAAGCCGTCGTTGGCGTTTCTTCCGACGGCTTGATGATGACCGCGCAACCCGCGGCGAGCGCCGGCGCCACGCCGCGGGCGATCAATTGAAACGGATAGTTCCAGGGAATGATATGCAGGCTGACGCCGACCGGCTCGCGGATGGTCCAGTCCATCCAGCCGTTGCCGAGCGGGATCGAAGAGCCTTGCAGCTTGTCCGCGGCGCCGCCGTAGAATTCAAAATTGCGCGCGGCGCAATCGACTTCCCAATAAGCATCGCGCAGCGGCTTGCCGCTGTCGCGGCATTCCATGCGCGCCAGCTCTTCGCGCCGCTCCATGATGCGCTCGCCGATGCGCTGCATGACGCGGCCGCGCTCGAACGGACGCATCTTGCGCCATGGTCCATGCTCGAACGCATGCCGTGCGGCAGCGACCGCCTTGTCGACTTCCGTTGCGCCAGCGCATGCGAATGTCGCGATCACCTCCCCGGTTGCCGGATCGTGCACCGGAAGGAAGCCGTCGCTACCCTCGAAAATATCTTCGTCACCGCAAACGATCGGGATTTTGGGAAGATTTTGGGTCATGGGTTCCTCATGCTCGACGCCCCGGGTAGCTGCAACTTCCCGCGAAGTTGTATACATATAGGTTGATGTTGTCGACATGACCGGCTACAGTTCGCGTAGTCTTGAACGCCGACGGACCATCATGGACCTGAAATTACGACAGAAACGCGCGCTGGTGACCGCCGCTTCGCGTGGCCTCGGCCGCGCCTCCGCCCGCGCGCTTGCGGCCGAAGGCGCCCGCGTCGCGATGACGGGACGCAGCATCGCCGCGCTGGAAAAGGAAGCGCAGGCGATCGCACGCGACGGCCAGACCGAGACGATGGCGCTGGCGATGGACTTGTGTGATCCGGCCAGCATCGCGCGCGGCGTCGATGACGTCGTGCGTAAATGGGGCGGATTGGACATTCTCGTCGCAAATACGCCGGGGCCGAAGGCCGGCCCGTTTCTATCGCTCGACCGCAACGAATGGCGCTCGGCGCTCGATATGACTGTGATGCCGGTGGTCGATCTCCTGCATCGGGTCATTCCCGTGATGAAAGCGGCCGGCGGCGGCCGTATCGTTTGCATTACGACCATCGGTGTGAAGACGGCGCAGCCCAGCATGGTGCTGTCGAACGCTACACGGCTTGCAATCACTGGCATCGCCAAAACATTGTCGGTCGAACTCGCCGACGACAACATCTTGGTCAACACGATCTGCCCCGGGCCTATCGACACCGACCGCATGATCGAATTGATCGACGCGACTCAGACCGAAAAGAGCATTGGCCGCGATGCGGCGGCGGCGATCTGGCTCGATGAGGTTCCGCTGCGCCGCATGGGTCGCACCGAAGACTTCGGCAAGCTGGTTAGCATTCTGGTTTCCGATGTGGCGTCTTTTGTCACCGGTGCTGCGCTCTCCGTCGACGGCGGCAAATCTCGCGCATATTAATCGCGCATACCGAGGAATGCAGCGGTGGCTCATACAACGAACCGTTTTGAAGGTGGCGATCTCGTCGTTCAGACGCTGAAGACGCTGGGCGTAAAGCAGATATTTTCTGTCTCTGGCGGCCCCCTGAACTCGCTTTACAATGCCTGTGCCGCTCACGCCTTGCCGTTGCACCACACGCGCCACGAGGCGGGCGCTTGTTTCATGGCAGAAGCCGTTTCGCGCCTCACAGGCATTCCCGGCGTCGTTGCGGTGACGCTCGGCCCGGGCGTTACCAATACCGTAACACCCGCGCTGGTTTCGAAAATGGCGGGGACGCCGTTGCTGATCATCGGTGCGCAGGCAAACACGCGCTTGTTCGATCGCGGCGCGGGTATGTCGGCTGATCATATCCCCATCATGACGCCGGTGACCAAGTGGGCGGCACGTGTTCTCAATACCGAACGGATTCCCGAATATATCGAGGCTGCGTGGCGTCACATGTGGTCCGGCACGCCGGGTCCCGTTTTCCTTGAAATTCCTGCAAACATTCTGTCCGCCCCGGCGGAGAAAATGTCCGTCGGTTCGTTCGAGCGAAAATGGCCTGGGCTGTCTGTTTCCGAGAGCGGCAAACTCGCCGACGCCATCGCGCACGCGAAACGACTCTTATTATTGTTGGGCGACGAAGCACGGTGGGATCCTCCCTCGGAGCTTCGCTCGGCCGTCGAGCGCTTGCATCTGCCGTTTGCGGCATTGCGTCTTGCGCGCGGCCTCATTGAGGAAACCCATCCGCTCTGCATCGGGCCGGGCTACATTCCCTGCAACGAGACGCTGCGGCGCGCATTGCAAGAATCCGATCTCGTGGTCCTGCTCGGCCATCATTTCGAGTTCGATCTCTCGTTCGGCGAGACGCTCGGCGAAAATACTAAAGTGATGCAATGCGTCGCCAACCCCGAATTGCTGGGACGCAATCGCCGCGCCGATTTCGGCGCTATCGCCGGGCCGAACGCCTTCGTCGCGATGTTGGCAGGCGTGACGGCAGCGAATGTTGACCGCGCTTGGGCCGACAGTCTCGCCAAGGCCTGGCGCTCCGAGCGTAACCGGCAATTCGAGCCGTCAAGCAGCGGTCCGCTGCACCCGCTCGCGGCGATCGACGCGGTCATCGCCGCCATGCCGGATGAGACGACGTATGTCTCTTCGCACGGCAATGTCGATTTCTGGGCCGATGCGCGCATCCAGGTGAAGCGGCCGGACCTTTACCTGCGCGCCGGTCAGTCGGGCGCGCTGGGCGCTGAGCTACCCTACGGCATCGGTGCATGCTTTGCCCGTCCGAACCGGCCTTCCGTAGTGTTCGTCGGCGATGGCGGTGTCGGCTACCACGCCACCGAACTGGAAACGGCCGCGCGCTACGGCCGCCCCGTGATCGTCGTCGTGCTTGACGATCAAAAATGGGGCGCGATCGCCTTGCCGCAGCGCATGTCCTATGGCGGCGAATACGAAATGGACTTGCCGCGGCGCGATTGGGTCAAGGTTGCCGAAGGATTGGGCGGCGCTGGCTCTTGTGCAAAGAGCGTCGACGAAATTCATGCGGCGATGAAAGCCGCGCTGCAATCGGGCAAGCCGGCCATCGTTCAGATTCCCGTTCAGTCCGTCATCAGCCCCTATATGGCTTTCATCTCGAAATAGGAGCCCGCCATGAAAATCTGGCAGGAAAAAAATCCGGAAACCTTTACGCCGCCGGCGCATTTCGGCGGACTTCAAGTTGCGAACATCGTCCCATTCGATGACGGTGATTTCTCCGTGCAGATCTCGACAGCACCGCCGGGCGCCGGCGGCGAGATGCATCATCACGACACCTGGTCGCAGGTCTTCTACGTCATGAGGGGCGAGCTCACCTTCGACACCGGCAGCAAGCGCTTTACGCTGCAAGCCGGCGAGAGCGTTCTGTTTGAGCCGAAAGATCCGCACTACACGCTGAACGAAGGCAAGGACGACAGCATCAGCCTCGTCATCACGGTGAAACACGAGGCGTAAATTGCATGCGTATCGAGCAAGAGGTTCGCGTCCCACGGCCGGCGGACGAGGTCTGGCGCTTTCTCACCGATGTGCCTGCGGTGGTAAGTTGCATTCCTGGCGCCGAACTCGGCGAGAGCTTGGGCGGCGACACCTATCGCGGCGTGTTCCGGCTGAAAGTCGGCGCCATCTCGGCGCGGATCGAAGGCGAAGGCCGCGTGCTGCGTGACGATGCAGCCCGCAGCGGCAGCATCGAAGGTAAAGGCGTCGACCGCCGCGGCGGATCGCGGGTTTCTACGACGATGTCTTACGTGGTCAATGACGCGCCGGAAGGCTCTGTCGTGTCGGTTGCCGCCGAACTGACTCTGGCGGGACAACTCTCGCAGATCGGGCGCACTGGATTGATCGAGGATGTCGCCAAGCGGCTGACAGAGGAATTTTCCGAGGCGCTTGCCGCGCGTCTGGCGGCCACCGCGCCCACCAATCCACAGCAAGGCGGCGTGTCCGCTCCGCAGCAACCCACACCCCGCGTACCTGCGACGCCGACGAGCTTCGATGCCGGACGCGCTATCCGCTTGAGCCTTTGGCGGCGCGTGCGAGCGTGGTTCGCACGGATGCTGGGAGGGAGTTAGACCGCGCTGAGCGCACACCCGGTCCGGTCCAGCAGAACGGCGACTCGTGTTACAATGACTCGTGTTAAGGAACGTCCAGGTCGGTAAGGGACGGAAACAGATGGCAAAACGGGCAACATCGCTCACGGTGCGAAAGCGCGCCGTCAAAGTCAAAACCGGCGACAGCGACAACGGCGTTTCCCGTTCTCAGAGTCTTCTGCATCAGATCGAGGAAGAAATTTTCCTCGGCAAGCTGCAGCCGGGCGCCCGGCTCGACGAAAAGCTGCTTGCCGAACGCTTCGGCGTCTCGCGCACACCGGTTCGCGAGGCGCTCTGGCATCTTGCCTCCAGCGGGTTGGTCGAGATGCGGCGGCATCACGGCGCCGTCGTCAAGCAGCTAACCCTGGTCGAGTTGATTGAAATGTTCCAGGTCATGGCCGAACTGGAAGGGTTATGCGCACGGCTTTCGGCGCGGCGCATGACCCTGACCGAACGTAAACACCTTCGACAGATCCATAAACAAGGCGCAAAACAAGTATCGGAACGGAATTTCGAGGGCTTCTTCGAAAACAACAACGAATTTCACGAAGCTATTTTCGTCGGCAGCCGGAATGCGTTTCTGCAGCAAGAAGCCCGTAGGCTCCGCAGCCGCGTCAATCCGCATCGCCGTTACATCACGTATCAGCCGGGACGAATGGCCAAATCGCTGACGGAACACGAAAGTATCATCGAGGCGATCGAGCGCAATGACGACGATCAGGCGCAGCGTTTAATGCGCGACCACGTAAACATGCTCGGCGAAGTCGTCGCAGACTTCATTGCCTCGCTATCCGGCCTAAGCCTGGACAGCTCCACGACCGATCTCAAAGCACTTTCCTGATTTAGCCGCTGACCAGCTCGCCGCGAGCAATCGCGGACGAGTCCTGATGAACAAGTTTCCGATATAATTCGGGATCGGTCGCGCCGAAAACCCGTGACGTGCCGTCAAGACCGATATGCGCGCGCAGATTGCGCGGATCGAGTCGGAATGCGTGGATCGGCAGCGAGCTGTCTGTGAAATGTGGTCATTTTTCTCCGATCGTTGTATCGACGGGGCATGCGGTCAGAGAAGAGCGCCACACAAAAAATTCCCGGTAACTGGAATGGAACTCCGCTAAATTCCCGGTAATTAGGTGTTCAGTCCCAAGGTGTGATGCAGCAGATTTAGCCTGAAGTGTTTTGGCTATTTCGTCCAGGCCTTGCAGATGCGCTGATATGGCGTGAGGCCTTGTAGGGTTTACCGAGGGGAGCGCGGCCCCCGCGTCCGTGCATTTTCCGCAGCTACCTCAAACTGGGCAGCCTCAACCTGCTGATGGCCGACCTGCGCAAACGGGACATCGTCACCAAGGTTCGTATTCTAAAGACCGGAGAAACCGTCGGCGGCATTCCCTTCAACCGCGCCCCCTCGCTCACCTGCTTCGCAATCGATTCTATATTGGCGAAGTAGCCTCAAAGGTGAAATTTTAAGAGGTGCGCGTCGCGATCTCGAAGACTTGCGAGCGGCTATCAACCATCATGTCAAGGAAGGATTTCACAGAGGGGTCGTTCATGTTGTCCTCCCGAAAAAGGGCATGGCACGGGAACGTTGGCTGAAACGCGCGGAAGCAGCAAAGCTCTTATGGTCCTGTTGGCGTGCGCGCGAGATTCAAACGGCGCACCGTGGACCGCTTAAGGGCAAAAAAATTGAAACAAGTAAGAGACCTCTCCGCCACCTTGCCCGCTTTATTTTGATCGGTTTTTACACTGGCACACGCGCAGGAGCTATCGCGGCGGCTTCTCCGTACCGAGCGGAGGGCAAGTCATACATCGACTTAGGGGCGGGCCTATTTGCCGATTGGCGCAAAGCCACCGTGCGACGACTAAACGTCAACCGACAATCCCACTACCTCTCGAGCTGCTTTCGCATTTCGCCGGTGGGCAGCGAAAGGAATAGCAAAGGATCATTTCGTGGAGTGGAACGGTAAGGGGGTTCTGTCGGTGAAAACCGCATTTGCGTCTACCGTGCGATTGGCAAAGCTCTCCGTTGAAAACGGCAACGTAACCCCCACACGCTCCGACACACTAGCACAACCTGGCTGATGCAAAATGGCGCGCCGATGTGGGAGGCCGCCGATTTTCTAGGCATGAGTGAAAAGACGCTACGGGAAACTTATGGCCACCATCACCCTGACTTCTTGAAGGGCGCTAGTGCATGGGGCGACAACGACCTCCGCAACCGAATCAATCGTTGGTTATTTCGTTGGCGGCGGAAAACGCGAAGCGTGCATCTGCATTGCAACCCTTAAAAATATTGGTGGCGGACGCATTCGCATTCGAATGCGTCTCTGCTGGCCAATTTCTTGCTAACAGGGAAAAGAACAGGGAATTTCGCAAATTCGCGGCGAATTATGTGACAGAGACTCCTCATTACTCCTACGTTTACGATCATTTACAAACCAATTCTCCATGCAATGGAACAGGGAAATGCTGAATTCCGAACAGGGAACCCGCGCGCGGTAACAGGGAATTACATCCGCCAAAATCGAAGTCTTACCGGCAAAATGAGCATCACTCCTTTTTTGGGCCAATGCCGATACGCAGCATTCCAAGTCTTTCGATTGCGCACTCCAAATGATCGCCGGGAACGATGGGACCAACGCCTGCGGGCGTACCCGTGAAGATAAGATCGCCGGGCTGAAGCTGATATTGGGCGGAAAGGTTGGCGATGATCTCAGGAACCTTCCAGATCATCTGGCTGAGATCGCCATTCTGCCGGTCCACGCCGTTGACGCTCAATCTGAGCGTGCCTCTCGACATTGCGCCGGTCGATGCAATGGGATGAAGGGGGCCGCATGGGGCCGAATAATCGAACGATTTGCCGATCTCCCACGGAAGGCCGTGCTTGTTCGCCTCCCGTTGCCGGTCACGGCGTGTCAGATCGATTCCGATGGCGTAGCCGAAGATGTGCTTTTCTGCGTTTCCGATCTCGATATTCCGGCCGCCGCGTGCCACGGCGACGACAAGCTCTACTTCATATTGAAGATCGTCAGTCAGCGGCGGATAAGGAACTATCGCACCGTCAGGAACCACAGCATCCGTTGGCTTCTGGAAGAAGAACGGCGGGTCGCGTTCGTCCGCTTCTTTCATTTCACGAATATGGTCGACATAGTTGCGCCCCACGCAATAAATCCTTCTAACCGCAAAAGGCGTGTCACTGCCCACCACGGCCACGAATGTCGGCGCCGGTGCAGAGATCGCGTCGATTGTCGATCTTGATTCCATTGTACAATGTCCCTTGAACCGCCAGCCTGTTACCAAGGCCGCTCCGCCGCGTGTGTGATGTGATCGCGGTCGCGTTGAGTGAGACATAGTCCGATACACGTATAGGTCAATTCCGGATGCGGATTGTGCCCACGGTGGAATTTTCCGATTGGCTCTGAATAAACGTCACCGGCCTTCGCCTTGACAAGCGTGCCTTCCTGGAAGTGTGCCTCGAACAACCCCTGAGTGCACACGAAGAAGGTCGCGCCGTTGTGGCAATGCCAGTCTGTGTAACCGCCCGGCGCAATCTCGGCACTGAATACAAGGATGTTCGCGTCCGAGTCCTTGGGAAGCGATCCGTACACGGTATCGAGCAGTACGTTGCGCTTGTGCTGTTCGCCAGCTTTCAGAAATCCGTCAAGTTGCAGCTTCAATTCTCGGTAGTCGTTAGGCTTCGTCACGTTTGATCCCCCACGCGCGTAACAATCAAAAGATGTCTAAGCTGTGAAACTGACGGTATCGGAGCCTCGGGTAGCCCACCCTGTCATACGTTGTTCAATCGCAACGCAAGCTAGGTACATCCCGATTCCCATTAAACCTGTGACAAGCAGGCCTGCGAACGCGAGAGGGACCTGGAAACGAGACGATGCCACCAGCATCAGGTACCCGATGCCGGCATTCGCCGCTACGGTCTCCGCGACGATGGAACCGACAAACGCAACCGTCATTGCTATCTTCAGCGATGCAAAAAAATACGGCATGGCACGCGGTATCCCCACCTTCGTGAGCACTTGCCGCTTCGTGGCTCCTAGCGCACGCAACACATCCCGTAATTCCGGCTCGACGGTCGCAATACCCGTGGCGACGTTGACCATGATCGGAAAAAAGGAAAGCAGAAAGGCCGTGATAATCGCGGGAACGGTCCCAATGCCGAACCAGATAACTAAGACTGGAATCACCGCCACCTTCGGAATAGAATTAAAAGCGATCAGCGCCGGATAAAAGCCATCATAGACAATCGATGACGCCCCAAGGGCAATGCCGCCGACTGCGCCGACGACGATCGCAATCGCAAACCCGACCAGCGTCGTCATCAGCGTCTGCCCGGCGTTTTCCAGGATCGGCTGCCGCCACTCCCAAAGCGCCGCGAAAACCGCCGACGGCGCCGGGAGAACGAATTCCTGGATCGAAAAGACGCGGACAAACAGCTCCCACAACACGAACATCGCGATTATGACGAACCACGGTAAAGCCCGGCGGACGCTCTTGTGTTCGAAGAAGTGCTTCCGGCGTGTGATTGGCGGAAGATCGTAGGTTTCCGCTGTCGCCAGGAGAGCGACGTTCTCAGGCTGCTTTTGCACGTGCTGCACTGATGTGCTCCCGCAGTTCATGCACAAGCGCGATCGATTCTGGCTCGTAGGTGTCGTCCAGTGTTCTCGGGCGCGGCTGCGGCACCTTGCGATCGAGAATGACGCGACCCGGTCGTGCGCTCATCACTAGCACGCGATCGGCGAGAAAAACGGCCTCGCGCAAATCGTGAGTCACGAGGATAACCGTCGGGCGGCGCGCCAAACACAGCTCTTGCAATGAGAGCCACAACTCTTCTCGCGTAAACATGTCGAGAGCGCCGAAAGGCTCATCCAACATTAATAGCGATGGTTCGTGAATCAACGCGCGACACAACTGTGCGCGCTGTTGCATGCCGCCGGAAAGCTGCCAGGGAAATTTCTCCTCGAAGCCCTTCAACCCAACCATCGCGAGTAAATCGAGTGCTTTGACTTCGTACGTTTTGCGGTCTTTACGAAGTCGACCTGCATGCGGCTCCACGATTTCCAATGGCAGCATGACGTTATCGAGAGTCGTTCGCCACGGCAGCAGCGACGAATTTTGAAATGCCATTCCAACAAAATTCAGCGGACCGACGACAGGGGTATTGGCGACCGTGACGCGACCGGCGGTCGCGGGCCACAAGCCCGTCACTACTTTCATGAGTGTTGACTTGCCGCAACCCGAGGGCCCCACAACAGCCACAAATTCTCCCTTGGCGACACTGAACGTGGTTTTATAAAGGGCAAGCGCGCTTTCATCTTCATTGTATTTCAGCGACACTTGCTCGAGATCAACGAAACTCGTCACGGGAAAGCTCCTGCGCTGTCGAACTCGGCCTCAACTCCGCGCTAATTGAAGTTTTTGATGTCGGGCGGCAATCACTCGCCGCATTCACTATCGTTTCAAAATGCTCTTCAACAGCATCGCGTGCACACCTTTGACGTTGTTGACCGTTTGCGTGACGTGCAAATCACACGCGAAGCTGCAGATCGCATAAGCCTCGTCTTTGTGAATGCCGGTCATCTCTGTAATCCAAGCAATCATTTCCTTTAAGGCTTGTCGCGCCGCGTCGTCGAGATCCGTGTCTAGACCGAAGGCGATATAGTGAGTGCCGGTTTCTGCGCGCGGCATTTTCCAACCGAGGTCCTTTCGCACCGTAAACTGGAATGTTCCGGTCAATGCGGTTTCGATTGCGGTCCCGTCAACCTCGCCATCGCCTTGCGCGGCGTGGCCATCCCCCGTGGAGAACAGCGCTCCGTCATTCCAAATCGGAAGATAGATCGTGCTGCCCGCCGTAAGCTCCTTGCAATCGAGATTCCCGCCGAACTCACGCGGCTCCTTGCTATTTTGTCGACCGAAGATCTTGGCTGGCGCGACGGCAAGTTGGCCAAAGAAAGGTGCAAGCGGAATTTTAAAACCGGAGGGCATGGTCGCGACATTTGCTTTCAGATCCAGCGGAACGTGCGTCAGCCGCATGTATGGAAAGTCTTCAGGAATCGTCCCCATGTAACCGCGGAAGACATTCCAGCCCCAGTTTTGACGCAGCTTGATGTCGAGAATTTTTACCTCAAGCACGTCCCCGACCTTGGCGTCGCGGACGTAGACGGGTCCGGTGAACAAGTGGTTTCCGGATCCCTTCTTCACCTTCTGATGTACTTCGGTGATGTCGGGCAGAATATCGAATCCGCTGCCCGCGGCGGGCATCCACTCCGGATTGCAGGTAATGCATTCGATGGTCACGCGCTCGCCGGAATCGATGACAAGGGCCGGTTTTATCGTTGCATCGAGATAGCCCCAATGTACCGTGTCAGGGCCGGCCTTCAACACTTTCAATGCGGTTGACGCCTGAGAACTGTAATTCATGGCGCACTCCTTTTACCAAATGCTGACGCGCAGACTTTAACCTCCCGGGATGATCCCGGCCTTCATCCCGTAACAGTATTTCGATATCTCGCCGGCGCGCGTGAACCACACTTGGTCTGCATTCTTGTGTTGGACGCAATGCTTGATGGCTTGTCGCAATGGCCGAAGCCGGAACGGCTGCCCTAGAATGAAGCCGTGTAGCGCGATAGCGAAAACCAAAGGTTGCTTTTCGGAAGCCTCCAGCAACTCCTCGAACTGATCGACAATCATGTCGGCGAATTCGCGCCCCGACTGATCTCGGAGCGCCAGCGTGCCAGCATCATTCAGCTCCATCGGATAGGGAACCGAAAGGATCGGGCCAGATCGCGTCTTCATCCAGATGGGCTGGTCGTCAACCGGCCAGTCCAGAAGGTACGTAAAACCGCACTCCTTCAATAAATCCACGGTTACATTCGTTTCGGCGGCTCCAGCGCCCATCCAACCGGTCGGCCGCACTCCGACATGCTTTTCGATCACATCGACACATTCTTGGATGACACGACGCTCGTCGTCTTCCCACATACCACGCAGCAGTTCCGCATTAGTTCGCCCATGGCCCAGCACGTCGTCGCCGCGCTGCTTAATCTTTTCGACAATTTCCGGATACTCGTAGCAAACTGACGAGTTGAGCAGAATCGATGCCGGCAGCTTTAGTTCGTCGAGCATCTCGAAGAATCGCCAATTGCCGACGCGGTTACCGTAGTCGCGCCATGCAAAATTACGCGTCGTCTGAGGACTCGTTCGATTGTGCGGATCCATGCCAAGACCGGCCTGAAACGCGAAATGTTCGATGTTGAGTGCAAGATAAAACGCCAAACGCTTGCCGCCAGGCCATGAATAATGCTTGCGCTTTGTGATTGGGAGATAATCGTAGCGATTGTGGGTCGGCAATTTAAGCATTCAAAACTCTCCTCGAGCACCAGCAATTCCACTTCTTATGCCGCCACAGAGATCGGCTGGCAGTTGCGTCATCGACGCAAGGCAAACGCTATCGTAATTCAAGTGACTTGAGCAATAGGAAACCGATCAGAACGATGGGGGCGTGTTCACGAAAAGAATTCGCGCTTCGGCTGGGCCGCGGTTGCTATAGCCATGGCCGACTTCGGAGCGGAAGCAAAACGTGTCGCCAGCCGAAAGCTGATAGGCCTTGTCTCCAACGAAAAGCTCGATCTCTCCAGCGATCAGATATCCAACCTCTTCTCCCTCGTGCGAAATCAAGCCAAAGCTCGAACCGCCAGGCGCGACCACATGGATGTTGCTCTGGAGCAGGTGGCCTTTGGCGTAGGGAATGACTCGCTCCATGAGAATTCCGTGTCCACGCCGCAACGGATCCATCTCGATGATGGATCTCTGACCTGCCCGCGTCACAATCGGATAATCTTCATTTTTCGAGTTAAAAAGATCGGCTAACGCAATTTTCAGCACCGCGCACAATTTGTTTAGAATCTGCAACGAAGGTTCGATTTTATTGTTTTCGATTTTTGATACCAGACTCTCCGAACAGCCGGCGGCATCAGCCACGTCTTTTATTCTCGAGCCTCGCATTAGCCGCGCATGCCGCAGGCGGGTGCCGATCGCAAACCGCGACAGGTCAAGAATATCCGCATGGGTATCCGTCCGCCCTCTCGGACCCGCGCTCATCTCTTTGGATACAGGTGTTTTGAAAAGACGAGATCGTTTGTTCAATCGAGGCATGCGTCAACCAATGCGCGTGCAAAATAAGGGCACGAACGATCATGCCCTCGTATTTCATCATGGATCGCCAATTGCGCATTCAATTGACTTTCCTCCTGCTAAAGTTACTCTCTTTGGAGATATCGGCAAGTGGGATATGGGCTCGAAAATTCTCGTTGGTTCATTTTAAACGGGGGATAGCGATATGGCACAATATCTTGGCGCATCCGTGCGCGACATGCGTCTGCTTTTCGTGGCTTTGCTTGCTCTTTGCCTCGGCGCTCCTGCCGCTCAGGCGCAGCAAAAGGACGTGCGCATGATGTTGGACTGGGTCATCCAGGCCACACATGCACCGTTCTTCGTGGCGCAGCAGAAGGGCTACTACAAGGACAATGGTCTGAACGTCACGATCGACGCCGGCAAAGGTGCGACCAACGTCGCGGTCAATGTTGCCAGCAACGTCTATAATTTCGGGTGGGTCGATATGCCCACGATGATCAAATTCAACGCGCAGAATCCGGGCTCTCCCCTCATCGCTGTCTACATCAGCTTCGATGAAACGCCACTCGCGATCATCACTCTGAAATCCAAGAATATGCGCACGCCGGCGGACCTTAACGGTGCTCGCATCGCCGGTGGTCCGGGCACAGCCGTCCACGATACGATCTCGATTCTTTTGAAGGCGGCCCATGCCGAAAACGTAAAGATCAACTGGCTACCGGTGCAGCCGCAGCTCTTTGGGCCTATGGTGGCGCGCGGAGAGGCCGACGGTACCGGAGGCTTTACGAATTCGAACATTCCGGCCCTTTTAGATGTGGGCATTAAGCTTAAAGACATCTACGCGATCAAATACTCCGACTTTGGCGCCGACCTCTACGGCCTCGCGCTCGTCACTACAAAAAAATACGCGGAGGAAAATCCAGATATCGTTCGAGCGATGGTTAAAGCAGTCAATAAGGGAACAATCGATACGATCAAAGATCCATCAGCCGCGCTCAAGCTGATGAAATCCCGCGATCCCATGATGAAAGAAGACGTTGAGAAAGTGCGCCTCGACATCGCGCTCGGATTGACGGATACGCCGTGGGTCAAAAAACACGGTCTGAGCGTCGTCCAACCCGAACGGATGAAGCACATGATTGATTCGGTTGTGGCAGCGTATAAACTTCCGACCACGCCGAAGCCGGAGGACATCTATACTGACAAGTTTCTGCCACCGGTTGCCGAGCGGATGATCCGATGAATTTCGCCCCGTGGCGCTGTGACCGACGACTCCTGCCGGATGGCCGATAGCAGTCGTCGGCATTTAAGACGGCGTGCCCTGAAATACTTAACGAACGATGCGCGGGCGGGTTACTGACAACTCGGCCGGACGCTCATGGATTTTGCAGACTACCGGTAACGCGCCGTCGGACATCATCGTCGACAAGGTGCGTTTAAGCGATGCCGACTCGCAGCAACCTGAGGCTTGAAGCCTGAACTTGCTGATGGCCGACCTGCGCAAACGGGCATCGTCTCCAAGCTGCGTACTCTAAAGACCGGCGAGGCCGTCGGTGGCATTCCGTTTACCCGCGGCCCGCTCGCGCACCTGCTTCGCAACCGATTCTACATCGGCGAAGTAGCCTTCAAGGGCGAAGTGCTGCCGGGCGAGCAACCCGCCATTGTCGATCGAGACCTGTTCGATGCCGTGCAAGCCAAGCTTAGCCAACAGATCAACAATCATAAGACCACAAGAATGAAATCAGAGGCTTTGTTGGCTGGCCGCATCTTCGATGACCGTGGTAATCGCATGAGCCCGAGCCATGCCCGTAAGCGATGCGTAAAGTACAGGTACTACATCTCTTCAGCCCTAGTGCAGGGCCAAGCAGAACGGGTCGGAACGGTCGGCCGTGTGCCGGCAACCGAGATCGAGGCTCTCGTCGTAAAATCGCTTTGGGATCATCTCAATCAGAAGGCTGACGATCAGGATGACGTAAGCGTCATTCATAATCACGTCACTCGTGTCGAAGTCCAACCGAACCAACTGGTCATCGAACTAAGCAATGCAAAAGTTCTCGATCCTAAGCAAAAGCGAAGCGCCGGCGCATCGAGGTGCCATGGCACAAGACATCATCGACCCGACGCCGCGAGATTCTCGTTTCCGACTCCATGGCTTCAAGCCGTCCGTCCGATCCGCTCCGAGAATCGCGCGCTCCTGGTCGCCTCCATTGCGCGCGGACGCCGCTGGCTCGACGAGGTCGTCGCCGATCCAAACGCGACTGTCGAAATCATTGCCGCGCGCGAGGGCTGCAGCGTGCGCAAGATCAACATGACGATCTCGCTCGCACCCGATCTCGTCAAGGCAGCCATCGATGGACGTCTGCCGCATGGGATGGGCGTGGCACGACTCTGCGAACTGCCTGCCGAATGGTCCCGTCAGCGCAGCGTGCTCGGCCTGCCCGCGCCCTAACCATGACATTCGAACCGGGTCTCTGTCCGTGCGGTCTCCATTTCCTAGGAAACGCGATTTCGAAGCCAGAGACGCCGCGGCGGAAAAGGCGTCGCTCGTGCGCACGGGTCTCTGCAAAGACCGAACGCGGATAAAGAAGCCCGCCAACAGCGGACTATTTGCTGCCGTGGGGAATCTCCGATAGCGCGAGAATGCGTGGTGGGCCCGGGAGGACTCGAACCTCCAACCAGACCGTTATGAGCGGTCGGCTCTAACCATTGAGCTACGGGCCCGGCGCCACTTTCTAGCAATGCTCGGCACGAAAGACCATTCGCACCCTCTCTTTGCCCACCGCCGATCCGCTAGACTGCTGTTCCAGGCCGGAGGAAAAGCCCATGCATGTCTTCGATCTCGAACGCGAGCAGGAATGGAGTCCAAAGAAGCATGTAGAGAAGATCCTCGGCAAAGTCGCGGACGGCGATGTTACCGTTGCGTGCTGGGAGCCGGGGCAAGTGAGCCCCTACCACTGCCATCCGTACGCGACCGAAATCTATTTTTGCCACTCCGGCGGGGGCACCATGCGCACGCCGAGAGAAACCATCGCGGTCAGACCCGGCGCTTTCGTCGTGCATCCGCCGGGCGAAGTGCACGAATATGCCAACGGCCCGGCGCGCACGCTTTTATTCCGCGTGCGTTACGGCGGCGACATGCGCGCGCATCATTGCGCATGGCGCGGCAACGCGGAGTGGAAGCAATCGGCGGCGGATGCCGACTATTACCGCCGGCATCCGGTCGGCTGATTACATCCGCAGCAAACGCTGCGCGTTGCCGGACAATATCTTCGCCTTGTCTTCGTCGGATAGCGGAATGTCTTTCATCCATTCCACGCCCGGCGGATTCATGACGAACGGCCAGTCGATCGCAAACAGGATGTGATCGACGCCCATCTCCATCACGCAGCACAACAGCGCCGGATTGGAAAAGAAGCCGCTGGTGGTGAGGTAGAAGTTTTTGCAGAAGATGTCGCGGAAGTCGAGATGCTTCTGTCCCGGCCGCTTGAGCGACGTATCGATGCGCCAGAGCAGGAAAGGAATTGTCTCGCCGAAATGACCGAGAATGATTTTCAGTTTCGGATATTTGTCGAACACGCCCGACAACACTAGGCGGATCGCCTGCGTCGCGGTCTCGACGGTATAGCCCCAGGCCGGACGCACCACCAGCGGAAAATCCTTGGCGTAGTCCTGATAGTAAATGTCGGTGACAGTCTGGTTCGGCAACGACGGATGAAGATAAAGCGGCACGTCCAGCTTTTCCGCGCGCGCGTAGATCGGCCAGTATTTCTTCAGGTCGATGAATTCGCCGGTGGACATGCCGTGAATCATCGCGCCCTTGAAGCCGAGTTGCGTTACCGCGCGCTCAAGCTCATCCGCGGCCGCTTCAGGGTTGGCCGTCGGCAAGGCGGCGAAGGCAGCGTAGCGTTTCGGATTGGACTTCACGAAAGCCGCGAGCCGGTCATTGACGCCGCGCGTGATGGCCGGACCGGTATCGGGCGGGAGCTTCTGCGCCGACGGCGCGCCGTGCGACAGCACCTGGACGTCGACGCCCGCCTCGTCCATTTCCTTCAGCCGCAGCGCGCCGAGATCGAACAGCCGTTCGTCGGTCTCATTGCCGCGGCCGGCTTCGGGGCCGGTGAAATGGCTGGCAAGCTCCCGATCCCAATAGTGCTCTTCGATGGCGATAACCGGACATTTCGGCTTCTGGAACATAGCGCTTCCTCTGCACGTTTTTTCAAGACCGTTTCCTAGCAACGGAATGGAACCGTGTCACCGGTTCCGGCCGTTCCCTGTCGCGGACTCGCCATGCGTGCGGCGCAGAGAAAGAACAAGCGCAATTTGGTTTGGCGTTTCGCGCGAATCACTTATGCATCGCGGATGCTGCCGATCCTTCGGATCATCCCTGTAGGCGGCGTATTCATCGCCATTCTCGCTCTGGTCCTTGGCCTCACCCCGCCCGGACCCTCGCGCGCGCGCCTCGTTCGCGTCGAGGCGCCGGCACATGGGCCGTTGATCGAGCGCGCCGAGCATCCCGAATGGCGGCAATTCCTGATCCTCGCGGCGCTCCGTCGGGCCGATGCGATCCAGCAATTGCGTGATCTGCCGGATACGCCTGTCCGCATTGCGCCACCGGACCCGGTCGAGCATGTGACCACGGCTCCCCTCGCCGCTCTGGCCCCACCAGAACCCGCGCCGGTGGTTGCTGGACTACCGGCGGATCAAGCCGACGCCGCGCCTGACCGTGACGACGACACCACCGGCTCGGTCACGCAAACGCCCGCGGCAACGATCCCGGTCGGGATCGGCGAATCCTCATCGACCGAACTTCCGGTGATGAAATCCGAAGAGCGGCCGCCGGTAATCACGCCGGAACGTGCCAAGCCGCCGGGCGAGACACGCCGCAAGCCGCTACATCGCGCCCGCCGCCGCGCCAAGGCCGCGGTGAAATCCACGGCCACGCCACAGCCGCCCGATCTGTTCAGCGCGCTGTTCAATCCGCAATATCAGTACCAGCAGCCCGCGTCCAAGACGCAGCCGGCGGCGGCGCGCCAGCGCTCAATGCAACGTCAATAATTTCGTCGCAAAAAAAGCCGGCGCGGCAAAAATGCCAAGCCGGCTTAAATTTTTTGTGACGACAAGCGCGTGACGCGCCAGCCGCTTACCAGGCCATGCTTCCCCGGTCTTGTGTTACGGGCGTAGTGTCCGCGGATGCAAAGCTCTTGTTCGCGGCCGCCGAAGCGAAAACGTTGAGCGCGTTCGGGTTACCCCGCTTGATGAGACCTTTATTCCTCGCGGCGTAGTAATAACCGGCCGCGTAATAATGCACGGCACGATCGGGATTGCCACCGGCCGCATGATACGCGCCGGCAAGGTATTTCACCGCATAGGTCATGTTGGTGTCGGGATCGAGCAAGCCCGCGGCCGTGCCGCGATAACCCAGAGCGCGCGCGGTGCCGATGCGGATTTGCATCAGGCCATAATTGCCCTTGCTGATGGCACGTGGATTGCCGCGGCTCTCGCGCTTGATGACGCGGCGCACAAGTTCGATCGGTACATTATTGGCAGCGGCGTGCTTGTTGATCAGGAATTCAAGGTCGCCGTTGGTGTTGCGTTGATTGATGAACTTTTCGTTTGCCGATGCGGCGGTTGCGACAGTCAAAATAACCGCGCCAATGCAAAGCGTTCGAATCATATCAGCTCCTTTTTTGGGGATGCGGACTTGTGATGAGGAACTCGGGTCATTTTGTGGCTGCAATCGCCACAAAGAGGGCAAGTTCCATCACGAATTGAATCGAAACCTTACCGGGCAACCTTAATGCGGGGCGGCATGCCCGACACGCAGGCGCTTTCGCAATGTGTTGCCGCGCTTTACGATGTGACGTGAGCGCCGGGTGGCGCGAAGAAGACAACGAGATAAGGGAGTTAAGCGATGGCCAAAGCCTATTGGGTGACCACCTACCGTTCGATCAAGAATCCGGAGGCGATGGCCGCTTACTCGAAACTTGCCGGGCCGGCGATCGCCGCGGCAGGCGGCCGCTTCGTCATCCGTGGCGTCGCGACCCAAGCCTGGGAAGCCGGCCTCAAGCAGCGCGTGGTCGTGATCGAGTTCGATAATATGGAAAAAGCCCTCGCGGCACATGACAGCGAGGGCTACCAAGCCGCGCTGAAGGCGCTCGGCAAGGATGCCTGCGAGCGCGACATGCGCGTGGTCGAGGGCGCAAGCTGAGCGCCCTCAACCTTTATTCGGCGAACGGGTAACGTTCGTGCGCGGCACGGGCCATCGCCTGCGCCTCTTCGAACACCGAAAACATGGCATCGAAGACCGCGGCGATATGCGCAAGCGCATCTGCGAAGGGCGTTTGCGCAGGCGCGCGCAGCGGAAGGGTCGTCATTTTCAATCTCCTCTTTGCGCAGGCCCGAACGGCCCGCGCGGTTCGTTGTCAAATCTTGGGCGCGCCGAAGAAGCGGCGCTCGATCTCACGCTCGACGCTATCGGTGAGCTTGCCCCCGATATGCTGGAGGTAACTCGCGATCGCGCGATCGGCGTCGCGCTGACGGGTCGCGACGAAAGCGGCCGCGAAGCGCGTGAACAGGCCGGGCCGCGGCTTAGCGGGCGTGCGCGCAGCGACGTGCTCGGCTGGGGAAAGTGCATGTGAGAAGAAAGCCATGGCTTCATCTCCCTTTCAGGTTCGACGATTCCGAAGGCGCTTCCCGGCAGGCGATTTTCTTTTTTGTTGAAAGGAATATAAACCGATTTATTGCATTGCAATAGGCTCAAAGAGACATGGAACCCATGCACCAAGGACATGCGCCATCGATTTAATAATCAACCGTTAATACCATAGAATAAGGACTTCCTGCGGAATTACGGCACGGAAACAGATGGCGCGCCGGTAGCCAAGATAAAGAATAACGTTTTCCGTTGTCGCGACGCGGAATCAACCTTGCTGCAATGCGGAATCGGCATAAATGGCCCCGGCATAGCAGGCCAGTCAACCGCGGCTCACGCACCTGTGTGACGATGTGTAATGCAGTCGCGCAGTTTCCTCCGTACATAGAGCGTAACCAAGACACACCCGTCGGAGGAAACTCACCATGCGCAGGTTCGATCACATGCTCGGCCGCAAGTCCTGCCGCAAGCTCGGCACAGCTCTCATTCTCGCCTCGGCGCTCGGCGCGCTCGCGACCGTTGCCGCGCAGGCCGAAAGCGCGGTGAAAATCCCCGCGCCCGCAGCCGAAGCCGCGGACCACACGCAAGGACTCGAAACTGCCGTGCTTGCGGGCGGCTGCTTCTGGGGCATCCAGGCCGTCTATCAGCATGTCAAGGGCGTCACCAATGCCGTGTCCGGCTATGCCGGCGGCGCGCAGAAGGATGCCGAATACGAGACCGTGAGCACCGGCCGCACCGGCCATGCCGAGAGCGTCAAGGTGACGTTCGACCCGCGCGTCGTCTCCTACGGCAAGATTTTGCAGATCTATTTCTCGGTCGCGCATAACCCGACCGAATTGAATCGCCAGGGACCGGACTCCGGCACGCAATACCGCTCGGAGATTTTCCCGCAAAGCGAAGCGCAGCAGAAAACCGCGCGCGACTACATCGCGCAGCTCGATGCCGCGCATGTGTTCAAGCGGCCGATCGTCACCAAGACCGACACGATGAAACAGGCGTTCTTTCCGGCCGAGGGCTATCACCAGGACTACGCGCTCAACCACCCGATGCAGCCTTACATTTTCATCAACGACGCGCCCAAGGTGGAGCACCTGAAGGCCATGTTTCCGGGCGTTTACCGCGACAAGCCGGTGACGGTGGCGGAAGCCGAGAAGAAGTCGGCGAAGAATTAGGGGTCGCTCAAAACGCGCCGCGCTTATCCCTCTCCGCTTCTTTTATCCTTCCTCTGCAAGGGGAGGGATAAGAAGCACGATCGCCGCCACGCACCGATTCAAATTTCAAACAGTCAAGCGCCATCGCCCGTGTTCTTTGCAGCGCCGGGTGCGCTGTATTCCTGAACTTCGCATTCGCTTTGCCCTTAAGCCTTTTAGCTTTCGCATATCGGATAACCCGGCATGCGAAGGCGCGCGGAACGCCGGGCCCCGCGCCGCAATGGTGGAAACATTTGCGCGATTGGAAGCGCGTGTTTTGGAAACGCGAGCGGAAAAAGGCGAAACGCGTCGCGAATACTGAAGCAATGTAATTGACATTACAGGGCTTGACCCGGCAATCCATCTTGCAAAGAACGATGGATGCGCGGGTCTTCATGCGCAAAGACGGCGCTTCGGGCCTTTGCCCGCGCATAGCGATGGCGGGAGCAGCGCCCCGCCGCCGTGATAGCGGATTCGCTCTATGCAAATCGGCGGATTACGCTTCGCTAATCCGCCCTTGTAATAGCAAAACCGATTATTGTCGGCACGTTCCGAAGGGAACGACCTGCCACGGATGGCGATCCGTGGCAGGCCGCTGACGATCGGATCGAGTCCGCCCTGAGCTGTCTCTGGCTGCCCCGTAGCGCGATCGTCGTCAGCACCTTCATCGGACCCGGATGGTTGCCGGAACAACTTGGTTCGCTTCACAAGGCAGGGTCGACGAAGATGACAAAGACTAACATAACGACAGCGGGAATCGATACATCCAAGGCCAAGCTCGACATCGCGATTCACGGCCGTTCCGAACGTTGGCAGATCGATAACACGTCACGTGGCTGGCGGCGGCTCGCTGCCGATTTGGCTAAGGTCAACGTTACACGCGTCGGCATCGAGGCGAGCGGAGGCTATGAACGCGGCGTCGTCCGGTATTTGCGGGAGAAGGGCTTCACGGTGTGGCTCCTGCAGCCAATCCAGGTTCGCGCCTTCGCGCGCGTGCACCTGCGGCGGGCCAAGAACGATGTGCTCGATGCGGTTCTCATCGCCGCCTTCGCGGCGCTGACCGATCAGCCAAGCCGTGAGCTTGACGAGCGCCTGGCCGAGCTGGCGCAACACCTCACCTTCGTCGAGCAGACCGAAGAGGACATTGCGCGCTTCAAGACCAGGCTCGAACATATCGCCGATCCACGGCGCCGACGTCTTGTCTTGGCCGATATCGCACGACTAAAGGCGCGCCGCTCGGTCGAGATGCTGCGCATTGTCAGGCAATTGCGCAGACATGACGATCTGGCTCGGCGCCTCGATCTCGTGCGCAGCGTGCCTGGCATCGGCGAGCGCACCGCCCTCGCTCTCATCATCCGTATGCCAGAACTCGGACGCGTGAGTCGCGAGGAAGTAGCGGCGCTTGCCGGTCTTGCCCCCTTCGATGACGATAGCGGCAAGCACAAGGGCCAACGTCACATCGCTGGCGGCCGTGGGCGCTTGCGTCGATCTCTGTTTGCAGCCGCGCTCCCGGCGGCCTTCCGCTGGAACAAGGCGCTTATCGAGTTCTACATCCGCCTCACTGCCCGCGGAAAAGCTCACAACGCTGCGCTCATCGCCTGCGCCCGAAAGCTGCTGATCTATGCAAACACCGTCGTCCAGCGCGGAACGCCGTGGAGCGAAAGGAGTGCTACCACTTAATGGTTGCTACGGACTTCCATCTTCGATTCCGCACACATCTTGAGATTTTGTTGGAAATTTCTTGAGATCAGATTTGCGAATTGCATGCATAAGCCCATCAAGTTTGGACGAATAATAAGTTTTTTAGATGAACCTGTGATACGTAGTAGTCTAACGGCATGCAAAGCGTCCTCTGCGCGCGCCAGATTTCTATTGCGCTGCCGCTGGAAGCTGAATGCTGTTTTCGATAAGGCGCGCACGCGCAAGCGCAACAACATTATCCGGAAAGCGATTGGCGTATTTCATGACGATGTATTCGGCCGTATGATCGGAAAGTCCTTTTTCGGTCAACCATCGAAACCCGCTGGTTTCAGTTTTCTGTCTCGTCCATTCGATCAAGCTTTGGTGCACCCCTTTATTCTTTATCTTTTGCCGCGTTCGTGCCGCCACAGTCGTCTTTTCATTTTTTTCGGTAAGGAGTTGCTCGTATGCGGCAAGCGTGACGAAAAATTCTCTCACCAACGGATCATTCGGATCGTCATTTTCATTGCCAGCGAGCGCGCACATGTGACGAAAAACGTCCTAGTAAACATCTAGCTGCTTCCATTCCAAAGCTCTTGCCATCACACGACGGCATTCTTCAATCGATCTGAGTTTCGTGACGTCGTACATGATCACGCCCCCACACCCGGCCTCTTCACCGCGTCCTTGATCTCGTCGAGCACTTTGGGTCCTCGATGGTGGCGGGCATCGTCCACGACTCCTTGTCGGCGATCTTCTTCATCGTGCCGCGGAGGGTTTTTTCGAGGACGCCCGGCACCCGCGCCTATAATGACCGGCCTCAATACGGCACGCAATGATATGAGGGGAAACGACTCAAGCCGCGTCGGAAAAGCTCCGCCGAAACCGCCCCGCTACGCCGTCAATTCCTTCAGCAGCCGCGCGAGCGCGGCCTTGCCTTCCGAACTGGCCATGCTGCTCAGTTCGAAATAGGACTGCGACTGCGCGATCGGGCTGCGGCGGCCGGCGCGATAGATTTCCCAGCGCCACGGATTGGGCGGACGCGCCCTGTTCTTGACCACCACCGAATAGTCGGCGGGATCGATGCCGGGGACAAGCGTCTGCAATTCGCGACGGCATGCCGAAGGCCGCAACCGACTCACGTCAGGCCTCCCCGGATGAGAGCCGCACGAAATCGGCAAGCACGTTGGCGATCAATTTCTGCCGGCGCGGGTCCTCCGCCCAGGGCGTGCCGGCAAAGGCGTTGAGCAGATAGCGCGCCTTTTCGGCGGCCTCGGTCCAGTTTTGCGACGGCACGGCGGCAAGCTGAAATTCCAGCTCGTGCTGGCGCTGGCGCAATGTCCGCTCATTGGCTTCGACGTCGGCGACCATGCGGCGGATGTCGGTCGCCTTCTGCGCGGCCATGCCGCGATGCGCGTCGAGCTTGATGGTGTCGTCGGTCATGGCGGGAGGGCTCACCAGACCAGCGTGGCAAGCACGATACCGCCGAGCATCAATACGCCGAGGCCCCAGAACGAAAAGGTGACAGCCCTGTCCATGGCTTCACCATGCGCGCTTTGCACACCGATAGATACAATAATGATGCTTCCCCCGCCTTACATGCGAGAAAGGTAAATCGGCTCAAGCGCCGAAACTCCTCGCTTTCAGCGCGTCCTTGATCTCGTCGAGCACCTTCGGGTCCTCGATGGTCGCGGGCATGGTCCACGGCTCATTGTCGGCGATCTTCTTGATGGTGCCGCGCAGGATTTTGCCGGAGCGTGTTTTGGGAAGGCGCGCGACGGTGATGACGAGCTTGAACGCCGCCACCGGGCCGATCTTCTCGCGCACCAGCGCGACGATTTCCTTTTCGATGTCGTCGGACGAGCGATTGACGCCGGCTTTGAGCACGATGAAGCCCGCCGGCACCTCGCCCTTCAATTGATCGGCGATGCCGAGCACGGCGCATTCGGCCACGTCCTGGTGCGAGGCCAGCACTTCTTCCATGCCGCCGGTCGAAAGCCTGTGGCCGGCGACGTTGATGATATCGTCGGTGCGGCCCATGACGTAAATGTAGCCGTCGCCGTCGATGTAGCCAGCGTCCGCGGTCTTGTAGTAGCCGGGAAATTCGTTGAGGTAGGAGTCGCGCATGCGCTCGTCCTGCTGCCACAAAGTCGGCAGCGAGCCGGGCGGCAGCGGCAGCTTGAGGACGATCGAGCCGATGGTATTGCGCGCGACCGGCTTTGACGCCTCGTCCACGATGTCGACGGTGTAACCCGGCATCGGCACGCAGGTTGAGCCGTATTTCACCGGCAGCGTGCCGAGACCGACCGGATTGCCGCCGATGCACCAGCCGGTTTCGGTCTGCCACCAGTGATCGATCACCGGCTTTTTCAAAACCTGCTCGGCCCATTCCACCGTCGGCGGGTCGGCGCGCTCGCCGGCAAGAAACAGCGTGCGGAATTGCGCGAGATCGTATTTGCCGATCAGCGCGCCTTTCGGGTCTTCCTTCTTGATGGCGCGAAACGCGGTCGGCGCGGTGAACAGCGCCACCGCCTTGTGCTCGGAAGCGACGCGCCAGAACGCGCCGGCGTCCGGCGTGCCGACCGGCTTGCCCTCGTACATCACCGAGGTCGCGCCGTGGAACAGCGGCGCATAGACGATGTAGCTATGGCCGACCACCCAGCCGATGTCGGAAGCGCACCACCACGTTTCGCCGGGATCGACGCCGTAGAGATATTGCATCGACCATTTCAGCGCGACCATGTGGCCGCCATTGTCGCGCACCACGCCTTTCGGAACGCCGGTCGTGCCCGACGTGTAGAGAATGTAAAGCGGATCGGTGGCGAGAACGGGCACGCATTCCGACGTCTTGGCGTAGTTGACCGCGTTTTCCCAAACTTTGCGCCAGTCGTGATCGCGACCTTCGGTGAGCTTCGCCTCGCATTGCGGCCGCTGCAGGATGAGGCAGGTCGCCGGCTTGTGCTGCGCGAGCTTGATGGCTTCGTCCAGCAGCGGCTTGTACGGGATCACGCGCGCGGCTTCGATGCCGCAGCTCGCGGACAGAATGACTTTCGGCTTGGCATCGTCGATGCGCGTCGCCAGTTCCTTGGGCGCGAAGCCGCCGAACACCACCGAATGGATGGCGCCGATGCGCGCGCAGGCGAGCATCGCGATCACCGCTTCCGGCACCATCGGCATATAGAGGATGACGCGGTCGCCTTTCTGCACGCCGAAGTCGCGCAACATGGCGCCGAGCAGTTGCACTTCGGAGAGCAGGCGGCCGTAGGTGAATTTCTTGATCGTGCTGGTGACAGGCGAATCATAGATCAGCGCGACCTGGTCGTTGCGGCCATTGGCGACGTGGCGGTCGAGCGCGTTCCAGCAGGTATTGCAGACAGCATCGGGAAACCAGCGGCCGTAGATGCCGGCTTTCGGGTCGAAGATCCTTTTTGGGCTTTCGATCCAGTCGATCGCCTGCGCCGCCTCGGCCCAGAAGCCTTCGGGATCGCGCTGCCAGCGGGCGTAAACGTCAGGATAACGGCTCGCGCGGGCATCCATTTCGATTTCCTCCAGTGCCGATCTTCGTTCTCATCCTTCGAGATGCGCCTTTCGGCGCTCGTCAGGGTGAGGATGAATATTTTGCCCGATTGTGGAACGCCCGGCATGGGCAAACAAGGCCGGCGCAAGGCCCAACGCAAAACGGCCCGGCGGTGTGCCGGGCCGTTCGCAGGCGCCGAAGCGCGATCATCGCTATTTGATGTGAGCGTTGACGCCGGTGTTCGCTCCGGCGCCGATGCCATTGCCGTTGCCGCGCACGTTCGCGCCGCCTCTGACGCCGGCGCCGGTGGTCGTGTGACCGGGCGCATAACCGGATGCGCCGGCATGACCTTTCACCGAGCCGTTGGTCTGCATTCGGTGGCCCGGCGTATAGCCCGACGCACCGGCCTGGCCATTCGCCGACCCGTTCAACTGCATTTCGTGGCCGGGTGTCGATGTCTGCGCCAGAGCCGGCGCAGCCGACAGGGCCAGAACACCGGCCGCGATTGCAAGCATGCGGAACTTCACTGTCATCATGGTTCTCCTTTGCGGTTATGCTTGGTGCCAACGCGTGCTGTAGCGCGATCGTTCCGAAATTCACCGCATGGAACTCAATTGATTGCCGCCCCGGCGTGTGTCATCTGACATCAGGGCTGGTGACAAATTTGACGATTGCGCTGAAACCGATTTCAGATACCCCGTGCAAGATCTGTGGCGGCGCGGCTCCGCTCTGCGGCAGCGCCGACTTCAACAAGCGATGCGACATTGCCGGCAGCAAGCAGCCGCCCGCCTCGGGCGTGCCGGTGCATTACCGCCAGTGCGCGTCCTGCGGTTTTCTGTTCACCGACGCATTCGACGACTGGAGCCAGGACGACTTCAAGACGCACATCTATAACGACGGTTATCTTGCCGTCGATCCGGAATACGTGTCGGCGCGGCCGCGCGCTAACGCCGGGGCGGTGCAGCAACTGTTCGGTGCGCGAAAGGCCAGCGTGCGCCTGCTCGATTACGGCGGTGGCAATGACGTTCTTTGCGCCGCGTTGCGCGCCGCCGGATTCCCGAGCGCGCAGACTTACGACCCGTTCGTCGCCGAATTTGCGCGGCGGCCGGAGGGGAAATTCAACCTCATCACGTGCTTCGAAACGCTCGAACACATGCCGGACCCGATGGGCGGTATCGCGGATATTCTGGCCAGTCTGGACGAGCCGGGGCTCGTCATGTTTTCGACGCTGCTGCAGCCGGAGGATATCGGCCAGATCGGCCCCCTCAATTGGTGGTATGTCGGCCCGCGCAACGGCCACGTTTCGCTCTTCAGCCGCAAGGCGCTTGCCTTGGCTTGGCAGAGCCGCGGCTATCGCGCCGTCTCGCTCAACGACAACGCCCACCTCACCTTTCGCACGCTGCCGGCATTTGCCAATTCGCCGGGTAAATGATTTTTTAGCGGACGTTACCTGGGCGGCTCGCACCATGAACAGCGCTTACGACACCGGTCTCGACCGCAATCCGGCGAATTTCCAGCCGCTGACGCCGCTGAGCTTTCTCGCGCGCGCGGCCGCGGTGTTCCCGGATCATGTCGCCGTCATTCACGGTCCGTTGCGGCGCACGTATGCGGAATTCTATGCGCGCGCGCGCCGGCTCGCCTCGGCGCTGGCGAAGCGCGGCGTCAAGCGCGGCGATACCGTGTCCGTCATGCTCGCCAATACGCCGGCGATGCTGGAAGCCCACTACGGCGTGCCGATGACGCAAGGCGTGCTCAACACGCTCAACACGCGGCTCGATGCGCCGGTCATCGCCTTCTCGCTCGACCACGCCGAAGCCAAGGTCGTCATCATCGACCGTGAATTCTCCAAGGTGATGAAAGACGCGCTGGCGCTTTGCAAAGTAAAGCCGCTCGTCGTCGACTACGACGATCCGGAATATTCGGGCGGCGGTGAAAAGATCGGCGAGATCGAGTACGAGCAATTCATCGCGCAAGGCGATCCGGATTTCGCCTGGAAGATGCCGGACGACGAATGGGACGCGATCGCGCTCAATTACACCTCGGGCACGACCGGCGATCCTAAGGGCGTCGTCTATCACCACCGCGGCGCGGCCCTGCTCGGCACCGGCAATATCGTCACCTGTGGCATGGCCAAGCATCCGGTCTATCTGTGGACGCTGCCGATGTTTCATTGCAACGGCTGGTGCTTCCCGTGGTCGATCTC
>Ga0134126_10000272_pt1 | contig 66844 bp, 57 predicted proteins | sample KB31752_FD_96881 | JGI IMG/M metagenome (GOLD analysis project Ga0134126, IMG submission 96881) | Terrestrial soil microbial communities with excess Nitrogen fertilizer from Kellogg Biological Station, Michigan, USA - KB3-175-2 | ecosystem: Environmental > Terrestrial > Soil > Unclassified ...
AACGACAGCCGAGTCAACATTCACCACGCAAAAGTAGGGAAGCCTTGGGGGTTGGGGACTGTTTTTTGTCCCCCCCCTCCCCCCGTGGGGCGGGGAAGGGGGTTGGGGGGGGGGGGGGCAGCGTCTCCCCTCACCCCCAACCCCTCTCCCCCGAGTACAGGGGAGAGGGGAGTAAGAAACGATGCCGACAACCCTCGGAGTCCCTCTCTCATGTGGCGCGCGATTCTTGTCTCGTTTCTCGTCTGCCCCTTTGTCTCTCTCGCCTCCGCCCAGGAAACCTCGTTGTCGCCGCAGCGCTCCGCCGAGCGCATCAAGCTGCCCGAAGGCTTCCGCGCCACGCTGCTCGCCAGCGAACCCAATCTTGTCAAACCAATCGCCATGACCACCGACGATCGCGGTCGCTTATGGGTGGTCGAATCGCACTCGTATCCCAACTGGCTGCCGGCAGGCAAGCAAGGCCACGATCGCATCCTCATCTTCGAGGATAAGAAAGGATCAGGACATTTCGACTCTTGCAAGGTCTTTTTGGACAAGGGTACGAACCTTTCCGGCATTGCCATCGGTTTCGGCGGTGTCTGGCTGTGCGCCACGCCGCATCTGCTCTTCATTCCTGTCCGTCCCGGCGAGGACAAACCCGCCGGCGCGCCGCAAGTGGTGCTTGACGGCTGGGATTTGCAGGCCAAGCATAACGTCTTCAACAATCTGGTCTGGGGGCCAGATGGCTGGCTCTACGGCTGCAATGGCATCATGTCCAACTCGCACATCGGCCGGCCTGGAACCGCAAAGGAGAAGCGCGTCGCCATTAACTGCGGCGTCTGGCGTTATCATCCGGTCAAGCAATCCGTTGAGGCGTTCGCCTGGGGTACGACGAATCCGTGGGGGCTGGATTTCGACGACTACGGCGAAATGTTCATCACCAACTGCGTTATCAAGCACCTATTCCACGTCGTGCCCGGCGCGCATTACACACGCATGTATGGCCAGGATTTGAACCCCAACTGCTACGCGCTGATGACGAGTTGCGCCGACCACATCCACTGGGGCGGCGGCAACTGGACGGGTTCGCGCGGCGGCAAGGGGACGCACGACGCGCCCGGCGGCGGTCACGCACACGCCGGCGCGATGGTCTACCTTGGCGACAACTGGCCGGACGAATATCGCCATCGCATTTTCATGTGCAATCTCCACGGCAGCCGTGTCAATCAGGACGTGCTGGAGCGTCACGGTTCCGGCTACGTCGCCCATCACGGCAAGGATTTCCTGATGGCGCACGATTCATGGTTCCGCGGCTTGTCGCTGCTTTATGGTCCCGACGGCGGCGTCTTCGTCAGCGATTGGCACGACACCGGCGAGTGTCACGATTACGACCGCGTCGAGCCGTGCGGCCGCATCTACAAGGTGACATTCGGCAAACCCGCTGCGGTTCACGTCGATCTATCCGCAAAGAGCGATGAGGAACTCGTTCGCCTGCAACTGCACAAAAACGATTGGTGGGTGCGTCAATCGCGCCGTCTGCTGCAAGAGCGTGCCGACGCTGGCAAACTCGGCAAGAACGTCCGCTCGCAGCTCCTGAAGATGCTCGATGAACAAACCGAAGTGCCGCGTAAACTGCGGGCGTTATGGGCGCTGCACGTCATCGGGCCACTCGATGAGAAAGTATTGTTAGGCTTGCTGGACAGCCCGCATGCGGCGCTGCGCGGCTGGGTGGTGCGTCTCCTCGTGGAAGACCGCCGCATCTCGGAAGATGCCGCGAAGCGTCTTGAGGAGATGGCACGCCGTGACAAGTCATCGTCCGTCCGATTGTCGATAGCGTCGGCGTTGCAGCGTTTGCCGCTGGCGCAGCGCTGGGACATCGCCGAAGGATTGGCGGGACATGCGGAGGATGCGACCGACGATAATCTACCGCTGATGATTTGGTACGGCATCGAGCAATTGGTGCCGAACAATCCCGATCGTGCGGCGAAGTTGCTGGCGAAATGCCGGATTCCGCTAGTGCGTCAATACATCGCCCGCCGTATCGCCGTGGCGGCTGAATGAGGCTCCAAAGGGAGAGAACAACGACAAGGAGCATCGCTGATGGCCGTTATCCAATGCCCGGAATGCCATAAGTCGCTGAAAGTGAGCGATGCCTCCGCCGGCAAGCGGGTACGCTGTCCCGCATGCAAGAAGCCCTTCGTCGTACCGGACGCGGCCGTCGAGTTGGAAGAGGTAGTCGCGGCGGACGAGGAGCCGGAGAAGCGTGTGACGAAGCGGCCACGACGCGACCCCGAAGATCGTGTCGCCAAGCGGCCGCGACGCGACTCTGAGGAAGAAGAGCGTCCACGACGCCCGAAGCGGCGACGGCCGCGCGACGACGATGATGATGATATCGTTCCTTCCAGCGCGCCATTGGTGTACGGCATCCTCGCTTGTTGCCTGTCCTGCGCGCCGCTGATTGGGTTTATCCTGGGCCGCCTCGCCATGAGCAAGGCCGAGCAGGAAATGTCACGGCTGCCTGGTGGGAAACACTACCGCGATGCCCGGAAAAGGCTCCAGCTTGCCAAAACGCTTGGCGTCGTCGGTATGGGTTTGAGCGGCTTTTTTCTCCTGCTCGCTATCGTGTTGAGAATCGTCGGTTAAACGCCTGGAGGCAGGCTGCTTCCTCGCGATCTGTTTATTCCTGTGGATTCCTTCTGAGGACAACGCATGTTTCGCCGAAACTTGGCGCTCGCTGGTTTGCTCCTATCCGGGCTTGTGTCCGCAGAGGCGGCCGCCCCGCCGAAGACAATCTCCCGCCCTCTCGTGTCCCTGGCGCGCATCCTTGCCGATTCCAACGATGCCGCCGTGCAACTCGATGTGCTGCGCGGCATGCACGAAGCCTTACAGGGACGCCGAAACGTCGCTGCACCGGAAGGCTGGTCGGCCGTGTATCGCAAGTTGGCAGAGAGCAAAAATGCCGAGATTCGTGAGAAAGTCCTGCAATTGTCCGTGCTATTCGGCGATCCGCAAGCGCTGGCCGCGCTGCGCAAGACTGCGGCCGATCCGAAAGCCGATACGACAGCCCGGCGTAACGCCCTACAAACGCTGATCGAGAAACGACCGCCCGACCTGCTGCCGCTGTTGCGGCAACTCGTTACCGATCGCGCGCTGCGCGGTTCGGCCCTGCGCGGTCTGGCGTCCTACAGCGATGCGGCAACGCCGGCCCTCATTCTCGAACACTACGCCGGATTCACGGAAGCTGAGAAATCAGACGCCATCGCTACGCTCGCCTCGCGGCCTGCTTACGCGCTCGCTCTGCTCGATGCGATGGAGAAAGGCCGCGTGCGGCGACGCGATCTGTCCGCCTTTACCGTTCGTCAACTTCTCGCCTTCAAGGACAAGAAACTGAGCGACCGGCTCACCAAGGTTTGGGGATCGATCCGTCCGCCGTCGGCGGAAAAGGCGACATTGCTGGTCAAGTACAAGGCCATGGTGCCGGCCGACGCCCTCAAGAAAGCCGACCGCAAGCACGGTCGATCCTTGTTCGCACGCACCTGCGCTAACTGCCACACGCTGTTCGGCGAAGGTGGCAAAATCGGCCCCGATTTGACCGGCTCGCAGCGCGCCAATCCCGAATATCTGCTGTCCAAGTTGCTCGATCCCAGCGCCGTCGTGGCGCGCGATTATCAAATGACCGTCCTCACCATGAAGTCAGGGCGCACAATTAGCGGACTGGTTAAGGAGGAGTCGGACAAGACGCTGACAATGCAGACACAGAACGAGGTAGTGCGTCTGCCGAAATCCGACATTGAGGAACGCCAGCGTTCGCCGCAATCGATGATGCCCGATGGCTTGCTGACGCCGTTGCGTCCGGCCGAAGTACGCGATTTGATTGGCTATGTGTCTGGGAACGGGCAAGTGCCTCTGCCACCCAACACGCCCGCGCCGCGCAAATAACTGTGGCTCGATGGGCAAGATTGCCGCGTTTGCCGGCACTCGTTAGCATGACGTGAGATGGTCTTCATGGCCAAACGAATGAGGAGGCAGTCTTATGTCCACGGAACCAACGATTGAGCAGCGACTGGCGGCACTCGAAGCAGCCGTGAAAGAAATCCAGAATCGATTAGGCCCGCCACCCCCGGCTCCCAACTGGCTGGATAAGGTTATCGGTTCGATGAAAGATGAGCCGGCCTTCTTGGAGATGCTGGAATATGGACGAGCCTACCGGCAGGCCGACTACCCTCCCGAGGATGCCGATTCGTGAAATATCTCCTGGACACGGATCACATCAGTATCCTGCAATGGCAGTCAGGACCGGAGTTTGCCGCTCTATCGGCACGGATCCAGCAGCAGCAACCCTCGGACCTGGCGTTTTGCCTGGTGAGTCTGCACGAGCAAGCGCTGGGCTGCCATTCCTTCCTGGCTCGCGCCCGAACCGCCGCCGAGGTTGTTCGGGGCTACGGCATGCTTGGACGAATGTTGAACGCCTTTGCAGGGGCCCAAGTGCTTCCCTTCGACGTGGCGGCCTCGGCGGTGTTCAGTGGCTTGCTCGCCCAGCGCGTGCGCCTAACAACAATGGATCTGCGCATCGCCGCCATCGCGTTGTCGCGCGGCTTGGTAGTATTGACGCGCAACGTGCGCGATTTTGGCCGCGTGCCGGGGTTGATTACCGAGGATTGGACCGTTTAATATGCACGCGAAAGTCGCTGGCAAACATCCGCGCAAATAATTGTCCTCCTCCACCGAAATACTCTTCAGTAGCACGATCGTTATTCGCTCCCAATCGGCGGATCAATACCAATGGTTGACGTGCGAGGAATCCTGGGTGATGTTGCCGGATTGATGCTGGTGGCGATACGCTCGTTCCTGCTCACCTTTCTCCTCTTCTTGCTTTTGGGCGTGGTGCTGGCGTTCGCGTCGTACTATATGCTGTCTGCTCAAAACGGCGTCTACGGAGTAATAGCTGCACTGATTGCACTGATCGAATGCGTGGTTGTCGGTATCGTGTTGGGGGCCAAGCGTGCCGTAGTCGTGGCCATGCTTCACGGTCTGCATAAGTACCAGCTTGGGAGTGCGGCGGTACGGTTGATCTTTGGCCGACTGTTGGGCGTCTCGGCGGAACAAGCACATGGCGAGCGCGGTGGTTGGGCAACGCGAACGGCCGAGCGCTTGCCGTTGGCCCAGGCGGAACAACGTCTCGACGACGCCATTCACCACCTCGTTCAAGCTCCGCCGGCAGGCAGCGGTTTGACCGGCTGGCTTCGCTGTCGCGTGCAAATTCGGCTGACCAATACCGTCGGCAAATTCACGCTGGCGCGCTTCCGCGAGGAACATGCCCAGCATGGCGGCGTCGATCTCGCCAAGGTGCAAACTAATCTCGGCGACCGCATCGACGACTTGCTGATTGGCAAACTCCGTGGCGGGATCAACCTGTGGACGGCCATCGCCGTCGTGGGATTGCCGAGCCAAATCCTGGTGACGGATTACATCGTACTTGGGTTGCTGAAGTGAACGATCAACTCCGCCATTCGTCAATCAACGACGCGACCAACGCCGTCCAGCCCGTTTGATGACTGGCACCCAGGCCAGCGCCATTGTCGCCGTGGAAGTATTCGTAAAACAGCAGCAAATCGCGCCAGTGCGGATCGTCCTGAAACTTGAGCGATCCACCGTAGACGGCGCGATGGCCATGCTCATCACGAGTGAAAATGCGGATGAGTCGATCGGCGATCTCGCGGGCCATTTGCGGGAAGGTGATCGGCTCGCCGTTCGACGCCGGCACGACCACGCCAAAAGTCGGGCCAAACGCCGCTCCCAATTTACGCAGCGATTCAATCAGCAGGAACGTCGTCGGAAACCATAGTGGGCCGCGCCAATTCGAGTTGCCGCCCTTGAGCTTCGACGTGCTTTCAGCCGGCTCGTAACCCACCACATCACCATCGAACTCAAACGGATGCTCAAGGTGCGTCCGCGACAAACTGCGGATGCCATACGGAGATAAGAACTCGCTTTCATCGAATACTCGTTCCATGATGCGCGTCAACTGGTTGGCATCAAGGATGGTCAGGACGTAGGTTGTTTGGTCGCCCTCGCCGACCGTGTGGACGACGTTGCGCACCAGTTCCGGGCGATTGCGCAGGAACCAGTGAAAGGCACCGCTGAACTCCGTAAACGGTTTGATCCACGGCATTTCAAGACGCTCGACGGCGAACAGGGGAATGAGGCCGACCAGCGAACGCAGGCGGAACTTGCGAAAACGGCCATCCGGGTAACGCAGCACGTCATAAAAGAAGCCGTCCGTTTCGTCCCACAGTTGGTAGCCGCGTTTGCCCATGTTCTTCATGGCGGCGGCGACGTAGGCATAATGCTCGAAAAACTTGACGGCCATCGCCTCATAGACGGAGTTTTCGCGGGCCAACTCCAGGGCAATACGCATGAGGTTCAAGCAGAACATGCCCATGTAGCCGGTCGCGTCGGACTGCTCCAGCACGCTACCATCGTCACAGCGCATGCTGCGATCGACCACCGAGATGTTGTCCAGACCGAGAAAACCGCCCTCGAAGATGTTGTTGCCCTCGCGATCGACCTTATTGACCCACCAGGCGAAGTTGATGAGCAGTTTGTGGAAACAGCGTTCGAGGAAGACGCGGTCGCCCTTGCCGCCGCGAATCTTGTCCATGTTGTAGACGCGCCAAACCGCCCAGGCATGTACGGGAGGATTAAGGTCGGAAAATTCCCATTCATAGGCGGGTAACTGGCCATTGGGATGCTGGAACTGCTCGAACAGCAGCCAGTAGAGTTGTTCCTTCGCATACCCAGCATCGATCAGGGCCAGCGGAACGCATTGAAAGGCCAAGTCCCAGGCGGCGAACCAGGGATATTCCCACTTGTCCGGGACGACCAGGACGCGCAGCGAGTTGAGGTGCCGCCAGTGTTCATTGCGAATGTCCAAGCGCGACGCCGGCGGAGGCGGCAAACCGGGATCGCCATTGAGCCAGACATTCACGTCGAAGAGGTAACTTTGCTTACTCCACAACAACCCGGCGAGCGCGCGGCGCTGGATGTCGCGTTCGTCGGCGCTGGCGTTGGGCGGATGGATCGCGGCATAAAACTCGTCCGCCTCCGCTTTGCGCTGGGCAACCACGGCATCGACTTCATCCAGTGGCGCATTCAGAGCTTGGTTGTCCGTCAGCCGCAAGCGCAGCACGACGGAACCGCCAGCCGGAACGGAGGAAAAGCGATAATGAAGAGCGGCTTTGGTTCCTTCTCGATCCGGATTGATGCTATCCTCGCCTTGGAGGATATGGCGATGGAAGGCGTCCTTGACGTAGGGACGGCGACTTTTATGGCCGGGACCGTAGACGCGAGGGCCATTCGTTTCGTTGAAGGTGAACAGGAGCCGGCCTTCCGGTGGAGCGTAGAGGATGCGCGGTCCGAGCCGGTAAGACACGGGGATATTCGTCAGTGTCTCGACGGCCGAATCATCGCTGACGAGGCTGAGAAAGCCGGGGCCACTGGGTCCGGGGCGAATGCACGGTTCCGGCGTGAGGTGCAATGTCCAGGCATTGGGGCCGCGCGCCCAGATATTGCGAAACCATAGATGCGGCAGCAGGTGCAAGGGAGCCGCCTCGGGACCGCGATTGAATGCCTCAATGCGGATGCAGTAATCTTCCGGCGTCGCCTTGGCGTATTCGATGACGATGTCGAAATAGCGATCTTGGTCGAAGATGCCGGTGTCGAGGAGTTCAAACTCGAATCCTTCGCCGTTACGCTGGCGGTTCTCCTCAACCAGTTGATCGTAGGGAAACTCAGCTTGCGGATACTTGTAGAGGTACTTCATGTATGAGTGCGTCGGCGTGTTATCGACGTGGAAGTAATACTCCTTCACGTCTTCGCCGTGATTGCCTTCGTGGGCGGTCAGGCCAAACAGTCGCTCCTTGAGGATGGGATCGCGTTCGTTCCAAAAGGCGGGAGCGAAGCAAAGAAGCTGATAGCGATCGCAAATAGCGGCTATACCGTCCTCGCCCCAACGATAGGTCTTGCTGCGGGCGAGGTCGTGCGGCAGATAGTCCCAGGCGTCGCCATCGGCGCTGTAGTCCTCGCGGACGGTGGCCCAGGCACGCTCGCTGACGTAGGGCCCCCAGCGACGCCAACCGCTGTGATCGTCGCGGATTTCGTTCAGACGTTCATGTTCTTTGCTTGTCATGTTGGTAGGACGGCACGCATTTTGTTCATGGCAGCCTCCACCCCCTCCGCCGCGCCGAAGATCGCCGAGCCGGCCACCAACACACGCGCCCCCGCCTCCGCTACCAACGGCGTTGTCGCCGCGTCGATGCCGCCATCCACTTCCAACTCAATATCCAGCTTGGCATGGTCGATCATCTGACGCAAACGGCGAATCTTGCCGAGCGTGTTGTGAATGAATTTTTGCCCGCCGAAGCCGGGGTTGACCGTCATCACCAGGATGAGATCGACATCGGGCAGAATCTCGGCGATGGCGACCGGCGAGGTGGCGGGGTTGAGTACGACGCCGGCTTTCTTCCCCAGCGCCTTGATGTGCTGCACGGTGCGATGCAAATTGGCCGCGTTCTCGACATGCACCAGCAACGAATCGGCACCGGCTTCGGCGAAGGCATCGAGATAGCGCATCGGCTCTTCGATCATCAGATGGACTTCCAATGGCAGGCGTGTCACCGGCCGTATCGCCTTGACAATAAACGGCCCCATGCTGATATTCGGCACGAAATGGCCATCCATGACATCGACGTGGATACGGTCGGCACCGGCTTGGTCGGCCTCACGAACCTGCTCGCCCAGCCGGGTGAAGTCGGCGGCGAGGATGGACGGAGCCAGTTTGATCGCGGGAGCGTTCATACGTTTATCCTTGCATATTTTCTCGGAGGAGGGACGGCGGCAGGCGGTCGGCCGCGGCGCGATCGATGAACCAGACGAGTTGCCCGGCCGGTTGGATCGACTGCGAGGGCAGGCGCAGCGGATCGGCAGGACCGAGAAGCACCTCGACCAATCGCTCGGCCTTGTCGGCACCGGCCACGAGAAACAGCACTTCGCGGGCACGGTTGAGAATCGGCCGTGTCAACGTCAGGCGATTGGTGTTTAGCTGCGGAACGTGGTTGGCGACCACCCAGCGCGTCGTCTCGCGCAACGCATCCGTATGCGGAAAGAGCGAGGCCGTGTGACCGTCCGGCCCCATGCCCAGCAGAATCAGATCGAAGGCCGGCGGCTCGCCACCAACCGTCTCGCCGAACACGCGGGCGATGGTGGCTTCGTAATCGCGCGCCGCGCGCTCTGCCTCCAGGCGATGAATGTGTTCCGCCGGAATGGGCAGCTGCGCCAGCATGGCCTCGCTTGCCATGCGATAATTCGATTCGGGATCCTCAGGCGGCACACAGCGTTCATCGCCCCAGAAGATTTCAACGCGGCTCCAATCCACCTGAGCGCGTAACGGCTCAGCGGCCAACAGCTGATAGAGACGGCGCGGCGTCGAACCGCCCGACAGTGCCACGGCGAAGCGACCGCGCGCGGCGACGGCTTCACAGGCGCAGCGAACGAACTCGTGTGCGGCCGCCTCGCCCAGCGATTCGGCGTCGGCGAAGGTGCGGATGGTGCGAGGAGTCATGGCGTCAACCTCCGATGTTTCACGGGCGATTCCGTCGCGGCATCCTGTCCTTATCCTACAAGATCAAGGTATTCCGTTGAGGCGAGCGCGGCGATACGGCTTCACGCCTTGCCGTGAAGCGATGCCGACGACGGCGGGAGGCATACGCGAATTCTGCCAGTCTGTTGATGGTAGAGCGCTCGGGCTTGGTAGTAGGTCCAGCTTGCCGAGCTGGACCTGTACGGTCACGGATCACCGGAGTAGGTCGCGGATACAACAGGTCCAGCTCGGCAAGCTGGACCTACTTCTTTGCCTCGCATCTTACGAAAAAGGGCGAACTATCAGAAACCATTCACGCATCCCGAACGGAGGCATGTAAAAGGTTTTCGTTGGCCCGCGCTCCCCGCGCTGGCATAATGAAGTCATCCTTCGTCCTCCTCGACATTCAGGAGCCTACTTCGTGGATGGATCATCGGGATTGTCTCTCCGTCGTCGCACGTTCATGCAGGGCACGGCGGCCGCGCTTCTCACCGCCGCCAGCTATGAGCGCGTCTACGGTGCCAACGAGCGCATCGGCGTCGGCTTCATTGGCTATGGGTTGATCGGCAAGCGGCACGTTCTCGATTTCAAGGAACAGTCCGACGTTGAGATCCTTGGCGTCGCCGAGGTCCATCGCGGCCGGCTCGATGAAGCGAAGACGTTGATCGGTGGTTCGGTACGTGGGCACGGCGATTTCCGCAAACTGCTGGAAGATCGGCATATCGATGCCGTGGTGATTTCGACGCCGGACCACTGGCACGCGCTGATGACGATGATCGCTTGCGCCGCTGGCAAGGACGTGTATGTCGAGAAGCCGCTGACATTGTTTGTCCGCGAGGGCCGTTGGATGGTGGGCGTGGCCAAACGTCATCGCCGCGTGGTGCAGGTGGGCACGCAGCAGCGTTCCGGCACACACTACCAGAAGGCGAGGGAATTGATTCGCGGCGGGCATATCGGCAAGGTTTGCTCCGTGCGCATGCAAGCGTATCGCAACATCATGCCCGGTTACGGCCGGCCCGCCGATGGCGATCCGCCGCGTGAACTCGACTGGAATCTGTGGCTTGGTCCCGCACCGCTGCGGAAGTACAACCCGAATCGTGCCATCTATCATTTTCGCTGGTTCTGGGATTATTCCGGCGGGCAGATGACCAACCTCGGCCAGCACGCGCTGGACATTGTTCACTGGTATCTTGGCGTGAAGGGGCCAAAGTCGGTGACGAGCATCGGCGGGCGCTTCTGCCTGCAAGACAACGGCGAGACACCGGACACGCAAGATACCCTGTTCGAGTACCCCAGCTGGACGGCGGTGTGGTCGCATCGCGAAGCATGCAAGGGTTTGGCTGGTGCGGCTCCGCTGGAGTTTTTCGGTTCGCGGGGCAGCCTGGCCATTTCGCGCAGCGGCTTCACGGTGACGGCGGATCGCAAGATTCCGCCGGAGAACACGGTGCCGCAGTTCACCGGAGCGCACCCCGTTGGCGGGCCGGTCGGCGTCAAGGATACGAGGCCGCCGCAGTTGTGGACGAAGCCTCTCGTCGATAAAAGCGGCGATGGCCGAGGGCAGTTCAAACAGCATGTGCGCGACTTTCTCGATTGCATCAAGTCGCGCAAGGAACCTATTTCCGATCTCGAAAGTGGCCATCGCGTGGCAACGGCGTGTCATTTGGCGAACCTATCTCTTCGTCTGGGTCGGCGCATTCGTTGGGATGCCGATAAAGAAGCTATTCTTGACGACGCAGAGGCGGCAAAGTTGCTTGTGAGACCCTACCGCGCTCCCTGGGACGCGGAGTTGAAAGCGCTGGGTGTGGGATAAAGTTATGATCGGTAATCGACGACAATTTCTCGCGGCCGCCGCGGCGCTGCCATTCGCGCAAGCCTTGGCCGGCGCGGCCGACGAGGACAAGCGCAAGCGTCTGGGCGTGGTGCAGTATTCCTATGCCCTGCGGTTAGCGGCCGACCGCGCCGCCGGCAAAACCGGCTTCAACGATCCCCTGGCGTTCGTCGAACATTGTCGCGAGCTAGGGGCTGGCGGCGTACAAACCGCCATCGGCCTGCGCGACAAGGACTACCTCGCTAAGCTCCGCAAGAAGGTCGAAGACAATGGCATGGACCTGGAAGGCACGATCCGTCTGCCGAAGGATCGCATGGACCTCGATCGCTTCACGGCGGAGACGCGAGCTGCCCGCGATGCCGGGGCAAAGGTTCTGCGCACCGTGCTGATGGGCGGACGCCGCTACGAGCAATTCACCAGTATTGAAGATTTTCGTGCTGCGGCGGATCGCGCCGAAAAGTCGGTGAAGCTGGCCGAGCCGGTTGTCGCCAAGCACGACATGCTGTTGGCGATCGAAAATCACAAGGATTATCGCACCGGCGAACTGCTCGCTCTGCTCAAGCGTCTGGACAGCCGGAATGTCGGTGTATGCGTCGATACCGGCAACAGCATCGCGCTGCTGGAAGACCCACTGGAAGTGGTACGGCAACTTGCTCCGCGCGCCTTCACGGTGCATCTGAAAGATATGGCCGTCGCCGAATATGAGGATGGGTTCCTGCTGGCGGAAGTGCCGCTAGGCGAGGGCTTCCTCGATCTGCCGAAGATGGTTCGCCTCCTCCGCGAAGCGCGGCCGGACATCCGCTTCAACCTGGAGATGATCACCCGCGATCCGCTGCGTGTGCCTTGTTTGAGCGACAAATACTGGGCGACTGCCGCGAATGTATCCGGCCGCACTCTCGCCCGCACGCTGGCGCTGGTTCGCAAGCACAAGCAAGCGCTGCCGCATATCAGCGGTCGCAGCCAGAAGGAACAACTCGCCATGGAGGAAGAGAACGTGCGCAAGAGCCTGGTGTATGCGCGAAAGCATCTCGAATTGTAGCTCATCCACTCACAGCGAGGCCGCCTGGCGGAAAGCGTCGAGCGAATCGACTGCCCATGCCAGATCGAACCAATTTTGCAGATGTTCCAGTTCCGTAGTCTGCTGAATCTTCGCGGCCAAATCCACCGGCGCTCCCGGCGGGAACCGCTTGGCCAACAAGCGCAGCAAGGCACTCGCTTCGCCCTCGGCTCGCCCCTCGGTTCGCCCCTCGGCTCGTCCCTCGGTCCGTCCTTCAGTCCGTCCTTCAGCCCGCCCTTCGGCTCGTCCCATATTGATCCATTCCAAGACTTGTTGGGATTCTTTCATGTTCCACTCCTTCAAGGCTTCCTTCCACACCGCCCGGCGTCCCGCCGCATCAGCGGTTGTCCTCAGTTCGATTTCTTCTTGAGGGGCCGAACCGTGAAGGACAGTATTTCAATATCGGAGTCAAACGTCTGGAGGTGAATTGGATATTTCCCTGACAAGTTATTCTTGTGGTCCTCGGAGTAGGCCACGCGCCCATTGACTCCGGCGCTCATGCCTTCCTCGGAGATACGCCAACTCAAGAGATACCAGGTTTTCGGGCGAAGGGGCGGTTGCAATCGGCTGCGGACCTTGCTGCCTGTATATGGCTGCTCGCCATCGGGCCGCCCCAACTCCAACCCTCCCGGCTCGCTTTCGTGGTTGAAGATTACATAAGCCCCTTTGCCGCCATAAAGACGGATATTATTCTTCTCGGTGCTGGTGAGTACCGTGACTTCGATCGGCCCCGAATAGGACTCGCGCGTGATGATTTGCTTGGCCTTCTTGTCCAGCCGCAAGGCTCCGAGCGTCACGGTCGCCTGAGAGATGTCCAGGTGTTCCCACGCCGCGGTTGGATAATCATTATTATATCCCCGAATGCGTTTCTCCAAGCGGACGCGGTTTTTCTCCGCTGCATCCGCCAGCGCAAGCACATACCAGTAACAGGCTCGCTGCTGGATGTTCGCTTTCACCGCTCCCTTCGCCCTTGGTTGAGCGAGGTTCCACCAGCCATCGCCCACAGCCGCCCGCGCGTCGGCTGTCTGCGGCGCGGCCAAGTCTTGCTCGGCAAGGGTTTTGATTTTGGCGTCATCGCCCAGAGCGAGTAGGGGCAATCCTCGCGCCCAGTCGCCTTTGTCGAAGCAGCGAAAACTTCCCACGATGCCGTTCGCCCTGGGATCGTTCGGCTCCTTCACGAGCGTTTCGAGAGCCAGTTTGACGGCCGGGTATTTCGGCTTCAAGCGCTTCAAGCGCTTCACCTCGTTGGCGAGAAAGAGAATTCTCCTGGTGGAGTCGCGGGTCTGATAACCTGCCGCTTCGGCTGTCTTGGCAAGACGTTCGCCGGCGTCGTAATCGTCTGTCTCAATCGCCTCGGCGAGCAGGGGGAGGGCCGATTCGAGAATGGCCTTGTTCGCGCTGAGCGTCTTCGCCGCCTTTACCGCCGTCTGGAGCGCGACGGCCTTCATCGGCAGTTCCGCAATGACGAAGAGTTTGCCCAACTCATCCACGGCACGCAGACTCAGAACCGGATCGGCGGCCTTGGCCGCCACGTCGGAGGCTTCGACAAGATAAATGTAACGCCCCTCCGATTGCTCAGTCTTTTTCATTCCGTGGGCAAACAGCTTATCGGCAAGGGCGGCGAGGTCGGCCGAATCCTTGGAGGCGTAGGAGAGCTTATATTTCTCGCGGATGTCATCGGTCCACTTCTTCTGAGCATCCTTGTCCGGCACGGGCAGCTTCGCCGCAACTGGAGGCGGGGGCGGAGCCGGCTCCGTCTTGATTTCGACTGGTCGGCCGAACATCAGCGGAGCGAAGGGCAATCGCCACAGTCGCATTAATTTGTCCAGCCCTCCCGACAAGGCATGGCGACCGTCTGGAGAAAAGGCCACGCATTTCACGCCCGCCTGACTTTCCTTGAAAGACGCCAATTCGCGCCCGGTCGCCGTATCCCAGAGTCGCAACGTCTTGTCCAGACTGCCGGAGAGGATGCGGCGACTGTCAGGAGAGAAGGCGGCGCACATGGTCAGATCGGTGTGTCCATCCAGGCGAAGTAGTTCCTTCTCGCCTTGCAGATCCCAGAGTCGCACCGTCTTGTCATCGCCCACCGAGGCGGCGAGCCGGCCATCGCCGGATACAGCGATACCATAGACGAACCCTAGATGCCCCGTGTATTTCCGCACTTCGCGACCGTCGGCCAGATCCCATAGCCGGACGGTTCCATCATCGCTGCCGGAGATGGCCCGGCGGCCGTCCGGAGAAAAGACGGCGGCCGTGACCGGCTTGTTGTGGCCGCGCAAGGTCTGGATTTCTTTCCCATCGGCAACATCCCACAATCGAACGGTGCAGTCCACGTTGCCTGGACCACCGCTGGCCGTCAGCGCTCGCTTGCCGTCCGGCGAAAAGGCGACGCTGCGGACCCAGTCGTTATGCCCGCGGAAGCAAAACAATTCTCGCCCCTCGCCCACATCCCAAATGCGAGCCGTCTTATCCAAGGCCCCGGTGAGGGCCAAACGGCCATCCGGCGAGAAGGCCACGCTCTGAACCTTGTCCTGGTGGCCGGTCAACTGTCTCACTTCTTTGCCGGCCGGCAGATCCCACAGGCGCACGATCCCGTCGCTACTGCCGGACAGGGCGAGCCGGCCATCGGGCGCGAAGGTCACGCCGTTGATCTCGGCCGTGTGTCCCTCGAATGGTTGAATCTGCTTGGCAGGATCATCGGGTTTGCTCGCCAAAACATCCGCAGGTGGCAAACGCCACAGTCGCATCATCTTATCCGAGCCGCCCGATAGGAAATGGCGGCCGTCCGGCGAAACGGCCACGCTCAGCATTTTGCACCCTTCAGGTCCGTAAAAACGCGCCAATTCGCGTCCCGTCGCCATGTCCCACAGGCGAACCGTCTGATCGTGGCTGGCCGACAGCAACCGGCCATCCGGCGTGAAACGAACCGCGTTCACCTGCGCACTATGTCCCGCCAGACTGTGCAGCAACGTGCGATCCGAGGCACGCCAGATGCGTACAACCGGATCGCCGCCAGCCGCCGCGATCAATTGGCCGTCATGCGAGCAGTCGAGGGCATACACATGGCTGATACTGCCCTTGTAGGGATCCAGTTCACGTCCATCGGCGACGTTCCAGCAATGAACGATGTTATCGCCTTCGCCGGCCAAAACGACATCGCCTTTGGGAGCCAACGCCAAGCAATAGTTATCGGCCTGGCTCCCCGCATACTGGCTGACTTCCGCCCCCGTCATGGCGTCGCACCGGCGGACGCTTTTGCCCATCCCCGCCGCGATGACCTGCCGGCCATCCGCTGTGAACACGGCTCGGCGAACAGCCCCCGGATAGCCGGTGATGGCGCGGAGTTGCTCGCCTTTGTCCAGATCCCACACGCGAACCGTGCTGTCATAGCCGGCCGAGACGGCGCGTTTGCCGTCGGGAGAAAAGGCGACGCTCCAGACCATTTGCGTATGGCCATTCAGGATGTGGATCGTCTCGCCGCTGGCGACATCCCACAAGCGCACCGACTTGTCCGCGCTGGCCGTGAGAGCGCGTTTACCGTCACCCGAGAAGGCAACGTCGATCACATCGCCCGCGTGTCCCTCGAAACGCCGCACTTCGCCGGGAGGACCATCAAGGAGTTGAACCATCGCCGGCTTGGGACGCTTGTTCTCGGGATTCTTGTCCGTCGGTCTCTCGACAGGTTGCGGTGGGAGGTTGTCTTCGGGCTTTTTCACCAGTTCGCCGCGGAGCGCTTGCGCTTGCCGGAGGTCTGGTGTGGGAAGAGTCTTGTCGCGCGCACTCTTGGAGTGCAGCACCCAGAACAATCCGCTTCCGATAAGGATGCAGGCCGCCACGACGCCGCCCACGATCCACGGGACGACAGAGGTTCTTTTGGCGCTATTCGTTTTGCGGCGTGAACGCTTCCCCGTGCTTGTCGTTTCAATATCTTGGAAGGCGTTCGGCTCGGTTGTCACCGCCGCAGTGGTCCGCGCCGCCTGCGGTTTGCCGCGCGTCCCCGCGGACACGGCCGGCTTCTCGTCGGGGAACAACTCTTGTAAAAGCGGCGTTTGGTCGAGTGGCTTTTGGCTGGCCTGCACTAGCTGCTCCACCAGCGAACGGGCAAGCGGATCGTTGATCTGCCGTAGTTCGGCAAACAGCGCCGATTCCGCCGGCGCACGTAGGTCCACCTCACGAAACAGCATATTATCGCCGGTATCGTAGCGCTCCCACAGCGCCCGGCCGCCGACGCGCAGACAGCGTAGCGCCGTGGCGATGACCAGCAGAGGAAAGCGATCCACCTCGGCGTTGTAAGTACCGTCGCGCAAGCGTTGAGGGTGCTGATAGGCGGGGTGGCCGACTTCGCCCGATGGCGTCTTGGCCAACGCGGGAACCCACATGCCATCGTAATCGATCAGCTTGACGGCCAGCGATTGCGCCGTGCTGCCGGGCACCAGCAAAACATTGCCATGTTGCAAATCGCAATGGCCTAGATTCGCCTCACGCAAACGCCGGCCCATGCGCAGCCAGATTTGCCCTAGCGCATCGAGCATGGCCGGCTTGTCGAGCATGTCGCGAACGAAGGCATTGAGGGTGAAGCCCTCGACCCAGTGCATTTTGAGGATGGGATACCAACGGCCGGCGATGCGAATGCCCTGTTCGAGGTACTGAAAATCGACGGTGAACGGCAAGCGAACCTGCTGCAAATACTTGCTGATTTCGCTGTAGCGTTCGCGCAGGCCGTGGACCTCCCGAGTGAAACACTTGACGGCCCACTTGGTTTTGCTGGCCTCACACTCGACGGCATAGACATCGGCGAAGTTGCCGGAGCAGGGTTGCGGAATACCGAGGACGTTGGTAACAACTTGGCCCTGGCGCAACTCGGGGTCGCTAAAACTGGTTTGGGGGTTTTGCAGCGCTTCGTTGTAATCCTGCGAGAGCGGCCATGCCATGATGGGAGGATCCTCTACTGGGCATAGATAAGGCGAGGGTGTGGATGAAGCTTGAGTCTAACAGCCACCCCCTCGCGCAACAAGGGCGTGGATCGGCGTCTCGCGGGCGGTCTTGCCAGCCGGCAGCGCCAGCAAGGGATTTCCCTTGCTGGCGCTGCCGGCTGGCAAGTCAAGGATTTGCCTGTCCTTCCATCGGGCGTTCCAATTCCGCGAGTTTATTCCGAATGCGCTGAACATCGGCAAACGCCTCGGCGGCACCGAGCGCGGCGATGAGCAATCGGCGCTGCTCGGCCGGCCCCGCCGCGTGCGCCGCCAGTTGCTCCCACAAGCGGCACAAGTCAAGGCTCTTGCGTGTTCCCGGTCGCCAACCGTGCGCGGTCAAAAACTCTAGCACCTCAGCCAGATAGCGTACATCCTGCCAGGCCGTCGAACCGGATAGGTCGCGCTCGGCGAACGTCTCCATCTCGGCTCCGACTTCCTCAAGGAGCAGCTTGCGCAGATGCCTCAGTTCGGGCGAGACTTGCAATTCCGGCGTGAGAAATAATTGCGGCATCTGGAGCGCTACCAGATCGGCCAGATTGTCGAGGAATTGCAGAAATGCGTGTTGCTGCTCGGCCAGCGTCGCGCCGGGGATATTGATAAGAGCCAGCTGCTTGTTGCGCCATTGCTCGATGAGATAAGGACCGTTGTCGCCGGACGCCTCGAAGGTCGTGGCGAAGGCTGGCCGCTGTGCCTCGCGCAGCATGCGCACGATGCGGCTTTGAATCTGCCGGAAGTTCGGATCGCGCAGCCCGTAGCCGACGAAAAAGAACGTCTGATTGAGCAGCAACCCCTCCAGCAGCAGCGCCATCGCCGGTCGGCGATGAAAGAACTCGTCGTAATCGTCGCGCGTCAGGATGACCTCATCGGGATGGGCCGCGTCGCCGTGCAGTTTGACGACGAAAACGTCATCCTGTCCGGTGCGGGCCACATCCTGCTGATGCAGAACCTTGACGGGATGCCGTTTGAGACCGATCAGAGCGCGTTCAAGCAGGTCGTCGTAATTGGTCGTGATGACATGGCGAACCGGCAGCGACATCAGCAGGTAGTGCGCGAGGGTCGGATACGCCGTCGTCGTGTAGGTGTCGCGGATGACCGCGGCGAGTCGCTCCGAACCGAAGCGTTCGCGATACCACTGGGCGAGATCGAGATAATTGTGTCGATCCTGCCACTCGATGCCCAGATCGCCGCTTAATCGCTGTACCAGGCTGTTCCAGTCAGGCAAACCAGCACCAGACGAGAGGCCGGCGCCGACGAACAGGACGCATTCGCGCGCGAGCAACGCCTGTTCCAAGGTGGAATAGCGCGGCGGATCGGACGAAAGCTTGTCGCGTACTTCGCGGCGTGCTTCGAGAAAAATCTGGTAGAGCGAGATCGTGTACGGAATGAAGGCGACATCGACGCCCTCGTTGTGAGCGAGGAAATCGCGGGCGGCGCTGATCTGCGCGCGGGCCGAACGCAAGCGCTGTCGGCGATCGCCTCCTTTGCCCAACCGGAACGCGGGTAAAGCAATGAGCAGATGTTTCTGCTTTTCGTGTGTGTTCCGCAGTTCGCGGACGGCCGTAGTGAGGGCCGCGCGCACGGCGATGGCGGCCTTGTCCTCGGTGGTGGCCGGCCCACCCGTCGAGACGACGGCGACCACGCCTCGCGGCATCTGGCCTGTTTTCAAGGGCATCCAGAAAGCATCGCCGACCTCGCGGAGTTGCCCTTGGCCGGGACGTAGCTGGTTGTACCACTCGGCGAAACCCGGCACATTGGCCGCGAAAGCGGAATACAGATTACCGTCGCGGCCCAGCGCGTTGCTGGCCGAATAAGCGATGGCATGGGCGCTCAATTGCGTAAGGTCGCCCGGTGTGATGAATAAATGACCTTTCAAGGCGTTCCTCACTGCGGCGGTGATAGGGGAGGAAGATATTTAGCCTACCGCCGTCCCGGTGAGAAAGCGAGCGCAGCCACCCACGGCCTCACGAGTGTCTCCAAGAATCCCTTTGCTTGCCGGTCTCTCTTTCGGTAAGTTGCCCGGTGTCGTGCCGCATTACGATTGCTGTCGTTGCGTGAGGACTTCCACCATGAGCGAACATCTCAGCCGCCGGTCGGCCCTGGGTGGCATGGCCGCCTGTCTTGGCAGTTTCGCCGTTGAGGGACGGTCGGCCCCACCCGCCGGATTCCACCTCGTCTCCTTCACGGCCGAGGTGACGGTTCCCCTCGGACACGCGCTCATGGGCGGCGGCATCGCGCCGGCGCGAAAAATCAACGATCCGCTGTTTGTTCACGGTTTCGTATTGGCGGGCGCGGGCCGTCCTATCGTACTCGCCGCCGTCGATTGGTGCGAGATCCGCAACGACGCTTACGACCGCTGGCGCACGGTTCTCGCCGAAGCGGCCGATACCGTGCCGGAGCGCGTCCTCGTCAGCAGTGTTCATCAGCACGATGCCCCGGTGGCCGACCTGGAGGCGGAGCGCATCTTGCGCGCTCACAAGGCCAAGGCCAGCATTTGCGATCCGGCGTTCCACGAGCGCGCGGTGCAAGCCGTGGCCCGCGCCGTCCGCGCGGCCCGGAAGACGCCGCAGCGTTTCACTCATCTCGGCATCGGCCAAGCTCGAGTCGAGAAAGTCGCCTCGAATCGTCGCTACCTCGGCGTGGATGGCAAGCCACACTTCGGCCGTACCAGCGCCACGCGCGACGCCGAGGTTCGCAAACAGCCGGAAGGTCTCATTGATCCCTGGCTGAAAACGCTCAGCTTCTGGGACGGCGACCGTCCGCTGCTCGCCATCTCTTGCTATGCAACCCACCCCATGAGCTACTACGGTCGGGGCGAGGTTTCCAGCGATTTCATGGGCCTCGCGCGCAAGCGTCGGGGCGCGGACGAACCCAGGGTCGCGCAGATTTACCTGTCCGGATGTAGCGGCAACGTCACCGCCGGCAAGTACAACGACGGCGCGCCCGAGAACCGCCCCATCCTCGCCGAGCGGATGTATCAGGGCATGGTTGCCGCCTGGAAAGCGACCAAACGCCATCCGCTGAAACAGATCGCGTTCCGCAGTGTGCCGCTGCGCCTCGAACCGCGTAACAGTCGTGGTTTCACCAAGGACGACCTGACGCGGCGTTTGACGAACGATCCGAAACCGTTCGGTCAATGCCTGGCCGCGCTGGGATTGAGTTGGCGCAAGCGCGCCGATGCGGGACACAAGATCGATGTACCGCTGCTCGACTTCGGCATTGCGCAGTTGTTGCTGTTGCCGGCAGAATCCTACGTCGAGTATCAGTTGCTCGCGCAGCGATTACGGCCAGACTCTTTTGTCGTTGTCGCCGGTTACGGCGAATGCGCCCCCGGCTACATTCCCACCGAGAAGGCGTTCGAGGAGGGCGACACGAATTTGAACGATTGGTGTTGGGTGGCGCCCGGTGCGGAAAAGGCCATGACAACCGCCCTACAAGCGGTGCTGAAAAAACCATGATGGCCAGCCCGCAGCGCCAGCAAGGGTGATTCATTCCCTTGCTGGTGCTGCGGGCTGGCAGGGTTTTGTCCTCTAGCGCGGCTTCGTCTCGATCCGGAAAGGAAGTTGATCCAATCGAGTGATGAGAAACCGCAGGACGGCCAGTTCGATGCCCACATGGAACCGCAAGGAATCACCGCCGGCAAGTTCCAAACGGATGCGGCCCGGATGCGCCCTGGTGAACTGCTCGCGTGGCAGCGGCGCATCCTCGCTCTGAAGGGGAAGCAACTGGTTGAGTTGCCGAAGATTCACCGTCAGCAGAGCAAGAGGCGATTCCTTGGGCCGCGACGGCAGAGCATCCGCAAGAGTCTGCTTGCTCCTGTCTCCCGCCGCATAGAAAAGCGCGTCCGAGCGAAAGGCGTAGTAGAACGGGTTGTCTCCGAATACTTTGCGCGGCGTGTCCGTAAAATACTGTTGCGCACGGAAGCGATGCGCTTTGACGCCGCCGAAATCCTCGGCCTCCATCTCAAACAGATCGCGAACGGCCTTGTCCGGAAGCTCGGCAACCAGATCGCGGAAGAGTTTATCGAGGGCTGCCCCATTGGGCACTTTCAAACCGCCCTCGACTGATGCCGGTTTCCCTTCGCCGCGACTCCGCACGACCACCACGCCATCGAGTTCGCCGGCCGCGAAGGTTTCTCCCAGGGTACGGAAAAGGGGTTCGTGTTTCCGGCGATCTTCAGCGGTCGCATCGCGGAGCGTTTGCCGGGTCGCCTCGTTGACGAGAGCCGGCAACATTTGCCGCAATTCCCACGGCAAACGGACATTGACCAGAAAACGGAAGGCGGCATCCGGTTGCGCCAGGGAACCAAACAGGCTGGGGGTTTTACTCAGAGCAGCGAGGTTTGCCGATAATCGAGAGCCTTTTTGACCCTGTAAATACAGATCGACCGCGATGCTCTCGCTCTTGCGGTTCAATTCCATCTCGAAGGTGAGGTTTCTCCCTTCTTTCACGAGGTCGGTCGCATACTCAGTCAATTTCTCAGCAAATGCGACGCCATAGGTGCGGACGATCTCCGAATCGGCCTGGGGAAGCAATCCCTTCCCCTCCTTCGCCTTGGCCATCCACGCTTCGCACCACGGTTTGGGCAGCCGATCGATCCGCAGCGTTGCGGATAGAAGCTTATCGCGGCCGGGAGCAAATAAGGATGCGGCCGGTAGCATTTTATCGCCTACCAGCAGATTCGGATCTCCCATGAGGCAAATGTGCGCGTAATCGCCGGCGAAGCGCAGGTAAAATTGTTCGGGGAGTTTCACCGGGAATATCACCGGCAGCAAGGGCTGATCGGGGAACTTGTACGAGATTAAGTCTCCGCGAGAAGCCTGTTCCTGGAAACCAAGATCTTGTAACAGACGGCGGAACGAATTTTCTTTTCGGACGGGCAGCAAAAGCACGACGGTCCCGATGTCGCCCTTATCGCGGACACGCGCATAGACGCCCCACGGTTTGCCTGCGTCGAATCCCTGCATGCCTTCCGTGCTGATGGATTTTTTCATTTTCAGCAAACCGTCGTCAAGCTCCTGTTTCTTGCCCAGAGCGACGGCAAGTAGTTGGGCATCCCCAAGCAGCTTGCTCAGCGAACGGAACTGGGCGAAGAACAGGGGGACGCTGACGCCGGGCGGATCGTCGGCCGCCGCTTCCACCGGCAGCAACGGCTCCAGCATCGTTGAGGTCGATTCTCCGCCGGACGGATCAGACGTCTTCTCCGCCGACTTCGGCTCCTGTTCAAACTTCGGTTTTTCGGTCGGCCTCGCGTTCTCTCTCGGAATGGTCTCCGGTATCGTTCCCGAGCGCGAAACGGCTGCCTGCGGGTTCTCGGTATTGCCGCGAACATCGTGCGGCTGACGCCGAGAGACAGCCCACCACAAAACCATAACCCCAAGCAGCACGATGAGGCCAAGGCCGGCGGAAAGCAGGCCGATGAGTCGTCCTCGACCGCGGGCTGGCTTCACGATGGATTCGCTGGCTACGGTAGTGGGAGCAGGTCGGCGAGATAGAGCAGGTGCCGACTGCGATGCCCGGATGGAAGGCGTGGCCGGACGTACCGGGATGGCGACCGGCGGAACCGGCGATGCGGGCGCGGCGACATGGATCACCGCCTGACACTTTGGACAACGCACATTCTGGCCAACCGAAGTGTCGGCCACCCGGAGAATAATGGAGCATTTCGGACAACGGATGGAGATGGGCATTGGAAGATTCCTCGAACGGAGGAGTAAGCGAGTTCATTGTTCCGAACCGGAGTCGGAAATCGCTTCAGGCTCCTTCGGCGCGGCAACCACTACCGCCGGTTTACACCACAACCGCCAAATGAGCATGACAACGAAGACGGCCAACGTCAACAGTCCGCCCAGTGCCAATGCCGGCAGAACTCCGAACGAGGAAGCTGTTGCGGTCTCAGGCGTTTCCTGTTCTTCCAGACGGCCAACCAACGCGGACAGTTCAGCCGGATCCAGTAGCGGATCACCCATACCGGAGTGGACATAAGCGGCCCCCCACATCTGCGTATGGCTCCTATCGTTCGGATGGATGCTGCTCGGCAGGCGAATTTCCGGGTCTGGGAACGGCTCCCGTTGTGGTATGCCGCGTCGTTGTCCGCTCTGCGACACGCGGCCGGGGTCGCGGTAGAGAGCGAGTTGGGCTTGCCGCAAGGCTTCCAGCGTCGGCAGCTTGTTCTGCCATAGTTGCCGATAAAATTCCTCCGCCAGAGCTTGCGAAGCGGCGTCGTTGACGCGCCACAAGGTAGCGATGACGTTCGGACAACCCACCAGATGGACGGCGCGTTGCAGTCCTTGCACCCCTTCTCCGGCGGTATATTTGCCCAGTCCCGTTTCGCAGGCGTCAAGGACTATCAACCGAGATCGGGGCAAGGAGAGATGGGAAAGCGTTTCTCCGGTCAAGATGCCGCCGTCGGCCGTGTTAGGCTCATTCGCTCCGGCGAGGACAAGCCCGACGAAGCTGAGCGGGAATCGGTGCCCCAGACCGATGTATCCCACCGGAGTTTCCAAACGCGGCGTCCAATCGCGGATCATCCGTGTCTGTTGTTCACGTTCCTCGTTCAGTGCTTTTTCGTCAAAAAAACCGTGGGTCGAGAGGTGGGCTTCCGAGACTTCCGGCAGCTTGCCAAGAAGCCTATTCACCGTAGCTTCCCGGTCTCGCAGGATATGCGTCGTTTGCGTCGTGGGCCACCGCTTGGCCAGTTCGATCACGCCCAAGGAACCGGGGAGATCCTTGAAGGCGCGATCCGGCAAGGCTCCCGGTGTGCCATAAGCCACTCCTCCCACGGCCAAGAAACTATCGGACTGGCGAGGGCGGGCTTTATCCTGATGCAGATGCGCCAACAAGAATTGGCCGTGCGGAACGTAGGCGATCGAGAATTTTTGAAGCAGAATCGTCCGGGCCTGATCTCCCGGCAGCGCGGCGAAAGGGAAGCGGGCCAAATCGCCGTCGGGCGCCAGAATAAGCAATCGCGTTTCGGCCGGCAACACCGGGGCGATCCGTTCCCAAACAATCCGCCTCAACTTCGCGGCCAGCGTCTCGCTTTCCTGCTCGTAGTCCCGCCGCGCCGCGTCGGGCATCCGGGGATTCCACCCATCCACGGACTTGCGCCAGGCGTTGACCGTCTCGTCGATAGGCTGCGCTAACTCCAATTCGATTCGGCGCGGCTTCCGTCCGGGCAGCGCGACGAACGCCACATAGCGCGGCTGAAACGCTTGGCCTTCGGCGAGGTCGGTATAGCGGACAAAATCGATGAATGCCGAACCCGAAGGCAGATGCGCCGCCAGATCGCCGGGATCGTTTTCCGCTTCATGGAGGAGCCGTTCGGCCTCCGGCCAGAATTGACTTAATTCCAACTCTAGCCGATTCATCTCCTTCACAAGAGTCGGGAGCGAAGTGCCGGCGTGGACCGTGGTTTGTCCCTGACGCAAACGGGCACATGTATCGACCAACTCCGCCAGGATTCGTTTGGCCTCGGGGTTTCCCCTATCGCCGGCGAGACGGACGGCGGCCCGACGGGCTTGCGCCAGCCGTGTCACGGCGTTCTTGGATGCCCAAACCCAGCGAAACGCCTGCTCGTCAAGTTCCGGCTCGCCGCGACTGGCGGACAGATAGCCGTGCAAAACAAGTTGTCGAGGCTGCGTGAAACTCAACACCTCCACTTCGGCGACGGTGCGCGCGAAATGCCGGAGTTGTTTCTGATCCAACTGGAGCGCGCGGGCGAAAGCCGCGCGCGCTCCCGCTCGATCTCCTTGGCGTGATGCAAGAACCCCCTGATACCCCGCGATCGCGAACAAATGCGGATGTCCATCGGGGAAAAACTTTTGATACGTCGCCTGAGCGCTTTGAAAGAGTTTGCGAGCCTCGTCGTAGCGCCCCTGACGCCCCAGCAAACTACCAAGATGAAGCTGACACAAGGCTGTCAGCGAATCGCCGCCGGCCGTGGGTTTGGCGGCACCAAGCACGCTGGCCATGTCCACCGCTTCGGCGAACCGCCGGCGGGCGGATTCCAGCTGGCCGGCATCGCGCAGGCAGCGGCCGTAGGTGAGCAGAACGGAGACCTTTTGAGAGTGCGATTGTTGGGCATAACGCCGTTGGCAATGTTGCCAGGCGAGTTTCGCGTAGTCGAGAGTTTCCCGATGATGGTAGTGATTCAGCAAGTCCGCCAGGGATGCGAGTGCTTGAATCAGCGCAGGGTGGCTGCGCGGATAAGACTTTTCCGGAAAAAGCTCCTCATACATCAACCGCGCTTTCGTGATATTGTCCTGGGCTTGCTTGTCTTCGCCCCGATGTAAGTACAAATGTCCCAGAATGCGTTTCACTTCGGCTCGAATCGGCTTGCCCTTGGGATCATGTTGGCCGAGAATGCGGTCGGCTTCGTCTAACAGGGACAAGGCCGGTAAAAATTCTCCCAAAGCAACATGGGCCGACGCCAGATTCGCCAGGCCCGCCGCCAATTTCGGATCGCCGTCGGGATGCGTTGTGCACGGATATTGTCTGCGGAGCAACCTCTCCAATTCCTTGCCGGCGACCAGCGCCGCGGGATAGTTGCCGGCGTTGTTGGCCAACATGCTTTTCAGAAGGAGCGCTTCCACCAGGAAGGGATTTTGTTCGGGCCGATTGAACGGTTCGGGCATTTGTCGCCCCACATCGAAAGCCCGATGGACGAACACGGCGGCCTCGTCGGGCTGGTCGGCGGCAACCAATACCAGGGCCACGGCAAGGGCGGTTCGCATCCGGTCTTGCTGATCCGCGCGGCGGCCACGCCGCGAAGAAGCCATCACCACTTCGTGGATTTTCCAGGCTTGCAAGGCCGCCTGGCGTGCTTGCTCCTGTTCTCCGATGAGGGCGTACAACCGGCCGAGTTGCAGCAAAATCTCGCGGTAGGCAGCGGCTCCGGCGAAGGTGAGTTGTTCGGCCCGTTTGCCTTCGTACTTGCGAGCCGCCTCTTTCGTCCGCTCGATCGCGGGCAGGAACTGGTTCTCTCCTTGCAGTTGCTCGGCTTCCAGCATGAGCCAGAAAGGACGCAGACGTTCGCTCTCCGCGCGCATTTCCTGGGCGATCTTCTGTTGCTCCTCCCTCTCCCACTTGCGTATCCTGTCAGCCTTGTCCTCTAACCCTTGAAAGAAGTCTTTAATTTCCTGCTGGGCCGGCGTGATCGCCGTTCGCGCGAGAACCAGGATCAAAGCGATCAACACGACATGCCGTTTCATGGGCTGTTTCCTTCGAGGCACGAACACCATGAATTGCCTGCCCGCAGCACCAGCAAGGGACACTCCCTTGCTGGCGCTGCGAGCAGGTCAAAAAATTAGTGTCTCTTACGACGCGATGTAGGACTATTGGCCGACAAACGAGTAACACACGGCATACGAATGTTGAACCAGGCCGCGTTCCTTCAGGGTGCGCAAGAGTTTTTCCGTCTGCGTGATGGGGTCATCGGCGATGCGGATCGTTTTCGGATCGGGAGCGCCGCGGTCCTCCGTGCGTAACCCATTCTCCCACCAGACGGCGATTTCCTTACCCTTCCACTCCGGCGGTTGTCGCCACGATAGGTCGCCGAGCAAGTTTTGTATCCGCGTATTCTCCACCTTGCTCAATGGCTTTTCACGCACCAACCACAAGACCGACTCGAATCCATCGGTCGATTTGGCCAACGCCGCCGAACCGCCCTCCGTTGGCCAACGCATGTCCTGTTGTTTCGCATCAACCGAAGGCAGCGCATCCGCGCTCCATCCGGAAGGATGGAGCCGTTTGGCTTTCCCTTCGCTATCGATCCAGATCACGTAGAAGTACGCCGCCGGTCCTTGCCGTAGCTTGGCTTGCAAGACGATACGGTCGCCCGCCTGGAGGGGCAGGGTATTCGGGCCGCCGACCGCGCGGGCCTTGGGGAATGGTTGTTCGTTTCTCCCGGCCAACCACAAGGTAAATGCGCCCTGAAATTGAGGCGGGGGCGTTGAACGAAAGAAGCTGAACCACAGGGCCAGGGCCAGCGCTACGACCCCGGCGAGTGCCAGCCACGGCCACCTTCGAGGCTTGCGGCGAGGTCCATCTTCCTTGGCATCGAGATCGTCCAGAAATTCGTTCGCGTTGCGATAGCGCTCGCCTGGTTCCTTGGCCGTCGCCCTGGCCACGATTCGACGTGCTTCATCCGGTAGTCCCGGAACCTCGGCCAACTTCGCGCTCTGATGAGCGGCCGCTAATTGCCCGATGGAAAGGCCCGCGAATGGGTTCTTGCGGGTGAGCATTTCGACCATCATGACTCCGACCGCGTAGAAATCGGACTGCGCGCTATGCTCGGATCGATTCTTCCAGCATTCCGGGGCGAGATAGGGCAAGGTTCCAGAGAGACCATCGGTGACGGCCGAACCGCTCCAGGGACAAACAGCCCGAGACAAGCCCCAATCCAGAACCTTCCACTTGCTGCCATCCTTGATGGCCATGATATTGCCCGGTTTGAGGTCGTCGTGAACCAACCCCTTGGCGTGGGGATCACGCAATCCCTTGAGGATGTCTTTGCAAATCGTTTTGGTTTGTTCCCACGACAGCGGTGCGTCATTTTGAATTTTTTGGTGCAGGGTGCCGCCTTCGAGATAGTCCATGGCGAACCAGGCGAAGTCCGGTTCCAGACCGTGGGCGTGGATACGTGGAACATACTCGGAATCGAGATTCTCGATGGTCGCCACTTCTTCCAGAAGTTGGATCAATCCCGCTTCGCGCACTTTGACGCGGAAAACAACTTTGATGGCGGCGCGTCGATCGGTACCCTGCCAGCGTGCTTCGTAGACGACGGCCATCCCACCCCGGCCAATCTGTTTGCCGATCTCGAAACAGCGATCATCCTTCCCCAGTATCCCTCCCGGTCGCAGCTTGAGCCAATCGAGAAGAATCTGGTCCTCTTCGTCCTCCGCCATTCGCCCGGCGAGCGACTCCGAGTTCGCGATCTGACGGACGAGATCCTTGGCAAGCTCGCCCGACGAGGGCATAACTCCGTTGGCCTCGGCCTCGCTGGATCGACGCGGAGCCGTGGGCGGTTCGATTGCAGGTGAATTCGGTAGTGGCGGCGGATGAGGGACCGTGGGCGGTTCCGGATCGCGCTTCGTCGGATCATTCATGGCCGGTAAATCTCCGCTGAGGATTAAGGGGCACGAACATTTTGGCCAGCCCGCCGCGCCAGCAAGGGATTCTCTCGTTGGCGCTGCGGGCTGGCAATTCATGGTGTTAGTGCCTCTAAGGAGAGCAGCTTTGCCAGCATCGCCGGGCAAGGCCGGAGGCGCGTTTACTCAGCCGGTGGGGAATTGCTCCGCGAGTGTTTGCAGTCGTCGCAAAGCTCGGCTGCGTCGTTGGCGGAGCGCTTCCGTACTGATGCCAAGCAACTCCGCCACGTCGGCGTCGGGCAACTCGTTGAGCCGGCTCAGACAGATTACCTCCTGGTCTTGTTCGGTCATTCGCGACAGCAATTGTCCCAGATACGCCTTGGCCCAGGATTTTTCATCTTCGCGTTCCACCGCGTTATCTTGCTCGCGTATCTGGGGCAGCTGGCGTAAATGGTCCTCGCCCAGTTCTTGCGTCCGCCGATAGCATTCCAGTTTCAGCTTGGCCATCACTTCGCGGACCAGGATGGTTTTGAACCACGCCTTCAGATTGCCCAGTTCTTCGAGCTGGCGATGCTTGCGGGCGGCCCGGAGCATCGCATTCACAACCAGCCCGGAAGGATCGACCTGGCCGGCTTTCCTGCCGGCCAAGGCGTGAGCTAACGCCTTCAACTCGTCGAGATACGCGCCGGGAAAATGTTGCTCCAGGAAGTGGCGTGTTTGGTCCCCCATCGGTTGTTCCCGATCCATACTTCCTCCGCTTCTTCCCCTGGCCTTGGCCGGCCGTGCGTTTGTCACAGAAACTCTTTGCAACTCCTCTCTTTAGAGGGGCCAAACCCTGTCGTTGTGACCGAACGGGAGCTTTGTCCACCCCCTATCCTTGGACGCGGCCTCCCGATCAGCGGGGGCCGAGAGGAAAGAACATGCAAAATGCCAGACGTTTTACGTTGCTCACTCCAGAGCAGTGCCACATTCTGCGGCGAGCGGCGCATCGCTGTCTGGTGTCCTGTTTGCGGACCCTGGAACCCGGAACCTTCGCCCAGGGCGGAAGAGCCAGGTATCCAGACGATCCTGGTGAACGAGGAAAGGAGATTAAAACGTCTCCCCATTGTGGCCATACGCGATTCAGTTGGCAAGCAGCGATGTTGCAAAAGTGGCTTGAGCGGTTGGAGTGTCACAAACGCGGCTTATCGCACGCTCTAGGAACTTCAGACCAACAAGCTCGCGAGGGCGCGGAGAAAGATGGATTTGACCTGGCCGCGTTGCTCGGTCTCATTTTTATCCCGGCCGCCGGTTTCACCGGGTTCTGGGATTTGGCCGCCGACGAAGCCACGGACTTTCTGCGCCTGCTGGCCTCGGCATCCGAGAGTAGACGCCCTCCACGCCGCGGAATGTGGGGACCGCCTTATTTGAAGTTGCTTGCCGCGCCCGTTCTGTGGGCGCTCGTTTTCACTCGCCTCGAATTGCATGAGGCGGCATGTCCGGAGACGCGGGCGGATCGGCTTCAGCGCACTGGATCGATCGCCAATCTGTTTGATGTCCTGGGCCGGCTCGCGGACTTACCGCCGAGCGTGTGCTTCGCCGCGGCGGCGCTGGCAGCGGTGGCCAGTCCACCGGCCGCCGTCCGGTGGATCGACAAGGCTCGCCAGCAGGCCCACAGCCACGGAGCCAGTGGATTCGCTACATTTTTCTCTCAGCTTGTCACAAGGGGCTGAGAAACACGAACCTTTTGGCCAGCCCGCAACGCCAACAAGGGATTCCCTTGCTGGCGCTGCGGGCTGGCAATCCCATCTTGCCAGCCCGCAGCGCCAGCAAGGGTAAACTCCTCTCCTGGGGAAATTGGGTGTTTTCCGCTTGATCTTCCCGTCCACAAGCCGCACCATGCACAGACGAGGTCTTTGATCCACCCGCCAGGAATCCATCCATGAACACTCATCGAACCCTTTCCGTTCTGTTCGCCACCAGCCTGACCGCATGGGCCGTGGCCGCCGACACGACGCCGAAGCCGGCCGAACCGGGCACACTCCTCGTCCTCGACGCGGCCGGCAAAGAGCAAAAACTCAAAGCATGGAAGTTCACCGGAGGCGTTCGCCGCCTGACCTGGCTCGCTCCCGCCAAGGCCGCCGAAACGAAGGATGCCGCCGATAAAGACAAGAAGCCCGCCCCCAAGGGCAAACGCACAGTCATCGCTCCGGTTGGTCCCGAAGCGCTGAGCCTGCGCGCCGAAACGGGCGATGGCCTGTTCGCCGAGGGCGTTCTGACGCTCATCCCTCTCGATCGACTGCGCGCGCTCGATTACGATAATGAGGAGAACACGGTCACGGTGGATGCGGGCGAAAAACTCATTGGCACCACGAAGTATAAACAAATCAACAAGTTGGTGATTGAGGCGGAAGTGGACAAGGGCGAGTTGGGCATTGCCGAGATCAAGTATCTGGGCGGCTATCCGCACGGCATCCGCGGCGTGCGCTTCCCCGCGCCGAAGGCGGCTCCGCCGCCGCCGGACGGTCGCCGCGTCCTCGTCGTCTCCGCCGATAGCAAGAGCAGCAAAACGACGCACAAGGTCGTCGATTTGCTGCCGCTGTATCGACTGCCCGACGGCGGCGAGAAATTGCTGCCAACGCTCATGTTCAAGAAGACGCTGAAACTGGATGTGGGTAAAATCAAGAAAATCGTCACCGCCGGCGCGGAGGAGGGGGCCTGGCAGGTCACGCTCAAGGACGGCGGCGATGAGACGCTGACATTGCTGGAAACGATTCCCTTCGAGGGCAAACAGGCGCGTCTGCTCGGTTTCGTTGGCCGTGTGCCGGTCGGTTACAAATTGTTTCCGTCCAGTGCCATCGCGGAAATCACCTTCGACGCTACGGAGGATAAATAATTTTCCCTAGCCCCGGCCTGCTGGTCGGAGCCTACTATCCGGACAGACTAATTGCACGAGAGAGAATCGATGTCTCTGAAAAAGCGCAGAAGCTCTCGTCTTCCGCGTCCTCCCCTGTTCATCTCGCAAATCCTGGCTTGGGCCGACGAGTATCACCGGCGAACAGGTGCATGGCCCACGCGCAACTCGGGACCAATCGACGGCCCCCTGGACGAGACGTGGTACAACGTGAGCGCGGCCTTGTTCCACGGTAGACGCGGCCTGCAATCCGGCTCCTCTTTAGCGCGGCTCTTGGCCGAACATCGCGGCGTCCGCAACTTCAAAGCGCTCCCTGCTTTTGAGGTCGCGCAAATCTTGTCCTGGGCTGATGCCTATCATCAGCGCAGCGGCTCGTGGCCCAACCGACACGCCGGGTCTATTCCCGACGCGCCGGGCGAGACGTGGTTGGCTGTCGAGACCGCCTTACGGGATGGTCTCCGTGGCTTCTCAGGGGGAAGTTCCCTGGCGGATTTGCTGGAAACCAGGCGGGGCGTGCGCAACATCCACAACCTTCCCGCGCTGAGCGTGGAGCGAATCTTGGCCTGGGCCGACGCCTACCACCGGCGAACCGGCCGATGGCCTCTAGCGACTTCAGGCCCGATTGAAGACGCCCCAGGAGAGACGTGGCTGGCCGCGGACGCAGCCCTCCGCCACGGCAAGAGAGGCTTGCCGGGAGGATCCTCCCTCGCGCGCCTGTTGCGGAAACATGCCAAAGACTGAAAGAAGCGAAGAGATCACCACGGAAAACACGGAAAAAATACAAGGATAAAAAGATTGGGGTGGAGGAATAAGAAGCTCGAACGCCATGAGGTAGGTCCCGCTTGCCGGGCGGGACCTTGCCCGAACAGGTCCCGCTCGGCAAGCGGGACCTACTGCATGCGGTTACAACCCTAACGAACTTTTTGACCAGCCCGCAGCGCCAGCAAAGGATTTACCCTTGCTGGCGCTGCGGGCTGGCAATCAAGGGGTTTGCCAGCCCGCAGCGCCAGCAAGGGTAAATCCTTCCCTTGCTGGCGCTGCGGGCTGGCAATTCATACACCTTGCTTGCCACGCAGCAGCGCCACCCGTTCGCGCACTTCGTTCATCGTGGCCGCGCACACGGTGATATGACCGATCTTGCGACCGGGGCGCGGCTTCTTGCCGTACACATGCAGATGCGTCCCCGGCACGGCCAACACCTTCGATGGCGGAGGCGGTTCGCCGATGATATTCAACATGGCGCACGGTCCGCGAACCTCGGCCGCACCCAGCGGCAGACGGAGGATTGCGCGCAGGTGATTCTCGAATTGGCTTGTCTCGGCTCCCTCAAGGGTCCAGTGGCCGGAGTTGTGGACGCGCGGTGCCATCTCGTTAGCAATCAGTTGCTCGCCTTGCTGGAAGAACTCGATCGCCAATACGCCCACATACGCCAGCGCTTCCAGGACGCGCGTCATGTGATCGCGAGCCAGGTTTTCGAGTGTCGGCGGCAGGTCCGGCGCGGGGGCCAACGAGAGACGCAATAGCCCTTCGGCGTGATGATTCTCCACCAATGGATAGAAGACCATCGATCCATCCGCGCCGCGCACGGCGAGCTGAGACAGTTCGCGGTCGAAACGAACGAAGCCTTCCAGCAACAACCCCGCATCGGCTGCGCTGTCCTTGCGCGACTTCGTCAACGCCTGCCAGGCTTGCTCGGCACCGGCGCATTCGCGGATCAGACATTGCCCTTTGCCGTCGTAGCCCATTCGCCGCGTCTTGAGGATGGCGGGGCAGCCGGCCTCGGCCAGCGCGCGATCGAGATCCGCCCGCGTCCGCACCGGCACGAACGGAGCCGTCGGAATGCCGAGTTGCTGAAAGAACGTCTTCTCGGCCAGGCGGTCTTGACTGACTTCGAGCGCGGCGGGCGGCGGATAGACGGGCACATGACGAGCCAGTTTGCGCACCACTTCGACCGGCACGTTCTCGAATTCGTAAGTGACGACCTCCAACCCGGACGCGAAACGCGCTAGCGCGTCCGCGTCGGTGAAGTCGGCGCGGAGGAACTCGGCGAGATCCTTGACGGGCGCTTCATGAGCGGGATCGAGAAAGCGGAAACGCTGGCCGAGAGGATAGCCCGCCAGTGCCAACATGCGTCCCAATTGCCCCGCGCCCAATACGCCAATCATCCCGCACTCTCCCGCGGATCCGGATGGTCGAGAACGCTCTTCGTCTGCGCCGCGCGCCAGACGTGCAGCGCGGCACGGAGTGGCGGATGTTTGCCGCCGAGGATGGCCGTCGCCAGCAAGGCAGCGTTGATCGCGCCGGCTCGGCCGATGGCCAGCGTCGCCACCGGGATGCCGGCCGGCATTTGCACGATAGATAGCAGCGAATCGACGCCGTGCAGCGCCTTGGATTCGACCGGCACACCGAGGACGGGCAGCGCTGTCTTCGCCGCCGCCATGCCGGGCAGATGGGCCGCGCCGCCGGCTCCGGCGATAAGCACTTCGAGGCCCCGCGCCTCCGCTGTGGAAGCGTACTCGAACAGCAAGTCCGGTGTGCGGTGGGCCGACACCACACGCACCTCGTAGGGCACCTGCAAGGAATCGAGGGTATTGGCCGTGTGGACGAGCGTGTCCCAGTCCGAGCGCGATCCCATGATGACGCCGACCAGCGGTTGCATGCGTTGTGTCCTCCGCGAAATCCGTCTCTGTTCTTTGTATCGCCGAACGCCGAGCGCGGCTTTGAGGATAAGCCTTCAAGGGGCCGATGGCTCAGATTATTCTTGAACAACCAGCATCGTGGCATAACAATAGAGGAGTCTATTCTGTCGCCTGGAAGCCCCTTCAGTGGGTGAGCGATGCCTTTCGTTACGGCATGTTCGTTCTGTCCGAACAAGATAAAAGTGCCCGACCAATCGCTCGGCGCGAGTTTGCGTTGTCCGACCTGCGGCAATTATTTCACGGTCGCACCCGCTCCGCCGGAGCCGGCGAAGAACCTGCGCCGTCCGGTTGCGGCTCCGAGACCAACGGCCGCGCCGGTGAAAGCGCCTCCGCCTCCTCCTGCCGATTTGCCGTGGTGGGTCGCCACACCTCCCGCTGGGGCTTCCAATCCTGCTCCCTCGGAACCGCCTGCTCCCCCTCCGGCCCCCGCGCCGGTTCATTCCGAACCGCTCGCGCACTCCCCCATCGTTTCCGCGATGGATTTCCCCGAACCGTCCGCTCCCGCGCAATCCGCCCTACCAGGATGGATAAATGCTTGGGGCGTGGCCGCCTTTTCTCTTACCGCTCTTGGCTTGCTCTTGGCCGCCTTCGCGCTGCCGCGATTTTTGACCATCTCGCTCGCCAGCCTTGGTCTCGTGGTTGGTCTGGCCGGCGTCGTGGCGACGTGGGACAACTGGCAAATCAAGGATGGAATCTGTCTGGCTCTGGGCGGGGGAGGCAACGGCGTACTTCTGCTGTTGGCGCTATTCGGACCAAGTTGGCTCAACAACCGCTGGGGCCGGGATTTCGTCGTGCCGGAAGCCGATTTGAACGTGCAAATGATGGTCTCTCGGGACAATACTTCCGATGTGAAGGAACTGGCGGGCGGCGACCGAGTTGATGCGGAGATAAATGCTATCCGCCAAGGAGATTTTCTCATCCGTGTGGAAAGCGCCGTGGTGGATCGCGTGCTGGACAAAGGCCAGCCGGTATTGCTTATCACCCTCCATCTCGCCAACGTGGGCCAACTCCACGCTGTCACCTATCACGGCCAGGCCAGCGGCGAACATCTCGCCGTCGCGCGGGACAGCCGAGGGAAGGAACTGCAACGACGAGAACTAGGAGAGCAAGCCAAAAAGGCCGGTCAACTCAGCACGGTTTCCGTTCTGCCCACTCATGAAGTCAAGGATTTGCTGGTGTTCGAGCCTCCCTGGTCGGGCACGGCCCATGTGGAAGTGGATTTGCCTGCGGCGGCGTGGGGAAGGACAGGCGTCTGCAAATTCATTATTCCTCAGACCGCTATTGTACACAAGAAACGAAGCAAGTGAGGTGAGTCATGAGATCGCCATTGTCTCGCTTTCGTTCGCTCTCCGGGTTCACGCTCATCGAGTTGCTGGTGGTAATGGCCATCATCTCGATCCTGATTAGCCTACTGCTGCCGGCCGTACAAAAGGCGCGGGAGGCCGCCAACCGGACCTCCTGCGCCAATAATCTCAAGCAGCTCGGCTTGGCCGTCCTTAACTTTGAATCCGGGGCGAGGTGTCTGCCGCCGGCCCGCATCATGCGGGTGAACAAGGACAACGATGACGACGACTTCAAATCTCGTGGCGGAGCTACCTGGGCGGTTTACCTTCTGCCCTATTTGGAGCAGGAAAACGCCTTCCAATCGTGGAACTTTAACCGCTGGTATCACTATCAAAACCCGCTGGTACGGCAGTTCAACGTGCCGGGATTCTTTTGCCCTTCCCGACGAAGCGCCAATTCCGACACGCTCTACAGCGTGAGCGGCGACCCTTTGGCGTTTCCGGGCGGAAGCGGCGATGACGATGGCGATGGGCATTGGGAGCAAATTCCCGGAGCCTTGGGGGATTACGCCTGCAACATGGGGTCTTCCTCTTTGTCTACGAAGGGAGCCTTTCGCCTCAACAACCCCTATGACAAGGGCGTCCGCCTAAGCAAGATCACGGACGGCACCAGCAACACAATCCTCATTGGAGAAAAACACGTCCCGATAGATTACTGGGGTCAGGGCGGCTGGGATTGCTCCATTTACGACGGTGATAGTCCCGGTTGTTCCGGTCGAGCAGGAGGGCCGGGCCATCCCCTGGCCCAATCGCTACGGGATATGGGCTGGAAATTCGGCAGCGCCCATCCTTCGTCCTGCAATTTCGTGTTCGTGGATGGCAGCGTCCACAGCCTCTACGTGGCGACATCTCCGGCCATTCTGGGGCTGTTAACAAACATTTCCGACGGGCAATCGCTACCGCCCTACGATTAGGCCGCCAACTTTCCGTGTAGCGGCGACGGGCAGCGGAGCGCGGGCTATCGCGCTCCGCTGCCCGTCGCCACTACACGAGAAATGTGTTGTCATCCCCAAAAACGCGGCTCGACGCCCCAGGTGGCCGCGCTCGGAGAAGGCGCTGCCAACTCACTCAATTCGCGGCGGTGGCGAAGCATGCTCGGCATTTCACCCAGCGCTCGCAATCGCCCCAGAACGAAGGGTAGCCATTCTCCTTCCTGCCATCGCCGGCACGCCTTGGCGATGAGGACGGCCATATGCCACGGCACGGCGCGGAGCAAATCGCGGTTCGGCAGGTTGCGCCAAAACACACGCTCTTCGTTGCGCGATTGCTGTTCGAGCAATCGCCGCGATAGTCGGCCATGCGAGGCCGATACGCGATGCCAAACGCGCGACGCCGGTTCGTAAATAATGCGGTAACCCGTCCAGTGGAGACGAAAGGCGAGATCGACATCCTCGAAGTAGGCGCCGAACTCTTCGGGGAACATTCCCACCTCAAGCAGCGCATCCCGCCGATAGAACGCGCTGGAAGCGCTGGCGCCGAACACGTCGCCGCCTTGCAGATAAATCGCGGTGAGCGGTTGTCCGTGACCGCGTTTGCCGGCCACGCCGCCGGCGAAGTAACGATCCCCGGCGCTATCGATCCGCCGCGCTCCCTCATTGGGAGGACCGCGTAGAACCAGCGGGGCGACGGCGGCTATCTGAGGATGAAGGAAGTGATCGAGGGCGGCTTCCGCCCAACCTGCTGACACTTCGGTGTCATCGTTGAGCAATTCGACGATGGGATGGCGGGTGGCGCGGATGCCGGCGTTGACGGCGGCGCAGAAGCCACGGCGTCGCGGCAGACGCAGCACACGCACGCCGGCGAAATCGCCGGCCGTTCGGCTGACGGCATGGTCCGGCGAGGCGTCATCGACCACGATGATTTCCGTACCCGCCGGCGCATGGCGATGCACGCTGGCCAGACAGAGGCGCAATAAATCGGCCCGATTATGGCTAGGTATCACGATGGACAGACAGGGCCGCACGCCATTCCTCCCGGCGTCGCACCACACGCAGCAACCGGCGGCCAGCGGCGCTGGCTCGACCACGCGCGAAATCGCTGACCATCCGGCCGAGATTGTCGAACAGCCCGGCATGCACTTCATTGCCATGTCGCCAGGCTTGCCGCTGCCGCAGCCACGCCTCGACGCGAATGATGCCGGCCAGGATGCGCACCTGCGCTACCGGCCAATGCTTGGCCGCGTAGGTCAACAGCGCGTGGCGGGTGATGAGCCGTAGATGGACCGGCAAGGTTCGAGCGTGCAGCGGATGGTGGTGCGTGGCCGACAATTCCGGATCGTGCCACACCGTCCAGCCGCGCTCGCGCGCCCGGCGGCAGAGATCGACATCCTCGTAGTAGAGGAAGAAATCGCCGTCGAGGCCACCGAGATTTTCCCAGCACGTCCGCCGTACCATGAGGCAACAGCCCGTCACCCAGTCCACCGGCCGACATTGCTCCGTGGAGCGCAGATAATACTTGCGCCAGCGGCGCGGCAACAGCAAGCGAGCGAGCGAGGATGCCAGCGTTGGAAATGGTCCCGCCGAGCGCTGGCGACCGCCATCCGCGTCGCGCAAGCCGAAGCCGATGATGCCGGTATGCGCATCGGTGCGGGCCAGTTCCTCGGCCCGCGCCAGAGCTTTGTCGAGAAAACCCGGTTCCAGGGACATATCAGGGTTGAGCAGAAGAACCCAATCGCCGCGACTGAGGCGAACGCCTTCGTTGACGGCCCGCGCGAAACCGCGATTGTTACGCCAGCGCCGCAGCGATACGCCCGGCAGTTGCCGCAACTGAGGGATGAGGGCGTTCCACGGTGAATCGTTGTCCACGATGACCACTTCGGCGGCACCGTGCCGCAAGGCCGGCGCGGCTCGCAGTTGCCGCACGAGGGATGCCGTGTCCTGCCATTGCAGGTAGTTAACCACCACGACCGACAAACGCGGTACGGCGGGAACAAGCCGGGGCCGCAGCCTCGGGCGGCGGCGCGGCGCCGGAGGCATTACGGAGAGGCTGGAGGTTGCGGTGGAGTCCATCGGGTTCCTTCCCTGGAACGACGATTGATCGCCGGGTCCTGGTGCAAGTCGGCGGAGTATAGCCTGTCCGCCGTTTTTTACGCAATGCCGCTTGTCGCCTCATCCGCCCTCTGGCGGATCATAGCTGGATCGCTTCCAGTCGCTTCAGCGCGGCGGCGTGGACGTGTCCATTGCTGCCCAGCAAACCGAAACGCTGCCACGCTTCCGGTAGGCCATAGCGCAACTCCTGACCGTGCAATCCCGTCACGGTACCGCCGGCCTCCGCCACGAGAATATGGCCGGCCGCGATGTCCCAATCGTGAAACTGCGTGTAATCATTCACGTACAGATCGACCTCACCGCGCGCCACCATCGCCAGTTTGACCCCCGCCGAATACGTCTCGACGACGCGCGCCGGACGAACAGCCTGGGCCATGCGTGAGGGCGTGCCCGGATTGCGCGAATGACTCTGCACCATGACGGCGGCCGACGGATCCGCCGTGGACGACACGCGGCAGGCGATCGGCTCACCATCGCCATCGTATCGCCAGCATCCCTGTCCAATCGCCGCATAGGTGCAGCGTTCCTTGGCCGGTTCCAGCACGACGCCGACGACAATCCGGCCGTTTTCGGCGAAAGCGATCATAACCGAGAACTCGCCGTTCTTACGGGCGAAGCCGCGCGTGCCGTCGATCGGATCGATGATCCACAGACGCGGCCCCACGGCGGCAACGCCCTCCAACGCCGGCGTCCGCTCCTCGGCGCACAGGGCGTCGCCGGGAAACAGATTTTTGAGATGGCTCAAGATGGTTTCCTGAGCCTGCCGATCCGCCTCGGTGCTAATGTCGATGGGGGCATCGGGAATGGCTTTGAATTGCGTGTAGGCGGTAAGAATAACGCGCCCGGCTTTCCGGGCGGCATCCGTGGCAGCCTGCAATTCTTGTTCGTATGGCATAACTCCCTTTCAAATCCTCCCCGCTGCGTGGGAAATCCGAAATCCGAAATCCGAAATCCGAAATCCGAAATCCGAAAGAAATCTCAAATCCAAATATTCAAATTCAAAACCGCTCCCTGACTTGTTTTCGATTTCGGATTTCGGATTTCGGATTTCGGATTTCCCGCGCAGCGGGTGGTTACACTTGTTCCGCGATTTCGTTGAACTCCAGGTAGTGCAGATGGCGGTACAGAGGATTCTGCGTGAGCAGTTCCTTGTGGACGCCGGAGGCGACGACGCGGCCCTTGTGCAGCAAAAACAGCGTATCGCAGGAACGGATCGTGGAGATCCGATGCGGAATGAAAATGGCCGTGCGGCCAGGCAGAATGCGCGACCACGTATCATCGAGCAGCGATTTGGTGTCCTCATCGAGAGCCGCATCCGGTTCTTCGATGATGAGCAAGGCGGGGTCGCGTAGAATCGCCCGCGCCAGGGCGACGCGGAACTGCTCGCTGATCGACAGCGAATGGCCCAACTCGCCGATGGGCGTCTCGTAACCTTGCGGCAATTTCTGAATGAAGTGATGGGCATGCGCGACCTTGGCGGCTTCGATGATCTGACCCAGCGTGTAGGCGTTGTCGCCGCAACCGATGTTGTTGGCGACCGTGTCGTGGAAAACGAGGTTGTGCATCAGCACCGTGGCCGTCTGCGCCCGCAAGGAATCCAGTGTCACCCAACGCAAGTTGTGCTGATCGATGCGAATCTCGCCGCTGGTCGGATCGAGCAAACGCGGAATCAGATAGACGAGGGCGTGCTTCTCCAGGTCGTCGGCCCCAATCAGGCCGATGCGCTTGCCGGCGGGGATGCCCAACGTCACTTCCTCCAGCAGCATCCGCCCGCTGCCCGGCTCGCGCAAACTCACGTTGTCGAACTCAATCTGCTTGGCCAGCGGCGGCAAAAACTCGGCACCGACGACTTGCCCGACCTCGCCGCGTCGCTCCAGGAATTTGAAGACATGTTCCGCCGCATCCCGGCCGCGGCGAACGAGCCGCCGCGCTTCCAGCCATTTCTCCAGCGGCTGATACAGACTCACCAACGCCGTGCAGAGCGCCACCAGACCGGCCACCGTCAGCTGGCCATACAGTACGAGAATGCCGGCCACGAACAGCAACACGATCGCGGCCAGGAAGCCGAGAAAAACCAACAGCGGTTGATAGATAGCCTCGCCGCGGACTCGTTCCAGTTGCACCTTGGAATAGCGCGCCAACTGGCGTTCGACGCGGTTTTGATTGAACTGCTCCATGAGATAGCACTTGACCAACCGCATGAGCATGAGGCTTTCGCGCATGATGGTCAGATGCTCGGACGCCTGATTCGTGGCCAGTCGGCCCCGGCGACGGAAGTAAGCCGCCACTTGACCGCCGATCAGCCACACCAGGAAGGCGAACATCAAAAAGGCCAGGGCCAGCCAAAACGATACGAATAGCGCGAAGGCCACCAGCAGAGCAAACTTGATCGGTGCGCGATAATAGACGGTCAAACGAGTGGCCAGCGCGTCGTGGACGGCTTCGATGTGCCGGGCGAAGATGCTGACCGCCTCCGTCGGTCCCAGGGCACGGAAGGCCAACGTGCCCAGCCGGAACGTGTGGTGATAGACGGCGCGGCGCAGACGTGTGGATGCCTCAATGGTGGCCCGTGCAGCCATTTCACGCATCAGCAGCGTCAACACCGCTCCGAGTAGACCCAGAACGATGCCGATGAGCAACAGGCCGACGAGATACGGTGAGACGCGAGCGTTGGGGTTCATGCCGGCGTTGCGCATCCACGGGGCGAGGCGTGCCATCCAGGTCAGGATCGGCGTGATGTGCCGCCCTTCGGCTGCCGAACGAACGAGAAGGCTGTTGATGCCCATGTCGGCGTTGTAATCGACCAGGGGCGCTCCTTCGGGAGTCGAGGAACCCAACCGCAGGCGTTCGTCGAGGATGTGATAGAGTTGGGCACGCCACACCACGCGCAGGTCGTGCCGCGGCAAGGTGGAAATGTTGGCCTCGTCGCCAAGTTGTTGAAGCTTTTCCGGCGTGAAGCCGAGCTTCTTCATTTCCTCCGTGATGCCCGCGTCTTTCAATCGGTCCTTGCGTTCGTCCGCATCCAGCTTGTTCCACTCGGCGAAAAAGCGATCGCGCTGCAAGGGAGTCAGGCTGTGATAGGTCGGCAGGCGGCCGCGATAGACCATGAGGTCGGTGAATAGCCACAGTACCGCCAGGAGGGCGACGTAGACTATTCCGGTGCCGGCCGCCGCCGCGTGCGCGGACCATTTGGCGCCTTGATTGTAATTCAGATAGGCACATGCCTTGGCAAAGGCTGAACGATCGGCTTCGCGGTCCATGAGTATCGATCCGTAGTGCGAGGTCCGCCGTCCGCGGCAGGCCGCTCGCGATGAGACGGCGGGTACGCGCCTCGACGGATGGTTCCGACGCCGAACATGATTCTAGCAAAGTCTACGGGCTTTGCACGAGCGAATCATCTCGGATTACCAGCCCGCAGCGCCAGCAAGGGAACGGCTCCCTTGCTGGCGCTGCGGGCTGGCTGCCCTTGGTCTCTCACGCAAGATCTCGATCCTCAAACAGGATCAGGCCGAACAGCAGCACAATGGAAGTGTAGAGGACGCCGTACAAACTCACCGACCCCAAATACTTGGCGAAGTCGCCGGGGCCGATAGGGGTATCGTTGAGGAGGGCGGGTTCCAGACGGAACGATTCGAGGTTGGGCAGGAACAAATCGAAGAGCTGAGCCATGAAGTAGAGGATTTGCGATACCGCCGCGCCCGGATTAGTCGCTTGCGCTTGATAGCCGATCGATACCAGGACGGGCGTCAAGTGCGCCAGGAAGAAGACCACCAGCACGACGATGAGATTGACCACCATGGGAACACGGGTGGCCAGGGAGACAGCGATGGCGACGAGGACCATCACCTGCGAGAAACCGAGGATGAGTCCCGGCACCGTATCAAGCGTCAGATGGGTCCACAACCCCAGGCCGCGCAGCAGATCGGTCGCCTCGCCGGGCAGCGCCCACTTTTCAAGGGTGGCCATCACCCACAACGGCACCGGTTCTGGGTCCATCTTGTCCCACCAGTGCGTGAACAGGTTCACGCCCTCGAAATAGGTGCCGAGCAGGGCGAACAGCACACTGGAAGCCAGGACGATGCCAAGGAACTTGCCGAGCAGGAACTGCCGCCGCGATACCGGCTTGCTCATCAGCGTGACGGCGGTTCGTCCTTCGATCTCCTCGCTGATGGACATGCTCGCCGCCAGCGCCCCGAAGACGACCGCGACTAGCATGATGGTGTCATAGCCGATGTCCTTGACGACGAGATGGTCTTCGCCGAAGGTGAAGTACGGGATGAGCGGCGAGATGGTCATGGCCAGGAAGGCCGCCCCGAACAACAACCAAAACATCGGCTGACGAATCCCCTCGCGGAACGCCGCCAGGGCGATCGCTGCGCCCTTGGGCCAAATCCACAACAGCAGCGTGAAAAGAACGATAAAGGCGTCGGCCAGGAGTTGAAGCTGCAAAATCACGCCGTACAGGTAGCCGATCCCTTCCAAGGTTCCGCTCGCGCTAACGGTCGAGGCGAATACCAGGGACGAGACGAGTACCCCAACGAGGGCGACAGCAATCCGCCTTAGCAACCAAAGCGAGAGAGGGTTGGCGGAGGATGTTGAATTTTTTAGTTTCCCCAGTTTGAGGAGCATGTCCTCGCGGTTGACAAACGCCAGCAAGACCCAGGGCAGCGCCGCGAGTACCTGGATCAACAGCAGAAGCACGCAGACAAGGAATGTACTCGTGGAGAACGTCATGGATTGCCTTCTCTCAATGCCGGATCTGGAAACCGCTTTGTCCCGACGGCGCACTATCTTGAACCGTCGTATGCGTGATGTAACTCGCCATGCGCCGCGCCACGGCGGCGAGGAATGCCTCAACGGAATTCGTCTCGCCCTCGGCGACCAACTCGACTTCGCCGGAGGGCAAATTGCGGACGTACCCGGCGATGGCATGACCGGCCGCGAGACTCTGCGTCGAGTAGCGAAAGCCCACGCCCTGGACGTGCCCCGCATAAATCACACGCTTGCATACGATGGCCATCGCGGTTCTTTCCCTAGTGCCTCCCGGCTTGTCGGGAGTGTTTTATTCCCCCGGCAAGCCGGGGGCTATGTGGAAAGCCCGCGAGTTTAACGCTACTCTCTACGTTTGTCTTCCGCCGATGGTTCACGGCGATAATTCAGCGGCGCTCCCCAGTGCAATTTGTCGCGCAGCGTCTGGTAATAACTGCGTCCAGGAACCTTCACCAAGCGGAACGACACCGGAGCCTTACGCACCGTCACCCGATGCTCGCTCGTCAGCTGGCCTTGCTCCTGTCCGTCGATGACCAACACGAGACTGGCATCGGGCGAGAGACGGCGAACCGCGATGGTGTAAACTTTGTCGGCGCTCTCGACTACGGGACGGCTGGTTAGCGAATGCGGACAGATCGGCGTGATGACGAAAGCGGCTAATTCCTGGCCGAGAATGGGACCGCCTGCCGACAGGCTGTGCGCGGTCGAACCAATCGGTGTACTGATGATAAGCCCATCGCCGCTGTAACCGGATACCACTTCGCCATCGAGAATGAGGTCGAGTTGGATCATGCGGAAGGGCGGTCCGGATTGCAGGGCAATCTCGTTGAGGCCGAGAATGGTTCGCTTATCGCCGAGCGACTCGACGATGCACTCGAACATCAGGTGTTCGGTGACACGATATTCGCCGCGCACCACGCGCGGAAAGACGCTGCACAATTCATCGGGGCTGAGATCGGCGAGGAAACCGAGCCGGCCAAGATTGACACCAAGGACCGGCGTTTGGCGGTAGCCCATCTGCCGAGCGGCGTGCAGGATGGCGCCATCGCCGCCCAACACGAGTGTCAGATCGGCCTCCCAGGTTGCAAGATCCTTCTGTTGATCGAGATCGACCAGGACAACATCGCAGTGTTCGCGGAGAAAGGGCAGCAGGCGCGCGGCCTCTTCGCGCACTCCCGGACGGTTGGCGTTGCCCAGGACCATGATGCGCATGGCCAACCTCCCAAACCAATTAACCATAGAGACACAGAGAAAAAAAGAAGAAGGGAAAGACTAATTCTTGGAATTTGTCTTTCCTCTTCTTCTCTGTGTCTCTGTGGTTAATTGATCTACACAGGACAATCCTTCTCGACTTTACGCGACAGCGCCCGCCGCACGGTCGCGCAGATGCCGGTGACATCCAAACCGAGGTCCGCCAGCAATTCGCCGCGTTCGCCGTGTTCGATGAAGCGATCCGGCAGCCCCAGGCGAATGATATGGCTCGTATCGAGTCCGGCACCGTTGGCCGCCTCAAGGAGCGCGCTGCCGAAACCGCCTTCGAGCGTGCCTTCCTCGACGGTGACAACCAACGGCAATTCCTCGACGGCGCGCAGCAGCGTGGCCCGATCGAGCGGCTTGGCGAAACGCGCATTGATGACGCCGATGTTGATCCCCTCTTCGCGCAGCGCCGCCGCCGCCTTGACGCACAGAGGGAATAGCGTGCCCAGAACGATTAGCACGCCATCCTCGCCCCATTCGTAAACCTCAGCCTGTCCCAACTCAACCGGAGCGGCCGGCCGATCGACGCGCTCCAGGTTCGCCTTGGGATAGCGCAGCGAAACCGGGCCGGAATGCGACAGGGCGAAACGCAGCATGGGAGCTACATCAAGTTCGTCGCCGGGTGCCATCACGACGAAGTTCGGGAAGAGCCGCATATAGGGAATATCGAAGACGCCATGATGCGTCGGGCCGTCCGGCCCGGTCAAGCCGGCGCGATCGAGCGTGAAGACGACCGGCAGATTTTGCAGGGCCACTTCTTGGAAAATCTGATCGAACGAGCGTTGCAGGAACGTGGAGTAAATATCGACGATGGGTCGCATGCCCGCCTTGGCAAGTCCGGCCGCGAAGGCGACCGCGTGCGATTCGCAGATGCCGGTATCGAAAAAGCGCGTCGGAAAATCGGAACGCACTTTCTCCAGCTTGTTGCCCTGGCACATGGCGGCCGTGATGACCGTCACATGCGGATCGTCCTGCATGACGTGGTAAATGCCGCCGCTGACGGCATCGGTGTAACCGCGCGAGCCGCCGCGTTTCAGCGACAGGATGGTCCGCTCCGGCCCCACCTTCTCGAAGACCGGCGGCGTGTGATACGTCACGGGATCGGCGCTCGCCTGCGCTACGCCGTGGCCCTTGGTCGTCAGAACATGCAGCAACACCGGACCTTGCTGGTCCTTCACATCGCGAATCCAGCGGCGCAGGGTCGGCAGATCGTGGCCATCGATGGGACCGAAGTAGCGGAAACCCAACTCCTCGAACAACATGCCGCCGGTCAGGAACGCTTTCAGACCGTCCTTGACCTGTTCGAGAGCTTGCGTGGCGACGCCGCCCAGCAGCGGCACATGCTTGAGCAGGTCGCGGATGTGCCGCTTGGAACCCTGATAAAAATTGGTCAACCGGGCTTGATCGAGACAATGAGCCAGCGCGCCGACGCGCGGGCAGATCGACATCTCATTGTCGTTGAGGATGACCAGCAAGTTCTTGCGCAATCCGCCGGCATTATTGAGCGCCTCGAAGACGATGCCCGACGGCAGCGCCCCATCGCCGATGACGGCGACACTATGGCGATCGTCCTGGCCGAGCAAATCGTCGCCCACTTTGAGGCCCAGGGCGCTCGACACGCTGCAACCGGCGTGGCCGGTCATGAATAGGTCATACGGACTTTCATACGGATTGGGATAGCCCATGAGTCCGCCGCGCGTGCGGATGGTGTCGAACTGCTTGTAACGTCCGGTGATGAGCTTGTGCGGATAAATCTGGTGTCCCGTGTCCCAAATCAAGCGGTCGCGGCTGAAGTCGAAGGACAGGTGCAGGGCAAGGCACAGCTCGATGACGCCGAGATTGCTGGCGAAATGAGCCGGGCGAATGCTCAAGACACGCACCAACTCGTCGCGCATTTCCTGGGCAAGATCGTTCAGCTGCGCATCCGTGAGTTTGTGCAGGTCCGCCGGCGAGGTTATTTGCGGAAGCAGAGGAGTCATGGCGTTTGTCCTTAAGTTTTCAGTTTTCAGTTTTCAGTTTTCAGTGTTCGGTATCTGAGGTACTGAACACTGAAAACTGAACACTGAAAACTTGAGATCAGCATCCTTCACCGATCGCGATCGAGGACGCGAGAGACCAGTGCCAGCAACCGGCTGGCGGCATCTCCCAAAGGTTGTATGTGTTCACGCGCTTCGCGTCCGAGCCGTTCGGCGCGTCGCCGGCTCTCGGCGACACCGAGAAAGCCGGGGTAAGTCAACTTGCCGCGAACGGCGTCCTTGCCGACGCGCTTGCCTGTCTTTTCGGCGTGGCCTTCGACATCGAGCAAATCATCAACAATCTGGAACGCCAAGCCGAGACATCGTCCGTAGCCATCCAATCGTTCCAGCAGTTGCGGCGGTGGAGGGCTGTTTTGGTGAGCGTAAGCCGCCAATGCTCCCAGGCGCAGACTGGCCTGAATGAGCGCTCCGGTCTTGCGCAGATGGAGATATTCCAGCCCCTCGACGTTCCGTTCGCTCGCCTGTTCCCATGCCAGGTCATCGACCTGTCCGCCGACCATGCCCGCCGCCCCCGCCGCTCGCGCCAGTTCCCGACAGCATGACGATGCGGCGATCGCGGGATACCCCTCGGCCAACACCTGAAACGCCTTCGTCAAGAGCGCATCGCCGGCGAGGATGGCTAGCGCCTCGCCGAATTTTTTGTGGCAGGTCGGCTGACCACGACGCAAATCATCGTCATCCATCGCCGGCAGATCGTCATGGATGAGCGAATACGTATGGATCATCTCGACGGCGCAGGCTGCCGGCCAAGGATTGTTGGTGGGACCGGTGTCTCGCCGGTCGATGACAGACGCTTCCGCCGCCATCACCACGAGGATCGGCCGCAATCGTTTGCCGGCGGTCAGCAGGCTGTAGCGCATCGCTTCCAGCAGCGACGCGGGCAAACCTGGCTCCGGACGCAGTGCCGCCTCCAGATGCTTCTCGACCTCGGCGCGCTTCTCGCGCAGGTAATCGTCCAGTCGTTCCAAATGTATCCACCCTCCCCTGCTTCTTCGCGGGGGAAAGCCTTGCCTCAACCAGGAGGGCCGATCCTGGCCTGAGCCTTCATAATGGAGAACCGTGGAAGGATGATACCATTAACGGCGGGTTTTAGGCAATGTCACCCCGCGCGGTTGGTCAATTACAGTAATCCGGAAATTACGGCGGGCCGGCAGAAAGGATTTCCGGCACGCGAACGGTGAAATGTAAACGGTAGTAGACGTAAGCCGGATGGATTAGCTTACCCAGCCGGCTTACGTCGGGCGTTTTTTCATGCGGAGGGACGATAACAGCGGAAGGCGCGCAGAACCTCGTACAAGTCGGAGGTGATGGTAACCTCGTCCTCAAGGAAATCCTGGAGCCAAAGATAATTGTGCCGATGCGCCAGGGCGACCAGGGGCAATAGGTCGCCCAGGCTAACTCGGGTGGTAGGCTCCTGCTCCTCAGCGTCGAGGGCGTCCTTCGGCAACGGATACACACGAAGATGCGCGGCCATAGCTGATCCTCCAGGCCACAAGGCATTCATCCGCAAACGGCCTACTCCGGCTCTTCATCGCCGAGCATCCCGCAGAGCAGGCTTCAATCCTCTCTCCCCATTCATCGGCAAGAAGGGACCACGGACTTGCGGTTTTTCGCGGGAAGGAAGCGCAGGCTCGCCGATTCGCCCGGTATTATCCGTAAGGGGTACTAACAGTTTTGCCAGCCCGCAGCGCCAGCAAGGGTTTCCCTTGCTGGCGCTGCGGGCTAGCGAACACTGCCAGCCCGCAGCGCCAGCAAGGGAATGAATGTCTCTTGCTGGCGCTGCGGGCTGGCAAAAAGGACTGAGGAGAAAAAAGATTCCGGAAGCGGGCGGATCCCAGGGGGGCTCGGGACCGCAGCCCACTTCCGGAAGTTGCTTGCGCGCGATCCCTCACGGAATCGCCGCGAATGGAATATCGCATCCCTCACAAAAGGAAGAGAGTTCAATTGGAGCGAACGGTGTAACAGCAATCGCCCATCTATTATTGAGACGTTGTAAAATGGTGCATCAATTCAGACGGGACATGTTTTCCTTCACTGCCATTTCTGGAAGTGGAGTACGAACGAGGGTAATCATACGAAGCGCCGAAAGGCAATGTCAAGCGCGAATCCAGCGAAATTCGGCAAGCAAGGGCGAGATTGCCGCCGCTCACGATTCCTTCGCGCCCGCCGTTGGAACGCTGTAAGTCGCGAAACAGCTTTCCGTCTCCCATAGTTTGACCTCGACGATGGGAAAGCCCTGTTCGGCTGTGAAGTCGAAGATCAAACGGGCGATGTTCTCCGCCGTTGGGTTCACATCCAGCACGTAGACCGGCTCGCCTTGCTGACGTAGGAAAGGCAATACTGGATCGTCCTTGTGCAACAGCATTTTGTGATCGAGATGATCGTCGATCCAGGCACCGACGACGCGCTTGAGCCGGCTGAAGTCCATGACCATGCCGAGTTCGTCGAGGGAGGCCGTCGAGAGGGTGATGACGGCTCGGCCGTTGTGTCCGTGTAGATGCCGGCACTTGCCGTTGTAGTTCAGCAAACGGTGGCCGTAACAGAAGGTAATCTCCCGCGTCACGCTAAACATGGTCACTCCCGATGGTAAACGGTCGGGTCCGGGCAGCCGGCACGGGCGAAGGCGTCCTGGCGTTCCGCGCATTTGTTGCAAGCGCCGCAATGCCGGCCATTGATGGGCCGCATGCACGAGAAAGTCCACTGCAAAGGGAGATGGCGACCGCGTTGCAGCACGGCCTCCTTGTGCAATCCCCGATACGGTTGCGTGACCCGCACTTTTCCGCCGATGGCCTGATTGACGATGTCTTCATAAGCGGCGAAGAACGCGGGCGTGGCATCCGGAAACGGATTGCTCTCCAGAGGAGCGAGGGCCAGGGTGGGAACATCGCGCAGCTGACACCAGAGCATGGCCTTGGCGAGAAACAACACATTGCGTCCGGGCAGGAACACGGCGTCATCGGACGTTCCCGCCGCCGGCACGCCCACGCCCGTCAAACTCCAATGTTCGCCGTACAGATCCGCCACCGGCATCTCCAAAATGGTCAACGGCATCAGCGCGGCCGTGCGGATGGCGTCGAGAAAATGGCGGAGATGATGCAATTCGTCCTTCTCCCAGAAAAGTCCGAAACGCACGTATAACGGCCAGACGATGGGATGGTGTGCCAACGACTCGGCGAGAAGGATGGCGCTATCGAGACCGCCGCTGACCAGGACAGCGAGCGGGCGCGAAGCATCGGCGGCAGGAGGAGGATGGCCTATCATCAGGCTCATTGTAGGAGAAGAGGAGCGAACCACAGAGGCACAGAGGCACGGAGAAGACAAAAAAACAGGTGCGATGATGAGAAGCGACAAAACTCATTTCGATCCATTCTTGTCAACTTCTGTTGTTTTCTCTGTGTCTCTGTGGTTAGTCCATTGAGTGCGAAATCGCTCTGGCGCAAACGTCTCATTCGTCATTCTCTTCGCCATCCTTTCGGCGAGCGAGCCGTTCGAGCGATTCGCGCGTTGACCGTGTGCGTCGGTCGGCCCTATGATGGAGGCGATTCCCTGTCAGGAAGGAGATGCGTCATGGCCGGCCTCGATGAATTTGCCGACATTCTCAAGCGGAACGAGCCGCTGGCCCCGTACCTGTATCTGAAACTAGGTGGGCCGGCCGAGATGCTGGCCCAACCGCGCTCGCGTGAGGAGCTATCGCGCTTCGTGCGTGCTTGCTATCAGGGACGGATTCCGCTGCGGGTACTCGGCAGCGGGTGCAACATGGTGGTGCGCGATGAGGGCGTTCAGGGCGTGGTTCTCCGCCTGAGCGAACCCGCGTTCACGCAGATTATCGTGGAAGGCAATCGCGTGCGCGCGGGTACCGGAACGGCGGTGTCGGCGCTGATCTCGCAGGCGGCCCGGCACGGTCTCGCCGGCTTCGAGACGCTTGTAGGCATTCCCGGCTCGGTCGGCGGCGCGCTGCGCTGCAACGCCGGCGACCGCTACGGCGACATCGGCCAGTTCGTTCGTCAGGTCGAGGTCATGGATAGTAGCGGCGCAATCCAGGTGCGCGACCGCGATGAGTTGCGTTTCAGCGATCACGCCAGCAACCTCGATGATCCCGTCATCCTTTCGGCGGAGTTCAAGCTGGAATCCGACAGCGCGGATGCCATCGTCAAGCGCATGCGCAAGGCGTGGATCGCCCGCAAGGCTGCGCAGCCGCTCAGTTTCCAGGCGGCTGCCCGCATCTTCAAGAATCCGCGCGGCCTCAGCGCGGCGGCGCTGATCGAGCAAACGGGTCTGGCACGCACGCGAGTCGGCGGTGCCGAAGTTAGCGACCGCGATGCGAATTACTTCATCGTCCATCCCGGCGCCAGTAGCCGCGACGTGCTACGCTTGATTGATCTGGTGCGCAGCCGCGTCCAGGAGCGATTCAACATGACGCTGGAGCAGGAGATTACCGTCTGGTGAAGGCGGACTTTGGGAGGAGAGGTCGATGCGAAAGTGGATCGTGCAGGCTTTAACGCCGATCCTGGTTGCACTGGCTCTTTTGCTCGGCGTGGTTGCGCTGGGGCGTGGAACGCGCGCCGCCCTGCACGACCGCGCCGCCTACACCCTCGCCTTGACCGATATTGACTGCGAAGCGCCGGAAGGACTATCGCGCGAGGAATTCCTCGGCGAAGTGCGATCCCTCGCCCATGTGCCCGATCGACTGCACCTTTTGGATGAAGATCTGCCCGCGCGGTTGGCTCAGGCGTTCGCCATTCATCCGTGGGTCGAATCGGTGCGGCGAGTTGAGTTGCGCGGAACAGGTTCGCAAGTCCGCGTCGAGTTGATTCCTCGACAAGCGGTTCTGGCGGTGTGTCTTTCGGGTGAGAAGATTCCGCGCGATGGGAGCGCGCTCATTGAGACGTGGACGGGTGTGGGTCGCAATGCCCTGATGCCGGCGCGAGCGGTTGATCGCCAGGGCGTCTTGCTCCCGGTCGCGGCGGTGCATTCGCATCTGCCGGTACTTATCACCGATGTCGCGGCGCCCGCTGGATCGGCTGGTACTTATTGGGGCGATCCTCGCGTTGCCGCCGCCGCCGCTACGGTGACATTCCTCAAGCCGCATCTTCGCCGACTGCGCCTTGCCGACTGCGATCTCGAAATGGTCCAAGGCGAAGTCGTATTCCGCAAGCCGGGCGTTCGCGTCGTCTGGGGCCATGCTCCGGGACAAGAAACGACAGGTGAGGCGACCGCCGCTATCAAACTACATCGCTTGCTCGATTATCAGTCCGGCCACGATGGGCTGGAATCGCTGGAACATGATGTGCGTCTACTGGCGTTCCAGGGACATTTTCCCCTGCCGGCGAATGACGAACCTTGAATCAACCGCCCTTCCACTCGTTTCCGAAAGAGCTTGGGAAGTCCAGTTAAGCGATTAAATCGGAAACCCCGAATTCGACAAGAACTGCGTTCAAGCCTTCGACTCGCATTTTCGCTTCCCGCAGCCGTAAAGATTCGATGCCTCCATTCGGCGAACCTGCATGTCTCAGCTGATGATCTTCCGCGGCGCTGATGCGTGCTTTGAGAAGCCGCAGTCGCGCAGAGAGCAATCGCGTCGCAAGCCCACGAACGGCCTTGGCCTTATTCGCGCGTGCCTCGCTAGAATCTGTCGCGTGAAACACGGTCACGGCATGCCGAAGGGCGGCTTCCGCATCCTGAACCTTGGTCGCATGGGTGTTTCCGCTGAACTGTCCGAGCCACTGCGCCATAGCGCACCTTCTTCCACATCCTTTATCGCCTCCGAACAGGATTCGACAACAGCGCCGCAATCGGCCGCCCTTCGGAGAGAACGAACGGCCGGCCCTGCGCATCGTGAACGATGCTCCGTGGATCGACGCCGAGCAGGTGAAAGATGCTCGCGGTCAGGTCCGCTGGGCTGACGGGATGTTCCGTGACTTCTGCCGCGTGGCGATCCGTGCGGCCATGAACGAGACCGGCTGGCACGCCCGCGCCGGCGAATAGCACCGTGTTGGCGTGCGGCCAATGGTCGCGACTGGCGTACTTGCGATCGATGCGCGGCGTGCGGCCGAAATCGCCCATCCACACCAGCAGCGTTGAGGACAGCAAGCCGCGTTCGTGCAGATCGTCCACGAGCGCGGCCAGGGCGCGGTCGGCACGCGGCAGCAGTTCGTCTTTCACCAAGGGGAAATGATTGCGATGCGTGTCCCACGGGTTGTTGGCCAAACGCGGCCCACGACCGTCGGCCCAGTCTTGCATTTCCTTGCCCCAATAGACCGTCACGAAGCGCGCCCCCGCCTCGACCAACCGCCGCGCCAGCAGCACGGATTGGCCGTGCCGGTTACGTCCGTAATGGTCGCGCAACGGTGCCGGCTCGCGTTCCAGATCGAATGCGCGACGGATTTGCGGACGGGCGAGCAGTTCCAACGCCTGCTGCTGAAAGCGATCGAACTCCACCGTCTCCGCCCGGCGATCCAGTTCGCAGAGACGATCGTTCACGCGCTGTAACAGCGAGGCGCGATTCGCCAACCGCGCCGGTGGCACATCCTTGCGCAGATCGAACTCCGGCGGGATAACTTGCCCCTCGCGCGTTACTTCGATGCGGAACGGATCGTGTGTGCTGCCGAGGAAACCGGCGTTTTGTCCGGGCAGGATGCGCGCCGCCATACGCATCGTCTCCGGCACTTCAATCACTTTGGGCATGACCGCCGGGCGGCGATCGACGCAACCGAAAGCGGCACCCATTTGCGGAAAATCGTTCGGCTGCACGGTCAGGTTGCCGGCGGAACTGAGGTGTTTGCGGCCGGTCAGCATCTGGTAGACGGCCGGATCGTGAACCGTCTCGGTGTGGCGCACGGAGCGAACTTGCGTGAGGCGGTGCATCTGCCGAGCCGTGTGCGGCAGATGCTCGCACACACGCACGCCGGGCAGCGAGGTGGCAATGGATCGAAAGGGACCGCGAATCTCAGCGGGGGCGTCAGGCTTGAGATCCCACAAATCGAGGTGACTGGGACCGCCATCCATGTACAGCAGAATGCAGGCACGAGCGCGGCCGCGACCCGCGGACGGAGCCGCTCCGAGACAGTCGGGCCAAGCGAGACCGCCCAGCGCCACCGTGCCGAAACGAAGGAAATCACGTCGATCCAGGTGGGTATACATGGTGTGCGATTATACCGCGCGAACGGTGCGTTCCACCAGTTTAGCGCGGGCCATGTTCAATGCTTCCAGCCATTGCCGCAGCGCCTGGATTTCGGACGTGAGAGGAGCCAGCGCCTGCTCGGCGTTTCGCTCGGCCTGATCGAGATACGCCTGCAAGCGTTTCAGACGCTCCTCGAACAGCTGCGACGGCATCGGCGCGGATGGGGGAGCCGGCTCGGACGACACTTCGACGGCGCGAGCCAACCACTCGTTGAGGTTGCGCTCAAAGGTGGCGAAGGTTTCCGACCAGCCGATGAGGGCGCGAGCTTTGGGAGTATCGGTGGACATAAGGCGTTTCCTCCAGTGGGCGCGGGCGGCATCTTACCCGCTTCGGACGCATCGGGCACGGCCAATTTTTCGCGCGAATGAGTCGCACACTGGTCTTGTCGTGGAGGAAGGGAAAGATTATAGTCCGCACGCCGGGGCCAGAGTATGGCCCACCAATTCACTTCACTTGATTCTGCGGCAACCAGACCATTCGTGACGCCGTGAGGCGTTGAGCAAAGCGAAAGCGGAGGAGCCGTCGTGTTCGTCGCTTGTTCCACCTTGTGCTTTGGCCGGTGTTCGCTGGAGGACGCCCTGCGCATCATCGGCGAACTGGAGTTCAGCAAGTTCGAGGCAGCTATCCACGAGCAGGGACGCCAATTGCGTCCCTCCGAGGTCGTCGCCGATGTCGCTCAGGCGGCCGCCCGCCTCCGCTACGGCCCCGGCCTGACGCCGGTCGCCTTCTCGGTCGAGATCGAGGCCGGCGATGCCGAGGACTACGATCGCCAGCTCAAGGCCGTCTGCCGGCTGGCGCGCATCTCCGCCGTGCCGCTGATTACCCTCAAACCTGCCGCCGTCAACACCAGCCTCGACGACGAGGTCGAACGTCTCCAGCGTCTCGTCCGCCTAGGTGCCGCTGACGGTATCCAGGTGACGGTATCCACGCTTATCGGCACGCTGACCGAAGATCCGGATGTCGCCTTGACTCTGTGCCAGCGCGTCAAGGGATTGGGCCTGACGCTCGATCCCAGCCATTACCTCGCCGGCCCACATTCGGATAAGTGTCACGATGCGCTGTATCCGCACGTCAAGCATGTGCATCTGCGCGACACGGGACGCGGTCCTAATCAGTTTCAGGTCCGCGTCGGTCAGGGTGAAATCGAGTACGGCCGCATCATCGCGCAACTGGCGCGCTACCAGTACAATCGCATTCTCAGCGTGGATATTCACGACATCCCCGACGCGCCGTTCGCCATGCCGCCGGAGGCACGAAAACTGAAGTATTTGCTGGAAAGTCTGGTATAACGCTGGCTACCAGCCTGCGGCGCCAGCAAGGAAATGCCCCTTGCTGGCGCCGCGGGCTGGTAAATACGGTTTACGGTGTTTTCCGTGATTCGTTCGTTTGTCGTTCCAGCGTGCGCCGCAAGGCGGCAATCAGGCTTACCTATCTATCTCTCCCATGACGACATCAACTCGTCGATTTTCCCCAAGGAAACCAGGCTTTTTTCAGTTTCGATGCACCTTTGCCGCACTTTCTCGAACCCTTCACCCTTCGCCATCGGCGTGGCGACTTCGATCTCACCGTCCAGCCCGAAATCGTCCTTCGTCATCTCACGCCAGATGTTGCCCATCGGTGCGGTATAGTTCCGGGCGCTTCTCCGCATAATGCCACCACCGACTGGAAACGTCATCGTGCCAACCTCATCATTCGCCCCGGTAAGGACCAGGGGGACCACGACGCCGTTTACAAGCCGTATGCGATCTACGATGGAAAGAAGTGGCTCCTGTGCTACAACGGACGCAGGGGTGGCGTGAAGCAAATCGGCCTCGCTATCCACGAACGGGAAGACTTGGGCTTTTGAAGTGTAACCTAAACGCTGGCCTGGGCGAGAAGGTTTGCGAATGAGCCGATCTGGACGTATACGCTGGCTGATTCAACGCATCGGAGAGTGAGTCATGGACTTGGAGGAATTGCAAGTCATCGCCAGTCGGGAAATGACGAAGCATGGCTTGCACGGTTGGTCATTTAGTTTTGCGCAAACGAAACGTCAGTTGGGCGTGTGCAAGTACCGGAAGAAACGCATCGAGATCGCCGAGTATTACGCCTTAAACAGTCCGCGGGAATCGGTTCTCGATACCCTCCTGCACGAGATTGCCCACGCCCTCGCCGGTCCCAAGGCAGGTCACGGCCCGGCATGGAAAGCGGTTGCGGTACGCCTTGGTGCAACGCCTCGTGCCTGCGACAATTCGGACGACATTGCTATACAGCCCGGCGATTGGCAGGCGACGTGTCCAGCCTGTAAGAAGATCGTTCATCGCTACAAGCGACCGATGAGTTTGAGCGGCTACCGATGCAGGTGTAAAGCCCGCTCGCCGCTGATTTTCGAGTTCATGGGCGACCCGGCGCTCAGGCCTGTCGTGCCGATGACCGTTCAAGAGTCGGCAAATTGGGAAGCGATGTGTGCAGGTTGCGCAACTGTACATCTCCGAATACGCAGGCCGAAAGCGGGGGTCTGGCGTTGCAAATGTTCTCAGGGCTGCGAACTTACATGGCGGTTCCGGTCGCAAAGAACCACCCAAGCGTGAAACGACTCCTTAAGGTTAGTCGGTCGGCAACAAGCCGTAACTACTTGTCTTTTCAAAACTTGCAATGTCATCCCTATGCCGGAAGGAGCGTGGATCAAAATTGGCCTCGTGCTTGGCGGCGTCGGGGTCAGCATGGCCGGCCTGATGTGGGTGAAGACGACGGATCTGGCTCGATTCTTCGGCAAGGAGCTGAACGCGGCTGGTCGCTCTCGGCGTATTGTGTCCCGCAAGCCGTGCAGATGTAGTTCATCATGTTCCCCGCCCTCCTTGCAGTCAGTTTATCCACACGAGACGGCATCGACCGGCTGGGAGGGCCGAGGGCATCAGCGCCGAGTCCGTGACGGTATAATGAAGCAGAGGAGGGCTGCGGTCATGGCAAACCCACGAAAACGCGTACCCGAAAACGTCCCTGGCGTTTTCTTCGTGGACTCGACCTGCATCAACTGCGATGCCTGTCGCCAGATCGCTCCTGCGGTCTTCGGTGAGGCCGCTGAAACGTCCTTCGTCAAGGCCCAGCCGGTGTCCAGCACCGACCGCCGACAGGCGTTGCAAGCGCTGCTGGCCTGTCCCACGGGGTCCATCGGCTGTCTCGGTGACGATGACGTGAAGGCGGTGATGAAGGACTTCCCGCTGGTCATCGAGGGGCCGGTCTTCTACTGCGGCTACAACTCCCCCAAATCATATGGCGGCAACAGCTACTTCATCCGACACCCGGATGGCAACTGGCTGATCGACTCGCCGAAGTTCATCACGCCGCTGGTGCGGCGGCTGGAGGCGCTGGGCGGCATCGCCCACATCTTCCTGACCCATCGAGACGATGTGGCCGACGCCGAGCGCTACGCCGAACATTTTCAGAGCCGGCGCATCATTCATCGGGATGAGTTGTCCTCGCAACCGGGTGCGGAAGTCGTCCTTGATGACGCTGGGCCGTGGGAGTTGGCTCCAGGCTTTCTTGCCATCCCGACGCCAGGCCACACCAAGGGGCACTGTGTCCTGCTGTTCCAGGACCGTTTCCTCTTCACCGGCGATCACCTGGATTGGGACCGAGACAGGCAGCACCTTGCGGCCTCCGAGGATTACTGTTGGTACTCGTGGCCGCAGCAAGCCGAGTCGATGCGGCGGCTGACGGACTACCGTTTCGAGTGGGTCTTGCCTGGCCACGGCCAGAAGGTGCATTTGCCTGCGGACGAGATGCGGGCGCAAATCCTGCGCTTGGTCGAGACGATGAGGGCTGGATAATGGCGAGGAACATTCTCAGGACCGGAAAACAGACACGCCCGAAAACCGCCGTGAAGGGCAAACGCTACCGCTGCGCCAAATGCCGCAAGCGCAGCCCGAAGCCTATCCAGACGCCGGCTCCTTGGTATTGCCCTCGCTGCCGAATCCAAAAAGACGCACCCGCATCGGAATAAAGAGGAATCGCTATGCCCTTCGTGAAGTGCAGCGTCGATGGCTGTAACCGAAAACTCCAGCCGATCTTGAAGGTAGACCCCAGGGACAGGGATACCTGGGTCTACCGGGAGTGCGACGTGTGTTTCAAACCCGCCTGTGAGAAACACTCCGCGGAGGTCGAGGGGCGGATCATCTGTGACCGCTGCCGAAGGGAGGCCGAAACCCAGCAGCAGTCAGCCCGCCTTATCGACCTCGGTTTCCGGCTGCGCCCCCAACCGGAATAATTCGCTGTGCTGCTCGGCAGGCGGTTGCCGGCAGGCCCAGGCGATTGTCGCTGCCGCGGTCGATCTTGATGACTCAGACACGCCGCCCCGCCTCGACGCCTTCGAGATGGAAGCGGAGATGATCCGGGCTTCGGCGAACCGGAAGGTGAAGCAGAGGGTCTTCGTAGACCGGTTCGGGTCAACGCCTCAGCAATGCGCTGAACTCCGTTCCACACTTGTTCATCCTGCATCGTTGCAAGCAGATGGCCGCATGGCCGGCTTCATGAATCGCTTTCCGGCTACGGTAGTCGTTGCTGGGACAGAGGAACAAGACACTCATTGCTACGGATGCTTTAGGATGCTCTCATGACCCTCGCAGAAGTCCGCACTGCATACGGCCCTGGCGGTTACTGTTCCCTCGATTTCGCCCCTCTCATGCTCGCCCTTATCGATGAATGCGAGCCGCTGTTGGCAGGCCAGCTGTTCAGTTTCGGCATCGGCCTCGGCTGTCTCTACATCTTCACGGAGCCCAGTCGATCTCCGCGCCTTCAAATCGAGGTGTTCTTTGACGGGCCGAAAGATCATCGAGGTCGCTTGGCTGGAGAACTGGGATGAGGGGCCAGACCTGTGGTGGGTCCGGCAGGAAGCTCTCCGCGGCCCGGCTGAAGAAGGCGCGAAACTTTTGACACGATTTTTGGCCAGGTTGGGTGTCCCACAGGCACGAATCGACCATGCCTGATGCCGCCCCTCCAGTCGTCTCGACCACCCGACCGTTACTCCGGGAACCCCTGGTCGATACTTGACCAGCAAGGCACGCCGCGGGAGGATGCGGCAGGGTCGGTCAGGTGGTTTCGACTTTTACTGCGGAGAGCATGCGATGGATGCCAGCGCGGATCGGCTTCAACGAATGCAGGAGGAGTGGTGCGAACTGGATGAAGCAATGATCGTCACGTTCCAGATGCTCGATCCAGTTGGGCAATGGCCGTGGTTGTCCAAGCACCCACGCGTTGCCGCTGCCTGGGAAGCCCTGACCCGACCGGAGCATCTTTCCGACTTGGAGTTCCGGTTGGCGTACTTTAACGACGGTGCCGCCATGAACGACTGGGCAGCAGCAGTCACCCGCAAGGCCATCGAGAGCAGCAGATCAAGGGCAGCAAGTTCATCGGGCCACTGATGTCACCACTTGACCGACTGCATGACTGCATGTCTGGGAGTGATTTTTCTTGTGATCACCGCTCTCGTCGCGTACCATTGATATTGTTCTCGCCTCAATCCCACCTGTTTTTTCCACCGTTCCTCAGCCCTCCGGAGACGCGGCCGTGTCACGAACCTCTCTCCTCCTCGTCGTCTGTGCGGCCTCGTTAGCGCCGGTAGTTCCCGTCCGGGCCGAACCACCGGCGACCAAACGCGACGCTCGCCAGACGCTCGAAAAGAGCCTACCCTTTCTGGAAAAGGAAGGGCTGGCGTGGATGAACGACAAGAAGTGCATCGCTTGCCATCATGGTGCATTCCTGCTCTGGAGCCATCACGAAGCCCGTGCGCGCGGCCTCGCGGTAGACGCGAAGAAATTCGATGCCTGGAGCGACCAGGCGGTGAAGTTGTATCTGACGAATCAGCAGACTAATGAGAAAAACAAGAGCGGCGCCGTCGAGGCGATGAATCTGCTACTCGGTCACGTCGTTTCTCCGGCGGCCGATGAGAAAACGGCCGCGACGCGCAAGACGCTGGCCGGTCTGCTGCTGAACGCCCAACGCGACGACGGACACTGGAATTACGAGGGACAGGGGCAACAACGGGCCGCCGCCGAAGCCAACGAGACGACGACGATGTGGGCCTTGCTGGCGTTGGCGTCGCTCGACCCGAAAGACGCCGCCTATGCCAAGGCGCGCACGAAAGCGCTTGCGTGGACGCAGAAGAACACGACAGGGCAAGGCAATGAGGCTGCGGTGCTGCGTCTGCTGATCGAGGTCCAATTCGGCGACGCGGCCAAGGTGAAGGAGTTGACGAAGCAACTCGCCGCCCGGCAGAAAGCCGATGGCGGCTGGAACTGGTCGAAGGATTTTAAGAGCGACTCGTTTGCTACCGGTCAGAGCCTGTATGCCCTGGTGAGGGCCGGCGTTGTCCTCGACGATCCGGGGATTCAGAAGGCGGTGCAGTACTTGATCGACACGCAGCGCGCGGACGGTTCGTGGTACGCGCCGTCGAAGAAGCCGGGCAATAAGGTTAACCCGATCGCGGTCTACTGGGGCAGCGCGTGGGCGACAATCGGACTGGCGCAAACGCTGCCAAAACAAAGCGACTAACTAAGGCCACGGTCGGCGGTTCGAGTCCGCCCTTTCCCACCATCACTCCCGGATCGATAGTCGGTTGTGCGAGCTGGGATGCCGGTCTGTGGAAAACCCTGCCCAAGCATGTAAAATGTGAAGAGCATGGAATCGCCGATCCTCGAAAATGCTGGGGAAAATGGGTCCTTTTTCGATTCGCCACCCTGAATCGCGTTCAGGCGCTCCCGGCATGGCAAGACTGGAGTGGGCTTCGCGCCGAACGTCGCTTTCGGCCTTGCATTCTTACCTCCCCGCAGTCGGATGTGTTGTCTCTTTTCCCTTTCCCGTCATGAGTTGCCCGCGGACGGCGCGGGTCTCCGTCCAACTCTGCGGAGCAGATCCCTCACTGTCTGACGAGTCAACCGCCGTGGCGAGAACGTTCGCGGCATGATCACCCGGGCTGCCGAGCGTGGTTCTCGAACTGCACACCCTCCGAGAGTAAGGCCGCTACGAATGTACCCGCCTCTGCGAGGCGTGAGAAGCCAGCTAAACAGCTTCATTGAACCCCTACTTTCAGCGCATTTTCGCCTGAAGAGAAGCTCTTTACGCCGCAACTCCAATCCCGCGAGGCCGATCTGGATGGCTCTGCCCCCAGACCCCCGGAGGTTAGCGCATCGACGGCTGACGCCAGGGAGGAGAAAAAGGGCCGGGCTTCGTCGTCAGAGGCCCGGCCCGGTGGCGTACAGCCGGTCGGCGGGCGCTGGGGTCGCACTCCTGCAGAGCTCTCTCCTCCCGACGACGCGGCGGAGGATACCGCGAAGGAAAAGTATCGTCCAGCCGAGAACCATCCGTGGCGTAAACCGTTCCAGCGGAAGAAGTGACAACGTCCCGACAGCGGACATTTCTAATGTCGCCTGACAGCCAGGAAGGGCAGCCCTTGCTGGCGCGGCGGGCTGGTGTCAAACTGAAGCTTTCTCGCCGGTATCTTTCGGTTGCTGGCGACGCTGCGACTCTCGCCCAAGCAGTTCCTGCCGCATCACAGGGACGGAGGGCGCCGCCGTGATGCCCAGGCGGACGCGTTCTCCTTTTACGTCCACGACCGTCACACGGATAGAGTCCGCGATGATGATTTCTTCACCAATTCGTCGTGTGAGGACCAACATGACTGGTTCCCTCCTCGCAGGTTCGTGTGGTCTTTCATTCATCCATGTCGCACGCGGGGAAATGGCAGGTTGCGCGGGCTGACCCAGCAGGAGCAACAGGCTCCAGGTAGAACGGCTCCGCGCCTTTCTTTTTGGCGAGGGCGATACGCGCACTCTCCAGCAGATCGGTCAGGGTGAAGGGCTTAGGCAAGAGCTGGACGACAGGCGGTTTGATGTCGGCGCCGGCATCCGTGGCATAGCCTTCTGTCGTCGTCAGCACCACGGAAACCGAGGACGGGACGCTCTGTTCGCGCAGCCAGGCGAGGATACCGTCGCCTCCACCCCAGCGAATCTCCTGACCAAGCACCAGCACCGCCGGCATCGCCTGGCGTAGCTTGGCCAGGCAGGTCAGGCCGTCGCGCGCGGTCTCCACCTCGAAGTCGCGCGCGTTGAGGAATTTCTGGTAGAGCTCACATAGCTCAGCATCGTCTTCGGCAATCAGCAGCCTCGGTTTCATGGAGACTCCTTTGTCCTGGGGAATGCTCGGAAGCTCGGCCGGCGCGTGGGCGAGCGTGCCGAGCCGATTCCATGACGCACGAGAGAGGGTAACATGCTGACAAAGAAATGACAGTCAGGGAAAAGCGGAAAGAAATTGTAGGGGAAACCCTGACAGGCGATGTCGGACTTCGCCCGGATTCAACTTCCCCCAGCTTGAGGTACAATGAGGGGCCTGCCAAGGGGAAATGAAGGGAGGCCGGCGATGACGACCGAGAAACCAAGCGAGGAGCCAGCGGAGACGGAGCGTGTACAGCAGCTCCAGCGCGAGCTGCAAAGCACCCGCGAAAACCTGCACACAACCCTTGAGGAGCTGAAAAGCTCGCAGGAGAAGCTGAAGGCATCCAACCAAGAAATCCTCTCAATGACTGAAGAGCTGAAAACCGCCAAGGATGAGATGCACCTTCTCCACGAGAAGCTGAAATCCGCTGACGCCGTTGCTCACCGTCTCGCCGCCATCGTCGAAAGCTCCATCGATGCCATCGTCAGCAAAAACCCCGACGGTATCATTCAAACCTGGAACCAGGGTGCCGAACGCCTATACGGCTACACTGCCGAAGAGGCCGTGGGGCGATCCGTTCAGCTGATCGTTCCCGAAGACTGCGCCGAGGAATGGAACGCGAGCATGGCCCGGCTGCGGCGCGGCGAAAGTGTCGCCGGGCTGGAGACGGAACGGGTTCGCAAGGACGGCCAGCGTGTCCTGGTGAGGCTGAGCATCTCACCCCTCCGCGACGGTAGCGGCAACGTCGTGGGCGGCTCGATGATCGGGCGCGACATCAGCGAGTCCAAGCGCGCCGAGCAGGCGCTGCGCGATCGCGAAGAACGTCTCCGCGCCATCCTCAACACCGCCGCCGACGCCATCCTCACCATCGACCAGCGCGGCATCATCCAGTCGGTCAATCCCACCGCCGAGCGGATGTTCGGCTACACCGCCGCCGAGATGATCGGCCAGAATGTGACGATACTCATGCCTTCGCCTTATCGGGACGAGCATGACGGCTATCTGGCCCGTTACCTGCGGACGGGGGAAAAACGCATTATCGGCATCGGCCGGGAATTCGAAGCCCGGCGCAAGGACGGCAGCGTCTTTCCGGTGGAGCTGGCGGTCAGCGAGATCGAGCATCTACAGCTCTTCACCGGCATCATCCGCGACAATACCCGGCGCAAGGAGCTGGAGCGCGAGGTGGTGGAGATCGCCTCGCTGCAACAGCGGCGCATCGGTCAGGATCTGCACGATAGCGTCGGCCAAGAACTGACCGCTCTCAGTCTGCTGGGCAAGGACCTGGCGGAGACGCTCCAGAGCGATCCCGCCAACGCCCCGCCGCTGCTGGAGCATATGATCCAGGGCTTGCAGCGTTGCCAGCAAGCGCTTCGCGCCATCCTGCGCGGGCTGCTTCCCGTTACCATCGACAGCGAAGGGCTGATGGCCGCGCTATCCGATCTGGTCCACCACACCGAGCGCGAGGGCAAGGTGGCCTGTGTGTTTGACTGTCCCCGGCCTGTTTCCATCGCCGACAACCTGACCGCGACCCATCTTTATCTCATCGCCCAGGAGGCGGTCCATAATGCCGTCAAGCACGGCCGGCCCCGCAACATCCGCATCAGCCTGGAATCGGATCACCTCCTGGTTCTACGCATACAATGCGACGGTAGAGGGATGCCCGCCCGCTCGGCGGAGGAACAAGGGCTGGGCTTGCGCATCATGCAGAACCGAGCCGCTATCATCGGCGCGCGGCTGACCATCGAGCCGGCCCAGCCGAACGGCACCCTGGTGACGTGTGTGTTGGCGAGGAACAGCCATGAGCCGCAAGGACACCAAGAAGCGAGCCCGCGTGCTGATCGTTGACGATCATCCTGCGGTGCGCGAGGCGTTGGCCTTTCGCATCGGCCGGCAACGCGATCTGGAAGTGTGCGGCGAGGCCGCCGGCATGAGAGACGCCCTGCCCCTGCTCGCCGACACCCAGCCGGACGCCGCCGTCATTGATATTTCCCTCAAGAGCGGCAATGGCCTGGACCTCATCAAGCGCATCAAGGACCGCAACGATCGCGTTGCCATCCTGGTCTGGTCGATGCACAGCGAATCGCTCTACGCCGAGCGGGCCCTGCGGGCTGGGGCGCTGGGTTACATCAGCAAGGACCAAGCCACCGACCAGATCGTCGAAGCGATCCGCCGCGTCCTGGACGGCAAGGTTTGGCTGAGTGAGGCGATGGCCGAGCAGCTGCTGCACCGAGCTGTCGGCGTGAGGCACCACGCCGTCACGCCCACGCTGGTCAATGGCTTGGCCGATCGCGAGCTGGAGGTCTTCCTTCTGATCGGCCGGGGGGTGAAGACGGCGGACATTGCCGAACGCTTGCACCTGAGCATCAAGACGGTCGAGACCTACCGCGACCGCATTCGCCAGAAGCTGGGCCTGTGCGATGGCACGGAACTGGTCCACTACGCCACGCAGTGGGTGCTGGAACATGACTGAAGCGATTTCGTGTTCCCTGTCCGGTCGGGCGAGACGGTCGCTCTTGGGGGCTTGGCCCCAGCGAGGCCACCCTGGCCGTCAGCCTGCCCGAAGACGCCAAGCTGACCATCGACGGCGAGGAGACCACCTCGACGTCGGCCCAGCGTGTGTTCAAGTGACGACCGCCAAGGTGACGGTGCGTACCGGCCAGACTAGCCACCCCTGCCGCAGCCGCCCCACCGGGCCGAATGCCGATGCTGTCGGTGTCGGCATTGACGATCAACGCTGGCTGTTCGCCGTCGTGGCTCTCGTCTTTGTAGCATACCATCATGCCCAGACCGCCACGACGCGCAGAGAGAAAGCATAAGCATGCCACGTCTGCGTTCCCACGTCAATCGTTTCCTCCAGCGTGCAGAACGTATCGGTCTGGAACTTCTCGATATGCGCCTTCACCAGTGACAACAGCCGCGGGCATATCGAGTCGTTAGCAGATGTACATCAGCGGCTCGCCCGACTGATCTTTGTCATCGAACTGCCTTCCGTTCGGCTTCTGCTCAACCAGTTGGAACAGGCCATTCTCCGACATCGTCGGCATGATTCCCGACCGGCCCAATAGGCAATCTTGTCGGTTGGCTGAAGGCGTGGGCAAGGTGAGGAAAGTGGCGTCTGGGTGCCCGAATGTTCCCGGAGCGAGCGTCTCGAACCGAGACTTGACTCTCATTCACGAATCCATGTCGTAATACGCCAAAACCCTTATGACGCACGGAACAGGTTCTTATTACGGACAATGCTGGCTCAGTTGGCGAGAGAATAAACCAACAAAGCTCTGGAATACCCGTAGAAGAAGAACGACCAGCAGTAACCGAAGCCACTGCAAGCACGGAGCGGCGACATCGGGCAAACCCCAATGAACGGCGAGGAGAGCTTACTTCTGCCCTTTGACCAGGCGCAACTTCTCGCTCGCCGCCGTCAGATGAGCCAATCCTCCGGTAATGCCATGGCGGCGTGTGTCCAACTCGATGACACGCTCCTTGGGACCGTAGATAACGAGCGTGTCGCTGGCGTGAATGACGGTATCGCCCGTAGGCACACCAACATACCGCCCATCAGCACGATGTACGCCCAGCACCAGCACGCCTTCTTCTGTCAGGCTCAGCGAAGACAAGGTCCGTTCGGCTAACCAGTCACCCGCTTGGACATGCAACTCCAGAACGCCGAAGCCTTCGCTCAATTGCAAGAGAGCGGCGTAATCCCGTACCTCTAGTCGCGTGTACCGCCGTAAAGCCCAGTTGATGAGGCGGGACAGGTGCCGGTCGGCCCAGTTGCTACTGGTGGCCAACCCCAGCAATCCCAAACCAGCAGCCAAGACCAACAAGTGTAGCCACCAACGATCAGACTGGCTGGCGTTGACGAAGGTCATGATGAGAGAAGCTGCGACCGTTGCGATGCCCAAGTTACTAACCAGCATCAATGTCATGATGATGCGGCGACGCACCGGATGGCGGGCGATGCTCTCCGACTCGCCGGTGGTAAAGCCGACGCCGGTGAGAGCTGAGCGAGCCTGAAAACTAGCCGATTCGCGTGAGAGGCCGGTCAAGGCCAAGGCCGCCGTGGCTATCCGGGTGATGAGCATGGAGATGGCCAGCACGACGAGCAAGGAAATGACGGCAATCATCAGGGATCCTCCCTTTTGACTTCCAGAAAACACAGGCAGACTCTGTTCCCAAGGGACGCATCATCCAGGTTTGCGCATATTCTGTGCCTGTCCTGGCTTTCCATTTGGATTGGGATGGGGTGGTATCTGACGTGGCTTGATGCAGGGGCGGATGAAGCGTTCTTGAGCGTTCCCGGCACGGAAGGACGTCGGCCATCCGTTCTTGACTTCGCCCCATGGCATGGCTCCGAAATATCTCTCCATTTTATCTCTAATGGCCTTGAGCTTCGGGGCAAAACGAGGCTCAGTGTCCACAGGGGTTTACCGTTTCCAGACTCGGAGACAGGAACAGCGTATGGAGTTGAACATCCTGCATGAGGTCGCTGCCTTGCAATGCCTGACTATCGGCCAACTGCGGCAACGCTTCGCGGAAGTCTTCGGCGAAGCCACCGCTGCGAGCAACCGCATCTGGCTGGTCAAGCGCCTCGCCTGGCGTCTGCAAGCGCTGGCTGAAGGCGATCTTTCCGGACGCGCCCGCCGACGTGCCCAAGAACTGGCCGGCGACGCCGACCTGCGCCTCAATCCGCCACGCCCAAAAACCTGCACGCCACCAGAGCCGGAAGCCGTCGTCGCACCGATGCCAGCAGCGACTGTCAAGCGACGATTGTTTTTCCCTTTCAGCGACAACTGGATTTCCCGATGGGACGACCTCCTTCTGTGTCGTCAGCGACAATTAGATTTCCCGATGCGGCGGTGGCGTCGGCTCCGCGC